>Ga0209744_1000014_pt1 | contig 52487 bp, 45 predicted proteins | sample BarGraNGADG00311_2_FD_184494 | JGI IMG/M metagenome (GOLD analysis project Ga0209744, IMG submission 184494) | Arctic peat soil microbial communities from Barrow, Alaska - Barrow Graham LP Ref core NGADG0004-311 (SPAdes) (version 2) | ecosystem: Environmental > Terrestrial > Soil > Wetlands >... | reverse complement strand
GTGGGAGCAGACTTGCGTTCGAGAACGCTTTTTTGTGTTCCACGGCGCTGCGCTTCTTCATCACTCAGCGTAACCGTCTGGATACCTCCGAGCAAGTCGATGAGGGTCGGATTGGTGATAAGGTTGCCCAGATCGTTGCCATGTGCCGTTCCAATGAGCTCGACGCCACGCTCAGCGATCGTCCGGCATGCCTGCGCTTCTTCGATGCGGCCGATCTCATCTATGACGATGACTTCCGGATTGTGGTTCTCCACGGCTTCGATCATGATATCGTGCTGCTCTTTGTTGGGCGGTACCTGCATACGGCGAGAAGACCCAACGCCACGATGAGGAACGTCACCATCCCCGCCGATCTCATTGCTGGTATCGACAATGATGACGCGTTTTTTCAGCGTATCGCTGATGTACCGGGAAGCCTCGCGCAGCAGAGTCGTCTTGCCTATGCCCGGTCTGCCCAGTATCAGAATGCTCGAGCCTTTCTTGACGAGGTCTTCGATGATCTCGATCTTGCCGTACAGGGCGCGCCCGACCCGGCACGTCAGTCCGACCACGTCGTTGTGCCTGTTCCGGATGGCGGAAATGCGATGCAGCGTCTGCTCGATTCCGCCGCGGTTGTCGCGGTCGAATTCTCCAACTTTTCGAACGATTGCGTCGATGTCCCCCTTCGTCACCCTGCTCTCGCTAAGGGGAACGAAGTCGAATTCGAACCGAGCTTCAGGGACACGTCCGAGGTCCAGCACGACCTCGACGAGCTCGTCGAATCGGTCGATCCGCTCGAGTGCCTCCTGTAGAGGTTCGGGGAGGATGCTCAGGAATGCCTGGGTATCGTAGTCGTGTGCTGCCATGTCAGTCCTTTCTGCAGAAGCGCTTCAGCAATGCGGTCGGTAACCCTCTCATACTCGCCGAAGAGGCTGAACAGATCAAGGTCGTCTGTATCGATGGCGATCAGGGGGGCGCGCAGAAACGAGCTTGCCCATGCATCATAGCGTTCGTTGAGTTTCCGAAGGTAGGAAGAGGGTAGGGATTTCTCAAATGAACGCCCCCGCGACTGTATGCGTCGTGAGAGTATTCTTGTGGATGCACGGAGATAGACAACGAGGTCGGGTACCGGGAGGTTCTCCAACAGGTACTCGTACAGTTGCAGATAGATCTGGTATTCGACGCGGGACAGCGCTGTACGGGCGAATATCTCTGCGTCTTCATACAGAGTGCGGTCCACGATCTTGGCATGATTCAAGGCGCCGGCTTCCTTGAAGAGTGTCACTCGTTGCGTGAGGAAGAAGAGTTGGGACTGCATTCCCCATCGCTTGGGATCATCGTAGTAGAGCTTGAGGAAAGGGTTCTGTTTGACCGGCTCAGGGAGTAGAGTAAGCCCCCACTTGTCGGCCAGATGCCGGGTCAGCGTGGACTTTCCGACGCCGATGTTGCCGGCGATGGCAAGGAACAGAGGACGGCCGGCGCTGGCCGTCGTGGGCTGAGGCTCACCGCTCATGAATTCTTGAGCTGAGCGGGGTCGAACGTACCCTGCTCGAAGATATTCTGGTAGAACGAGGCCCAGGAGACTTTCTTGTTGCTGGTCCGGGAGATTCTGCGCATTTCGCGGAAGCGAGTGCGGAACATGAACCGGGCGAGAGAGACTCCAAAATCGAATGTGGCAATCGATGAGAACGAGGATGCAAGATCGGGAGGCAACGGGACGCGTTCCTGGAGGAACGAGCAGGCATCATGATGGGTTAGCCTGTTCTGAAGGATCTCGATATCGAGCGCAGCTGCCGCGTCCTCGATGAGGAGTTGGAGCGTCGTAAGCAGACTGTTCTGTGGTGTCAGCATACCGTCGAGGTTGGCTATGTTCTGCAGCTCGAACAGGGAAAGTGCCGTGATGAATGCCTCTCGCTGAACGTGAAATGCCAGACATGGGTCCCAGCTGCTGATTGCGGTCTGGACGTAGGCTTTGCCAGGGAAATAGGTCATCATGAGAGCAATCTCGGGCGAAAGCCAGCGACGGGAAGACACGATCGGACAGACGGTCTGTCGGTGGTCGAGCGAGGCGCCCTTCAGGGCAACCGCTTCTGGATCATCATATGCTGGACGAGTCCCCAGCTCGTTCCCCAATACGGGTACGGACTTGAGTCTGTAACCGGGGAAAAACGAGTGGAGGCGGGAAAAATCCCTGTTCATCCAGTCGTCGATGGTTGCTTGATCCAGGCGCCGTGCAAGAGAAGCCCGGAGAACGTCATTGACAACCTCGTCGGTGCTTCTGGAGGCATCAAGCTGGACGGCTGTCTCGCTCAATTGACGCTTCAACGCCTCCGTCTCACGTTCCAGGTGCTCCTGTGCTTCCTTTGTGCCTGCCTCGTCGAGTGAAGGTAGCAGGATAGAGAGGACTGGATCCCGGGTGGAATCGCCCGTATTGGTGGAGTGAGCCACCCGCGGCTCCAGTCTGCTCATGTACTGGCGTGCCTTGAGGATGCGCTCCGCTATAGCCTGCTTGTCATCGAAGCGACTGGCCCTGTCTTCCGCGAAGAGGAGATACTGGTCAATGATGTGCGATTCCTCAAGAGCCAATTCCTGGTGAGAGCCTGAACGCAGCTGGATTTGTTCCGCAGGCGCAGTCGGGGGTGTCGACAGTTCCTCGAGCCGGCGAACGAGGGCCTTCCCACGGACGTACGCGGGGATCTCTGTCATATACAGCAACTGATAGAGGCCCCGTCGAGTGTTTCGCAGCTGCCAGAGAGTGTCCCCGAAGTATCCGGCTCCAATCAGGACGGACAAGCTGTCCATGTAGGGCCGAAGGAGGAGCGCTGAGCGGTGCTCGCTGTTGCTGAGCTTTCCTTGTTCGAGTTTTGCAAGCACTTCACGTTTGTCGTCGAGAAACCGCTGCATCTGCGCAGCGTTTGCGGCCGAGAAGTCTCCCAGATGATAGAGGTATCTGTGCGTGCCTGCGCTGAGCGCATCCACAGGAAGGAAGAAGCTGGTTTCATCCTGGATGTCCTGAAGTAGTTCGTTGTACTTGGTCAGTGCGGGCTCAGTCTGAGAACTGTTCTGGCGGGTGTCCGCTCTGGAGCGTCTGCTGCGAGGCGGACGGCTTGTCTTTGGGCTAGTATTCTTGGGGTTTTCCGGGGTGATCGAACCAGCCGGAGCCTCTTTTCGTGGGCGTGTCATGAGCCTGTGTCCACCTGCAGTAGTTCAAGTGAATCCGGGACCTGGATGTCAAACATGATGTCCCACCACCTCATGAACTGCTTGTAGCGTGTATCACCGCTCACAAGACTGCTCTCCTTCCTGAGAAACTGCGCCCGATTTTCAAGGATCAGCTGGAACTTCTTGTTCGCCAGAGCATCTTTCGCAAGCCTTGCGCTTGCCTGCTCGAAGGTCAGCTGGCGTCCTGCCGCGTCCGTATAGTTCCAACCCCATGTAGCAAAGTACTCGCGCACTTCGTCTGACGACACCGAGGTATCCTTTGTCAGGCTCTCTTCATTGGCTTTCGAAGTAGCCCAGAGCTGGATGTACGAGCGCATATCCGGGGACCGCAGTCTCTCGATCTCGGTCGTGTCGTCTGGTGAGGCGTGGTCGTTCACATAGGCCTCTACGGCAGTGTCGATGGCCGCTGGACTCGCGATGATTCCCAGTCGCAGAGCCTCGTCGGATTGAGCGTGCATGACAATGAGTCGTTGAATGGCTTCCGTCTTCAACTCTGAAACAAGATACTGCGTCTTTGGGTCTGACGGGTCCGCGAGATCCACTCGTACCTTGTAGTGGTCGCTGGTCGCGTCGAACGGCAGGTCGACAATCATCGCCGAGACATGTTCCTCAGTAACAGGTTTGCTATTGGCGTAGAAGACGACGTTGCGTGAACCTGCTACCGGGACGGCAACGATTGTCGCCACGAGGGCGACCAGGAGAAGCGAAGCCACAATGATGAAGGCCGTCAGGCGCGCCTGGACTGTGAGCTTTCTGGACGAATCGGTGCCGCCTTTCGTAAGCATAGCTACTGCTGTGATGGAGTGCTTGGCGCGACCGCCGGTGCCGGAGTCGTCGTTCCCTTGCCGGTAGCTTTCACGATCCAACCTCCAATTGCTCCGAGCACCTTGCCGATACCACGGCTATACCATCGGGTGATACGCGACCACTGACCCTCGCGGACCAGGAATTGCTCCTTGAGTTTGGTCACCAGTGCGGTTTTTGCATCCGCCTTGCGCTCATCTTCCAGAGCGGTCTTGACCTTATCATACGTCGCCTTGTCACTCAGGTTTGCTTTCACGAACGGCTTTCGGTCCAGAAGCTGAACGATCTCATAGGAAGAACCATCGACGAAGGGTTTTGAGTACTGACTGGTTTTTAGACTCTTGACGGCGTTGAAGCGGGTCGCATCGCCCACGCTCGAGAAATAGTCCAGGATTCCTCCCGTCTTGGCATCGGTATCCGTGGAATACTTCGTGATTGCGGCCTTGAACGACAAGCCCTTCTGGAGCTCTGCATACACCTTGTTTGCTAGGGTCTCGGCAGCCTTTGCTCCAGTTGTTTGGTCTCCGGTTCCGAAGCTGAGGACGATGTGTGCGGCTTTCACGGTCTCGGCTGTATCGTAGATTGTGCTGACAGGTTCTTGCCCTATCTTGTGAATGATATGGAAGCCAAAGTCGGTCTGGATGGGTCCGACGATGTCGCCAGTCTTGGCGGCAAAGGCGGCAGTCTCGAATTTCTTGTCCATCTGTCCTGTGGTAAAGAAGCCCAGGGTCTCGTACTGAGCATATCCCGCGGTCTTCTTGTTCAGTTCAGCTGCCTTTTCCTGCGCGTACTTGGCGAAATCGAACGTGGCATTTTCAGCCTTCTGTTTCACGACCTCGTCATAGATGGCCTGAGCGACCTTCTTCTTCGCACCGATTGTCGAGGAAGAGTCTTTGTCAGCGTCTACAATGATGAGGAGATGATCGGCGTTGACACGTCCCTGAGAGGCGAAGTAGGTCCTGATGTCCGCGTCCGAGACGATGACGCTGGTGTTGACCTCTGCAGTCACCGCGTCAGCAAGTTGCTGCCGTTCGACAAACGGCTGAATCTGGGTGCGCAGCGTGGCTTTGAACTTGTCCATCGAGCCATACTGAGCTATGACGGCGTTAGTGAATCCCTGAGTGTCCGTTCCAAACTGCTGCTGGGACTGTGTGACGGCATTCTCGACTTCCTTGTCGAGAGCGGTCTTCAAGTTGGCCTGGTCGATTTTTTTGCCCTTGGATTTGGCATATTGGATGAACAGCTCCTGCTCGATCGAGCTTTCTATGACGTTCTTGCGAACGGACTTGAGTGTGCTGGCATTCGCTGCAGTCGTCAGATCCATCCCGTATTGTTTATACATATCTATATAATTCTGGACGCGCGCCGTGATATCGGACTGAAGGACTTTACCGGTGCCGACTTGGTATGCTATCGTTCCGGTAGTGCTCTTGACTGCAAAGAAGGAGCCCCACGTGGCGAGCGCTACGATGAGTACGATGGCAATGACTCGTATGACAACGGGAAATCGATCCTTGTGATATGTCTCCGGCTTCTCGACGAGTTCCGTTTTGCGTTCCTGTCTGATCCTGCTTTCTTTTCCCATCCTGTCACTCCTCGGTCGAGTCTGCCTCTGTGGACAGACGACTCAGATAACAATCATAGAACTATACCATGATTCCTCTCATCTTAAAGCGTTCCAGTCTTCTCGGCCGTATTTCCGAGCGACAATACCGGAGGCGTTGAGTGCCTCTCGCGCAGTAAGAGAATCGGGAATGAGATGGACGCCTTCGGCAGCTGAAAAGGCTGCAACGAGTGCGCCGACCATTTCGCTGAATGAGATGGCTTGGTGTGCCTCGTCGCTGACGCTGGTCATAAGATGAGCAGCCCGCCGTGCGGCATCATGCACGTTTGGCTGGGATGTCCGGATTACCGAAAAGAGCTTCTCCAGATCATTCTTCAGGATGACTGAGCCGTGCTGGAGGAAACCGTCACGCGTTCGCATCTGTGCCGAGCCGACGATTTTTTTGTGACCAGCGACGATGTCGGTGGTCCCCGGCGTGGTGAAGCACGAGGCGGACACAAAGCCGCTGGAGCCATGCGGAGCAAGGGCGGCCGATACTCCAACAGCCAGGAGAGCCGCGACAATTGGCCCACATATCCACTCATACGATGTTTCCAGCCCCAGAGCATAGAGAGGATCCGACTGTGGGATGGACACCGAGTAGGTAACTTCCATGTCGTGGAGCACCGCTCTGCCTCCCGTAGGGCGTCGCACCCACGCAACGTGCCTCCTGTCCATTTCGGCGAAGTCCAGAGCTTCTGAAGCTCGCTGAGCGAAGCCGAGGGATGCGGTGGCAGGCGTCCACCCATAGAAACGGAGGACCGGAATGTCCGACGTGCAAGCAGCGTCAAACAGTGCCTCGTCTGTGGCCATGTTCTCGTACGGAGTGCCGATGCCGGACATAATGCATCGCCAAGTTCTCATGCCAACATGCTATGGGTATGGGCGCCACTGTCAAGCAAGAGCTGAGTGAAGACAAGTCCAAGAGCTGCTTTCATGTTGCATTTTGGCCCTGATGCCTTAGTATTTATGGCACATGATGACCGCCGACTGGACACAGGAGTACTTTGACGATACATACAGGCGCCTCTTTCTGGATACGGTAGACCCGGCCAGAACAAGGTATCAGGTGCAGCAACTCCTGAGGCTGTGCGCAGTACTCCCGGGAGCCGCCGTTCTCGATGTTGGATGCGGCGTTGGACGACATAGCATCGAGTTTGCGAGACTCGGCTTCAGGGTGACGGGCGTGGACAGGAATGCAGACTACATCGCTGCATGTCGAGAGCGTAGTGCGCAGCTGGGGTTGAAGGCCGAGTTCCATGCAGTGGACAGTCGTGTCATGAAGCTCGACGTGAGAGCAGATTTGACAATCTCTCTCTGGAGTTCATTCGGCTACTACGGTGAGGTCGGTGACCTGCAGATACTTCAGAGAATCGCGGAGCACACGAGGCGGGGCGGGTATGTGGTCGTAGACGTTGAGAACCGTGACTATATCGTGAAGCACTTCGTGCCCGAAGAATGGCATGAAAATGAGCAGGGACTTGTCTTCGAGAAGCGTCGATTCGACGCGACGGATGGCACTGTTTCCACAAGACGCGTCGTACTCAGCGGGGGAGAGCGTTGCGAGTCCCGTCGTGTACTGCGTATGTATACTGTGGCTGAGCTGGCAGCACTGCTTGAAGCGGCGGGGCTGCGGTCCGAACGCTGGTGTGGTGACTATGATGGATCACGGTTTGGACCTGAGTCCAAGCGCATGATCGCTATTGCTGAGAGGTGATATGGTTTTCCTGCAGAGGTTTTTTGCTGACCTGTTCATGAATCTTACGCCAGGACGAGGCATTTCCATCGTCATCGACGTCGCCCTGACATCCTTTCTCTTCTACGCTGTCCTGAGACTCATCTCGAACACGCGTGCACTGCAGCTGGCTCAGGGTCTCGTGATCTACTATCTGCTCGTGTTCGGAGTGGAGTGGCTCAGTCTCAAGACCGGGCTGCTGGCTCTCAACAGCGTGTTTAGCTGGTTGCGCAGTTTCTCGACGTCTTTCCTGCCTCTGCTGCTTGTCATGGTCTTCCAGCCTGAACTGCGGCGGATGCTGGGTCGACTCGGCAGCAGTAAGCTGGTATCCTCCGACACGCGCACTCAGTTCATGGACGTTCACGATTGGGAAGAGTCCGTTGACGAGATTGTGAAGAGCGTCAAGTACCTGTCGATGAACCGAATCGGGGTGCTCATCTGCATGCAGAGACAAACGGGTCTCGAAGACTATGTCGAGACTGGAGTCCGGCTTGACGCTCTAGTGAGAGCAGAAACACTGTCCACTCTGTTCTACCCCAACAGCGTACTCCATGATGGCGGCGTCATCGTAGCAAACAATCGAATCGTTGCCGCGAGGTGCCTGTTCCCCTTGACTGCAAGTGCGGACCTGGAGCGAGGACTCGGAACCAGGCACCGTGCTGCCATTGGCATCACGGAGGAGACTGACTCCATTGTTGTCGTCGTGTCCGAGCAGACAGGGGTCATTTCTCTTGCAGTACGCGGCAAATTGACACGCTATCTGAGCCCACTTGAGCTCAGAGGAATGCTGCTGGTCATGACGAAACCTATAGCCAGCGAGCACAGGTTCAGCTTGACCGGATTTTTCCATAGACGGAAATCGAACGGACAGCAGGGAGGTGGAGATGGCCAAGCGTAATATTGGTGCCATGTTATTCAATTCCAAGATCATCTCTGTGCTCCTGGCCGTTCTGCTCTGGGTCTATGTCGTCGGGATCCGGGGTCCTGACACGACGAAATCCATCGAAGCACAGTTGATGGCCGTGAACGTCCCTCAGGGGTACGTCCTGGTGGGGACGCTCCCCACGGTAACCGTGACGCTGCGCGGTCCCATGAATACGCTGTGGAACGTCACCAGTGGCTATGTGACCCCTACCGTCGACTTGGGGGGAAGAAGCGAGGGATCCTTTATTGCATCGGTTCAAGCTCAGATGGTTGGACTTACTGGCGTGACACTGGAGACCGTTGCTCCCAAGGAAGTCAATGTGCAGCTCGAGCGTCTGGAGACAGTCACCGTCCCCGTCCACGCAGAGGTGAGTGGCACGTTGCCCCTGAGTCTGGTCCTCGGGACCCTGCGCATTGAGCCGGCATCCATCGAGGTGTCGGGCCCCGCTTCGGTCGTCAGCCAAGTGAAGGAGGCAGCGGTGGTCGTTGCACTGGACAAACTGGGAATGGCCGTAAGCGGCAATCTCACGATTGCCGGGGACGTCGTTGCCTATGATGCCAAGGGTAATATCGTTGACGGCGTGCTGTTGTCTCCGCGGTCGGCAGTTGCCATTTTGCCAATTCTTGACGCTGCAACCCTCAAGACGGTGCCGGTCATTCCGACTGTCAAGGGGTATCCTATGAGCGGGTACGCCGTGGCGAGCGCCTCGTGCACCCCGGTAATCGTCATGGTTACGGGAACGGCAGGAGCGCTGAGCAAGGTTCAGGCGATTTCGACGACTGCAATTGACGTCTCAGGTGCGTTGGGGACTCTCACGAAACAAGTTGACCTGATCCTTCCGCCGGGCGTCTCGCTTGTGGGAGGGAATAAGACCGTGTCGTGCCGTGTAGAGATCGAGCAGGTTGTCGTTCTTGCCATCCCGGACGTGCCGATCGAGGTTCGAGGAGCTAAATTGGGGTGGAAGGTGTCACTTGGTACGACATCCGCGTTGGTCCTCATCAGTGGGACGAACTCCGGCGTCATGGCTCTCAAGTCTTCCCAGATCAAGGCATATGTCGACGTCAGCCAGCCTCCGCTCGCCGATGGCAGCTACCCGGTCTCAGTGGACGGCCTGATGCAGGGAGTCGTCTCTGCGACGGTGACGCCGTCTTCGGTTGTTGCCGATGTGCAGAAGGGGCCGTAGCGGAGGCATGGTGGCTCTGGTGAATCCAACCCGGAGCACGACAGGCATCTACCCTCGCGGCTTGGTGTCCGGCCAATGAGTACCTCATATCCCGAAGGCTTTTTTGCTCTGTTCAAACCCAGCGGCCTGAGTAGTGCTGGTGCTCTGCGCATCGTCAAGGGGATTCTGAGCGCGGGCAAGGCCGGCTTTCTGGGCACACTGGATGTTCTGGCCATGGGAGTGCTTCCTGTTGCCGTTGGCTCCGCGACGAAGCTCATCTCCTTCCTTCCGCCGAGCGAAAAGGAGTACGTCGGCGAGCTTGTTCTGGGGATCGCCACGATCACCGATGACATGGACGGGGAAGTCATCGAGCGCAGGGGCGCCACAGGTCTCGAGGATGAGGCCGTGAGGAAGGCTATCCAAGCCGTGACAGTACAGACGGAGCAGGTTCCCCCGCACGTTTCAGCCAAGCAGCAGGACGGCGTTCGAGGATACAAGGCAATGCGTGGCCAAGGCCGCCTGATTGATTTCCCCCCGGTTCCCGTGGCAGTACGACGGCTGACTGTGCTTCAGGAGCGGCAGGACGCTGACCTTCGCCGTATCGTGTTTCGCATGACGGTGACCCCGGGCTTTTATGTGCGAGGGTTCTGCCGAGATGTAGGAGCTGTCCTCGGATGCGGTGCATGTATGGGGCGACTCCTGCGTACGGGAGCCCACGGGTTTGGCGTCAGCGACACACTGTCGCTGGCAACGCTGCGGCGCAGGGTACAGGGTGGTGACCTGTCGTTTCTCACGTGGGGCGAGACGAAGGTGGGTCTTCTGGCGACACTGCCACACATTGCTCTTGACGATGTGCAATGGAATGCATTTGGCCATGGGCTTCCCGTGGACTGCGACATGGAGCGGGAGGCGACCGCCATAGTGAAGCGTCCCGATGGTCGACTGGGCGGTGTGGCGGAGGTCAGAGCCGGGAAGGCGTGGCCGGTGAAAGTGTTTAGCGAGTGAGCAGCGTCTATCTGTCATCTTCCGAGTTTCCAGGGATTGCCTCCGTGGTCGCCGTAGGGGCCTTCGACGGTTTTCATATCGGTCACCAGCGGATTGTCCGGGAACTTATCGATTGCGGCCACAAGGCGTCCCTTGCTACTGTCATCTATACCTTTCGACGGAACCCTAAACTGACGACTCGGGGTATCCAGGGTCTCCTGACAACGAACAATGAGCGTGTTGAATATGCTGGAAAGACCGGAGTTGACTCGATCGTCCTGGAGGATTTCTCGGCTCGTTTCCAGGGACTATCTGCTGAGGCCTTCGTAAGTGAGATCCTTATCGGGCGTCTGAATGCATGGGTGGTCGTCGTAGGTCGGGACTTCCATTTCGGCAAGGGCCGCGCCGGCGACGCGGAGGCGATGTCTCGGATGCTCGACAACGCAGGGCGGACACTCATCATCGTCGCTCCGGTGATGGTCGACGGGGAACCGTGCTCCAGTTCCATTATTCGCTCGACCATCGCGGAGGGTGATGTGGAACGTGCAGCAAGGTTCCTTGGGCGTTCCTATTCCATTGAGGGAGTCATCGTCACCGGAAACCATATGGGAGGGCGCCTTGGTTTCCCAACAGCAAATGTCGAGGTCGCCGATCCCGTGAAATTGCTCCCCGGCAATGGCGTGTATGCTGTGCGAGCCTTGGTGGATGGGACGATTGTGAATGGGGTATGCAACATCGGCGTCCGTCCGACGATCGTTGCAGCATCGAGGCGAACTGTCGAAGTACATCTGATCGACTTTGACCGGCAAGTATATGGCCATCTGGTGTCTGTACAGTTTGCGGCCCGCCTTCGCGAGGAGGTGCGTTTTTCCTCGCCGGCCGCGCTCGCAAAACAAATTTCGCGTGACGTGGTCAGGGCAGGTGTCATCCTTGGGCCGGTCGGCGACTGGCAGGGAATCACATCGTGAAGTCTTATACTGACCGGTTTTCCTTTATTTGTTCTGTGTTTCTGGTATAATTCTAGTACATTTCTCCCGCACTCGGTCCCTCGTTCCGGCTGGACGTGGGACTGGGTTCTGGGAAACCTTGGAGGTACAACATGCTTACAGCCGAACAGAAGTTGAAGATTATCGGTGACTTCAAGCTCAGTGACGATGATACCGGCTCGTTTGAGGTCCAGGTTGCAATGCTGTCGAAGCGCATTCTTGCGCTTACCGAGCACCTGCAGAGCCATCGGAAGGATTTCAGTTCCAAGCGCGGGCTCTACAAACTGGTCGGAGAGCGCCGGAGACTTCTCAGCAGTCTGAGACGCGTCGACGAAGACCGTTATGCTTCATTGATCAAGCGGCTGGGAATCCGAAAGTAGGAGCCAATGTTGCAGAATGATGAGATAAAGACCGTTCGCGGCAGTATTGCAGGCAAGCCCGTCACGTATGAAACTGGACGGCTGGCCAAGCAGGCTGGCGGAGCTGTTCTGGTGACAATGGGGGGTACTGTCGTGCTCGCCGCAGCTACCGTCAGCAACAACACAAAGGAAGGAATCGATTTCTTTCCGTTGACTGTTGACTATTTTGAGAAAATGTACGCAGCCGGCAAGATTCCGGGTGGATTCTATAAGAGAGAGGGACGCCCCAGCGAGCGTGAGATTCTTCGTTCGCGGCTTATCGACCGGTCGATCCGCCCTCTGTTCCCCAAGCACTTCCGTCGGGAAGTGCAGGTCATCGTCTATGTGCTGTCTGCCGATGGAGAGAATTCTCCTGATGTGTTGGCCATCAATGCTGTATCGGCCGCGCTTCTTATCAGCAATGCCCCGTTCGTTGACGCAGTCGGTGCAGTGAGGGTAGGCAAAATGAATGGAGAGCTTGTTTTCAACCCGTCCTCTTCTGCAATCGACGAGAGTGTGCTCGATCTTGTCGTGTCGGGCACGGCAAATGGCATTCTCATGGTTGAATCTGGGTCTCGCGAGATCGGTGAAGCAGAGATGGTTGAGGCCTTAGTGCTGGCACAGGAACCGATCAAAGAGACGTGCCGCATGGAGGAAGAACTTCGCGTCCAGGCTGGCAAGGAAAAGATCGTCGTCCCCGAACTGAAGTTCGATGCAGCTATCCAGAGCGAAGCTCGTTTCATGATCGAAGAGCGTCTTCCCCTGGTGCTTAGGGACAAGGAGAAGCTGAAGAAGGAGAAGATCCTCGATGAGTTCAAGGGTGAACTCGCTGTCGAACTGGTAGCGAAGTATCCCGAAAGTGAGCTGGCCATCGGAGAGGTTCTTGACGCGGAGATCAAGCATTTCATCCGGCATCGTGTCGTGACTGAAGGCGTGCGTATTGATGGTCGCACTCCTGAAGAGATTCGACCGATCGGGGTCGATGTTGGCGTTCTTCCGATGAGTCATGGCTCGGGATTGTTTTCCCGAGGTCAGACGCAGGTCCTTTCGATTGTCACCCTCGGAGGAAAGAAGGAGGGTCAGTTGGTCGAAAGCCTCGACGAAGAGGTTATCAAGCATTACATGCACTACTACAACTTTCCTCCCTTCTCAGTGGGCGAGACCCGTCCTATGCGGGGACCTGGGCGTCGCGAGATTGGCCACGGCGCGCTGGGAGAGAGGGCGCTGCTTCCCGTTATTCCGGATGAGTGCGAGTTTCCATACTCGATTCGCGTTGTCTCTGAGGTGCTTGAATCCAACGGTTCGACATCACAGGCTTCCATTTGCGGCAGTACCTTGGCACTTATGGATGCCGGAGTACCAATCACGGCGCCGGTTGCCGGTATCGCGATGGGGCTGATGAAAGAAGGCGACAAGAGTGTCATCCTGACTGACATCCAGGGAGCCGAGGACGCCAATGGCGACATGGACTTCAAAGTCGCGGGTACTGTGAAGGGTATCACGGCATTGCAGATGGACATCAAGATTCACGGCGTAGACAGCGACCTGCTGTCTGCGGCGCTGGATCATGCCCGCACTGCGCGTCTCTTCATTCTGGACAAGATGCTGTCGGTTCTTCCTGCTCCTCGTAGCGAAGTTAATCCGCTAGCTCCTCGCATCTTCACCATGAAGATTCCCGGAGACAAGATCGGCGCTCTTATCGGTCCTGGGGGCAAGGTCATCAAGAGGATCATTGCCGACACCGGGTGTGACATCGATATCGAGGACGATGGCTCGGTATTTGTGACTGCACCGGATGGAGCCAAGGGTCAGTGTGCTATGGATGCTATCAACGCGATTACCGAGGATATCATTGTGGGAAAGGTCTACATGGGTAAGGTCACCGAGCTGCGCGATTTTGGCGCTTTCGTGGAGATCGCTCCCGGCAAGTCTGGCCTGCTGCATGTTTCACAGGTATCTGACTCGTATTGCAAGGACATTCGTTCCGTACTTAAGGTCGGCGAACAGATTCTCGTCAAGACTCTGCCTCTCAAGGACGATGGCAAGATCTCTCTGACTCGCAAGGGTCTGATTGCTGGGGATGCCGACAAGGCTTCCCCAGAGTCCCACGATGACCACCGCCATGGTGATCAATAGCGGAGAGCACAAACCGGAAGTCATTACACTCAGCAACGGCATCCGCGTCGTTTTCGACGTTGACAAAGGGCACCCGACCGCAGCGGTCGGGGCCCTTGTTGCTAGTGGCTCCCGGTTTGAGGATGACCACACGCGTGGCTTGAGTCATTTCATGGAGCATATCCTGTTCAAAGGCACAGAGCATCGAAGCTCGCTCGAGATTTCGTCAGCTATCGAAAATGTGGGTGGCGAGCTGAATGCATTCACTGATACCCAGTACACGATGTTCTATATGCGTGTCCCGCGAATCCATATGTCTCTCGCTCTTGATGTGCTGTCCGACATCCTCCTGTATCCATTGTTCGACCCCGCTGCCATCGAGCTTGAGCGCAGGGTCATCGAACAGGAGATCTACTCATTCGAGGACAGTCCCGACGACGTCGTCACCGATGAGCTTCTCAAAGGGGTCTATGGAAGCGACCCTGTTGCGTCGAATCCGCTGGGAACCGTAGAGTCAGTGCGTTCCTTCAGGCGGAGCGACTTCGTCGACTATTTCCATAGGCGTTTTACTGCCCCGGACATCGTTCTTTCACTTGCGGGAGACGTCGATGTCGATGCATCGGCACGTTTCCTCGAGGATTCCTTTGGGCGGCTTGCGAAGGGACCAGGCAGGGCCGAGTGGGGAATCCCCATCCGGACCGCTGTTCGTAAAGAGACAGAGCGCCCTACGGAGCAGGTCTATCTGGCGATGGCTCTACCCGGCTTCGCTCAGTATTCGAAGAAAGGGTCGATTCTGAATCTTGTGTCCACCATCTTTGGCGGCAATATGTCGAGTCGCCTGTTCCAGAGGGCCCGCGAGAAGGAGGCACTTGTCTACAGTATTGGCTCTTTCCCCGTGGCTTTCAGCAATACTGGATTGCTGGGCATTTCGGCCGAAAGTACCCCCGAGAACGCTTTGCGTGTCCAACAGGTCATCCGCGAGGAGATCGAGAACATGCGGCAGGAGAAGATCAGCATGGCTGAGCTCCAGCATGCCAAGGATACTGTTCTCGGCGGATTCCTGCTTTCGCTGGAATCCTTCTTCCGTCGCATGCATCGCAACGCGTCTGAGCTCTACATGAGAGACAAGATACGGACGGTTGCGGACGTCACCGAACAGGTCAACTCGATTACGCTCGGCGAAGCATTGAGCGTCATCGATGACGTTTTTGACACTTCCCAGCTGGCAGTGTCGATTGTCCATGGACCCGACAAGCACTGAGTTGCGCGTAGGCGTTCACAGACTGGTTTCTCGCGCAGGACAGCTGGTGCGCGCAACGTCAGGGTCGTCAGGCTACGATCTTGCAAGTGCAGAAGATGGGGAGCTGACGATCCTGCCGGGCGCCGTCGCACTCGTGCGGACGGGGTTGGCACTTGAGTTGCCTCCTGGTCTCGAAGGGCAGGTTCGCAGTCGTTCCGGCTTGGCAGCCAGAAGCGGCGTGTTTGTCCTTAACTCGCCAGGTACCATCGATAGCGACTACCGTGGCGAAATGAAGGTTGTGCTGGCGAACTTCGGTGGTGCTCCCTTTTCGGTGTTCCCGGGAGATCGTATCGCACAGTTAGTGTTCATAAAGGTTCCGAATGTTTGCCTCGTGGCCGTCGACGAATTGGCGCCGACCGAGAGGGGGGGTGGTGGCTTTGGGTCCTCAGGAAATGCGCCCCTCGCATTGGACTAACATGCTCGGAGGGTCTGATATGAAAGAGACTCTCCTGGCTTCAATTGCCGAGGAAGTCGTATCCTGTCAGAAGTGCAGGCTTGGGGCCACCCGGACGAAGGCCGTCCCAGGCGCTGGGTCGGCCCATGCCCGCATCTGTTTTGTAGGCGAAGGTCCGGGACGTGAGGAGGACTTGTCGGGAATCCCATTCGTCGGTCAGGCGGGACGTTTGCTGGACAGGATCCTGATAGCCGAGGGGCTAAGCCGTAGAGACTTTTACATATGCAATATCGTGAAGTGTAGGCCCCCGAATAACCGTGTGCCGGAGCCTTCCGAGGTGTCGGCCTGCTCGCTCTACCTGTATGCGCAGTTGGCCATCGTGGAACCGGAGATCATCTGCCTCCTTGGTAATACGGCACTGCGCTTCTTCTTTGGAGAGCAATACTCCATCGGGCAAGTGCGCGGCACGATTCTGGTCAAGGATGAACAGCGCTTCATGCCAACGTATCACCCGGCCGCCGCTCTAAGGAATCCTCAGTACGTGCAGGTCATCCAGAGTGACCTGCGAAAGCTTGCTGCCTTGATTCAGCGGACGGTGGACTAGGTTCGCACCGACTTCAGGAAAGAAAACTGCTAATCGTGTGCGGGAAGTAAGCTCTTGCGGCCCTCCAGATCGTCGGCTAACGTTCAGTCGTTTGAGGTATGCATTCGCCCAGTCTCCGATAACGTCATTCAGTGATTGTTGATTCACAGTATCGCAAACCCTCGGCTTCAGGGCCGGGGGTTTGCTTTTGTCAGCGTGAGAAGGTTCAGCCGAATCCGTGGAATGGTGGACCCCAGGATTACTTGCACAATTCTACGAACTCGGTCAGCATGGCCACAAGGTAGTCGGCTGACCCGGGGTTCATATTCTTCGTAACCTCCTGCACGCCCTGGATACGCTGTCGGATGACTTTCCGAATGATCGACGCTCCCTGCTTCGTGCACTTCAGGACGACCTGCCTCTTGTCCAGTACGTTCTGTGTCTTGGTGACATAGGTGAGTTCGACGAGGCGATCGACCATCTCTGAGACTGTAGACGCAGCAAGGCCCGTGAGGGATGTGAGGTCTTTGACATTGATGGCCTCACCGAAGTAGACAAGCTGAAGCACCTGGAACTGGGGCAGCGTAATTCTCACGCTCGACAGTGCATCGCGCCCCTTCTTCTTGATCCAGTATGAGATGTCGCGCAGCAGGGACTCTAGTTCGATAGCCGTCTCCCTCATGGTTTCCACACCCCTCTAAGGTTGATTCTTGATTCCAGGCGTCTATTCGTGTACAGTGCAGAGAGTTGCGTGAGAGTCCCCAAAGACAAGTGCCAACTCTCGTTCTGCATCGGTTGGGGATGCGGACGCATGTACCACATTCTCGGTCAGTTGAGTGGAGAAATCTGCTCGAATCGTCCCGGGCAGCCGGTCTTCGGGTCTGGTTGCCCCGATCGCTGTTCGAACAAGCGCTATTGCGTTGGGCGACTCGACCTGAAGGGCAACGACGGGGCCCGATGTCATGAAGGAAAGCAGGGCGGGAAAGTAGTCACGACCATCGTGTTCAGCATAGAAGGTCCGCGCGAATGCGTCGTCCATGCGAAACATCCGCATGTTCGAGATCACAAGGCCCTTCTGCTCGATGCGTGTTATGATGAGACCTACGAGACTGCGGCGTACGCTATCCGGTTTCACCATCAGGAGTGTTCGCTCACTAGTCACTTCCATTGCCTCCAGAAAGAGCTGTTCGTGCAGGATTGAGGGTAGGATTGCTTCGCTTCCCTTCCAATTGTAGCCATTTCTCGTTGCTGTGCAACGTTTCTCTGACGCGGCAACCAAACGCCTCACTTGTCAGGCAGTGCCGGCCTGATATCATGTAAAGATGCCAAGAAAAGGGATTCAGTGGTTCACTGTACTTATCGCAGTGCTGTTGGTGGCAGCATTGGGGCTTGGCTGGATGGGCTTGCGAGGCGTTGCGCCCGCTTCCACAATTCCGGCTGTACGTCTGGGCGCTCAGGCCCTTTGTGTCGTGACGCCCAGTGATGAGGCGCGGAGTCTTGTCGTGGATGACATTCTGAAGGCGCGAAAGTCGATTCTGGTGGAGTGCTATCTCATCTCTGACCCTGCGATTGTCCAGGCGTTGCAGTCTGCCAGACTGCGTGGATGCGATGTACGGGTCATCATGGAGGAGACGCCGTTCGGGGGGTTCTCCATGAACCAGACGGTTCGCAACAAGCTGAGAAGCTCCGGCATCGACGCCAGCTGGGGCAACAGGGTCTACTCGTTCACTCACGCCAAGTATGTGGTCATCGACGAGGTCGTTGCCTGGATCATGACGGCCAACCTTAGCAAGAGCGCCTTTGACAAGAACCGCGAGGTCCTTGTCAGGACTTCCAGCCAGGGTGTAGTGGAGGATCTCGTGCGCATTTTCTGGGCAGATCGACGGCGAAATCCCTGTGCTGCAGGGTCGCTTGTCGTCAGTCCTGTGAATGCTCGGCAACGCCTTCTTGGTATGCTGAGAGGATCGTGCCGCAGCGTGGAGATCGCGAGCGAGGTATTCGATGACCAGGAGACGTGCAAGCTCTTGCAGGATCTCGCGGGGCGGGGTGTCGTCGTGCGTGTTCTGGTTGCAGCACCGGAGAGAATCGCTGTCAATGCCGTGACAAGGTCGGAGCTGGAAGGGACAGGCGTCACCGTCCGGTACCTTGAGTCTCCCTATCTTCACGCGAAGTACATCGTGGTGGACGGGCACCTGGCGTATGTCGGGTCGCATAATCTCAGCACCGGTTCACTCGACGAGAACCGTGAAGTTGGAGTCATAACGGACGACAGCATGGTCATCTCGACTCTCGAGACGACTTTCTCGGGCGATTGGGACTCAGGGAGATAGAGAAGTGCCCCGCAGTAGTGCAGGGGCCCGCGTGGGGTCATAGGTTGCTCAGTCGCGGGCGACTGCTACATGCCGGCGAAATCCCAGTCAAGGTCAGCCAGTCGGTCCTGAAATGCTGCAAGATCTGCGTGCGATCTCATCGCCTGCTGTAGTTGCCGTGTCCCGTTCGTTGTCCCGTAGAGGATAACACCGACGATGATGCCATTCTCGAGGACAACCTTGCGATAGGTCTGCTGACCTTGCGCCTGGATCACCTGGACATGCTGCTCCTGGGTCGGATTGACGTTGCCCATGCTCAGAACGTCGATTCCACAAGTCTTGAGTGAACTCGACATGATACTCCCCTCGTACGTAGCTGTGCCGGGTGAGACCATGTTCTGAGCTGCAACCTTGGCTTGTTCCAGGCAGGGAGGGACGATGCCGTAGACACGTCCGCGGTGCTCGACGACATCGCCGGCGGCATAGACGTCAGGGGCAGACGTCTGCATAGAATCATCCACCTGAACACCTCGTCCTGTAGCGATACCTGCTTCCTGAGCGACGGTGACGTTGGGGCGGACTCCCGTGGAGAACAGGACGAACTCTCCTTGTGCGATGCGGCCGTCTTTGAGGAGGATGCCTGCTGCACCATATTCTCCCGAGAGAATCTGCTGAGACTCGGCGCCGAGCAGAGCAGTGACGCCCAGACCCTGCAGGTGTTCCACCAGCATTTCCGCCGATCGTTCGTCGAGCTGGTTGGGCAACAGCCGATTGGCGAACTCGATGACGGTGGCTTTCATTCCTCGTTCTGCCAACGCTCTTGCCGTTTCCAGTCCCAACAGGCCTCCACCCACGACGACCACGGTGGCACCTGGAACGATGCGAGCCAGCAAAGCATCTGCATCGTCAAGTGTCCTGAGGGTGAAGATACCGACCTGGTCTGCGCCGGGCAGGGACGGCACAAAGGGCGACGCTCCGTTTGCCAGCAACAGCCTGTCGTAGGAAAGCACAGTACCGTCGTCGAGCGCCGCTTCATGCTGTACGGCGTGCACGTGTGTGACGCGGCGTCCACTAGTAAGAGTTATCCTGTGTTCGGCATACCAGCTTGTAGCATGCACAATAAGCTGGTCTTTGGACTTGCGACCAGCCAGGTACTCGATCAAGTCAGGGCGAGGATAATAGGCAACAGACTCGGCGTCGACGACTGTGATCTCCGACGCCGGCTCAAGCTTTCGCAGGTGTTGTGCCGCGGTTGTGCCGGCAGCCCAGCCTCCTGCAATGAGGTACTTCATTGTGACCGTTGGGCATCAGGCTTTCTCAAAAAGATCCTTGCTGGCACCGCAGTCTGGGCAGACCCAGCTCTCTGGAAGATCCTCAAACTTGATGCCGGGGTTGATTTCCTGCGTGCTGTCACCGATAGCAGGGTCGTACACGTATCCACACACAGTGCAAATCCACTTCTCCATGACAGTTCCTCCTTGTGTCGAGCGGTTGGGAAGAGGAAGCCTCTTCTGTATATTGAGTGTACGGTGAAAGGTCCTTTCCTGCAAGTCAGCAAGCCACGCACTACGCACGCCTCGCGAACGTGCACGCTGAACTACCTCGTCGACGTCAGTGTCGGGGGACGGGTGGGGATCGTTACGATGGGCAGCGCGTTCAACTATGTCGTTGACGCCTTGGATGATCTCGGAGTTTCTGCTCGAGTGTTCAAAATAGGTTTCTCCTATCCACTGCCGCTTGACAGGATCCGTGAGTTTGCCGCGGGCGTCGACGAGCTGCTTGTCGTCGAAGAGCTCGAGCCTCTCATGGAAAACGATATCAAGGCCGATTTCCTGTCGCATGGTACCAGGACGCCAGTATCTGGCAAGGAGGAACTTCTCGTGCCGTGCGTGCACGAGCTCAACGTCGATGTTATGGCAAAGGTATTGGAGGCCAACCTCCGTGCACTCCAGGAGGGATTCGAGCTAGGCGAGGTGGCAGGTCGAATCGATGACTCGGGCCTGCCACTTGGTGGTCTCGGCCTCGAAGACCGAAATGCAGGCGTTTGGTTGGATAAAGCTGTTATAGCTGCTGAGGGGAAGGTCCAGCAGTACGGACATGAGGACACGGTTGAACCCTCCGTGGGCGACGACGAGTATTAGGTCCCCAGAACTGGATTCGACCATCGAACGCACCTTTTCGGCGCGGCGACCCACATCAGCCAAGGACTCGCCGCCATCTGGCCGGGCTTCCAGTGACTTGAGTTCCCAGGCAGCCAGAGTTGCCGGGTACATGACCACTATTTCGTTCCAGGTATGCCCCTCCCAGCCTCCGAACTCGATCTCCCGCAGCTCGGGCATGACGATGGGTGAGATGCCCAGGTTGACACCCACAGGTTCCGCGATGGCACGGGCGCGAGCCAACGGGCTCGTGAAGATCGTATCGAAATGGAGAGTCGAAAGAAATGCCACAGTCTTCACTGTCTGGGCGAGACCCTCGACGGACAACGGTGTATCGCGGCTGCCCTGGACTTTGCCCTCCAGATTCCAGGTTGTTTCGGCGTGACGTATGAGATAGATGGTTTTCATGCTGAACCTCTTGACTTAGCGCTGCTTATCGTGGATATTATGTGGACAAAATCTTGCTTTGAGAAGGGAGCAACAGTGTGAAGTTCATCAAAGTGGTAGCAACAAAGACCATTGACGTCGACGATAAGCTTGCAAAGGCGTGTCGTGAGTGCCAGACTCCCTGCAAGTCCGCTTGCAAGACGTCCTCGACGGTGGGCAACCAAGTCTGCGAAACCAGGAAGAAGCCCGAGCGGTTTATCTGGTAATTCGTGGCGCTTTCCCGCATTCTACCCGCCTCGACCCATCTTTTCGAGAGAGGCGGTTTTTTTGTGCTCCTGGACGTTCCCTCAGGGTCGATCTTCTCGCTTGACGAGCGAGTCTACCAGTATCTTCAGCTCGTTCTCGCAGACTCTTCGACGGAGGGCGAGTCTGTCCAATGGCTGACAGGTCTGGACGCACAGACAATCACCGAGATCGAAGGTGAACTCGAGCAACTAATCGCTGCAGGGTGTCTGTTCACGCAGGCAACACAGTCCACAGAGGACGGATCGGTGTTGACCCTGAAGTCGCTGTGCCTCAACGTCGCGCATGAGTGCAACTTTTCATGCGCGTATTGTTTCGCTCATGGGGGTGACTACCGTGGCGCCGCAACGTTGATGAGTCGGGAAGTTGCCCGCGCAGGAATCGATTTCCTTGTGCACGAGAGCGGTATCCACCACAACGTCGAGGTCGATTTCTTCGGTGGTGAGCCACTCATGAATTGGGATGTTGTCGTTGACACCATGGCGTACGCGCGGTCAACATATCCCCTGAAGAAGTGGCGGTTCACGCTGACAACCAACGGCTCATTGCTCCGGGACGACATGTTCCCGGTGCTCGAGGCGAATGATGTGTCTGTTGTCCTCAGCCTGGATGGCGGGCGGAGGGCCAACGATGCCAACCGTGTGTTCAAGGATGGGCGTGGCACGTTCGACATCATCGTCGAGCGGATTCGGCACTTCACCCAGACGCGCGATGAAGGTGGCTACTTCGTGCGGGGAACGTATGCTCGTAACACGCTGGCATTTGCCGAGAGTGTTCGAGACCTGCATAGCCTGGGGTTCAAGTACATCTCGATGGAGCCTGTCGTGCTTTCGGCAGACTCGGCTCTTGCCCTTCAGACAAGTGATCTGCCGGCAATTCGTGCTCAATACGAGGAACTCATCGCGTACTTCCTGAGTGAACTAGGTTCAGGTGCGGCGTTTGATTTCTTTCACTTCAAGCTGGATCTCGAGGCAGGGCCATGCCTCAGCAAGCGCATCTATGGGTGCGGTGCTGGGGTCGAGTACATGGCTGTTGCTCCAAATGGGGACGTGTTCCCTTGTCATCAGTTCGACGGCGTTCAGGAGTACAGGATGGGCAATGTCCTCGTGAGCCCAGCCTTGGAGCGTCCTGAGCTGGTGACAGAGTTCGCTCACGCCAACTTTTTGTTTGCCAAAGAGGAGTGTGGCAGCTGCTGGGCGCGTTTCTACTGCAGTGGCGGGTGCCTTGCCAACAACTACGCGACGAATGGCAACCTGCTTAAGCCGTATGCGTTTGGCTGTTCGATCCAGAAAGAGCGTATCGAGGCTGCACTGGCTGTGAAAGCGGCAGAGTCTCCAGAGAACAAACCATGACTGGTACGTGAGTCGACAGCTCGAGGGAAGACCCGTTGCCGCCTAGTGAACAGAGCATTGTGGCGGCGATGGCATTTCCAAACGTGGCAGGCTGAGGGAAAGGAATGTATTGCCTCGCACGAAGAGTCCAGTTCCTGGCATGAAACACGATGGCATCACGGATCGAGACGATCGAGCCTGGATACAAAAATGGTGCCGAGAGGCGGAATTGAACCGTCGACACGGGGATTTTCAGTCCCCTGCTCTACCAACTGAGCTATCTCGGCACTCTTCTTTAAAGAAACCGCTCATCGTGCGCTTCGCCCGATGAGCGGTCCCACCATCAAGCAACAATATCGCACTGCTGGTGGGCGAAACAGGATTCGAACCTGCGACTTCTTGCTTGTAAGGCAAGCGTTCTACCGCTGAACTATCCGCCCCTGGATTGTGGTATTCATATTAGTGGTGCCGAGGGTGGGAATTGAACCCACACGGATTGCTCCATGCGCCCCTTAAACGCACGCGTCTGCCAATTCCGCCACCCCGGCACGAGGCTTGGTGCTTCCCTAGAACTTGAAGACTACCAATATCAGGGACAATACCACAAATGCAATGGATAGAGCAACTGCAAGCCGGTCAAGGACAGCATCCTTGGGCTTGCGTGAGTGGAACACGGTTGCGCTGCCTGAAATCGCGCCCAGTCCGCTACCCTTGGGTTCCATGAACAGGATCGCAAGGATATCGCCGACTGCAACCAAAGCCATGACTATTTCCAAAACGGTTTTTAGCAACGTGAACCTCCGGTAACAGGAGCTATTATACGGAAAGCCGCTTCGATTTCAAGTGCCAAAGCGCACTAGTCCGCTGAATCAATGGCCTCGATACCGGGAAGCTGTTTGCCCTCAAGGTATTCCAGGAACGCGCCACCACCGGTGGACACGTGCTTGAACTCATTCTGGAGGTTCAATGCGTCAATGACCGAGGCCGTCTCACCTCCGCCGGCAACGGTCAGCGCGTCTGACCTGGCCGCAATGACCCGTGCGAGAGACTTGGTGCCTTCTGCGAACTCGGCGATCTCGATGACCCCCATGGGTCCATTCCAGATGATGGTATTTGCCTTCGCGATCTCCGCCTCGAATGTCTGGATAGTCTTTGGACCGATGTCCACGCCGATCTGATCTGCGGGAATCTCTTCGATGTCTACGATGCGGTGCGAGCTTCCAGCCTTGATCTCGTTTGTGACAATGACGTCCACCGGGAGGAGGAGACGGGTGCCCCTTGTCTTGGCCGCTTCGATGATCTCGTCGGCGACCTTGAGGTAGTCTTCTTCCACAAGGGAGAACCCAACGGTGTATCCCATAGCCTTCAGGAAGGTGAATGCCATGCCACCACCGATGAGGATCGCGTCGGTCTTGGTGAGCAGGTTCTTGATGAGACCGATTTTGTCGGAGACCTTGGCGCCACCTAGGATGGCAATGAACGGTTTCTTGGCAGATGTCGTGACGGTCTCAAGAACATTGATCTCCTTCTCGAGCAGGAAGCCGGCTGCAGATGGAAGAAACTGTGGTACGCCGGCAACCGAGGTGTCGGGCCGATGGGCAGTGGCAAACGCATCGTCCACGTAGACGTCCGCGAGGGCGGCAAGCTTCTTCGCGAGTTCCTCGGAGCCATTCTTCTCCTCTTTGAGGAAGCGCACGTTTTCGAGCATGATGATGTCACCGGGCTTGGCGTTTGCAACGACTTCCGTGACGTCGGGACCGACAACGGAATTGAGCTTATTGACCGGCTTGCCCAGCAGAGCTGATAGCCTCTGTGCTATCTTGTCCAGCCGCAGTGATTCCACGATTTTTCCATCGGGACGACCCATGTGTGTCACAAGGATGATGGTGGCGTTCTTGTCGAGCAGATACCGAATCGTCGGCAGCGTCTCGAGGATGCGCTTGTCATCGGTAATCGCTCCGTCCTTCGACATGGGGACGTTGTAGTCGACTCTCAGAAGTACTCTCTTGTTCTGAACGTCGAGATCCCTGATACTCCGCTTCGTCATCGCGACAGCTCCTAGTAGGATGCCTTCGTGACGATGAGCTTCGTGAGGTCGGCGATCCTTGCGCTGTAGCCCCACTCATTATCGTACCAGCTCAGAACCTGTACGAGTGTGCCGCTCGACTTGGTGGAAAGGCCGTCGACAATGCCCGAGTACATCGTGCCACGGTAGTCGGAAGAGACAAGAGGCAGTTCATTGTACCCGAGAAAACCCTTCATCCTCGTCTCGGAAGCCTCTTTGAGCGCCGCGTTGATTTCTTCCCTGGTGGCCGGCCTGCTGAGAACAGCATCGAACACAGTGATGGAGACAGTTGGTGTAGGGACGCGCAACGAGATACCATCCAGCTTGCCCTTCATGTCTGGAATGACCAGTGCGACGGCCTTGCTTGCGCCTGTCGTTGTGGGGATGATGTTAGTGGCAGCATTGCGGGCTCGGCGCAAGTCCTTGTGCGGAGCATCGAGAATGCGCTGATCTAGCGTATAGCTGTGGACGGTGGTCATATAGCCTTTCTCGACGCCCCAGTTGTCATTGAGTACTTTGACCACAGGAGCCAGCGAGTTCGTCGTGCAAGAGGCATTGGAGATGATAGTGTGCTTAGATACGTCCAGAAGGTCCTCATTGACGCCCAGAACGATCGTAATGTCCTCGCCCTTCGCAGGAGCGGTGATCAGGACTTTCTTGGCGCCAGCGGTTATGTGCGCGCGAGCCTTGTCGGCGTCTGTAAAGACTCCAGTCGATTCGATGACGATATCGATACCCAAGGTGCCCCACGGCAAAGCAGCAGGATCTTTCTCGCGGAAGATCTTGACTTCGCGGTCGCCGATGACGATTGCGCCTTCCTTGCCCTCGATATCGATGTCCCAGGTACCGTAGTTCGAATCATATTTCAAAAGGTGCGCCAGCGTCTTCTCGTCAGTGATGTCATTGGCGGCAACAACTTCGAGTTCTGGATAACGCGTGATGAGATGCTTCAATACTTGCCGACCGACTCTGCCAAGTCCGTTGATTGCAATCTTTGCCATAGTCTACCTCCGTGAGAAATGGGCCGCACCGGTCGAACCGGAACGGTAACGTATACATATGATACGCAAATGCTGCCAAAAAGAAAACAGAAGGTTATTAATTGTCCCTGAAGTATCGAGCCGGGATTCCAAGTGACAGACGATACTTGGCAACCGTTCGTCGACTGATGTGGAAACCTTGGTGGGCAAGGTGTTCTGCTATCTCTCGGTCGCTCATCGCTTTCGAATTCCTGCCGGGCTGGAGCAGCAGTGCCACAGCCTCCTTGGCCGGGGCCGCTGCGGTCTGCCACCGGTCCATCACCATCAAACGAAGTCTGAAGGTGCCACGCGGGGTCTTCACATACTTGCGACAGAGTGCGCGAACCATAACCGTTCTCGACATCCCGGTTGCCTGCATCAGGTGGTCCACCGGGACACGCGATGGGGCACTCGACTGGTTGGCGAAGTACGGAGCGAGCGAAGCGGTGAGAGCGTCGCCCAGCTTGGCAAGTATCGCCGTGCGTTCCGCGATGGCATCGTCGATCCACCGGACTCTGGTAACCTCTGTGAGGACCTGCTTCCTGGCTTCAGGGTCCTTGTGGGCCGATGACACCACCATAGGATCGATTGCGAGCCCCCAGGCGGGGCCGGGTACTGAGCACACGAGGGCACCCGTGAGCGTATCCTGCTCGATGATGATATCCGGCACAACGATATGTGTTTGTCCGGACATCAGGCGCTTGGCGGGCTCGGGGTCCAACAGGGTGAGGACGCGCTGCAACGTGGCTGGATCACACTCCATCCCTAGTTTCTTGATGCAGGCGCGAACGACGCCTGGAGAAACGGAGCGCTGACGCGTGCGCAGAAACTGCGCACAGGCAGTCACCGGAAGTTCAGGGAGCACACGTGACATCTGCAGGGCAAAGGCATGAGCGACGTCCTTGGCGCCGAGTCCCGCCGGCTCGAGGGTTCGAATGACAGCCAATACCCGTCGAACCTCCATAGCGGCGACATCAATCGAGCAGGCGTAACGCGAGATCTGCCTTGTGAAGAAGCCGTGTTCATCCAGATCCGAGGCGACGAATCGTGCGCACTCGACCTGGGAATCGTCGATGAGATCCCTGTCCAGGAGCTCGTCGACTATCACCTCTGCAGGAGTGGACTCTGTGGCGCCTGCAAAGCTGTCGAGGTCGCCGTTCCATGTGTCATCGGATGGATCGGTCCGGGCATGCTTCTCGGCAACGATGCTGCCCGCAGCGAACCGATCCATGAGAGTTCCGAAATCGCTCAGGGGCTGCTCGAGAACCAGACCACGCGTGGCCAGATAGGATTTCTGGCGAAGGCTCAATTGTTGTCGCTGTTTCTGGCTACCGCGCATTTCGAAGAACCTTGTCGATGTGGTAGTGGATGGTGCTCTTGGAGACACATCCGGGTATCTTGTCGGCGAGCTTTGACAGCGGGAGGTCGGGGTACCTCAGTCGTGCCCGGACAACCTCGATCGTGCGGGACGAGAGACAGGTACGGTCAGTCTGATCGAAGGCTGCCCGCAATACGTCGACAGCCATCGTCTCGCGTTGCAGATTGCCCAGCTCCGCATTGACCGACCGGTTGACCCGGTTGTCCATGTCTCTCTCTAGCTGCAGTTCTTCCAGGGACACCAGCGAGTTTGATGCTCCCCAGGCTGCGAGGAGCGACATGATGTCCTGGCGTGATTTGAGATAGGTGATCTCAGAGACGCGGCGGATCTGTGAGCCATGCGTCACACGGAGAGAAGTCAGCGAGCGTTCGACGAGCCGACGCCCGACGGGCAGGAAGCAGCTGAACTCCAGATGTGTCCCTTGCACGGCGGCATACCCGGAGATGAGGAAGAAGCCCCTTGTGAATGCGGCTGCCGCGCGTTTCCCCCGTAGACGCCGCTCAAGCTGGGTGGGCTCCAGGGGACTGAGTCCCGAGAACAGTTGCTGCGCCTGAACGGGGGTAAGGTCGACGCTGAAACTCAGCTTATGTCCGGCTCTTGAGAGAAGTGCCTGCCTGGGTTGCCAACTGGTGAGTGCATGGGAGGACAAAGAAAGCACGTAGCGCATAATAAAAGGACTCTTTGACGTGAAAGAGATCGACAGCGCTCCCCCATGGCGTAGTACCAGAGAGCTTCCACCATAGAGGGCTCCGGACAGTTCAAGCAGGGGATTGGTCGAAGGCAGCCCTGCCAGTTCCTGTTTCAGGAACTCGATCGTCGCCATTCGCTTCTACAGTCCGAGGAGCGACCTCAGTACGATGCGAAGCTTGGCTGGGTCGTGGCGAATGAGACCATCGGCGGTTGAGCAGATATCAGCCTCGATGACCCGTGGATGCTGACTCCTGGGGAGATCATTGGAGACGGGATTGACCCCGGCGGAAGCGTACCGCCCCAGCGTCTCGGCGGGGACGGGGGTACTGCTCAGCAGGACCATGTCGATAGATGACCGTCCAAGGACTTCTTCAACCTTGTGAAGGTGCATGCCTGCGGTGTAGCCCTCCGTTTCCCCTCGCTCGGTCATCGCGTTCACGACCAGTACCTTTGTGGCTGAAGAGCGTACGATCGTGTCGGCGGTCGCCTCGATGGACAGCGGCGGTATCAGGCTTGTGAAGAGAGAACCAGGGCCGATGATGATGTAATCCGCCCGAGACAGCGCTTCGAGTGCGGGGACAAAGGGCTTGGCATGAGGCGGCAGTACTTCGATGGTGTCGATTGTCTTGCCCTGGAGAGGGACCTGGTCTTCGCCATCGATCGTCGTACCATCGGTGAAGTGTGCCCGCAACGAGATGTTGTCCAGAGACATCGGCAGAACCCGGCCGGGCAACTGCATGAGTTCAGACAGCTCCTGCACTGCATCGCCAAAATTCCCCTTGATGTCGCTCAGAGCGGCGATCATGAGATTCCCGACGTTGTGACCGCCTATTCCTTCGAGCTGCTCCGGGAAACGATAGGCGAGGAGGCGGGCACTGCGTGTTGACTCACCTGCCATGGCGATGAGAGCGTTCCGGAAATCGCCCGGAGGTAGCATTCCAGTCGTCTCGCGGAGGCGTCCGGTACTTCCCCCACTATCTGCCATCGTGACAATCGTCGTGAGCTTGACGTTCTCCGTTCGGAGTGACTCGATGATTGGCTTGATGCCGGTTCCCCCACCGATAACGACAACGCGGGGCAGAGACTCGGCCTTGCGGTAGCGGTAGATCGTCCGCGCGACAGACTCCCTGAGTCCAGACCCAGTGATTGCAACCAGCACAGAACGGGCCAGAAGGGTCGCTGCCAGAACCATGAGGCAAGCGGACACTATTACGGCGATGCCGCACAGGACCCCGAAGACCGCAGAGACTGCTCCGGAAGGGAGGAAACGGTGAAGCACGTTCTGAATGGCCGGCCGCAGGTTCGGCAGCCATGACGTGCCCGGCGTCTGAAGCAGTCCGTCGATGGCGAGAACAAGAAGCGCTGTCCCCGCAGCAAAGAGCAAGAGGTACCTCTTGACGCGAATGCCGGGAACGAGCCAGTACCAGAGTGTCTGTCTGTGTCCCTTCACTTCTGGAGGTCCCGATGGAACACGTGCACCGCTTTGGCCCGTGGCTTGAGGTGGTGGTAGAGCATGTTCGCGATCACGACAGAGCGGTGTCTGCCACCTGTGCATCCGATGCCGACCGTAAGGTAGCTCTTTCCTTCTTCCTGATAGCGTGGGAGCACAAAGTCGAGGAAGTCGGCCAAGCGAGTGAAAAACTGCCGCGCGTAGGGCTCGTGAAGAACATAGAGAATGACCCCCTTGTCGAAGCCTGTGCGATACGCGAGGTGTTCATCGTAGTATGGGTTGGGCAGGAAACGAACGTCAAAGAGAAGATCCAGATCGATCGGCAGGCCGTTCTTATAGCCAAAGGAGACGATATTGATGGTAAGAGTCTGCGATTGCTGCGATCCGAGAATCGCCTCGCGCACGCGATCCTTCAGTTCACCCACGGTGAGCTCAGTGGTATCGATGATGACGCTCGACAGTCCCCGCACCTCTGCAAGTAGTTCCCTCTCCTTCCTGATACTCTCTGAAACACTGCTTCCAGGAAGTGGATGGCGCCTGCGTGTCTCAGAGAAACGGTTCACCAGGACTCGGGATGAAGCTTCCAGGAAGATGACACGAGGATGAACATCGCGCCCCCCGAGTCGCTGGAGCATAGAATGAAACTGGGTCTTGAACCCTGAGCTGCGTACATCGAGTGCTACCGCGATCTTGCTTATTCTGCCATCGGTTTGTGAGGCGAGGTCCAGAAACTGGCTCATGAGAGAAATCGGGAGATTGTCCATGGCATAGTACCCAAGGTCCTCAAGGTATCCCATGGTTTTCGTCTTGCCGGCACCACTCAGGCCGGTCACAATGACAAGGTCCAGACTAGAGACTACTCCCACGCACGCCTCCCGTTTGTAGTGTCGGTATTCCCGACAGGCACTTCTGGGCAAATACAATGGCGGAGGGGAGAGGGTTTGAACCTCCGAAGGCGTTAACCTTGCCGCATTTCAAGTGCGGTGCCATCAACCGCTCGGCCACCCCTCCATACTCTAAAACAAGTCTACAGAACAATCCCCGGTTGTCAAAACGAGCCAGAAGGCTCGCTGACCGGGGATTTTGTACTTGCCTGGTTCTCGTCAGCGGATAACGTCCGTTCCCATGTATGGAATCAGCACGTCCGGCACTCTCACGCTGCCGTCTTCCTGCTGGTAGTTCTCCAGAATCGCAGCCATCGTTCTCCCCACAGCGAGCCCTGAGCCGTTGAGGGTGTGGACGAATGCGATCTTGCCATCTTTGGTACGGTACCGGATGTTTGCCCTTCGCGCCTGAAAGTCTTCGAAGTTGCTGCAGGAGCTTATCTCGACATATCGATCCTGGCCGGGCATCCAGACCTCCGGGTCGAACTTCATTGCTGCCGCGAAGCCAAGGTCGCCGGTGCACATCTTGCTGCGTTGATACGGAAGGTCCAGCTTCTTCAGAATGCCCTCGGCGTTCTCGATGAGCAGATCCAGCTCATGATATGAATCTTCCGGCTTGACGAACTTGACCATCTCGACTTTGTTGAACTGGTGGACGCGGATGATGCCTCGGGTGTCCTTGCCCGCGGCACCGGCCTCTTTTCGGAAGCACGCGGTGTAGGCGACATACTTGATGGGCAGGTCTTCTTCATGGACGATTTCGTCCCTGAGCAAATTTGTCACTGGAACCTCGGCCGTCGGGTCGAGGAACAGGTCGTCGGTGTCTGTATGATAAAGGTCGTCCGCGAATTTTGGCAGTTGTCCCGTTCCCGTCATCGACTCCCGATTGACCAAATAGGGCGGCAGGATCTCCGTATAGCCCTCTTCCTGGACGTGTACGTCGATCATCCATGAGATGAGAGATCTCTCGAGCTTGGCCCCCAGTCTCTTGAGAACATAGAAGCGCGAGCCGGAAATCTTCGCGCCCGCAGCAGAATCGATGATGCCCAGAGATTCCCCGATCTCCCAGTGAGGCCTCGGAACAAATGTGAAGGTTGGCTTCTCATGCCAACTAAACACGACAGTGTTCTCCTTGTCACTTTTGCCCATAGGGACGGACGCTTGAGGCAGGTTTGGGATGCAGAGCAGCAAGGCTCGAAGGCGCGCATCGACCACCTTCACCCGGTCGTCCAACTCTGCGATGTGCGAGCCGACATCTTTCATCTCGGCGATGGCGGCTGAAGCGTCCAGTTTAGAGCGCTTGAATGTGGCGATCTGCTCACTGGCTTCGTTGCGGAGATGCTTGAGTTCGTCTGCCTTCTGGAGCAGGTCTCGCCTCTGCCGGTCGACCTCGAGGATCTCGTCGACCATCTCCGGCCCTTCGTTCTTTGTTGCTATCCCGGCCTTCACAAGGTCGGGATGCTGACGAATCAGTTCCAGACTCAGCATTGGCATCTCCTTCCAACGGCTTCAGTTTCCACGTTGAATTCTACTGTCCGACGGCCAAAAAGCAACGAAGCGATCTGCTGAGGTGATTCATAACTGGCGCCAACGGTGTCCGAGGCACAGAAGACGCAGAAGATTCAGAACCCGTCTGCAATAGCCTGTTCCACTGCATCGATAAGCGGTGGTATCGTCATGCTCATGCCCTTCACCTTGAGTGCATTCTGAACGTCCTTTAGCCCGTTCCCGGTGATGAGGACGGCGATGCGGTCCTCCTGATGCAGGTCACCGCTGTCGGCCAGCTTGCGCAGCGCGGCCACGGAAGCTGCAGCGGCTGGTTCAGCAAAGATCCCCTCGTTCCTGCCGAGGAACCCTATGGCGTCGATGATTTCGTCATCTGAGACGGTGACCGCCAGACCGCCACTGGACCTGATGTCGCGTACCGCCATAAGGTGGTTACGCGGAATGCCGGCCACGATGCTGTCAGCGCACGATGCAGGGTTCTCCAGGTAGGTGACCGGTTCGCCGGAGATAACTGCGTGTGCGATCGGAGCACAACCTTCAGCCTGGACCGCTATGAGCTGGGGCATATGGTCGATGAGTCCGAGGGTCAACAGGTCGTGGAATCCCTTTGCGACACCCGAGACGATACAGCCATCCCCAACCGAGACGATGACCTTGTCTGGTGCTTCGAAGCGCAATTGCTCGGCGACCTCGAGGGCGACGGTCTTCTTGCCCTCGACCATGTAGGGGTTGAAGGCCGTGTTTCTGTTGTACCAGCCAAATCGTTCCGTTGCCTCCATGCATAGGTCGAATGCCTGGTCGTAGTTGCCGTCGACAAGGAACAGATGGCTGCCGAATACTCGCAACTGTGCTATCTTTCCGGCAGGCGCGGATGCAGGTGCAAAGATGTATGCGGCGACTCCTGCATTCGCGGCAAGCCCTGCCAGGCTGGAACCTGCGTTGCCCGTCGTTGCTGCTGTGATAATGTGCTCGCCAAGTTCGGCTGCCTTGGCGATGGCGATGGCGGAGGCCCTGTCTTTCAGTGAAGCTGTTGGATTGCGCCCGTCGTCTTTGAACCACACATGGTCCAGTCCGAGTTGAGGACCGACATGTTGGCTTGCATACAGCGGCGTCCAGCCGATCTGGAGTGTCAGCGTTGGAGGACGTTCCTCGACGGGCAGGAGCGCGAGATATCGCCACATCGAGAGATCACGGTCACTCTCCAACTGTTCCCTGGTAAGGACCCTTCGGACCCGATCGTAGTCGTACAGGACTTCGAGGATTCCGTCGTTGCCGCAGGTGGGACAGACATAGCGGGTTGTGGAAGGGTCGTATTCGCGTCCGCACTTCATGCATTTCAGCCCAAGAACTGAAGACATTATTCCTCCTTAACAGAAAGGCGGGCGAGGTTGCTGCCTCACCCGCCCAGATCATTCGTTGCCGCTGTGGCTGGCCTATCATCTATACCAATGCTTTATGGATGATCATGATTGCAGAAGGACAGATCAAAAATATAAACTAAAGGAGGTTCTGACATACCAATGTGTAAACACTTCTTGAAGCCACGACGAATTATTTCCAGCCAGATGCCATCGTGAGGGCCATTATTGCCTTTTGGGCATGGAGCCTGTTTTCTCCAATATCGTAAATGATTGAACGAGGGCCACTTGCTACTTCATCGTCCACTTCATTCCCTCTATCAACCGGCATAGGGTGAATAAAATAGGCCTTGTTCGTCAAATTATTGAGCTCTGAGGTGAACCTCCAATCCTTGTATTGAAGGGCGGATTTTTGGTCTTCTTCTTTGCCAATAACATATCTCTTTGGACTCATCCAATTCCTTGAATAGACAACATCAGCACCCCTGACTGCTTCAAACCTGTCGTGGGTTATTTCAAACTTTGCTCCAGCTTTCTCAGCATTTTTCTTTGCTGTCTCAATAACTTCCGGATCAAGGTCAAAACCTTCAGGATATGCCAGAGTGAAGTTCATTCCATATCTTGGAAGAAGGAGGATATCCTCCTGAACGGAGCTCCAGGAACGCACCATTGAGGAATACCCCCACATCATAGCCATTTTCTTGCCCTTGACATCTCCCATATGTTCCTGCAACCCCATAAGGTCTGCAAGCCCCTGGCAGGGGTGATACTTATCATGAGCCATTGAAACAATGGGAATTGATGCATATTTCGCATATTCTCTAAGCAATGCTTCGCCATCGCCGTACTGCTCAACAGCATCTTCAAGAATCCTTATTCCAAGACCAACACCGTATCTGGACATGATACTTGCTGCATCCTCTATCGTTTCGCCTGCTTTATCTTTTGACTTCAATCTCATCGCTTTTGGCTCGAGAAATTGAGCATGCCCTCCAAGTTCTGTGGCCGCCGCTTCAAAAGACTGCCTCGTCCTTACCGAAGGGTTATAAAAGAACATGAAGAAAGTCTTGTACTTAAGGATCTCAGTGTATGGCTCTTCATACCTATGCTTTTTCATGTCTTTTGCAAGGGCAAGAACTTCATCAAGCCATTCCTTTCCCCAGTCCTGCGTAGTAATTAGATCTTTACCATAAAGGTCCATTGTCATCTCCCTGGACTACATTATTCTCTAACGATCGTCGTCCCTGCTTTTCCTTCAAGCGTTTCAAGGTATTTCGAAGTCAAGGAAATATAAGCCTTCTTGCCGCCGCCTTCAAGGAATTTAATAATTGCAAGAATCTTAGGTCCCATACTGCCAGCAGGGAAATGCCCTTCAGAATAGTACTTCTTTGCTTCTTCAAGAGTCAAATGTCTCAGGTTAACCTGATCAGGCTTCTGATAGTGAAGCTTGGCTCCATCTTCTGCTGTAAATATGGTTAGTGTGACATCAACATCTTCCCCTTTTTCCTTTGCTCTCTTTAGAAGCATCGTACCAAGTAAAGCAGAAGCAAGATCCTTGTCTATCACTGCCTCAACCCCTCTGTAAACCTTCAAATCTTTACCATCCGCAAAAGTAAAGCCATAGTTACTATGATAAACACCATTTTCGTCAGGCCTTTCTAAAACAACGGGGATACCACCACCACCAACTGTTATCGGTACCATACCTTTTTCAAGCGCTGCCTCAACGAGATCAATCTCAATTATATCAAGGGGTACAGGTGATGGGACAACCTTTCTCCAAATTTCGTTGCCTTTTTCGTCTTTCTTGTATGGTTTAACGATCCACCCGTCTATCTGGGCTCTTTCCATTGCTTGTTCTTTTGTATAAGATGGGCCAATAAATTTTGTAGGGTTCTGGAAACCAGGGTCATCTTTACCAACGACAACCTGTGTTACAAGGCTCACAACCTGTTTGTTGATGCCTTTTGTCTTTAGCTGGTTTGCAAGAATCTGTGCTAACATATACCCCATCGAGCCTTGGGTATCTGCCCCGCACACATCAAGGGGAAGAGGAGGAAGTATGGGCCTTGAATACTCTGAGCGAAGAAGAACATTGCCTACCTGAGGGCCATTACCGTGCGTAAGAATGTAATCATCTTCAGGAAAAGAATTTACAATGTTTGCTATATACTCGCAGGTTTCTTTTGTTCTTTTCCATTGCATAGCAATATCGGAGATAATAGCTTTTCCATTTTCATCAACTAAACCGACAGGGGCAACTTCATTGCCACCAAATGCGAAAATTCTAATCTGTCTTTTTCCCATGATGAACTCAGGTTTCTTAGATCTTCTATAGAATTATCTCATCATCAAGGACATAATTGCTTTTTGAACATGAAGCCTGTTCTCTGCCTCATCATTAACAATAGAGATTCTTGGGTCATCAATAAGGAGATCAGTAACTTCAAAGTTTCTACGAGCAGGAAGACAATGCATATACACGGCATTCTTGTTGGCGACCTTAAAATGCTCATGCGAAATGCACCAATCATCCTTGTATTTCTTACCCACTTCAGCATGTTTGTCGGGATTCCTGGCCCAGGATTTAGCGTAGATAACATCGGCGTCTTTTGATGCTTTCCAAATGTCATGCTCGATCGTGAGAGAACCGCCACTCTCTGCCACTGCCTTTTTTGCGAATTCGACATATTCACTGTCAACGTCGTAGAGCCCTGGCTCGTCAGGATAGGCAAGAGTAATATTCAGTCCAAGCGTGGAACCTGCAGCAATCATGGTCTGAGGAACTCCTGCTGATTTTGCTCTCTCATCATATGCCCATGACATAACAATCTTTTTGTTTCTTGCATGTTCCAAACCACCAAACTTCTCCGTCATCGTAAGGATATCACCCATGATCTGACAGGGGTGCTCCTTATCATCAAGCATATTGATTACAGGTATGTTCGCATATTCAGCTATTCCTCTCAAAACCTTTCTGGCATCTCCATATTCGTATGTTTCTGCACCCATCTGAGTCTTGAGATTGTAGAGACGAATTGCAAAACCGTCCAAGAATCTCGAAATCATTTCGGCAGTATCCTTCCATGACTCTTTATGGGAAAGCTGCAATTCCTCAGGATTATAGACCTGAGCAGATCCCCCAAGCTGAACTATCCCTGTTTGAAAAGAAAGTCGAGTTCTTGTTGAAGGTGATGCAAAAAGCAATCCTAAAACTTTTCCTTTGAGGATTTCTGCCTGTGGCTCACCCACAGCATTTCTCATTTTGAGCCACTTGGCAACGTCAAGAATTGTTTCCAATTCCTCTCGGTTAAAGTCGAGTACGCTAATAAAATCTCTGCCTCTCAAATCTGTTTTCATTTTTTACCTCCTTAGGCGCTAATTATCTTATGCTTTTAGTATTCGCAGTCAATAGGAAAAACTAATCGACTCAGCCACTGGTCTCATATGTATCGGGAATTGTCCAGCTTCCCGCAAACACCGTGTCAACTCACGTAAGAATGTACATGAATCATCAGGTCGTGAACTCACCAGAAATGGTCGCATAACTGCCACGTTTCTTGATCACCAGTTGCTGTCTTCTTTTGGTGATCTTATCCAGTCGGTCCTGGCCAATACACCGCTCGGATACAACAACATCCTCGGGGGAGGAGGATCTCGTGGAGGAGCGTTATCATGTCCATCTCCACACGTACGCATCGCGTCGGGACCGGGAGCCTCTGCATACGCGGGGGGCGTCAAGACCGCACCTGAGAGGGAAGGTCTGAGCTCTAAGGTTGCACCTGGACGGTGGACGCTGCTTGAAACACGGTATCAAGTGTAGCCGATCGACCCACGATCGCGATCTCCAGAGGACCTGCCAAAGTCGGCACATAGGCCACTGTCGCGGGCAGCGATGAAGCTGAAGTGACGAGTGACCCTCCAATATACACGTCAAACGATACGGCTGCTGACCCGGCGGGCTGAGCCACGTCGAGACTGAGCGTCATCTGCTGTCCGACCTTGAACTGCTTTGGGAATGCAGTCACACTGAGTTCACCACCGGGCGGAATCGGCCCGGGAGGAATCGGCCCGGGAGGAATCGGCCCGGGAGGAATCGGCCCGGGAGGAATCGGCCCGGGAGGAATCGGCTCCTGGTATACTTCCGTAGGGATCTGATCCCGGAGCATGGTCCTCACGACAACTCTGCTATCGGGCCAGTCGCTCGGAGCCAGCTTGGTCGGATCCTCGATCGCGAGTCGTACGGTCTGAAGAATCGGTGGATGAACCGTGCATGTCTGCGTGGGTACGTGGCTCGACAGGAAGTACGAGGAGTGAGTCGAGGATGCGGGACAGGCCTCGGTAGCGAGCAATCCTGAGGCGTCACAGATTGTGCGTACTGACACTCCCTCGGGTTTGGGGGCAAAGTATGTTTGTTTCTGAAGCTTGATAGCCTCTTGCATGTATGCTTTCCATGTCATGGCCGGAAACCGCGAGCCTGCGTTCCGGATGGCAGACATCTGTGCCCGCGCAACGTCGGCTCCGATGTGGATCACCGTGCAGAGCTCGGGAGTGAAGCCATCATACCAGGCATCGCGCCAATCGTTGGTGCTGCCTGTCTTACCAGCAGCCTGCAGTCCGCTGATGCGCGCGTTGGAGGTGTTTTCGTATACGCCCCTCAGCATTGTCTGCACAATCCAGGCCGTGGAGGCCGGTACGACCTGGGTCGCGGCGAAATTGTGCGCCTCGATCGTCGTCCCGTTCTGTGTCTCGATGCGACGTATAGGATAGGGTGTGATACGACGGCCTCCATTGGCGATCATCGAGTATGCCTCGACCATTTCCAGCGGCGAGATCTCAAAGCTGCCGATGGAGAGAGACACGTAGGGTTTCAGAGGAGACGTGACTCCCATCTTGCGGGCATAGTAGATGACTCTGTCGAGGCCAGTCCTGAGTGTTGTCTTGGCAGCGATGATATTGGACGATTCCTTGATGGCATTGGCCACGGAGATCCGGCCAAACCATTGGTTGGCCCCCAGCCATTCCGGGGGACTCCACCCGCCAAAGTCCGTGGGTTGCGAAGTGACAAGCTCGGATGGGAAGGTTGTGCCATTGTCGAGTGCTGCCGTGTAGTCGAAGAGCTTGAAGGTCGAACCTGGTTGTCGAGGTGCCAGCACGCGGTTGAAGTTCGTCTCGTCGTAGTTGGTTCCACCTACCATGGCCAGAATGTAGCCAGTCTTGGGGTCGACGCTCACCAAGCCCACCTGGGGTTGGAAGACCCCAAGGGAATCGCGGTCGCTCTCGACGAACACCTTGTCTTTCTTAGCCTGGTCCCAGACCTTCCGGACCGCTGCCAGTGCCGCTTCCTGGAGCTTGGGGTCGATCGTCGTGTAGATACGCAGGCCGCCCTGATAGAGCATCTCCCGGCCATACTGCTTCTCGACGATGGATTTGACATAGTCGACGAACCAGCCGATGCTTCCATATGGCGACCGCATGCCATTCTTGAGTGTGAGCTTCTCGGCGAAGGCAGTATCGGCCTCTTTCTGGGAAAGGTAGTGGTTTCGTACCATCTTGTGGAGCACAAGCTGCTGCTGCTGTCTTGCTTTCTCCAGGTCTACGTAGGGGTTGAAGGCGGAAGGTGCCGGCAGGACACCGACAATCATGGCTGCCTGAGCGACGTCCAGATCTCTTGCCGGGATGCCGAAGTACCCCAGCGCAGCGGCTTCTATGCCATACAGGCCGTTGCCGAAGTACACGTAGTTGAGGTACATGTTGAGGATCTCTTCCTTCGTGTACTGTTTTTCCAGGCGAAATGCGACGATGATTTCCTTGAACTTGCGCGCGACGGTGACATCGGTGTCATGCAGGATAGCCTGACGTGCCAGCTGCTGGGTGAGTGTGCTCGCTCCGCGAATGCCACGGCCGAGGAGCGGGTCCACGACTAGCCCGGCGACGAGACCCCGCAGGTCGATAGGACCATGACTGAAGAAGCGCTCGTCTTCAGACGCGATCAGAGCTTTGATGGCCTTCTCTGAGATTTCCGTGAGCTGTTTGGGTAGGCGATTCTCAGCAAAGAACACCGACGAGAGAAGCTTGTCGTTGCGGTCGAACACCTGCGAAGCCTTGGGCGCCTGGATGAACAGTGCGCCGACAGGGGGTACCTGGGTGGAGTAGTGTGCAAAAAGGAGAGCGACAATGGCGCTCCCGGCAATTCCGACTGCCAGTATCGCGACAAGAAGCCATCCAAGGACGACTTTAAGCCGCGGTCGAGCCCGATGTCTGGGTGAGTTGGCGTGTTCCATAGTCAAGTAGTGCCTCCTGGTTGTCGACACGGAGTGACGGTAGGCCGGGTTCTGCGAAGAGCAGACATGGATGCCTGCGTTTCGATTCGGAACGTGTACGGTGCTACCGTGGTGACTTCAGTGTCTCCTTGCGAGCGGCAAAGTCCTGTGAGATGACCTCTAGACGCTTGCGGATGTCTTTCAGGGTATCTCGCCGGCCAAGGTCCTTGGGCGATTCGAACGCAGTCTCGAGTTCATCGAGATTATCATAGATGTGTGTTTCCAGTTGATAGATCCTCGACAGGAAATCGGGGTTGAGCTGTTCATCGGTGAAGAACATCGTATCACCATATCCGACGAATTCCACCTTGTCACGCAGTTCGTTCATTGTTCGAAGGATCTTGGAGATGTCATCGACGACCGACGTTTCTGCGTCGTTTGCCTTCTCGATGACGTCGGAAAGGATTTCCCTGAGGTCGTCCAGCTTGAACACCATAGTATCTCGCACCGTCTTGTCGGCAATGCGGCGCTGGTCTTTGACCTGATAGCCCACAAAATTCGGGATGCGAGCTGTCAGTTCTGCGAACCAGTTACACGGCGTACTTTCTGTATCGACCTTGTCATCCATAGCATCCCCCTTTGCCTCCAAGAGTCTACCCTATGAATTCTACATGTGGTGGTAGTACAAGTCAAACCATGACGCCGGCCCGCTTTCGCCACAGTCGGCTGTTTGACGAAAGCCATGGGCGCGGTAAACTATCATAGAAACAGATATGCGGGGGTCCGGCCCCCCTTGGCGTCACATGCAGCGCCGGAAGCGGAGGCATTATTCCATGAACTGGGCAAACTTGACAGAACGCGCTCAAAAGGCCGTATGGATGGCACAGGAGTCGGCTGGCTCGCTGGGTAACGATTTCCTCGACACCGACCATCTCCTGATTGGTCTTGCCAAACTGGAAGAAGGTATAGCATATGAGGCTATGGTTGCCAGTGGCATCGATCTTCACAAACTGGTCGACTACGTTTCCGATCAGGTGCGAGGGGTCAAGCACAACAACTTCCTCGGCAGGAATGATGAGATCATCCTCACGCCAAGGGCCAAGAAGGTCTTGGACCTGGCTGAGCGCGAGGCTATTAATCTTGGGGACGGGTATATCTCTACGGAACACATCTTGCTGGCGATTCTTCACGAGGGCGGCGGCGTGGGTATTCGAAGTCTGGAGGATGAAGGGGTCGATGTTTCGAAGGTCGTGAACACGGTTCTCTCGTTGCGTGGGACCGAGCATACGACGGAGCCCCAGCGCCCTGGTCACCAGCCGCGGCAGCGTACCAAAACGCCGACGCTCGACCAGTACAGTCGGGACCTGACAGAGATGGCTCGTCAGGGCAAGCTCGACCCCGTCATCGGCCGTGACAAGGAGACGGAGAGGCTGCTTCAGATACTGTTGCGACGAACCAAGAACAACCCCGTGCTCATCGGTGACCCCGGCGTAGGCAAGACGGCCATCGTCGAGGGACTGGCACGGAAAATCGTTGCGGGCGAAGTGCCTGAACTTCTCAAGAACAAGCGCGTCATTTCGCTTGACATTCCAAGCCTTGTGGCGGGGACCAAATACCGTGGCGAATTCGAGGATCGGATGAAGAAGTTTCTGGCCGAGATGAAGACGGCCGGCAACAGTGTCATTCTGTTCATCGACGAGCTCCACAACGTTGTGGGGGCAGGGTCAGCAGAAGGAAGCTCTATTGATGCGGCCAACATCCTCAAGCCGGCGTTGTCGAGAGGCGAGCTACAGACGATTGGAGCCACCACGCTGGGAGAGTATCACAAATACATCGAGAAAGACCCGGCACTCGAGCGCCGATTCCAGCCGATCGTCGTCAGCGAATCCACTGTACCCGAGTCGATCGAAATCCTGAAGGGACTACGCGACAAGTATGAGGCTCACCATCACGTAAGCATTACGGACGCGGCCATCGAGGCTGCCGTCAGGCTCTCTGTGAAGTACATCACGAGCCGGTTCCTGCCGGACAAGGCAGTCGACCTCATGGATGAAGCCAGCGCCAAGGTAAGGCTTGCTTGTACCGTTCCGAGCGACGAATACCGTCTACTGCAGGACGAGCTCGACAAGATCGAGCGAGAGAAGGACGACGCCATTCGCAATCAGGAGTTCGAGAAGGCGGCGGGTCTGCGAGACCAGGAGCGGGACGTTCACGACAAGATCGAGACGATGAAAGGCACCTCGTGTGTGGCATCGGCTGCACGGGAAGCCGTTGTGAGCCCGGATGACATTCGCGCCGTTGTGGCCCTGTGGACTAACATCCCAGCCGAGCGACTTGCTGAGGATGAACGAGCAAAGCTCCTGCACCTTGAGGACACTCTCCGAACCAGGGTTATTGGGCAGGATCAGGCTGTAGGGCTCATGGCTGAGGCCCTGAGGCGTTCTCGTGCAGGGCTTAAGCATCCTACAAAGCCCATCGGGTCGTTCCTGTTTCTTGGCCCGACAGGCGTGGGGAAAACCGAGCTGGCACGCGTCCTGGCCGAGGAGTTGTTTGGTAGTGAGTCATCGCTCATCCGCCTCGACATGAGCGAGTACATGGAGAAGTTCGCTGTGTCTCGCCTGGTTGGAGCCCCCCCCGGTTACGTAGGATATGAAGAGGGTGGACAGTTGACAGAGGCCGTGAGGCGTCGCCCATTCAGCATCGTCCTGTTCGACGAGATCGAGAAAGCCCATCCGGACGTCTTCGACATTCTGCTTCAAATTATGGACGATGGACGTCTGACCGACTCGAGTGGAAGGACGGTCGATTTCCGGAACGCCGTCATCATCATGACGAGCAACATAGGAGGGGGGTTCAATCGGATGGGTGGCCTCGGGTTCAAGCTTCCCGGCGAGGCTGGTGAGGCAGAAGTCCACACGGCGTCCATGATGGATGAGCTCAAGCACAGCTTCAAGCCGGAATTCCTGAACCGGGTCGACGAGATCGTCGTGTTCAACCAGTTGACGGTCGAGGACATCGAGAAGATCGTAGCGATCCTGCTGAAGAGAGTAACCAAGGAGATCGAGGAGGAGGACATGCACCTCCAATTCAGCCCCGAGCTCGTGTCGTATCTTGCACACAAGGGCTTTAACCCCGAGTATGGTGCCCGGCCGCTGCTGAGGTTGATCCAGCACGAAGTGGAAAACGAGCTGTCATACCGGATCCTGGAAGGTGAGTTCAAGCATGGCGACACCATCGTCGTGACGAGCGATGGCCAGAAGGTGGTCTTCGAGTCAGCACTGAGAGAGCCTGCGCCAGCAGAATAGGCAGGAGTCATGAACCCGAAAAGCATACGGAACTTTTGCATCATTGCCCATATCGATCATGGCAAGTCCACGCTCGCCGACCGTTTTCTTGAGCGAGCCGGCTTCATCCTGAAAAACAAGGGTGATCAGGTTTTGGATCAGATGGACATCGAGAAGGAACGCGGCATTACGATCAAGGCACATCCCATCCGACTGACCTATACTTCACGAGACGGTTCACCAGTGGTGTTCAATCTGATTGATACGCCTGGCCACGTCGACTTCACCTACGAAGTCTCGCGCAGCATAGCCGCCTGCGAAGGAGCAGTGCTTGTCGTAGATGCGACACAGGGTGTCGAGGCGCAGACTGTCGCCAACACCTACCTCGCGCTGAATCACAATCTCACGATCATCACTGTTGTCAACAAGATTGATTTGCCAAACGCCGACGTGGACGAGACGAAACGGGAGATCGAGGAGATCATCGGACTCGATGCCTCGGATGCATCTCTTGTCAGCGCAAAGACGGGGCTCGGAGTGGACGAGCTGCTTCGCGTTATCGAGGACAAGGTTCCGAGTCCTTCCGGTGACGCCGGCGCTCCTCTCAAGTGTCTCGTGTTCGACTCGCACTTTGATACCTACAAGGGTGTGGTTGTTCACATCAGGGTTTTCGAAGGGAGCATCCAGAAGGGAGACCGTGTCCGGTTCATGGCTACTGGCACCGAGTTCGACGTCGTCGAGGTAGGGTACTTCGAGCTTACGCCCGTCGTGACCGATGTCTTGACAGCCGGGGAGGTCGGCTACTTTGCCGCGGTGATCCGGGTTCCTGCCGAGGTTCATATCGGGGACACCGTGACGAGTGCAGTCCGGCCGACTGCTGAGCCCGTACCGGGGTACAGGCCGGTGCTCCCAATGGTTTTTGCCGGGCTCTACCCTATCGACGCCAACGACTATGAGGGGCTCAAGTCATCACTTCAGCGGCTGCAACTGAACGATGCTTCTCTCACGTTTGAACCCGAGTCGTCGGGGGCTCTGGGTTTTGGGTTCCGGTGTGGGTTCTCCGGACTCCTGCATCTGGAGGTTATCACGGAGCGCCTTCGGCGCGAGTACAACCAGGACATTATCGTCACCGTTCCGAATGTGCGGTATCGTATTATCAAGCGCAATACCGGAGAGGAAGTTCTTGCCGACAGTCCTTCAAAGTTTCCCCCACTGGGAGAGATCGAACGCATCGAGGAACCCTTCGTCAAAGCCGAGATTGTCGTACCGCATGAAGCTATCGGAGACGTCATGGAACTCACCAACAAGCGCAGGGGCATCTACATCAATATGTCCTACCCCGAGAGCCGGCGTGCGGTTCTGGAGTATGAACTCCCGTTGTCCGAGATCATCACAGATTTCTTCGATCGGCTCAAGTCGATCACGAAGGGGTATGGGACGCTTGACTACGAGCTGGCAGGGTACCGCAAGGAACGGCTCGCCAAGGTCGATGTCCTGGTTAACGGAACGCCCGTCGACGCACTCTCGTTTATCGCCCACGAAGATGAAGTCCAACACATCGCAAGGTCGATGTTGCAGCGGTTGCGCAAGTACGTTCCCCGGCAGATGTACGAAGTTGCGTTGCAGGCCGCAATCGGTGGAAAGATCGTAGCGCGCGAGAACATCGTCCAGCTGCGCAAGGACGTCCTGGCCAAGTGCTACGGCGGAGATGTCACGCGAAAGCGGAAGCTTCTGGAGAAACAGAAAGAGGGCAAGAAGAAGATGAAGCAGATTGGCAAGGTGAGCATCCCCCAGGAGGCGTTTCTCTCTATCCTCAAGCGTGAGTCGGACGACTAGACCGGTCGGCGTCTATATCCACATTCCCTTCTGTCGCAGAAGGTGTAATTATTGTGACTTCCTGTCGACAGGAGGGGCAACGGGTGTTCCCGACGAGTATGTGGATGCTTTGCTTTCCGAGTGGGGCCTGTGGGCTGATACATTACGCCGCCAGGACCTCGGTGTGCGGTCCATCTACGTTGGCGGCGGCACACCTTCCCTGTTGGAGCCCCTCCAGCTTCGGCGGCTGATCGACGCAGTGAGGTCTGGTGTGCCGACAATGCCGGATTGCGAGATCACCATGGAAAGTAATCCGGACAGCCTCGATGTTGAGAGAATCCGGGCGTACGCCGGCGCGGGTATCAACCGCTTGAGTGTTGGAGTCCAGAGCTTTAGCGATTGCTCGCTGAAGAGACTTGGACGCCTGCACGATTCGGCCGCGGCCGACCGCGCACTTCGGCAAGCGCGGGAAGCGGGGATTCACAACCTGTCTCTGGATCTGATGTACGGACTTCCCGGCTCTTTGCCTGGTGAAGAGGTTGCCTCGTTGAGACACGCCATCAAGTTATCTCCGGAGCACATCTCCTGGTACAACCTGACCCTGGCTGATGGCACCCCGTTGGCCAAGTCCATGGCTGAAGGTCGTGAGGTGATGCCTGACGACGACACGGTCCTGGCAACGATGCGGGAGGGATGGGGTCTGCTTGTGGCGAGCGGATTCGAGCACTACGAGATCTCCAATTTCGCCCGCCCCGGTTTTGTCTCGCAACACAATCTCGGCTACTGGCTGTTCACCGACTACGTCGGTCTCGGCCTGGGAGCGTCTGGATTCGTGTCAGGCAGAAGATGGATGAATGCCAGTAACATGGCAGCGTACCTCGCTGCCGTTCTGAACGGCAGGTTGCCTGTCGACAGCGAAGAACGGCTCGAGGGTCGTCTCCGGGAAGGCGAGTATGCCATGCTGCGCATGCGCTTGCCCGGTGCCGGCCTCGATTTCGCGACCTTTGGCGACCTGTTTCGAGAAGATGCGCGCATCATATTTCGTGACGCTCTTGCCCGGCTCATGGGCAATGGACTCATCAGCGTCTTGGAAGACAGGGCTGTATGTACACAGAAGGGCCTCGAACTGAACAACCTCGTGGCCGGGGCATTCCTCTGAGGACAGCAAAAACCCCGGCCATCAAGGCTGGGACTGGTGGCGATGAGTGTCCCCTGTCAGTGAGAAACGTTGAACCGGAAGTGGGTGATCTCCTTGTTTTTCACGATGTAACTTTCACCCTCTATCCGCAGCAGCCCCTTCTCCTTGGCAACCTTGAAGGAGTTGTCGGCTTTACGGAAGTCATCCAGCGAGATGACTTCGGCTGCGATGAATCCGCGCGCGATATCCGTGTGGATCTTCCCTGCAGCACCCCGGGCACGGGTGCCGGCCTCGATGACCCAGGCCTTGCACTCGTCTTCTCCCGCCGTGTAGAAGGTCTCGAGCTTGAGCAGCTGATATGCTCTCCCAATGAACGTGTCGATGACCGATCCGGACAGACCAAATTCCTGGAGGAACTCGAGTTGTTCGGCAGCAGGAAGTTCGGCGATCTCGCGTTCCAGTTTTGTATCCAGCACCATGACCGTTGCGTCTACCTGGTCTGCAGCAGCTGTGAGGGCCGCCTCGAGGTTTCTGGCGGCGGTTTCGTCCGTCATGGTGATATTGATGACATACATCACCGGCTTCAGCGTGATGAACGCGTAGGAAGTGAGTAGCCTCTTGTCTTCATCGGACAGATCGAGGCTGCGCAGCCCCTTTCCTCCCGAAAGGCATGATTGGGCACTCGAGAGGAGGTCCCGCTCCCGTTCGAGTAGAGGCGTCATCTTCTCCTTCTTCATACGCTCGAGCCGGTGTTCCACGATTTCCAGGTCCACCAGGGCAAGGTCTAGTTCGAAATTCTCTATCTGATCCCTGATGCTTGTGGCAGAAGGCACCTGCGTGAATGCGTCAAATACCTCGACCAGCGCCTCGACGTTCTTCACGTCTTTCAGCAGTTCGTTACGTCGTGAAGCATTTGCCTGGCCCGACGGTATGCCCGGAACATCAGCAAACTCAACGCTGGCGGGCGTCGTTTTCTTGGGTTTGAAGACGTCGGCCAGATAGTCCAGATCAGTGTCGACGACGCCAACGGCCGCCAGGTTCGTTTTGGATTGTGATACCTGCGTGGTTCCTCTGGTCAGTGCGCCGAACAGTGTGGTCTTACCCGTTTGAGGCAGACCGATTATTCCAATCTTCATTGGCAGCTCCTTCTGATGTGCTCGTTCATGCTTGCGGGTTCGTGTCCAGTATACTTGCGTCATAAACGTGTTACAAGGATCCGGAGGCAACGGGCCTCATGGGACAGCAGGAACTTGGCCAGGACGGGCGCTCAGACGTATTTCTCCCGCAACCGGCCGATTGACATCGTGAGACTGACATTATACACTGTCATCTCGGGAGACAACCTATCAGATGAAGATTAAGACGGTACGTGGAGCGCTGCGCGCTGTGCAGCGCAAGATAGTTGCTAGTCACAGGGAGACGGTGACGTACTCCAGTGAACTCGACAAGACCTATGGGCTGCTTGCGACGGACAAGGCGTGGTACATTGCGCGTCTGCTCCGTAGTGAGGACTATGTCGACTTCGGGGGCCTTTTCCCCGAGCTGGCGAAGCAGATTGGCTGGACGCGAGGTGTAAGGCTCGCCAGACAGGGCCTTTCTGCCGCTATCGGCGCCACTCGGAAGCTGCCGATACACGGCACGGCGTCGAGCATCCTGGTGTTTGTGGACGAACAGGGAAGATTTCTCCAGATCGGCCCTGCGACGTTGATGGGGTTCTGTGAGTATATGGGACTCACGACCGGCCGCGGCAACAGCTGGTATGCCTTTCCGACGATCATCCTGAGCCCCGTGTTTGGCAGCGAGCGCGACACAGACGAGCGGGCTGCACTGCAACGAGCATCTCTTGTCTCCCAGGTCAACAGCACCGAAGCCGATGAGGACACGCGCAAAGAGTACTTCGTTGATGCCGTCGTCCAGCTTGGTCAGCCAGATACGCAGGGAGTGCTGGACTCGTCCGTCTCTGCAGGGGTTCCGACTACCTCGTTCGACCAGTTCGATTTTGCAGGCGACGGCGCCGTACTTGCCGTGCTCAGCGACATCAACCGAAACCTTGCTCGCATACGCGAGCTGCTGGAGAAGATCTCATCGAAGTGAGGACCGGTCGCGCGCGGCACCTGACCGTCGTTGTGGCTGCCATCATCTCTGGAGCATTGCTCCTGTCGGCTCGATTGCCCATGTCGATGAAGTCTCTGGGGCTGCGGGCGGTTCAGGCGGCATCTCCGGGCGCTGTGCAGATCGCCAACGACGCAGGTATTGTTTTTGGCCCCGGAGCATCTGTAGTGGTTGAGTGCGTGGGCGGCGGCATCAAATTGGTGACGCGTCGTCAACAGATAATCCGCGTGTTGCGGGAGGGATCATCTTCCGATGGAACATGGGATGTGCTGCGAGCTATCGGTCCAGTGAGATTTGTCCAGGTAAGCGAGAAAAGGGTAGCGGTACGGGAACGGATTCCGTATGACATCCGGTATGTACCCGAGCAGTCTGCAGCCAGGGGACAGGTGGTCGTGTGGATATCCGGCACGGGTGGTGTGCGCCAGCGTGTATTCCGCCTTCTCTACGAGGACGGTGCATTGGTATCGCGGGTCCTGGTTTCCGACTCCTTGCTCGGGCTACCCGCCGGTGACGCATTAGCTGTCGGGAAGTCCGTCTATCGCGGTGGAGCGACGAACGAGTTCTACATGGAGGCTACCGCCTATTCGCCGACGGTTCAGGAGACGGACGGCAATCCGTGGATGACGGCCTCGGGGATGAAGTCTGGACGTGGCGTGGTGGCAGTCGACCCGAAGGTCATACCGCTCGGCAGCAAGCTCTATGTGGAAGACTACGGGTACGCCATAGCCGGTGACACGGGCGGCGCCATCAAGGGCAATCGGATCGACGTGTTCTTCTACTCGTCTGGCGAGACGGCGAGATGGGGAAGGCGCTCGGTTCGTGTGTTCGTTCTGGAATGACGAGGAGGAAGTCCACAGCATGAACGCGCTCACGCCAACCGCTCTTCGTGACGTGCTGAACCGGACGGGCGTTGTTTTGTCCAAACGCTTCGGGCAGAACTTCTTGGTTGATGGCAACGTTCTTGCCTCCATGGCTTCACTGTTCCCTTCAGATGAGAACGTGGTGTTCGTTGAGGTGGGTGCCGGGGCGCTTGCTCTGACCGGGATTCTTGCCGAGCGTGGCAAACGCGTGGTCGCGTACGAAATTGACGAACGTCTTCGCAAGGTGCATGAGGCTCTTCTGGCCGATGACCCTCTCCGGGCGCGCATTGAACTGAGGTACGAGGATGCCCTGGAGGCAGACTGGTGTGCTCTGGGACACGAGGGCGAAACCCTGGTGCTCATGGGGAATCTCCCGTATCTTCGGTCCTCCGAGATTGTTCTCAAGCTTATTCGAAGCGATTGCATCGGGCAGGCCTGCCTGCTGTTCCAGCGGGAGTTCGCAACTCGTCTTGCCGCTCCATCCGGGAACGGGGACTACAGCTCCCTGTCTGTCGTGGCCCAAACGTTCTTCGACATCAAGCGGCTGCTCGAGCTTTCGCCTGACGTGTTTTTCCCGCGTTCGGGGGTCAGCTCGACCTTGCTGGGGTTTCTTAGACGTCCAAGCGGATTGGAGGATGCCGAAGTCGCGCCATTCATGCGATTTGTTCAGCAGTCGTTCCTGCACAGGCGCAAGAAACTGGCCGACTTCTTCCGACGACTCGGCGTCCCGCTTATGGGTGAGTTCGCCGAGACGTCTCAGCTTCGCCCGGAGGTCCTCACGCCCTCGGAGTTCATCGACTTGTTTCGGGCGGTCTCCCGCGTGACTCGACGCTGACCGAGGGCGTCCAGAGCGCCCGCCGTGTTGCCTTTTCCCTCATCGGGAGTAGAATTTCTCGGTAAACCAAGTCATCTCATTTCGGGAGGTATGTGATCATGAAGATTCAGAACGATGCACGTTATGCGAAGTCGGACGAGTGGGTACGCGTCGAGGGTGGCGTTGCGGTCGTTGGAGTGTCTGATTATGCCCAGGGCAAGCTGGGGGATGTCGTGTTTGTCGGTGACGTCGTCGTCGGCTCGACATTGAAGGCGGGAGACATCCTGACCTCTGTCGAGTCGGTCAAGGCCGCCTCGGACATCTATACGCCTGTGTCGGGCAAGGTTCTCGAAGCCAACCACGAAGTCACCGCGAAGCCTGAACTCATCAACAGTGATGCATTTGGCGCCGGCTGGCTGGCGAAGATCGAGCTTTCGAATCCAGATGAGCTGAACGGCTTGATGAGCGCCACTGACTATGCAGAGTACAGAAAGGAATAGGTTTTCGTTCATCCCAGCGACAGGTGATGAGCAGCAGGCGATGCTGCAGAAGATCGGCCTTCAGTTTGACGATATTGTCAAGTGTTTTCCTGGCAACGCCTGCGTGGAAGGCGGTCTCCATCTGCCCGAAGGATTGACGGAGGACCAGATGGTCGAGTACTGGGACACCATGATGTCCCGGAATTCCGATCCCAAGAAGGCTTCTCTTCTGGGCGCTGGGGCATACATGCATTTCATTCCAGCCGTCGTCCCACACCTCGCATCCCTTCCGGGTTTCGTCACGGCATATACGCCATACCAGCCCGAGATAAGCCAGGGGACGCTGCAGTCCCTGTTCGAATTCCAGTCGTTTATGGTGGAACTCACCGACATGGAATTGGCCAACTGCTCGATGTACGATGGTGCCTCGTCGACCGCTGAGGCCATGCTTATGGCTCACCGCATCAAGAAGGCTGACCGCGTCCTCGTAGCTGCAACGGTGAACCCGAAGTACCTGGCAACAGTCCGGACCTACCTGGAACCGCATGGGATTGCCGTCGATGTCGTCAGGATGGATGGCAACGGGCGGGTATCCACGGAAGACCTGGAGTTGCAGCTGTCTGCCTCTGCGTGCAGCGCAGTCCTCGTCCAGAGTCCAAACTATTTGGGCATTATCGAAGACCTTGGTGCGATTGGGACAACCGTCCACGGCCACGATGCCCTGTTTGTCGAATCCTTCACAGAAGCCATGGCACTGGGACTGCTCAAGTATGGTGTCGGCACTGGAGCAGACGTCGTCGTCGGTGAGGGGCAGTCGCTTGGTCTCTCGATGTCATTTGGCGGGCCGCATCTTGGCGTCTTTGCCACCTTGAAGAAGTACAACCGTGACTTCCCCGGTCGAATCGTCGGTGAGTCCATCGACACGAAGGGTCGCCAGGCATTTGTTATGACATTGAGAGCCCGCGAGCAGGACATTCGACGTGAGAAGGCGACGTCCAACATCTGCTCGAACCATGCGCTCAATGCACTGACGGCGGCCGTGTACCTTGGCAGCGTGGGCGAGTCGGGATTCAGAGCACTTGCCTGTGAGAACGTTGGGAAACTTCAGAAGCTGGTCAGTGGACTCGAGGCGACCGGGCACTTCACCCGCGTTTTCAAGCAGAGTCCGGTGTTCAACGAAGCAGTCCTGGCCAGTTCGATCGCTCCCCAAGACATGCGCTCCCGCCTGGCGGGTCTGCCGGTGTTCCCGCCGCTCGCTCTTGCTCGTGGCGTGGCCCCGGAAGTCCCGGGGATGCCTTACACGTATCTGGTCTGTGCGACCGAGATGCTCAAGGATAGTCTCCTTGGGCAGGTTCTCGGCGCATTGAGCTGAGGTGGCGGAAGATGACTCTATATGAGAAGAGCGTGGCAGGTCGGTCAGCATTCTCGTTTGGCTTTGAGGAGGACCGCGCTGCAGCCGAAGCGTGTGTCCCTGAGTTTGCGCGCGCTGCGGTGAAACCGTTGCCACAGACCAGTGAGCTTGACCTCGTGCGCCATTTTACGAATCTGGCCACGATGAACTACGGCGTCGATACCGGCTTCTACCCACTGGGGTCGTGCACGATGAAGTATAACCCCAAGATCAACGAGCGATTTGCCGCTGATCCGAGGCTCACTGTACGTCACCCACTGGATGATGCCACGGACAACCAGGGCGTCCTCCAAATGGAGTTTGAGCTGAAGGAGTCTCTGCAGGAGATCACCGGTATGGACGACTTCACACTGCAGCCCGCATGTGGTGCCCATGGTGAGCTCACGGGCATGCTCATTATCCATGCCTACATGCGTGACCACGATGCCAAGCGCACGAAAGTACTGATTCCCGATTCTGCCCACGGGACAAATCCTGCGTCGGCATCGATGGCCGGATTCCAGGTCGTGACCGTTCCGTCGAACGAGCGAGGCGGGGTCGACATGGATGCGTTGGACAAGCTCATGGACGATACGGTGGCGGCCATCATGCTGACCAATCCGAACACCGTAGGCCTTTTTGAGGAAAACATCACGGAGATTGCCGAACTCGTGCATGCTCGCGGAGGTCTTCTGTATTACGACGGGGCAAACCTCAATGCTCTTATGGGGCTCATCCGTCCAGGCGATCTGGGGTTTGATGTGGTTCATCTGAACCTTCACAAGACATTCTCCACCCCGCACGGTGGTGGAGGCCCGGGTGCTGCCCCTGTGGGTGTCAAGAAATTCCTGGCTGACTACCTGCCTATCCCCGTTGTTGTATGCAGAGACGGTCAGTACGCGCTGGATGAGAACAGGCCGCACACGATCGGCCGCATGTCGGGATTCTATGGCAATACCGCCGTACTAGCCCGTGCCTATGTGTACATCAAGATGATGGGTCGGGATGGTCTTCTGGCGACAAGCCGGGCGGCAGTCATCAACGCGAACTATGTCAAGGCATTGCTGAGCCCATATTTCCCGCCCGCCTACGACAGGCCTGTCATGCACGAAACGGTTCTGAGTGCAAAGGGCTACGACAAGTATGGTGTGACTCTGCTCGACATCGCCAAGCGTCTCATGGACTATGGGTATCATCCCCCAACGATCTACTTCCCCCACTTCCCGCCGTATGCAGAAGAGGTCATGATGGTCGAACCGACCGAGAGCGAGAGCAAGGAGACGATGGACTCGTTCTGCGACGC
>Ga0209744_1000012_pt1 | contig 55599 bp, 52 predicted proteins | sample BarGraNGADG00311_2_FD_184494 | JGI IMG/M metagenome (GOLD analysis project Ga0209744, IMG submission 184494) | Arctic peat soil microbial communities from Barrow, Alaska - Barrow Graham LP Ref core NGADG0004-311 (SPAdes) (version 2) | ecosystem: Environmental > Terrestrial > Soil > Wetlands >... | reverse complement strand
ATGATAAAATGAACCGCAAAAGAACAAAACAAATTCACCCAATGCCATTACAATACCGCCAACTATGATCGATCTTTTATTGCCCCAGTATCTATCTGATATATAACCCCCTAATAAAGGAGTAAGGTAAACAAGACTGGTATAACTGCCATAGAGATTAGAAGAAAAAACCTTATCAAAAAGCATGGCCTTTGTCATAAATAAGACTAATATTGCTCGCATGCCATAGTAGTTGTACCTTTCCCACATTTCAGTAAAAAACAGCACAATCAATCCCTTTGGATGTTTTCTTTCTCCAGCCATATATTCTGTTTTGAAAAACTAATAAATGCCGTATACCACCTTTTAGTTTGTTTCAGGTATCTTTTTCAATCTTAATTGATGCAGAGCAAAAAGAGAAATGATTATAAAGCCTAATCCCAAAAGTGTTTCTCCAAGTAACATAATTTTTATGCTATAAGCATCATGCAACCAGCCATCAAGAGCTGTCATGTATACATTAGGTATGTTACCAACAGAAGAAAGTAAAGCATATTTGGTGGAAGCAAGACCCTTGCCAATGACATGGAGAACAATTGCTGAAAAAGCGGCATTAACAACTCCAATAGTGAAAGCATAAAATAAAACCCCAGTTTTATATGCTGATGGTAAATAAGCGGAGTAACTCATTACCAAAGTAATCAGTGCCATTAATGTTCCAGCACCGAAAAATGCACTCCACCTGCCTAACTTATCAGCTATCCATCCTCCTGCAACACAACCAAGCACCATTACTACTGCACTAAGTGTTCCTGTAATTAAAGCCACACTATCGGCTCTTACATGCCAATCAATAGCATCTGAAGACCATAAATTAGAGGCGGCACCTATTCCAATTGGTGTAATAAAAATAGCCATTGAAAAAACGGTTATAGGTGAGCGAAATAAACTTCTTATATCAAACGCAATGATTTTAAATCTTTCTTTCAGGGTTCTATCTTTTTCCGCATAAACTTGTGGGACAAAATACAATGCAACGGAACAGCTTATCATAACAATGGATAATATAATCACCGCTGTTTGATAAGAAAAATGACTTGAAAGCCAAATGCCAGCTCCCCCACCTAAACCCATGCCGCCTAAATTACCAGCTTGAAACCACCCGCCAGCTCTGCCTTTTCTTTCTTCCGCTACTGTTGTAGCCATAAAACCGCCCACAGGTGATACAACTAAAGTTGCAGCAATTTGAGATAGAAAAACAGTGATTGTCAATACTCCCATTGAACTAATGTTAAGAGGTATGAAACAAAGCAATAATAGAGTTGAAGCGCAAAGACTTATCCCAATTAAATACCATTTATGCAGACTAAGTGATAAGTCGGTCATGGGCGCCCATAAAAAACGCCAAATGTTAGCTGATAGACCCAACGCAGTGATTGATGCTACTGCTGCAACAGAAAATCCATGGTGAACTAAAAGAAAGGGTAATGTTATAGTTATAAAACCATTACTCATGCCATAAGGCAATACAAGAAAAAGAAATGTAATGGGATTCGTAGTAGTTTGTTTATATGTCAAGTCACAATCTTTCAAGTCGTAGATACTTATTTAATAAAGCGTTGATTTAAAATTACGTTCTAGTTTATAAGATAAATATTTATGTACCTATACACTTTAATAATCCAATAAGATTTTCGAATTCCTCCTTAAAGCAATTTTTGTTGAAGAAATATTGTTCAGGATAATATAGAAACATGTAAAACGAGTTGTAAATCTCATTATATATGTACTGACTAATTCATATAATTTGTAAATTTATGCAATTATTTTCTATACAACAATACATTTAATGATATAAATTTCTGAAAATCACTCTGTTAATAAATTAACAATAAAGTCGCATTGGTAGTCATTACTGATTTTTTGTTTGAAGAAGTTGTTTAATTTACTATAGACGAATACTTTAAACTGGCAGATAGTGCCTGGTTTTAAATTTTGGTTGTCATAGGGTGACTTGATATATAATTTTAAGAATGAATAAATTTGATAATTTTAAAAAATTATGGAGAACAATATAGTTGAAAGTACCACCCCGGTCTATACCCTGAGTACAACTTCCACTCTTTCAGGTATTCCGGTTCATTCAATCAGGCAATACATAGATAAGGGATTGATAATACCATTCAGGAAGGAATCAAACAGGAATTTATTTTCGCAGGTAGATATTCTGAGGTTAAAATACATCCATAAGTTACTGAATGAATACGGATTAAATATTGCAGGAATAAGTACTTTATTAGCTTTGATTCCTTGCTGGGCAATCAGGGAATGTTCTGCAAAGGAGCGAGAAACGTGCCAGGCTTATCATAGTGATGTTAATCCCTGTTGGGAAGCTTCTGAAAAGGGGACTCTCTGTAAGAATACAAACTGCCGGGAATGTGAAGTTTATCGTATTGTCGAAAACTACCCTGATGTAAAATCATTCCTTAAGACTCTTATCCCATAAAATGGCGTAGCGCTAAAAAGATCAATAATAGAACTCCTGCAATGGTTAAAGAATTTGCTATTGTGTGAAAATAGATTAAATGGTATATAATGTAATAATATTATGGCCGCCGGCTGCAGCTACTTCGAGAGCACACTTAACATTCTCCTGTCCGCGGATACCTTAAAAGACAAAAGTTGAAGGGGAGATACCAAATCGGTATTAATATTTAACTTTGAAATCAGGAAGTGCCGTTTCCTTAAGTATGAAAAATTATGAAAACCCTGCTTCTTGCTTTTTTTATTGCAGTCTTCACCTTTTCAGTAAACGCACAATCAAAAAGCCCATTGACATATGCGGATGCTTTGGTGAAATATAAAAAAATGCAAAGAACCGGCGCAGTATTATCCGTTATTGGTGGCGTGACGTTTGCTGCCGGCAATATAATGTATTGGAAAATATATAATGATTACAGAGATAGCGAACCCCCGGCAGGTAAGGTAAAGGCATATAATCATGCTATGATTGGCGGGATTGGAATAATGTCTGTCGGAATCCCTCTATGGGCAGTTGGAAAAGTAAAACAAAGGCATATTGAAATTGCACTGGTTAAGTTCAAAGGTTCCGATTTGGTATATGGAATCGGATTAAATATCAGATTTTAAAGTTCAGTCGCGCAATGCCGCTTCTTCTTAAGCCATATTATGAAAACCCGAACTACTCTTTTTAGGCCCGATACCGAGAATTTCTTTAATCTTTTCCAATGACTCATCTACAGGTGTCGAATGCGGATTACAATAAATAACATTTTTCCCTGTCTTTTCATCTGCCTGAATGAATACAATGCTCTCGATGTTAATTATAACATCTTTCCCGTTAAAATTAAATACTTTGAACATCATCACTATTATGTTTTTATTAATATACAAAGATAATCAATATTCGTTAATTATTAATATACTAAATATCAATCTATTATATAGCATTTAAAGAATACATAACAGGATCAGTACACAATAAGTTTTCCAGTATAAATAGTTCCAATATTATTTAGCCAATAAACATACATTCCTCTGGTCAGGTTACTGATTGAGATTTGCCCGTTTTCATTTAATTTCTTCTCGATAACCTTTTTGCCCTGCATATCAAATATTTCAACAGTAGCAGATTTTGAGATTTTATTTACCTCAAATACAACATAATCTATGGCGGGATTTGGATAAACATTCAGAATTTCAGGATTAAAAATGGTAATTGGTACAGAATAATAATTAGTTAGTCTGTTAAAAGCGCTCCACTGGCCGTTAGTCTTATTCCACAAAAAACTATTATACAAAGTATTGTTCCCATTGGCATCATAGGTGTATTCCACTTTTACATCAACACTCCACTTACCTGTTGTTAAATCCCAATAAGACACAATATACAGGGTCCTGTTCCCTTTGGCATCATAGGTGTATTCAGTCCTTGAATTAGCAACCCACTGGCCGGTTGTTTCCTCCATTTGATAATAAATATCCAGGGTATTTTTACGGTTGACATCATAAGTATATTCTCTTTTATCAAGACCAATCCACTGACTGGAGATAATATCCCATATATAATTAATCTTCAAAGTCAAGTTCCAGTTAATATCATAAGTGTATTCCCCTTTATTATAGAGATCTTGCTGGTTGCCTGTCAAAAGGTAACCTGTAAGTAAAATCATGTTTCCGTTGACATCATAGGTATAGTCATTCTTAAGGTAACCAATCCACTGGCTGGAGACATTATCCCACGAATAGCCAATATCAGATGTACTGTCCCCGATGTTATTAAAGTTATACTCTTTTTTTATTGAGCCAATCCACTTGCCTATGGCTTTATTCCACAAGTAACTAATCCACAAAGTTCTGTTCCCAACGGCATTGAAGGTGAACTCATCTTTTGAATAACCGATCAATCGTCCTGAGGCCTCATCCCACAAATTATTAATCAACAGAGTATTATTCCCGTGGGTATCGTAGGTGTATACACTTCTAAAGTCATCAACCCACCTGGCGGTGTTATTGTTCCAATTATAACCATTAATCAATGTATTGTTCCCATTGGCATCGTATGCGTACTCTGTTTTTGAAATTTTAACCCACTGGTTTGTGGTTTCATCCCAATTCTCGTTGATACTGCGAATTAGTTTCTGATTAACTGCCAGAGCAGGTTTTAGTTGTATGGACTGTGCTTGAATTCCGTTCAGATAGTTAAACAAAAATATTCCAATCATTATGATGAAACCAAGTCTTTTCATATGACTGGCTTTTAGTTAATTGATAAAACTAATAAAACTGTAGCCATTTTTTATACAAGTTACGAAAAAAAGAGTTGCCCGATAAATCTAAGAAACGTGGAATGGGCAGAATTGTTTATAAAGGCAATCGAATGGTGGTATTTATATAAAATATCTATTTTGTAAAATATTATTAATTTGGTTTTCAATAAAAGTCTTTTAAGTAACAGACTACAATATCGAAGTCAACTTAGTCGTTGTGTTGAAGTGCAGAAATGCAGGAGATTATAAATTTTATTCAAAGAACTATGGCCACCAATTTGATCCCTGAAGAGCGCATCCGCAAACTAAGTGTTTATTACTACCTGGTATTAATTCTATGGCCCGTTTATCTATTCCTGCTTCCAGCAGTATTTGTATATGGCAGATGGTGGGTGCTTCTCTTCATGATATTCCCAGGGCTCTACCTGTTTACATGGTTGGGGTATCTGATGCACGAAAGCTGGCACGATACGATTACCGTTGTCCATTCACGTCCTTTCCCTGGAATGATAACTTTGCCGGAAAATGCCGTATTTATTGTGATGAACGACTATTCACGAATCCTGAGTCGGATGCTGAAAGGAGAAGTTGATCAGGAAATGACTGTCCCGAGGGATTGAAAAAAATGCCCTGAAACATGTTTGGTACACATTTTCAAGATAACCAGAGACAATCGCGCCTATATAAAAAGTAAGATAATCTATAAAACAGGATTTATGGAATCAGAAGTTTCAGAGAAAAAGAAGAATGGAAGAAAAGCCGGTAGCGGGCTCAGGGAATTGCTCAAACTGTATCGGTTCCTTAAACCATATCGCTGGAAATTTGCGCTGGGGATGGTGTTTTTACTTATTTCCAGTGGTGCGAGCCTTATGTTTCCCAAGTTCCTTGGCAATATGGTTGATCTGGGGAACCAGGGAAAAATGATTTCAGAGATTAGTCGAACAGGATTAATTCTTCTGGCTATCATTCTTACCCAGGCGATTTTTTCCTACACCCGTATACGGCTTTTTGTTGAAGTAACTGAAAAAACCCTTGCCTCCATCCGTCAGCACTTATACAATCACCTGATCAAACTGCCAATGAGCTTCTTTGCAGCCCGAAGAGTCGGCGAGCTGAATAGCCGTATCTCGTCCGATATTTCCTTATTACAGGATTCACTTACTTCCACTCTTGCCGATCTGCTATCCCAACTCATACTAATAATAGGAGGAATAACACTAATGACTATAAGCTCCTTCAAACTTACTCTGTTTATGCTTGCCATTTTGCCTGCAGTGGCACTCTTTGCATTCTTCTCAGGAAGGGCAATTCGCAGGTATTCAAAGAAGGCACAGGGATATGTTGCTGAGTCAAATACTATTGTGGAAGAAACCCTGCAGGGCATACAAAACGTGAAAGCTTTTACAAACGAGCTATTTGAAATCAATCGCTACCGCGAAAAGACCATCGAGGTAGCCAGGGCAGGCATAAAAGGCGGAAAATACCAGGCTGCCATGTCTTTTATAGTTCTGGCATTCTTTATTGCAATGGGTGCAGTTATATGGCGGGGAGCCACACTTATCGCATCAGGACAAATGGCTGCCGGACAACTTTTCTCCTTCGTAATTTATTCGGGCTTTATTGCCGGGAACATTGCAGGCATGGCAGGTGTGTATACCCGTTTGCAGAAAGCTATAGGGGCTGCAGAGAAATTGCTCCTGCTGCTCGACGAACCTGCAGAAGCTGTGGATGAGGAGTATGTGCATGAACCTGCTAATACGCTGTTTGGGCAGATTGCTTTCGAGAAGGTGGCATTCGAATACCCTTCAAGGAAGGAAAATGTCGTTTTGCGTAATGTAAGTTTCAGAGCTGAACCCGGACAGCAGGTGGCTCTTGTCGGACCCAGCGGTGCCGGTAAATCAACCATTGTTTCCCTTTTACTAAAATTCTATGAACCTACCAGTGGAGGTATCCTCTTCGACAGCCGCGACAGCCGGAGTTTTCCCATTACAGCACTGCGTGCACAAATGGCTATCGTTCCCCAGGATGTATTCCTGTTTGGAGGAACAATTCGTGAAAACATTGCATACGGAAAACCGGGATCAGGAGTGGATGAGATTATTGAAGCAGCCAGACAAGCGAATGCATGGGAATTCATCCAGTCATTTCCGGAAAAGCTTGATACAATCGTTGGTGAGCGTGGAGTACAACTTTCAGGCGGTCAGCGCCAACGAATAGCAATTGCCCGTGCAGTTCTCAAGAATCCAAAAATACTGATACTAGATGAGGCAACCTCATCTCTCGATTCCGAATCAGAAAGGTTAGTTCAGGAAGCTCTCGATAAGCTAATGAAAGGACGTACCTCGGTAGTAATTGCACATCGTCTTGCCACAATTCGAAATGCGGATAAAATCATTGTTCTTGAAAACGGAACAATAATTGAACAGGGTACGCATAATGAATTACTTGCCAATAAAAATGGCCTTTATAAGACAATGACAGAATTACAGTTTGCGGTGTGATTGAACCACTTTGAAGATCACCCGATAAACTAATTAAGTAATCCTAAATGAGGATCTGTCTTGCATACTGGACACAGGTCTTAACCTCTTTCACAGCATTTGACCATGGTTTAACATCGTATTCCAGTTCAACATCACAGTGGATCGGCCATCCATTCTTCTTTATCAACAGAAGAATATCGGCAACCGGTGCTTCACCCTGACCCCAAACCTGATTTGCGTTTGCCGGATCGGTTTTCGGACCGGTCTTGTCCTTCATATGAATACTGATAATACGATCGTGATACTTTTCTATTATGGTGTTTGGATGTAATCCTGTTGATCCAAAAAAGTGTCCTGCATCAAAGTTCAGCATCACGGCAGGTGAAACAGCAAGGAATGGTTCATAGCTGAAACCGGCTGTAGCAAACTGCATATGATTGTGGAATATTGCGTACATGCCATGCTTCTCGGCTACAGGCCCAAGTTTCTTTACAGCATCTTCACCAATTTCCTCAGTTACGCCTTTGGCTCCCAAAGCTTTAGCGGCTTTGAAGGCATAATCAATCTCTTCATCTGACCACTTTGCAGGAGAGAATTTAACTATATGAATTTTTATACCTGCATTGTCGAACATCTTTCGTACATCATCGAATTTTGACAGGGGCAGAGCCAGACGCCATCCTTTCATTTCCTGGTTGTATTTTGCTATTGTAGCTTTCTGTTCTGCTGTTAATTCAGGACGTTGCTGCATTGGGGGAGGGATCGCAGGAGGTGTGCCGGCCGGAGTACCAGCCGGAGCTTTAACCGGAGGAGGAGGAGGACCAAACATGCCCATCATAGGATTTTTTGGTGCTCCAAGAAATTCTTCCACATCATTGCTCATCAACTCAATTGAGCTAATACCAACTTCATTACAATATTTAATAATATTTTCCACCCCTCCTGGCATACTACGCCAGCTATAGGTAATAGCACCAATCTGAACCCCACCAAAATTTGAATCGGGTGTTGTCCCGGGTATAACCTTAGCCATCGGGGAACTCTTGCTAAATAAAGTTACTGGCATCATCGAAAAAGCGGCGACTGTTGCAGTACTTCCCAGGAACTTACGTCTTGAGAGGCTTCTTTTTGATTTGTTTACGTTTTCCATATATTCTTTATTTAAAACCAAATTAAATTAAAGTTTCAATCAATTTACAGGCTCCAACCTGTCCGGTATTCATAATGGAACTGACTGTCAGCATCCGGAAGATTTGTGATCTTCATATTAGCTGCATCATATTCAAGGGTGATGTTATCGCGCTGATATTTAACCGCAATATTAGTTAACAGCATGATTTCCGTCAGTTTTGATGAAATGGAAAAATCATTGCACGATTTTTTACCATCTTTTATAGCCCCAATCCAGTCCTCGAAAATGTTTCCAGTACGAGGCAACCAGACATCAGGACTTTTGAAGTTTACATTTGCCGGTATAAGCTCAGGCATAGCACCATGACTTCCATGTGTAATTATACCTTTGTCACCATAGTAGGTGGCATCTTTCATAGCTCGACCTGCTTCAAGACCTTCTGGTCGCGGAGGTCTTAAGCCGCCATCAGACCATGTAACTTTAACTGCTGGCATATTTCCGCGAGCAGGAAATTCATATGTAACAATCTCACATAGAGGCATATAATCATTACTGTACGGTGAACTGGTAGCCTGGATTTTAGCAGGCAAACCAAGGTTAAGAGCCCATATAGGAGCATCAAAAATGTGAGCCCCCATGTCACCCATTGCACCAGTTCCATAATCCCACAATCCTCTCCAGTTAAAATGAAATGCCTCTGGGTTATATGGTTTTTCAGGAGCCGGTCCTAACCAAACATCATAGTTTACGTTTTTAGGAACAGGTACACCCTCTGGCCTTTTCAGATCACCCTGTGGCCAGAATCCCATCGGCCGGTTAGTCGACAGCTGAACTTCTCTGATAAGACCTATAGTACCAGATTGAATCCACTCCACAGTTTTCCGGGTACCTTCTGTTGCATGTCCCTGGTTTCCCATTTGTGTTACTACTCCGGTCTCTTTCGCAATCTCTGCGAGTTTACGGACTTCAACAATAGTTTTTGCCATTGGTTTCTCCAGGTAAACATGTTTTTTTGCACGCATAAACGCAGCTGCAATCATTGCATGGTTATGATCGGGTGTGCCTATAACCACAGCGTCAATTGATTTCTCTTTATCCAACAACTCACGCCAGTCGTTGTATATTTTAGCCTTGGGATATCCTTTGATTATATGCCCGGCATAATCAGGATCCACATCACATAAAGCATAAATGTTTGCAAGTTTAATAGGATTACCGCTTCCTGCATTACCCATCTGCACGGCTGCATTTGTATTTGGCTGTTCGCCCGGGCGCCCTCCGGGAGGCGGATTCCGTTTCCTCATTTCAGCCATCCTTACTTCCTGCGCTGCAATCTGTTCCTTTGTCATTGGTGTGCCATTAAAGTTCCTCTGAGGCCTGACTATCGGAACATCTGGAGTGCAAATCTGTTGAATGTCACCTCCACCCTGACTTCCGATACCAATACCGGCAATATTAAGAAGATCACTTGGTGCTGTATAACCCGTGCCTCCCATAACATAGCGCGGAATTATTGTAAATGCGGCAGCAGCTGTTGCTGTAGTACCCAGAAAGTTTCGTCTTGACAGACTTTTACTTTTTGAATTTTTCCTGTTAAGATTTTCCTGACCCATATTCAAAGATTTATTTAAGGTTTAAACGTAAGGGACTATAAATTTACACAAAATCTTACCTTTTTGCCTGCAAATCTCTTGACAATTATGTGGATTTATAAATTTTTAACATATGAATTACAGGGTCATTTTTCATTTCATAAAATAAGCTAAGAAGAAAAAGAAAACCCGGACTGATTCAATGTGGGTAAAACTAAAAGCCGCTCTGAATAGTTAAATTGCTGTCCCACCTCTTTCTCCTGTACGTATTCTGATACATTCCTCCAGAGGTGTAATAAAAATCTTTCCGTCACCCACTGATCCTGCTCCATTTGTGCGTGCAGCTTTCAGTATGGCATTAACCGTTATGTCTACAAACGCATCGTTGACACCTATTTCAATTCTGATTTTAGGAATCAGATCGGGAATAATAATCTGTCCCCTGTACATCTCCTCAATTCTCTGCTGTCCATGACCTGAAACACGGCTTACGGTTATTCTTTTAATATCAGCCTCGATTAGCGCTACTCGTACTTTGTCAAGCTGTACTTCCCTTATGATTGCTGTTATTAGTTTCATTTTATGATATTTACTAGATTATCTGATTAACTTGGATTTAACATTCCGTAGCCTCTTTCTCCATGATAAGACCTGTCGAGACCAGCCATTTCATCATCCTCTGATGATTTAAATTTTATAAACTTGTTCAGGGTAAAAATTATTATGAAAGTCATTAATCCGGCATAAACAATTGCGATAGTTACAGCTAATGCCTGTACACCAAACTGGTTCCAGATTGTCCAGTTCCCGCCAGACACAGCGGCAGCATCACGCATCCACGACGGCCTGATGAAAAAAGTAAGAAGCAGTGCTCCCACGATCCCTCCAATTCCATGTATGCCAAAAGCATCAAGACTGTCATCGTATCCAAGCCTGTTTTTCAACTGGATACCCATATAGCAAATTAATGAAGCCAGAAGACCAAGGATCATTGCCCCATATGGCTGAACAACTCCTGCAGCAGGTGTAACTGCAACTAATCCTGCCAGAATTCCGGAGGCAAAACCAAGAGCAGTTGCCTTACCCTGGTGAAAACTTTCGATCAGTATCCATGAGAGAGCGCCGGAAGCCGCTGCAACCTGTGTAGCTGTAAGAGCCTGTGCAGTGCTTAAACCTGATGAGATACTGCTCCCTGCATTAAAACCAAACCATCCTACCCAAAGCAGACCTGCACCGAGCATAGTAATCACCATATTATTAGGACGAATGACCTGAAATGGATATCCACGGCGAGACCCAAGATATAATGCGGCAACCAAACCACTAACCCCTGCAGAAATATGAACGACTGTTCCTCCGGCAAAATCTATTGCCCCTTTGGCTCCGAGGTGAAATAGAAAACCGTCGGAGGCCCAAACCCAATGACAGAGAGGATTGTAAACCAGGAGACTCCATATAGCAATAAAGAAACAATATGCTTTAAAGTTGACTCTTTCAGCAAAAGCGCCTGCAATAAGGGCTGGAGTGATAATTGCAAACTTGCCCTGGAACATTGTAAAAACATATTCAGGTATGCCGGCATCTAAAATATTTGTGTCGATCCCCTTGAGAAAAAAATAATCATTGTTCCATCCGAACCATCCACCCAGAATGTTTTTTCCGAAACACATGCTGTAACCTACAATTACCCACAAAACACTGATAATCCCCATTGCTACAAAACTATGCATTATGGTCCCAAGTACATTTTTTGAACGTACCAGTCCGCCATAAAACATTGCAAGTCCCGGAATCATAAGCAATACAAGAGCTGTAGAAGTCAGCATCCAGGCCGTTGCTCCTGAATCAATTTTAACCCCGTCTGAGGCCTGCAATCCTGCTATACTAATAAACATAAATAAAAGCAATAACAGGGATCTTTTCCACCTTGATTTCATAACTGAATATTTTAAACCTTGTAAAATAATGTTTTCGAGGCAAACATATATGTTTTTTAGGGTATTTTCAACATTTTTATATGTTTTTTTACATTTTATCCTGTTTTTTATAGGGTCATCTTCGTTTTTTTATACTTTTTTATCTTACAAGCTCATTTTTTAGGAGGTATAGCCCGGACAAGAAACCTAAAGTCAACCTCTGAATTCTTTTACGAACTGAGTTATCTTCTCATCTTCGTTACCAGGCTGCCCCAGCATCTTCACAAAAGCGCTTCCAATTATACCTCCACTGGCATATCTGTTTGCCATTTTGAATGTCTCCTGATTAGAAATTCCAAAACCTATAAGGCAGGGATTTTTCAGATTCATTTCATTTATCCGTTTAAAGTACGATATCTGATCATCTGAAAAAGTTCCTTTTATACCTGTTACTGAGGAAGATGAAACCATATAGATAAATCCCCGGCTGATTTTGTCAATTGTGCTTATCCGCTCATTATCAGATTGAGGTGTTATCAGGAGAATGTTATAGAGATTAAATTTTTCGAAAATTGGAAGATATTGCTCAATATAGACCAGAGGTGGCAGGTCGGGAAGAATAACTCCGTCTATACCAGATTCCATACATTTTCTGCAGAAGTTCCCGACACCAAACTGTAAAACAGGATTTAAATATCCCATGAGCAAAAGCGGGATCTTCACTTCCTTCCGTATATTACTTAGCTGTCTGAAAAGCAATTTTAGTGTTATGCCATTCTGAAGCGCCTTCTCATTGCTTCGCTGAATAACAGGTCCATCGGCCATTGGATCGGAGAAAGGCATGCCTATCTCAATCATATCAGCACCGGCAGATGCCAGAGATCTGACAATCCCGGAGGTTGAATCCAGCAATGGGTAACCTGCAGTAAAATAGACCGAAAGTATATTAGTTGTTTTCTCTCTTAAAAGTTTGTCAATCCTATTCATAAGTAGAAGTTTATATTTTTACATAAGTTGATAATTTTAACACTTTAAAGAATTGTCTCTTTTTCCCTTTGTGTTACTTTGTGTTTTCCATATACTTAATATAGGCATCCATGTCCTTGTCTCCTCTCCCTGAAATTGTTACCACAACAACATCATCTTTACGGAACTGATGTTTTTTCAAATAAGCAAGAGCATGAGCCGATTCGAGTGCAGGCACAATTCCTTCAAGTCTGGTTAGCCTGAAAGCAGCTTCAAGGGCTTCATCATCATTCACATTATCGAAAATGACCCTTTTAATTTTATGAAGATATGAATGGATTGGCCCGATACCAGGATAATCGAGTCCTGCTGATATGGAATATGGCTCGGTGATCTGACCGTCATCAGTCTGCATAAGCATTGTCCTGCTTCCATGTATTATACCCGTTCGTCCGGTCACCATGGTTGCAGCTGTTTCACCGCTTGTGACACCCTTCCCTCCTGCTTCCACTGCGATCAGCTTTACCCGTGCATCATCTAGATAATGGTAAAAAGAGCCGATTGCATTACTTCCACCACCAACACATGCTATGATGTAATCAGGATTTTCTTTCCCAGATACTTCTTTAACCTGGAATTTCATCTCTTCACTTATCACTGATTGCAGCCTGGTGACAAGATCCGGATATGGATGGGGACCAACTACCGAGCCGATTATATAATGAGTGTCTACCGGATTACCTATCCAATCACGGATAGCCTCATTGGTAGCATCCTTAAGTGTCTTATTACCGCTAGTCACCGGAACGACATCAGCCCCAAGCATTTTCATTCGCAATACATTAGGAGTCTGCCTGTCAATATCAGTCTGTCCCATATATACTATACATTTCAAACCCATCAGGGCACATACGGTTGCAGTTGCAACTCCATGCTGACCGGCTCCGGTTTCGGCAATAATTCTGGACTTTCCCAGTCGTTTTGCAATAAGTATCTGGCCTACTGTGTTGTTTATCTTATGAGCACCGGTATGATTCAGGTCCTCCCGTTTCAGAAAAATATTTGTATTATGAAATGATGAAAGTCTTGACGCAAAAAAGAGAGGGGATGGTCTGCCCACGTAATGTTTCAGCAATGAAGAGAATTCATCTTTGAATTTTTTATCGTTTAATATTTTAAGGTAATTATCACTTAATTCCTTCACATTCGGGTACATCATCTCAGGTATAAAAGCCCCTCCGAATTCACCATAATAACCGCGTTCATCTACATTATAATTCATGGCTGACTATCTTTAAGTGATTTAATAAATGTTTTTACAAGAGTAATATCCTTTATCCCCGGAGTATTCTCAAACCGGCTGTTCACATCAACTCCAAAAAATCCTTTGTTCTCAATAGCATTAATAACACCTGCATCCTCCGGTCCGATACCTCCGCTCAGAAAAAAGGGTTTATCCAGGGTATACTCTTTAAGTTTTTCCCAATTAAATTTACTGCCGCTGCCACCAGGCTTTTCAGATTTTGTATCAAACAAGAAATAATCACACACAGGCATATATGGAATCAGATTTTCAAATCCGAATTCCATTCCAATATTGAATGCCTTAATAATTAATAATCCTGATGTCTTTAACCGTAAACAGGTTTCAGGTGATTCATTACCATGCAATTGTATAATATCAAGTCCTGTAGCCATTGATAAATCAAGAATCTTATTATTCTCTTCATTTAAAAAAACACCTGTCTTTTTTATGCCGGGAGATACGTTATTGAAAAGAGCCATTTCAGGTTCTTCACCAACATATCTTGGTGATCCACGAAAGAATATGAATCCAATGTAGTCTGGCTTTGCTTCAGCTATTTCCTTAACATTCAAAGGATCACACATTCCACATACTTTAACTCTTTTCATGGCTTCATTTTATATCCTTAACAAATTCCGAAAAAGCTTTTACAGGATCAGAGGCACACATAAACCGCTCTCCTATAAGAAAACCATGGTAACCTGAAGTTTTAAGCTTTTTTATTATTTGAGGTGAAGATATTCCGCTTTCAGAAATCCTTAAAAATCCTGGAGGAATTTTATCTGCGATCTTCTCAGAGATATCAGTATTTACCTCAAATGTTTTCAGATTGCGGTTATTAACCCCTATTATATTTACATACAGGTTTACTATATCAAGTTCGGCTTCTTCATGTATTTCGAGCAGAACCTCCAACCCTAACGATCGTGCTAACCGTGAAAGGTTTAGAATCGTCTTATTATCAAGAGTTGCAGCAATGAGAAGGATGGCATCAGCACCTATGGATTTTGATTCAATTACCTGGTATTCATCAATAATAAAATCTTTCCTTAAAATTGGGAAGCTGCTTTTTTCGCGGGCATTCACCAGATCGGAAGTGGAACCTCCAAAAAATTGAGTGTCAGTGAGAACTGAAACGCCTGAGGCGCCCTCCCTGAAATATCCGGAAGTTACTTCCATAACCGATGATGATGAATTTATAATACCCTTAGAAGGAGATTTCCTTTTGAATTCAGCAATTATTCCTGTTCTGGTACTGTCAAGTATATGTTTAGAAAGAGAAATGGGTTCCCGTTTAAACAAACTGCTCTTTTCAAGTTCTCCGATAGAAATCATCCCGGCAAGAACTTCCAGTTCCTTCTTTTTATTTTTTATTATTTTATCAAGAATGGTCATGACTGCAATTCAATCAGTTTTGTAAATGAATTATAAGCCTTTTTGTATAAAAGAGATTCAGTTGCAATTTCGCCGCACTCTTCGAAAGATTTTGCAGGGTAACAGCATTTAAGAGCCATCTGAGCATTAGCAATAACAACATTATTCTGGGTTGTGGTACCTTCCCCTTTAAGGATCTTCATAAAAAGGTCGGCTGCTTCCGGTACACTTTTCCCACCATTCAGATCGGATTGTGTAGCCCTTTTATAGTTCATCATTTCAGGTGATACTATATGTTCAACTCCATTCAGTATATATTTGAATTCTGAAGTAAGCGAAACTTCATCATATCCGTCGAGGCTGAAAATAATCATATATTTAACCGGAGACTGCTGGTAAAGATAATTATACAAACGGGCAAGTTCGAGACTATAGACTCCAATAAGTTGTTTTCTGGGGAATGAAGGATTAACCATAGGGCCCAGCATATTAAAAAAGGTCTTTATTTTCAGAGCCCGGCGGACTGGCACCACATTTTTCATTGCAGGATTAAAAAGCGGAGCATGCAAAAAACAGACTCCCGTTTTATCGATCTCATTTTTCAGTTTATCATTATCGGTAGAAAATTTATATCCGAAATACTCCAATATATTAGAGGAGCCGCATGTTGAACTTACTCCATAATTACCATGTTTGGCTACTTTGATGCCAGCTCCGGCAAGAACAAATGTAGTGAGCGTCGATATGTTGAAAGTGTCTTTCCCGTCACCACCTGTACCACATACATCCATAGGTTCGAATTCCGTCAGGTCGATCCTGATGCAAAGATTCAGCAGAGCGTCCCGGAATCCGGTGAGCTCATCAACTGTTATGCTCCTCATAAGGTACACAGTAAGAAAAGCTGCAATTTCCGACTCCGAATAAATGCCTTTCGCAATGTTGGTAAGCACCCTTTCAGCTTCCTGCCGGGTAAGGGTTTTGTGTTCAAACAAATGATTAAGTATTTCTCGCATGTTTTAAAATATTTTGTTCCGTTATCACATCTTTAATAAATAGCTGGTATCATTTAAGTTAAACCTGGTTATTAATCCAGTTAGCTATAATGTCTATGCCATGCTCTGTAAGCACCGATTCCGGGTGAAATTGCAAACCTCTTACATCATAAACTTTATGGCTTATACCCATAATTATCCCGGTCTCATCCCTGCAGGTGACCCTTAAACATTCAGGCAGATCATTACCTGACACAACCCAGGAATGATATCGTCCTCCGCTAATTGAGGACGGTATATTTAAGAAAAGCGGATCATTCAATTCAGTAATAAGGACCGGAGTAGCTATACCATGATAGACATGGCTTAGATTGAGGATTTTGCCTCCGAATGCCTCCCCAATAGCCTGGTGTCCCAGACATATACCCAGTATGCTTTTTGTTGGCGCGTACCGCTTTATCAGGTCAATACAAATGCCTGCATTAACAGGAATACCCGGACCGGGAGACAGAAGAATTTTATCATAATTCCCTGCCTCCTCCAATGAGATTTCATCATTCCGGAAAACAGATGGACTATCCCCGGTTATTTTTTCAATATAATGTACCAGGTTATACGTGAACGAATCGTAATTATCAATAACCAATATCTTTCTCATTTTATTCGATAAATTATTATTTAATCTCTTGTGCCAATTCAATCGCTTTTCTGAGTGCCCCAAGTTTATTATTTACCTCCTGAAGTTCTTTCTCTTCGTCAGAAATGGCGACAATACCGGCGCCGGCCTGATAATAAAGTGTATTAGCTTTACTCAGAAAAGTTCTGATCATAATGGCATGGTTAAACTGGCCCCTGAAGTCGAGGAAGCCAATAGCTCCACCATAGTAACCTCTTCTTTGATTTTCGTATTTATCTATAATCTTCATTGCCATGTATTTAGGGGCACCGGAAAGTGTGCCTGCAGGGAATGTTGAAGACATCATTTCTGCCATAGTGGTTCCTTCTTTCAGCTCTCCTGAAACAGCAGATACAAGGTGTATCACATGTGAATAAAACTGGACCTCCCGGTAACTCTCCACCCTGACATTGTTGGCGTGTCTGCTGAGATCATTACGTGCAAGATCAACCAGCATAACATGTTCTGCATTTTCCTTCTCATCAGCTGAGAGTTGTTGTGCCAGAAGTTTGTCATTTTCATCATCACCTGTACGTCTGAATGTACCTGCGATAGGATTTATAAATGCTTTGCCCTTATTAATCTTCAGGTGTGCTTCCGGTGATGATCCGAAAATCTTATAATTTCCGTAATCAAAGTAGAATAAATAGGGAGAAGGATTGACCGATCGCAAAGCTCTGTAAACATTGAATTCATCACCAGTGAATTGTCGTGAAAATTGCCTCGACATCACTACCTGAAATACATCTCCGAGAAAACAATGTTCCTTGCCTTTACTTACCATTGCCATGTACTGGTCATCAGAAATATTCCGGCCTTCCTCCCCAACAGTTTTAAAGGAGTAAATTGCCACATTTCTGCTGTTCAATAATGACTCAATCCTGTCGAGTTCTCCTGGTTCTCCATTTATCTGGTTTTCAATTATCTGCAATGTGTTCTGATAATGATTTATTGCTATAATATATTTATAAAGGTGATACCTGACATCGGGTATTTTATGAGGATAGTCAAGTTCCGGGTTTAGTTCAATTTTCTCGAAGTATTCTACAGAATCATATGATAAATAGCCAAATAGCCCGTTAACCGGAATATCTCCATGCGCTTCAGATTGAATAAAAGAGCTGATGAAAGTCGAAAACCTGGTATTAAATGTCTGTTTATCAGTTATTTTAGTAACAACCTTTGATCCATCCGGGTAAGTTTCAGTCACGAATCCTTTATCGGCTTCGAAACCGGCCATCGGTTTCATACAGATAAAAGAATAACTATTTTCATTACCACGATAATCAGAACTTTCAAGTAATAAGGAGTTTGGATATATATCTCTTATTCTCAAATATATACTAACCGGTGTAATAATATCGGCAAGCAGCTTCCGAAAAGTTGTTTTAATTTTAAATTCTGCCATAATATTCGTTTTTTTTAATCTGTACTATCATTTTTACCTGCTGACGACCTATAAAATCAAAAAGGCCTGTCGTGAGTACGACAGGCCGCTGATTAATATCTTATAATATTATATACAAATAGCTGGAAGTCTCACATCAAATAGTGAAATATGCTTAACCACCAACGCCAATTTGTATAGAATGCTTTCATTTTAACATCTCGTTCAGTTGCAAAAGTAAACTTTGTTTTCGATAAAACAAATTTTTACTCTTTTTTATGAGATAACATTTTACAATCCGGTGACAATTCATGACAATTTTTTACATGGCTGTGACAGCGATTCATTTTTTAGCTCGCATTTTTGTATAACAAAGTAAATAACTGCATGTACATGAAAAAATTTGACAATAAGACTACATTATTCACCTTAACAGAAAACCATACTTATGAAAACAAAACATTATAAGTTTTTCGCTTTTGTCGCACTTATTCTAATCCTTGGCATATCGGCTCAGGCAGAAGACCTAAGGAAAATTGTCTCTCTCTCAGGAAATTGGAAATTTTCTATCGGGGATGACAGTAAATGGGCAAATCCTTTATTTGATGATTCCGATTGGGACCAGATTTCCGTCCCCGGACAGTGGGAGAATCAGGGCTATAAAGATTACAACGGATATGCATGGTACCGGAAATCTTTCAAAACGGGAGACCTTCCGGCTAATACTACTATCTTTTTGCAGCTCGGACGCATTGATGATGTTGATATGGTTTACCTTAATGGCAAAGAGTTAGGTGGTTGCGGTAAGTTTCCGCCGAACTATATAACTGCTTACAATCAAACAAGAAAATATACCATTCCTGCTGATTTTCTTAAGGAAAATGATGAAAATGTAATTGCCGTAAGAGTATATGACAGCTATCTTGAAGGAGGCATCGTTGAGGGACCTGCAGGTTTTTATTATGATGAGGATAATGATTTCCTCAATTTAAACCTGTCAGGTAAATGGAAATTTCATACAGGTGATATCAAAGGCTGGAAATCTCCCGATTTTAACGACCAGGAATGGAAGACAATCAATGTGCCCTCCGCCTGGGAAAACGAAGGATACAATGACTATGATGGGTATGCATGGTACAGACTAAAATTCAATTTGCCTCAAAATCTGACAAACGGAGAATTGTACCTGTCGCTTGGAAAAATTGATGATGTTGATAATGTTTATTTGAATGGCAAATTTATTGGGAATGTATATGATCTGAAGAAAGATGGTGAATACAGATCGTATGGATGGGAATACAATGCCCGAAGATTATATAAAATTCGGGAAGGCTTATTGAACCGGAATGGTGAAAATACTATCGCTATAAGAGTATATGATGGTCAGATGCAGGGAGGTATTTATGAAGGCCCTATTGGGATCATGTCGGCAGAAAATTACAGGAGATACAAAAATAAATATCATACTGACCGGTCATTCTGGGATTACATGTTTGACAAGTTTTACAGGAACGATAATTAGAAGGAGGAATAGATTATGACAACATTACGTAATTCAACGAGAATAAAAACCCTATTTATATCTGCTTTAATATGTTTGTTCACTCAATCAGGTAAGGCTTATGCCGGTGAGGAAAATCTGGTACTCCTTCAAAGCCTGAAGGGTAACTGGCAGTTTTCAATAGGTATTAATGAGGCATGGATTTCACCAAAATTCAACGACAGTGAATGGGAAACCATTAAGGTACCATCGCCATGGGAAAATCAGGGGTTTAACGGATACAACGGATATGCATTTTACAGGAAAAAAATTACAGTCCCGTCACTTTATAAAGGTCGTATGCTTTATTTAAATATGGGATATATAGATGATGTTGATGAGGTATACCTGAATGGACATAAAATCGGTTCAACAGGTGGATTCCCTCCGGATTATAACACTGCCTATAATGCTGAACGTATTTATTATGTCCCTGAACAGTACATAAACTTCGATGGTTCAAATCTAATTGCAGTTAAAGTCTATGATTCAACTCAGGAAGGAGGGATTGTCAGTGGCGAAATAGGCTTATATGGTGGAAAAGCTTCAGTAAATTTCGATGTCAACCTGCAGACTACCTGGAAATTTCAACCGGGTGATGACCTCAGGCGTAAAGAATCTGATTTTGACGATAGCGGATGGGTTGAAATATTTGTTCCTGCAAAATGGGAGGATCAGGGCTACAGAGATTATGACGGATATGCCTGGTATCGCAAATCATTTATCTTCCCGACAAACAATGAAAATGGTAAAATGGTCCTGTTGATGGGCAAGATAGATGATATCGATCAGGTGTATATCAATGGAACATTGGTGGGATCCACAGGAAATTTCCCATCCAGACCGGGTGCAGAGGTATATACCGGACAAGAGTTCGATGCATTCAGGGGATATTACATACCTGACGGATTGTTGAAAAAGAATCAAAAAAATGTAATTGCGGTCAGAGTCCTTGATACAGGCGGTGTTGGCGGGATTTATGAAGGACCGGTAGGTATTATAACACAAACAAAATATATCGAATACTGGAGAAAAATGAAAAAATCAGGGAATTAATGCCATTTGCAATTTCCGATTACAAAATATTAGGTTTTGGGATTTACACAATTTGTTTAAAAGGAAAGGAGCCGTTTACGAGCACAGGCTCCTTTCCGGATTTAAAAACCTGATTAATTCATTTGAAATTTTCTATATTTAAAAAAAATATCCCAAAATGAGTCCTTCATTGCGAAAAATTGGCTTGCTGATAATGGGGATTATTGTCCTGCCTGTACTTATTTTTTCGGTGTTCGAGATTGGCAATCTCCGGCAGAATGAAAAGGTTATCCAGAATATCTATAGAAATCAGCTTGACGCTATTCTATATTCAATAAACCAATACTCAGATGATATCCTTAGTAATCTTGCCAGCAGGATTGAAAATAGCTTTAACAATTATAAAACCGATACCATACCTGAATTAAACAGGCTTATTAATGAAAACCCATCGGTAAAAAGGCTGATCCAGTTCGATAAAAAACTTAAATATCTTTCATCGGCTCCATCTTCATATCCCGATAGTGCCTTTCTTCCTGAAATGATCACCGTACTGGACCGCGAAAACAAAACTCTCCAGCAATTACAAACATTTATGAAAGGAGGTTACCGGAAAATTGAAATGATCAATTACTCCAGCCGCAATATGCAGTGGATAGTTTTCTTAACTCGTGTTAACGATCAGGAGATAATCAATGTCCTGGTTATCGATCCGGAAAAATTTATCAGCCAGGTACTTGATCCGAAAATTCAGGAAATTGCAAAAGGCAAATTTCATATTGCCGCTTATCGCTCAGGGGAGGACCTGCCTTTTTATACCTCTAATAAACAATTTAATCCAGGTAAAATAACCGATAAAGAGCCTTTCTGGTTGCTGAAAAACTACCAGATGGGTATAGAACTGAAAAGCCTTACAATAGCCGATCTTGCCAGGGACAGGATTAAAAGAAACCTTTTATTAATCGGACTGATGGATATCATTTTGCTTTTAGGGGCATGGCTGATATTCAGAAATGTAACAAAGCAGGTAGAGCTCTCCCAGTTAAAGAGTGACTTTGTATCGAGTGTTTCGCATGAAATCCGGACTCCGCTTGCTCTGATAACAATGTATATTGAGACACTTGAAATGGGCAGAGTGAAAAGTGCCCAAAAGGTCAAAGAGTATTATTCGGTAATTTTAAATGAGACTATCCGCCTCTCTGGTATTGTAAACAGAATTCTCAGTTTTTCACAGATAGAAAGCAATAAACGTAAATATTGTTTTAGCGAGACCGATATTAATGAAATTGTGGAAACTGCGGCTCTTTCTTTCCGATATTCAATAGAGACCAAAGGATTCAGCTATTCTTTCAAACCAGACAAAAATATACCATTAATACCAGTTGACAGGGAAGCTATTGCAGATGCATTCGTGAATCTTATTGACAATGCCATGAAATATAGTACCGAGATCAAAGATATTGTTGTCAGAACCGGGAAATCTGATAAGTATGTTTATGTAGAAGTAGAAGATCAAGGTATTGGGATTTCAGAAAAAAATCAGAAATATATTTTTGATAAATTCTTCCGGGTAACTGAAATGAACCTGGCAAATAAGGTAAAAGGATCAGGCCTGGGTCTAGCTATAGTAAAACATATTATGGATGCACATGATGGTAAGATCTATGTTAAAAGCTCACCAGGATCAGGATCGATATTCAGACTTTCATTTCCGGTTAAATAACTAAAACAACTATGAAAAAAATATTGATTGTTGAAGACGAATTGAACATGGTTAATGGTTTGAAAGATAACCTTGAATTCGAAGGATATGAGGTAGATATGGCTATGGAAGGGAGTTCGGGGCTTCAAAAAATTCAGGAAAACCGGTACGATCTGATCCTGCTGGATGTAATGCTGCCCGAAATTTCAGGTTTTGATATTTGCAAAACTGCAAGGAAAGAAGGGATAAATACCCCTATCATACTGTTGACGGCCAAAGGTGAAGAAATTGACAAGGTCCTTGGACTGGAGCTAGGAGCCGATGATTACATTACAAAACCATTTAGCTTGCGCGAGTTACTTGCAAGGATCAAGGCAATTTTGCGGCGTGGTCCAATTGGAAAAGAAGGAACTGTTGAACCAGAATTTATAAGTATAGGGAATATTAAAGTTAATTTCAAAAATTACCTGGCGCTTGAAGGAACTAATGAAATCAAAATGTCATACAAAGAATTTGAAATATTGCATTATCTGTATATGAATGCAGGTAAAATTATTCAACGCGATGATCTCATGAGCGATGTATGGGGTATTGAATATGATATTTCAACCCGAACGGTGGATAATTTTATCCTTAAACTGCGACAGAAAATCGAAGTTGATCCTAATAATCCTAAAATTATTCTGACCGTGCATGGTATAGGATATAAGATGATTTTGGGTTAAGGAATGATACTAATTAACCGCATGCGCTGACGCTTTTATCATACAAAGATTTGCTTCAAGGCCATCGAGGTAAATAAGTGCCCAGGAAAGATTTATAATGATGTTCCTGAAACTGAAAGCCCATGCCGGATCCTCCTCATTCTCTTCTCCCAGTCCAACTATAACAGGCAAAGCTTTGGCAGTTTCTTGGTAGCCTTTGGTTTGTTTCATTAAAGCAACAAGCTCCTTAAGCGCCTTTTCAAGCCTGATCCCTGCAGGCATTTCCCCGTTGTCCGCCAATACTGCAGCGGCAATATTTGGAGATTCAGGCCTTAGTAAATTTCCAGGATTTTTCTCCCATTGCTCCCGGGTCATTCCTTCATGCTTTAATATCAGATCCTGGTAATCATTTGTTATCTTAATTATCTCATCAATTTTCACATTAACGGCTGATTTATTGACATTTACCGGGAGATGAACAACGGCTGCCTCTACCTTGCAATAATCCCGTGAAATGTTATAGCTGTCATTTACGGTGTCTTTCGAAACATTTAATGCAAGAAGTGCCGAGAATACTGAATTCAGAGCAAGCAGAAGCAAGACAAAGACTGTATTGTAAATGTTGAAATTCTTATTCTTTGAGGTAACCACCAGAAAAACAGGAAGAAATACAATATACGGGAAAGGGAGGGCAATAAACAGTCCGACGCCGGCATGGGGCCAGTGCATTATTTTATAAAGCATTGCTGTGAAGACAACAAAGCATGTAATCCATGTTACAATATAAAGCAACTTGTTCTGACTGTTGCCTTCAGCCTTGTAATTATTTATCAAAGCAGCCGGAAGAAATAACAGAACCAGGATCAGTGTTCCGGCAGTTAACAAAATTGCAGCCCCTGCCAAATGGTTCAATTTGAGTATTGCTCCGGTAGAAATAATCATGGCAGTAATTACTCCGAGAATATATATCTTTTGTTTCATGATTTCATGTATATGATTTATTATTAATGTCTTGCAATTTTATTTAAAACATATGATTCAACGGTCAGGAGCCCGTTTTTTATAATTTCCAGGGAATGAAGTCCTGACATTAAAGACAATTCACCTTCCTCCGGGTTTCCCTCAGGAAGGAATGTTTCTGTGTCAAGAATTTTTTTATACTTTAATAAATCTTCTGCAGGAGTTATGCTGGTTAAGTAGTTTACATATTCTGACATTAATGAATTAAGTTCCTTCCGTGCACTACAGCCTGGTAAAAGAAAAACCTTTGCAGGGCCGGGGTCGAATGGTCTTGAAAGTTTCACGTATAATATTTCCTGACCGGTTTGAGTCTGACTTATCTGACCAGCACTCAATGCCGGCTTGCCAGGCTGGCCTTCGGATTCCTGGACCATCTTCTCCTGGATATTGCTGATAATTGCAAGCATCCTGGTTGTTTTTGTATGCAGCTGTTCCATCGTTGGGTAGGTTAACGAATCGGAATACCTGCTGACGAGGGAACTGTTATTCCTGAATAAATAATCACTTAATGCATTCTGCTGATTATTATTGGGATAATAATAATCCTGGTATGAGTGCTGCAGGTTCAGATTTACCAGAGCGCCCGGGACTATAATTAAAAGAAATCCTATGACCATGAAAATGAACATGGAACTAATATGACTTTCCTTCTTCCATGTAAGCCAGGTAAACATTGGGAATGCCAGTACGCACAAAAGAATTATTCCGGTAATCATAAACAATGTTGCGAACTGCCAGTGCTGTATTTTAAAAAGCATACCTGCAACAAAGATTACAGAACCGGCCACGCCAAGAATATAGACTGGCCGTTTAGCCTTGTTTTCCTGGTCATTCATTCTGTTCACCAGCAGTGCAGGGATAAACAGAAGTATTCCTGACAATGCTCCGAGGATCAGAATAAAACCGGCCCCGGACCAATGCTGAATCTTAAAGAGAGTACCTATTATAAAGCATGATCCTGAAAGAAATGCAGAAATGAAAAGGAAAAGTCTCTTCCTGCTATGAGTCTCTTTCCATAGGACACTGAGGGCTGAAGGCAGAAAAACAAATACCAGGATCAGGGCTCCGAGGGTCATCAGTATGCCGGCACCAGGCCAATGCTGAATTTTGAACAATGCCGCAAAGCCAAACATGATTGTGCCTGCAACTCCTGAAATCTTCATTGTATTTTTCATAATTCTATATTTATAGTCAACTAAATAAAGCGTCTCTTCCTGTATTTCCTTAAGTCTTCGCGGTCCCATTTTTTGATTAACCCGCTGATAAGCATCAGAGAAGTTTAAGCCAGACTGCATTTCATTTTCCACATCACAGCAGACATGATCGATCAGATCTTCCAGGAGATGAGAAAATGTAATCTCCTGCCTGGTAATGTCACCTCTTATCTGATCAATATGTTGAAGCCTAAGTTCAGGCATGGCTCAATCCGGGTTTGGTATCAACTATACGTTGGAGTGATTCAATGAACTCGTTAAGTTCTTTTATCTTGTCTGCAACAACAGTATGACCTTTAGGAGTCAGAGCATAGTAGATTCTTATTCTGTTATTAAAATTTTCTGTTGCAGTAACGAGAGATCCATCCTTTTCGAGTTTATGAAGAATAGGATACAATGCACCATATGTAAGCTTTATTTTACCTTCGGTTAGTTCCTCCACCTTTCGGGTAATAGCGTAACCGTGCATTGGTCCTTCCTCTTTTAATAATTTAAGGACGATTGTCTTAAGGGATCCTTTGATCAGGTCTGATGGTATCATAATTTAATATATAAGATGTTTATATATTGCAAATATAAAATATTATTTTTTATAAATACAAATATTTTATAAAGAATTTTCTTTTGTTGCGAGACGTCACCAGCAACTACTGATTATATTTGGAATAAAAACATGAAACAGGAAATAATTATTCATAACTCAGTAAGCCTTGATTGTTCCCTGACAGGTTTTTTACCCGACATGGGACTTCATTATAAAATTGCAGGAGACTATAAACCTGATGCACACCTGATAGGTTCTGAGACTATTGTAAAAGGTATTGAGATGTTCAGGGAAGGCATTCCCGATGAAGAGCCAAAAGATTTTGAACCGGCTCAACGCGATTCTGTTCTTCCATGGTGGGTTATCGTTGATTCGGGAGGAAAGTTAAAGGGGGTACTTCATACATGCCGCAGATTTGAATACTGCAGGGATGTAATACTATTGGTCTCAGAAAAAACTCCCGCAGATTATATTTCACACCTGAAGGCAAGAAACTACCATTATATTGTTGCAGGAAAAGAGAAAGTTGATCTTAGATCAGCCATTGAGCAACTCAGGAAGAATTTCAAAATTAACAAGATCCTGACTGATACCGGCAGAATTCTTGGGAACTTATTAATAGAGATGGGAATGGTTAACAAAATAAGTCTTCTGTTTCATCCTGTCATTATTGGAGAAAAAGGTTATCCCATGTTTTCAGATCTGAAAAAAAATCTTAACCTGAAACTTATAAAATCAGAGCAATTAGAAAACGGATGTGTATGGATGGTTTACACTCCTTAGAATCCAATATTCTACCAAATTCCCGTAATTGGTTCTGATTTTTGATTTATATCAGTTCCTAAAGAATATTTATTCAAGTTTTTCCATCCACCTGGAAAGGAAGACATCGTAAACGGTATAATAAGCACCTGTACTATCATTACCTTTATATATCATTTCCTTATTAAGCAGGGATTCCATAGCTCTTTGTATGTTAGCAGGAATTCCTAATTTGTGCTTCTCAATAAAATCTTTTGAGTTTGGCTGATATACTTTTTCTTCTTTGGCAACAGCTTTCATAAGATTCCATTGAATCGAAGTCAGAAGGTTGCGGTATTGAAAGAATAAAGGTTCTTGCTCAAAGATAAAGCTTCTGCAAATCTGACGGACATCTTCCTGAGTTATTATTTTTATCCGGGTGGCAAATACCCTGTTGCATACAGATTGAGTATAGAAGGTATGAAGCCTGCTGAAATCAACAACAAGATTCAGAGCATCTTCTTCAATATTAAGATGAAAACTTTTAAATATGCTGCGAATAAAATTAATATAAGTTTTGCGTTCTATTTCCTTCAGGTAGAGGAACTGAGTACTTGCAAAAAACGGTCGTGTACCATCACTGAACATTTCTGAAAGTATATGATGACTACTTCCACTAAAGATCAGGTTTACATTCTTCAATGTATGTAAATGGCTCCGCAAAAGGGCTTCCATGTTCTTTTCAGGGTATTTAGTTATTTGCTGAAACTCGTCGATTGCCAGTAGGATCGGCTTGTTCTGTGATTCCAGAAATTGGAAGAGACTCTCGATTGAATGCTCATATTGTTGTTGTGTTGAAAAGGTAAAAGAGACTTGTGGCTGTCCGGTTAGTACATCGTATGTCAGAACCGGCCTGAGTCCTTTTAATAGATTCATGAATTTCTTTCCGGCTGAGTTCCTTTCGGGAAATGCATCAAGGATGGCGCTCCCAAGTTTATTTGCGAAATCTTTCAGGTTTTGAGTTGCATATATGTCAACATATATGCAAATATGGTTCTTGTTTTTTGAAAGTCTCTCCATTGTATGTAGTATCAGACCTGTTTTTCCCATGCGTCTGATTGAAATAAGGGTTGTATTAACACCGTTTTCAGCATTACTAATTAATGTCCGGGTTTCATTTTCACGATCGCAGAATAGCTCCGGACCATGATAACCAGTGATAATAAAAGGATTACGATTATTCATGGTATAATGATTTAGTTTTCAGACAGTAAATTTAAGAATTTTTTTGACTATACATATTGTATTATACTCATTGTATAATATATAATGTGTAATGCATTTTGTAGCATAAGTAACTCTCGTATAATTGAATCTGCATATTAACAGAAAGGATAATGAAGAATTGGGTTATGAAGTGTATAAATATCTGATTATCTATTACTCCGGTTTTAAATTCCAGGCTATTATGCAAGCCAAGTTTCTTATCTCAAAGTGTTTTATGGTATTCCTGAATTATGTTTGGAACTATTGGGTCTGACATAATACTGAAATTTAGCAAAACTACTGATTCAATTAATTTTTTTCCGAAAATATTTGCGCATTTAAAAAAATCATTATAATTTTGACCATTCGGTTAAACCGGTTAGTTAAACCAACAGGTTAAGACAATGGTAGAAAATGACAGACAAACTGAGGCGAAAATATTCGAAGCAGCAACCGATGTTTTCGTTGATAAAGGTATGGATGGTGCACGGATGCAGGATATTGCCATTCATGCAGGCATCAATAAAGCATTATTGCATTATTATTTCCGCACAAAAGATCAACTTTTCAATGCTGTTTTTGAAATGATCGCCAGAAAAATATTGAAAAAATTTGCCCCGGTATTTGATGAAAACCTAAGTCTGGAAGCTAAAATAAGGTTCTTCTTTAAAGAGCACATTACTTTTCTTCAGGAGAATCCAAAGCTGCCCGGATTTATACTTAACGAAGTCAACCGGAATCCCAACAGAATAAAAAAACTCTTAAAAAATATCGATTTCGATAAGTTGTGGCAAGAGCTGTACAAACAACACAAAAATGAACTGGAAAATTACAATATTACAGAAGCTTCAATGCCACAGTTAATGATATCAATAGCTGCAATAAGCGTTTTCCCTTTTGCAGCCAGAGGAATAATTGAAGGTATCCTTGACAAGCTTGGAATTGACTTCAATAAGTATATAGAAGAGAGAAAAGAGTATGCTGCTGAATTTGTTATAAGATCAATAAAAAAGCGATGAGTGTTTTAAGTTGAAAATTCTTTAAAAGTAAAATAAATGAAAAGGAAAGTCCTGATTCTGATAATTCTGATATTTTCCTGTCAGTTTATACTCCGGGCCCAGAAGATCCTGACACTTAAGGAGTGTTACGACATGGCAATGTCTGCCAATGCCCTTGCCGGTGAAAAAGCATCCTACTCCGGCATCTCAAAACTTAAAGATGTAAACCTTGCAAAAGGCTGGTTACCAACACTTGATGCCAACGGTAGTTTCATATATAACTCCTCGGTTATCGATATGAGCAGTGTACTGGGATCACTTCCTATTCCCGGTATTGCTGATGCAATAAAACCACTTCCGCACGAACAGTATAAAATCACTGTCGATATTAACCAGGTTATTTATGACGGAGGGGCAATCAAAGGAGCAAGAGCACTTGAAAAAGCCGACCTCAGCATTAACGAAAAACAGACCGAAGCAGATCTCTACAAACTTCGTGGACAGATAAACGGATATTTTTTCAATCTGCTGCTCCTCTCCAGACAAAAAGAGCTTCTGAATAATTACCTTGAAATAATAAAAAAACGGATCTCATCAATGCAATCTGCTGTTAATAATGGAATCATTATAAAATCAGATGTTGATGTCCTCTCCTCGGAGAAGATTAAAATCGACCAGCAACTGGCTGAAAATGAAATCAGGAAAACCTCTTTTATTAAAATTCTGTCTGACCTTACAGGCAATGAAATTGATGTCTCAACAGAGTTTATTCTGCCTTCACAGGCAGGCGGTCTTTCCAATGATTTATACCGTCCGGAATTGCAGCTATTTGATCTGAGAAAAGAACAACTTGCTGCAACACTGAAAGTTATAGAAAGCAAAAGAATGCCTAAAGCTATCGGATTTGCCACTCTCGGATACGGAAATCCTCCTGGCAGCAATTTCTTTAAAAATGAGTTTGCGCCTTATTATATGCTCGGGGCCAGTATTAAATGGAATATTTTCGACTGGAACAAAGCAAAAAATGAGAAACAGATGGTAACTCTGCAACAGGGTATTCTCGAAAACAGGAAAAACGATCTGGCTGATAATCTCAAAAGGCTTCTTGAATCAAAAAACTCTGAAATATCAAGTCTTAAAGCAATGATTGAATCCGATACTGAACTTATTTCCCTGAGGAAAAGGATAACTGCTTCAGCCGAATCGCAATATCAAAATGGTACTATCACTGCAACTGACTATCTGAATGAACTTAATTCAGAAAGGCAGGCTATGGTGAATTATGAGATCCATAAAATAAATCTCTCGATGGCGAGGATTGAATATTTAAATATAAGTGGGAAAGAGATAGAATAATCCAGAGATTGGCCCCCCTGCAAAAAACAAAAGGATTGGGGGGCAAAGAACTTAGAGTAAAAAAATAAACATAATGAATAACAAACAAAATAACATCATGAAAACCAGATCATTAATTTTTATCGCTGCCGTCATGCTGGTTGGCTGCAATAACAAATCCGACAAAGCTGATGCATTCGGAAATTTTGAAGCAACAGAAGTCATTATTTCTGCAGAAACTAATGGACGCATTATGCTGTTTGACCTGCAAGAGGGAATACAAGTTGATAAAGGTGCAACAATAGCCCTTATCGACTCAACTATTTTTCATCTGCAGAAAGCTGAAATAAATGCTGGTATGAAAAGTGTCACAACACGCATCAGTTCAATCAATGCTCAGAATGATATTCTTAATCAACAGATTGAGAACCTGAATGTAAATATCTCAAGAATAGGAAAGATGCTTAAGGATGATGCTGCCACGCAAAAACAGTACGATGATCTGACAGGACAGGTTGCTGTTTTTCAAAAGCAGATCTCAGCAAATAATACCCAGAAAGCAGCTGTTGCAGCAGAACTCGCAGTTTATGAATCGAAAAAAACAACTCTGAATGAACAGATAGCAAGGTGTTTGGTAAAAAGTCCTTTGAAGGGGACTGTAATTGAAAAGTATTCGGAAGCAGGAGAGATAACTGCTACAGGAAAACCTCTGGTCAAAATAGCTGATCTTTCAGTTATTAAACTGAAGGTTTATGTAAGCGGGGCGCAACTGGGAAGTGTAAAGATTGGTCAGCAATGTACTGTAAGGATTGATAATGGGGAAAAAGGATTCAGTTCATTCACGGGTACTATCAGTTACATCTCGGAAAAGGCAGAGTTTACTCCCAAAATTATTCAGACAAAAGAGGAACGGGTAATATTGGTTTATGCCGTAAACATTGATGTAATAAATGATGGCTCTCTTAAATCAGGTATGCCAGGTGAAGCAATATTTGCCGGAAACAAAAAATGATAAGATGTTAAAAGCAATTGAATCATCAGGTATTACCAAAACATTCGGCCCAACAAAAGCTCTGGATAATATTTCATTTTCAGTAGATGAATCGGAGATATTTGGTTTTATTGGTCCCGATGGTGCCGGAAAAACCACACTGTTCAGGATAATTACCACTCTCCTTCTGGCTGATGAAGGAAATATGAAAGTCCTGGGAATGGACTGTACCTCTGAATATAAGGAACTTCGGAAAAACATAGGATATATGCCCGGCAGGTTCAGCCTATATCAGGATCTGTCTGTTGAGGAAAACCTGAATTTCTATGCTACTGTATTTGGAACAACAATTGAGGAAAACTATGATTTAATTTCCGATATCTATTCCCATATTGAACCCTTTAAAAAGCGACTCGCAGGAAAGCTTTCAGGAGGGATGAAACAAAAGCTGGCATTATCATGTGCATTAATTCATAAACCCAGACTCCTTGTCCTGGATGAACCTACAACCGGGGTCGATGCTGTTTCAAGATCAGAGTTCTGGGATATGCTTGGAAAACTGAGGCAACATAAAATAACCATTATAGTATCGACGCCTTATATGGACGAAGCTATAAGATGCGACAGAGTGGCACTTATACAGAATGGAAGAATACTTTCAATTGATACTCCTCAAAAGATCAGAGAGGGTTTCAGCAGAAAACTATTTACAGTTAAGTCTGCTGAGAAATACAAGCTCATAAAATCACTCAGAAAATATCCTGAGATTCTGACAGCTTATCCTTTTGGCGATTCCATACATGTGACCTTTATTAATGACTCACTTGAAAATTCCCTTTCAGAGTATATTGTTAAAGAAGGCATACATGATGCAGTTATTCAGGAAGTTGAGGCGGGAATTGAAGACAGGTTTCTCGAACTTATGGAGAAAGGGGCAACGGTATAATGGCACAAAGGCACAAAGGCGTAACAGGAAAAAAGGGTAATAGATATGGGAAATACTAAATAAGAAGATGAATAATACGGTTATATCTGTTCATAATCTGGTAAAGAAATTTGGCAGCTTTGTTGCCAACGATAATCTTAATTTTGAAGTTTTTGCAGGTGAGATTTTCGGATTCCTGGGAGCTAACGGAGCAGGCAAAACAACTGCCATCAGGATACTCTCAGGGCTTTCAAAACCCACATCAGGAGAGGTTAACGTTGCTGGATTTGATGCCTACAGGCAAACGGAGCTGATCAAAAAGAACATCGGGTATATGTGTCAGAAATTCTCTCTGTATGAGGACCTTACTGTAAAAGAAAACATTATCCTGTATGGCGGAATTTATGGCATGAACAAATCATTAATCAAAAAAAGGCTCGACGAGCTTCTCGCAAAACTACAATTTCAGGATTATGAAAACAGGATGATATCTGATCTTCCTTTAGGCCTGAGACAAAAACTTGCTTTCTCTGTTGCTGTTCTGCACGAACCTAAAATTGTATTTCTTGATGAACCTACAGGAGGAGTAGATCCCATTACCAGGAGGCAGTTCTGGGAGATGATATATGAGACCGCATCCCGTGGGATCACAGTATTTGTTACAACACACTATATGGATGAAGCAGAGTACTGCGACCGGATCTCAATAATGAGCGAGGGAAAAATTGTTGCCCTGGATACACCTGAACGTCTTAAAAAACAATATAATGCAACATCAGTTGAAGATGTTTTCATAAAGATTGCACGACCAAATTGAATATATTAACAATACATGAAAAGATTCCTTGGGTTTGTTAAAAAAGAATTCCTTCATATTTTCAGGGATTACCGAACGCTTTTTATACTCTTTGGCATTCCGGCTGCCCAGATACTGATCTTCGGTTATGCAGTAAGCACAGACATTAAAAACGCCGGAGTTGCCTTTCTGGATTTATCTCATGATGAAGTAACACAGAAACTGACAGATAAAATTATCTCATCAGGATTTTTTAAAAAAACTGAAACTCTTCTTAATTACAACGATATCGACAAAGTATTTAAGAAAGGAAAAACCAAAGCTGTAATAATTTTTGAGCAGGATTTCGGCAAAAATCTTGTCAGTGAAGGTAAAGCCAATCTTAGTGTAATTGCTGATGGTTCTGAACCTAACACTGCTACTCTTGTTACAAACTACACAACCGCTATAGTGAATGATTTTGTAACAGAATTTTCCTCACCAGCGTTGAATAAGTCAATTGTGATCAGCCCTGAGGTTAAAATGCTCTATAATCCGAACCTTAAAAGTCATTTTATGTTTGTTCCCGGAGTCATTACGCTAATTCTGATACTGATATGTGCATTGATGACCTCTGTAACAATAACTCGCGAAAAAGAATTCGGAACCATGGAGGTTTTATTAGTCTCTCCGCTAAGGCCGATCCAGATTATTCTTGGGAAGGTGATGCCCTATTTTATACTGTCATTTATTAATGTTCTTCTGATCCTTGCATTATCATGGTTCGTATTCGGATTGCCTGTTAAAGGGAGCCTAGCACTTCTTCTTGCTGAATGCATGCTCTATATATTGATGAGCTTAACCCTCGGGATTCTTATCTCAACAGTATCTGAGAATATGCAGCAGGCAATCTTCATTTCTCTGATAGGGCTGATGTTACCGACTGTTCTGCTTTCAGGATTTATCTTCCCTATTGAAAACATGCCCAAAGTTTATGATTACGTAAGCTCAGTATTGCCTCCAAGGTACTTTATTGTAATAATTAAGAACATAATGATAAAGGGAACAGGATTTATGTATATATGGAAAGAGACATTTATCCTGATAATCATGACGTTGGTATTTACAGGATTAAGCGTGAGGAAGTTTAAAATCAGGCTTGAATAACCGCAACCCGCACGCTGCAAACCTCAAACCTTAATCTTAAAATAGAAGATAAAAGACAAAAGTAAAAAGACAAAAGTCAGAATATGAGGACAATATTTTACCTGATACGAAAAGAATTTATCCAGATATTCCGGAATAAGTTTATATCGAAAGCAATTTTTGCAGTTCCGATTGTGCAGATGCTGATACTTGTTCCTGCAGTAACATTCGAGCTAAAGAATGTTAAGATTGCTATTATAGATAAGGACATGACTCCTGAATCGAGAGGATTGATAAACAAGCTTGAAGGTTCTACATTTTTCAAGGTTTCTTTTTCAACATTTTCTGATAGTGAAGCAAATAACCTTCTTCATAGAAACAAATACAGCATGATCCTCCAGATACCTTCAGGTTTCGGAAAGGACATCGGAACCGGGAAGCAGGGCAAACTCCTTGCGACTATTGATGCTGTAAATGCCTCATCTTCACAACTTACATGGGCTTATCTGAATGGTGTAATCCTCGATTATAATATTGATATCATCAAAAACAATATCAAAATCAATCCGATTGTTCCTTTGCCCCGCATACAAACTACAAACAGGTACTGGTATAATGAAATGCTTAACTACAAATACTACATGCTGCCTGGTATCCTTGTGATCCTGGTAACAGCAATCGGGTTCCTGCTTGCCGGATTGAATATGGTGAGAGAAAAAGAGATAGGTACAATTGAGCAGATAAATGTTACTCCTGTCAGAAAATATCATTTTATCATTGCCAAAATGGTACCCTTTCTGATAATCGGACTGATAGATCTTGCGCTCGGTTTAGTTATTGGGAAACTTGCATTCAACATACCTTTTGAAGGAAGTATCTTACTTATGTTTCTTGGTAGTTCAATTTTTCTGATTGCAGTTTTGGGATTAGCCCTTTTCATTTCAACCTTTTCAGGGACACAGCAGCAATATATGTTTGTTGCATTTTTTTGTATGATAATTTTTATCCTTATGAGCGGTATTTTCACTCCATATGAAAGTATGCCAATGTGGGCACAGGATTTCAATATGATAAATCCTGTTGCTTATCTGATGCGTATAAACAGAATGGTAATGCTTAAAGGGTCAACAATACATGATATAAGCAGGGAGCTTTATTCACTTGTTTTTATTGCAGTATGTTTTTCAACCCTGGCAGTAAGGCGATATCGGAAGACTGCTTGAGGTGCAGATTACTTGAGTGAAATTACCGCCTCCACAGGCCAGTGATCAGAGATATAGATCCCGTGATCTTTCTTAATAATAGTTTTATAATCCAGTACTTTCATTCCGCTTTTAACAAAAATATAGTCAATCCTTCCGGTTTTTGTGTTGTCAGAGAACCCATTGAATGTATAAACCGGACCCGATGGCCTTTTTTCAGTGATAATGTAGGAGTCCTTAAACAGAGGTACACTTTCATAGAGGCCTGTTAAGACCGAATAACCGGTACTGGTCGGAGGCATATTAAAATCACCTGTAATTATGAATGGGAATCCTTCTGCTATTTTACTAACCTCTTTTAATAATATTTTTGAACTCATTAACCTTGCTAAATCGGAATCATGCGCAAGATGGGTATTGAAACAGAAAAAATGTTTATGACTGATCTTATCGACAAGCTCCATCCAGGTTACTATACGTGGAAGTGAAGCCCCCCAAGCCCGGGAACCTGGAATCTCAGGAGTGTCAGAAAGCCAGAAAGTGATGTTTCTGACAAGATCAAACCTCTCCTTCCTGAAGAGAAAGGGATTCATCTCCCCTCCCCTGGCACCATCATCCCTACCAGCACCAACTGAAGAATAATCAGTAAGAACAGAATCGAGAACCATATATTGATTCCATAAGACTTCCTGCATACCAAGAATATCGGGTTTTTCATCTTTAATAAAATTACACATCTCTTGTGCTCTGTTGGGCCAGGCATATATACTATCCCCGGGATTATCGTATCTTATATTCAAAGTCATTACTTTAATATCATTCTCTCCTGATCTATGCGAACAACCTGAGCCTGCAATTAAAAAAATGACACTTAAACCGATAAGAAGCTTTTTCATTTTCCCTGAAATTTATTCAAAGATAATCATCTGAACTTTAATAATCATCATTGTTGTCACTTAGCTTCGCTGAGTCTTACTCCAAAGTTATGTACCAATTATTTATATATTTGTAAAATTGTTTAAAGAGAGGATACTCAGCTCTTTTTAAGATCTTGTATCCAAATCAAATGGTTGCTGTATTTTACTAAAATATATTGATTGATGGCTGATGTTATAAAACTCTTGCCCGACTCGGTAGCCAACCAGATAGCTGCAGGAGAAGTAATACAAAGGCCTGCCTCTGTAGTAAAGGAGTTGATCGAAAACTCGGTTGATGCAGGAGGAAAAAATATCAGGGTGATCATTAAAGACTCTGGTAAAACATTAATTCAGATTATTGATGATGGATCGGGAATGTCTGAAACCGACGCCAGGTTATCATTTGAAAGGCACGCCACATCAAAGATTAGGACAGCACAGGATCTGTTTGCAATAACGACAAAAGGATTCAGGGGAGAGGCGCTTGCCTCCATAGCTGCTGTAGCAATGGTTGAGCTTAAAACACGACGGGAGGAAAGTGATACAGGAACGATGATAGTAATAAACGGTTCCAAGGTTGAAAATCAGGAACCCTGTAGTTGTTCTGTCGGATCAAGTTTTTCAGTTAAAAATCTTTTTTTCAATATACCGGCGCGTCGCAAATTCCTTAAATCAGATAACACTGAAATAAGACATATTGTCAATGAATTCCAGAAGATTGTTTTAGCACACCCTGATATAAGATTTTCACTTCATCATAACGATAGTGAGATTTACAGCCTTATGCCAGGCAACTTAAGACAACGTATAATCGGAGTATTCGGAAAACAAATCAACCAGGACCTAATTACAATTGAGACAGAAACAAGCCTCATAAGCATAAAAGGATTTATCGGAAAACCCGAGAATGCCAGACGAACATATGGTGAACAATTCTTTTTTGTGAATAACCGCTTTATGAAACACCCTTACTTCCATAAAGCAGTTGTCGAAGCTTACCAGAACATCCTTCCGGTAGAAGCTATCCCATCGTACTTCATCTTCATGGAGGCAGATCCGGCATCTATTGACATAAATATTCATCCTACAAAAACCGAGATCAAATTTGAGGATGAAAGATCCATATGGCAGATCCTTATGGCGTCAGTGCGCGAAGCTCTGGGCCGGTTCAATATAGTCCCCTCACTCGATTTTGATAATGAAGCCCTTATAGATATCCCGATGATGAGGTCGACGAACATAATTCCCGAACAACCAAAAATCGAGATCAACACTAAATTTAATCCCTTCGATGGAGAAGAACGATCGCATGAAAGGTCCGGATTCGTTGAAAGGTTTGAGAAAGAGAACGTTGCAAACTGGGAAAAACTCTATACAGCTCTTGAAAAAGAAAATGATAACCCGGAACAATTCGAAAAAATCAGGGAATCGCAAAGAAAATTTTTCCAGATAAAAAATAAATATATTGTCTGCCCTGTTAAATCAGGTCTTATGCTTATTGACCAGAAGAGGGCCCATGAAAGGATCCTTTACGAGAGATTCCTCGAATGCCTGAGCAATAACCGTGCAATAAGTCAGGTCGATATGTTTCCTGTGACCGCGGAGTTAAACCCTGCGGATTATATTATTATTAAAGAAATTGAAAAGGAACTGGAAATACTTGGATTTAATATTCAACATTCCGGCAAAAACAAAATTACAATCAACGGAAGGCCTTCAGATAGTGGATCCTCCGATCCTCTTGAGTTGCTGGAGATTTTGCTTGAGGATTATAAAAATACACAGTCGGAACCTTCAACAGGTGCCAGAGAAAAGGTTGCGGCCGGAATGGCGGGTGCTTCAGCCATCCAATATGGAAAAGTGTTGACTCAGGGCGAGATGGAAGATCTTTTTGACACACTTTTTGCATGTCAGGCACCAAATTATTCTCCAAAAGGAAAGCCCGTCATAAGTATTCTTACCCTTGAGGATATTGATAAAAGATTTAAATAGCGACCTGTAAATGATTTTCAATTTTTATCATATTACCCACTTTCATTCCCGCCTAAGCGGGATGATCACCTTCCCTCGTGGGGGAAGTCCCGATAGCTATCGGGAGGGAAGGGGGTAAAAATCAAAATAATTATCATTTGCTAAATCATAATGACAATTTGACTGATTGAATTTAAATAAATAGTTTTGGCCCGACAATTGAAGTCTTAAAAATATTATAAAAACTGATAGATGAACGGATACGGCAGAGGCATTCTGGGATTACCCCCGGTTGTGAAGAATATCATAATGATCAATATATTAATGTTTTTAGCATATTTTGCGGCTAACAGCGTTTTTGGCATTGATCTTAACAGTTTACTCGGTCTTTACTTCCCAAAATCTGAACAATTCAAGCCTCTGCAGATTGTCACCCATATGTTTATGCATGGCGGTTTCTGGCATATCTTCTTTAACATGTATGCCTTGTTTATATTTGGACCGGTACTTGAAAATGTATGGGGGCCAAAACGGTTTTTCATATTCTACATGGTTTGCGGCCTCGGAGCAGCGTTTACTCATGAATCTGTTATCTTTTTCCAATACAACCACTTGATACAGAGCCTCAGTCCCGGAGATCTTCAGGTTGTACTTAATGATGGATCAGCTTACTATCAGCAGGGGAAACTATTTTCCGAACCAGTAATGCAAAGCCTCCAATTATTACTTAATACCCCCACAGTTGGTGCATCAGGTGCAATTTTTGGTGTACTTCTCGCTTTCGGAGTTCTCTTCCCCAACACGCAGCTTATGCTCCTTTTTCCGCCAATTCCGATCAAGGCCAAATATCTTGTTGCCGGTTACGGTGCATTAGAACTTTATCTTGCTGTAACACAGCCGGGAAGCAATATTGCACATGCCGCTCACCTGGGAGGAATGTTATTCGGTTACCTGCTTATCAGGTACTGGAGAAAAACAACAAATACTTTATATTAATGGGAATCTGGGACGACATAAAACTAACTTTCAGAAATGGAAGTAACCTTACCAGGCTTATATATATCAACATTGCAGTATTTGTTTTGATCACTATTGTTGCCGTTATCGGGTTTCTGCTCACAAACCCTGAAATCTCCGGAAAAGCTCTTGACCTTTTTTCTGTTCCTGCATCATTGAATACTTTGCTTGCAAGACCATGGACATTAATTACATACATGTTCACTCATAAAGATATCTGGCATATTCTATTCAATATGTTATGGCTATACTGGTTCGGAAGAATATTCCTGGAATATCTTGACGAGAGGAAACTTGTAGCTGTTTATCTTCTTGGCGGAATCAGCGGCGCAATTGTTTACATTATTTCTTTTAACATTTTCCCGGCATTTACAGGTATTGTAGCTGACTCCGTTGCAATAGGAGCTTCCGCCTCTGTAATGGCTATTGTAATCGCGATCGCCGTCTATGTACCGGACTACACAGTACAACTATTTTTATTTGGAAGAATAAAAATCAAGTATATGGCTCTGGCAATATTTGTTTTGACCTCAATAATGGACTTTTCTGTAAATTCAGGAGGTAAACTGGCCCACATAGGAGGAGCTTTTTTCGGGTATATCTATACAATAAACTTAAGACATGGACATGATATAGGGAAAGGATTCAACAAGATAATCGATTTTTTTGCCACGATTTTTAAGCCCAGGAAAAAACTCAAAGTCACTCATAAAAAAGTTGCTACTGAATATGAGTATAATAAAATAAAAACAGACCACCAGAAGCAAATCAACAATATACTTGATAAAATATCCAAGGGAGGATATGATAGCCTGACAAAAGAGGAAAAGGAGACTCTTTTTAAAGAGAGCCAGAAAAAAAATTGATCTTAGATATTTATTCATTTATACAAACTTTCCACACCCTTGTCAAAAAATAAAATTTTTCAACAGTATTTTCCCTGAATACTGGTAAATTCGTAGCCACAAATTATTGTAATTGAGAAAGATCCTTTATAAAATTCTTCTGGCTGTAAACGTAGTCTTCGCTTTTACACTTCTGATATCTTACCTCGCAGTAGTTATAAGTCCGGAGCACTTTGTCCTTCCCGCTTTTTTTGGTCTTGCTTATCCCTATTTGCTGTTAATCAATATTATACTTGTCATTATCTGGGCAATGTTATTAAGATTTGAGGCTTTTATTTCGGTAGTAGTAATAGCCATTGGATTTACCCACTTTTCGAATTATATAAAATTTACCAGACCCTCAGGAGATAAGTCCAACACATTTAAAGTCTTAAGTTACAATGTACGCATGTTTAATTATTTTGAGAATAACCATGGCATCACTTCCGAAAAAAAGGTAATAGAGTTTTTGAAAACTCAAAAACCTGATATAATATGCCTGCAGGAGTTTTTCATATCCGGAAACCCTGAAGAGAAAGAGGCGGCAATGACAGAAGCTCTCGGTGGAAAATATTATTCTCATCTGAAAGTTTTAGGAAGTGGTAAAAACAGGTTCTATGGGATTGTCACTTTCAGCAAGTTTCCAATTATCAGCAAAGGAGAAATAATTCATCCCGGGTCCTCGAGCCTTTCGATATATACCGATGTCCTGATACAGAAAGACACATTCAGGATTTATAATAATCACCTTCAATCCTTCAGGTTGAGGAGAATGGAACGCTCATTCATGGATGAGCTAACTACCTTCAATGATAATGAGACTATGAATGAGGTAAAGAGTCTGTCAGTAAGTCTGAAAAAGGGATTTGTAAAGAGAGCGCTTCAGGCACAGGTAGTTAAAGGTCAGATTACCAGATCACCATTCCCGGTGATAGTTGTCGGAGACTTTAATGATACTCCTGTATCTTATTCTTACAGAAAGATACGAAAAGGGCTTTTTGATTCCTTCGTCAATTCAGGGTATGGTGCCGGTTTCACTTATAAAGGTAATTACCCTCCAAACAGAATAGACTATATATTATATGATAAAACTCTTATAAACAGCTATTTTGAGATTAAAAAGGTGAAGTATTCTGATCATTATCCCATAATAGCCTACTTCAAAAATAAAAATTAAAAAGGAAGCTTTCTGAAATCCACGTTTCCTCCAGAGATAATCAACCCTATCTTCTTTCCACTGAATATAGCAGGGTTTTCTTTTACGATAGCAAGAACTGTAGCAGACGATGGCTCTATAATGATCTTCATCCTTTCCCAGACAAGAAGCATGCATTCAATTATTGAGTCTTCTTTAGCAGTAAGAATTTGATCCATGTTTTTCCTGATCACCGAAAAAGTAAGTTCACTCAATGAAGTGAGAAGCCCGTCGGCTATTGTCAATGGATTAACAGAAGGGGTAAGTATCCCTGTGGTAAAAGAGATGTATGCATCATTTGCCATAATTGGTTCTGCACCAATAACCTGAATGTTTTTATTGATCCCTTTTACACAGGTAGAAGTGCCGCTCATGAGGCCACCGCCCCCTACCGGTGCTATAACTATCTCAAGATCACGTTTTTCCTGAAGAAGTTCCAGTGCAGCCGTCCCCTGTCCGCATATAACATTAAAATTATCATAAGGATGAACCAGTGTTGCACCCGTTCTTTCCATTATCAAACGGGTAGTATCTTCCCGTGCCTGTAAAGTGGGTTTACAGAATGTGATCTCAGCTCCATAACCGGCAACCGCATTTTTTTTAACAACAGGAGCATTATCAGGCATTACAATATTCGCTTTAACTCCGTTCATCCTGCCAGCCAGGGCAAGAGCCGCTGCGTGATTACCTGAGGAATGGGTAACAACACCTTTGTTTTTTTCCTCAGATGTCAATGAGAGTACAGCATTTGTAGCTCCCCTGAACTTAAATGCACCAACCTTTTGAAAGTTCTCGCATTTAAAAAACAGTTCACAGTTAAAAAGTTCATTTAATTGCTGCGACTTCATAACCGGCGTATGATGAATGAATGGCTTAATCCTGGTATGAGCAGCCTGAATATCTATGAGTGAGGGGAGTTTCATTCGCAACTGTTTTTTCAAAAGTAATAAATTATACCAAACAACATATAGAATAACAAAGAGCTAATATATATTACAAATCCTTAGTGTAACTTAGTGTCTTAGTCACTTAGCGGCAAAAAAATACTTTTCAGAGTGAACTCACCTCTTTATATATTAATTTAGCATAAATTTTAAAACCGATTAAAATGAACCTTATCAATGTCCTGGTGGTCCTCCTGCAACCACATTTGAAAGACACCAATACAGTTAATAATGTGGCTGAACTTCTGATGAAGGGGGGATTTATAATGATTCCCATTATTTTCTTATCAATTTTTAGCATATACCTGTTCATAGAAAGGTTTGTTTATATCCGTAAAAACGCAGTTGTTGATGAAATCTTTGTCGAAAATATTATTAATGAGATCCGAAACAATAGACCTGAAGAGGCCCTGAACCAGGCAAGGAATGATAGTACCTCTCTCGGAAGAGTTCTTGAAAGCGGTCTGAACCAGACCGGCAAATCCCCAAAAGATCTTGAAGGTTACATGGAAGCTACTGCCAACCTGGAGATTGCAATGATGGAAAAAAACACAGGTTATCTTGGTATTATTGCAGGTATTGCACCAATGCTTGGTTTCATTGGGACTATTTCGGGTGTGATTAAAATTTTCTATAACATATCCCTGGCTGACAATATCAGTATTGGCATTATTGCCGGGGGCTTATATCAGAAAATGATATGCAGTGGTACCGGATTAATTGTAGGAGTAATTGCCTACAGCTGTTATCATTATTTGCAGATGATGATAGACCGTTATTCAATAAACATGCAAAGACAGGCAAATGAAGTCGTAAAAGTTTTATAATATGATTATCAGGAGAAAAAAACATTTTAAGCCGGAAGTAAGCACATCATCTTTGAATGATATTATGTTCTTCCTGCTTTTATTCTTTTTGATTGTTTCCTCTTTGGCCAATCCTAATGTAATCAAGCTATTATTACCTAACTCAAAATCAGCTCAAAATCTTAGCAAGCAACAGATAACAATTTCGGTTACCAGTGATAAAAAATACTACATCGACAGTCATCAGATAACTTTTGACGATATAGAACCGCTTTTAAAGGCCAGGATCAGTACTCTTAAGGAACCAACTGTTATTCTCAGGTTAGAGTATACTCTTACGGTTCAGGATCTTGCAGATCTTCTTGAGATCGGCAACAGATTGAAAGTAAAAATGGTAATGGCCACAAATAAGACGCCAGTATAAAAGATTAGCCCGGCACTCGCACCTCCTGCGGGAAGACTGACGATTTACCATTTGAGATTTCCAAGTCTTTCCATAGCTTTCAGCACGCTTTCGTGCGTGGCAAATGAAGAAAAACGAAAGTATCCTTCACCGGAGGGGCCAAAACCTGATCCTGGAGTACCAACCACATTGGCTTCATGCAGCAGTTTATCAAACAGTTCCCAGGATTTAATTTGCCGGCCTGAATTTACCCACACATACGGGGCATTTATTCCGCCGTAGACCTGAAAGCCTAGTCTGGTAAGACTCTCACGCAGAATTTTAGCATTATTCATATAATAACTGATGGTAGCCCTCACTTCTTTCTTTCCTTCGGGCGTAAAGATAGCTGCGGCGGCTTTCTGCACAGGGTACGATACCCCGTTGAATTTTGTGGCTTGCCTCCTGGACCAGAGAGAATACAGGGGTTTTTCTGATCCATCCGAAGATGAAGCAACAAGATTCTTAGGGATAACCGTATACGCGCAACGGGTTCCTGTAAATCCTGCCGTTTTTGAAAAACTGCGGAATTCGATAGCTACTTCTCTGGCTCCTTCAATTTCATATATGGAATGTGGAATGCCGGGGTCAGAAATATAAGCCTCATAGGCTGAATCATAAAGTATGATTGCTTTATTCTTAATTGCATAATCAACCCATTTCTTTAACTCCGGTTTGCCAGCTGTTGTTCCCGTAGGATTATTAGGATAGCAGAGGAAGATTATGTCCACTTTCTTTTTCGGAATTTCGGGAATAAAACCATTTTCAGCGTTACAGGGCAGGTATACAAGCCCGTTGTAGTACCCGCTTTCCAGATATTCTCCGGTACGTCCTGCCATCACGCTTGTGTCGACATATACCGGATAAACAGGGTCCTGAACGGCAATGACATTATTAAGGCCAAAGATCTCAAGAATATTGCCAGTATCACATTTTGAACCATCCGAAACGAAAATCTCATCAGCATGTATATCAGCACCTCGATCGTGATAGTCGTTTTTTGCAATAGCTTCGCGCAGAAAATCATACCCCTGGTCGGGCCCGTATCCTTTAAATGTTTCGGCTTTCGACATTTCTTCAACACCTTCATGAAAAGCACGGATTATAGAAGGTGTTAGTGGCTGTGTTACATCGCCAATCCCCATTTTAATGATGTCGGCCTGTGGATGTTCTTTCTGAAATTCACGAACCCGCCGTCCAATTTCAGGGAATAGATAACCAGCCTGAAGCTTAAAATAATTATCGTTAATCTGCGCCATTTTATATATTTTTGCGCAAAGATATTAAAGTTACTTTTCATACTGAAACAATGAATTATATTTATTCCAGAGCAAGCAGCTAAATAAAGCTTTTTGTTATAATCAACCCGATTCAACAGTACCCAGACTATATAAGTTAACGATGGAGAAAAATAGTTTTGTAAAGATGCATGGACTGGGCAATGAGTACATTGTCCTGGAGAGTACAAATATAGATTTCCAACTCACAAAGCAGGCTATAATGCGTTTATGCAACATCCATTTCGGGATCGGCTCGGATGGTATTGTTATGAAAGTTCCGTCGGCAAAAGCTGATTTTGGTTTCAGGGTTTATAATCCGGATGGTTCGGAGGCGGAAAAAAGCGGCAACGGGCTTCGTATTTTATGCAAGTATCTATACGATTATGGCCATGCAAAGACAAGACAATTTTCCATTGAAACACTCACCGATATTGTTTATTCTGAGATCGTTGAAGATAAAAATGGAAAAGCAACGCTGATTCGAGTGGATATGGGGAAAGCAATCTTTGCCTCGCGCGACATACCGGTCAATTCGGATCAACCGGAATTCATCGGGCAAAAAATAATGGCAGGAGACAAGGAATTTGAAGTGAATTGTGTGTCGGTGGGCAATCCGCATTGTGTTGTTATCAAACAGAAGCTGAATGAGAAAGAAATACGCACCTATGGTCCCCTACTGGAAAATCATCCATTGTTTCCCAACCGCATCAATGTGCAATTTGCCAGGGTTCTTTCCGATCACGATGCACAGATTCTGATCTGGGAACGGGGAGCCGGTTATACCCTGGCATCCGGAAGCTCATCCTGTGCAGCATCGTGCATTCTTGTTAAAAGGGGCCTGATCAAAGGTGATCTTAATATGCACATGCAGGGGGGAACACTGAAAATACAAATCGATAAGAACTGGAACATCCACATGACAGGCGAGGTACGTGAAATCGCCAGGGGAGTGTTGGGCGATGAGCTCCTCGAAGATCTGAACAAACCCTTTGCGGGATAAAACATTAAAAAAACAGGGACTTGCAATAGCGAGTCCCTGTAATTATTTCTGAATTTTCTGTTGGCTAACCAAAAAGACTCCATGCTACAGTAACACCTGCCATAACGACGGATACCATTGACATAAGTTTAATCAGGATATTCATTGAGGGGCCGCAGGTATCTTTAAACGGATCCCCTACTGTATCTCCAACTATACTTGCTTTGTGGCATTCACTTTTCTTACCACCATAATTGCCTCTTTCAATATATTTCTTTGCATTATCCCATGCACCACCGGAATTGTTGAGCATACTGGCAAGAGTAAAACCTGTAGTCATTCCACCCATTAGCAACCCGACAACACCGGGAACACCAAAAACGATCCCGGTAACAACAGGTACTATAATTGCCATAAGTGCAGGAACAACCATTTCTTTCTGTGCACCTTTAGTTGCAATCTCAACGCATTTTGCATATTCAGGTTTTCCGGTTCCTTCCATAATACCTGGAATTTCACGGAACTGACGTCTGACCTCCTCAACCATTACTCCAGCATTCCTTCCGACAGCTTTCATGGCCATTGCAACAAATACAAAACACATCATTGCTCCGATGAAAAGACCTGCAAGCAATATCGGGTTAAAGAGTGAAAGGTTATAGGCAGCTACAAAATCTTTGATTCCGGCATGTGAAACTTCAATTGCTTGTTGGCCTGCCTGAACTGCTGCCGGTACATGACTCTTATAAAACAAAACGTCACCGATCTGTTTATAACCATCAATACTTTTGTCAGCAAGTCTGCCAAGCCAGAGTTTCACTTCCTCCATATATGCAGCAACGAGAGCCAGCGCAGTAAGAGCAGCTGAACCAATAGCAAAGCCTTTACCGGTAGCAGCTGTTGTGTTTCCAAGTCCGTCAAGAGCATCAGTTCTTTCCCTGACTTCTTCAGGAAGTCCTGCCATTTCAGCATTCCCACCTGCATTATCTGCAATCGGTCCAAAAGCATCAGTTGCCAGGGTTACTCCAAGTGTTGAGAGCATACCTACAGATGCGAAACCGATACCATAAACACCCATTGCAAAGTTGTGGAATCCTCCTGCAAATGAATAAGCGGCAATAATACCACCAACTATTGTCAACACAGGCAACCAGGTTGAGAACATCCCCACTGCCATACCTTCAATAATTACTGTTGCCGGTCCTGTTTGAGATTGTTTTGCGATACCTTGTGTAGGTTTATAGCCATCAGAAGTATAGTATTCAGTTGCCTGCCCGATAATTACTCCCGCAACAAGTCCAGCAACTGCAGCGCCGAAAACGCCCCAGGTAATCCAGTCTGCATAAGCCATTACTGCCAGAACAACCAGTATCAGAGCTGAACTTCCTCCTGTTCCAAGCAGAAGTGCTCTGAGAAGAGTTTTGGGAGAAGCCGATTCTTTTGTTCTTACCATATATATTCCTGCGATTGACAATAAAATTCCGATTGCTGATACCAGCATAGGAGCTATGATAGCTTTAATCTGAGAATCTCCTTGTCCCGCTATGGCAGGAAGTGCAGCACCAAGGGCAGCTGTTGCAAGTATTGAGCCTGCATATGATTCATATAGGTCAGCTCCCATCCCGGCTACGTCACCAACATTATCACCAACGTTATCAGCTATAGTTGCCGGGTTACGTGGATCATCTTCAGGAATTCCTGCTTCAACCTTACCAACAAGGTCAGCGCCTACGTCAGCAGCTTTTGTAAAGATACCACCACCAACACGTGCAAAGAGAGCCTGTGTCGATGCACCCATACCAAATGTGATCATTGTTGCTGTAATTTCAACAAATTTCTGGTGTTCATCAATTCCGGCCTGCACAAATGTCAGACCCAGGAAATTAAATCCAGTGGCCATATGTTCCGGAGTAAAGACTACTTTAGTAAGGAAGATGAACCATGCTGCAATGTCGAGGAGAGCGAATCCAACAACAACCAGACCCATAACTGCTCCACTACGCAGAGCTACCTGTAATCCCTTGTTGAGTGATTTTGAGGCAGCCCATGCTGTCCTGTTGGATGCAAATGTTGCAGTTTTCATACCAAGATAACCACAAAGCCCTGAGAAGATACCTCCAGTTAGGAAAGCTACCGGTACAAAAGGATTCTGAACACCCATGTAGGCCAGTATTGATAAAAGAACTACAAGAACTATAAATATCTTGCCGACAACTGTGTACTGGCTTTTCAGGTAAGCCATTGCACCTTCCCTTACATATTCAGCAATCTCTTTCATCTTATCTGTTCCCTCATCCTGTACTTTCATACCCTTATAAAAGATCCAGGCGAACAATAATGCCATGAGCGCTGAAATTGGAATAATCCAAAATAAACTACTAATCATGATATCTGTTTTTAAATTAAAAATTAAAAGGTTTAGAGTTAAAAAAAAATTCACCGGTACAAAACTATATTAGTTTTTTATTATTGCAAACGAAAAAAATGAGTTCTTAAAATAGTTTGTAATTTAAAAAGAGTCTAAAGAAGAAATTGCTCTGAACCGCTTATCCGCAGGATGGGCTATGATACTTAAGGCATTCAATTTCAAACGGATAATTTCAAGTAATTCGTGTCTCGCCCTTTTTGTTGATTCTTTTCCCAAGTTTTTTCTTAATAGAATTATAGATGAAGGGAAGAGATGTGATCACGATCAGGAATATGACTATGTATCCAAGGTAGTCTTTAATTCCGGGGATATACTCACCCATGAAATATCCGGTCAATACAAGGATGATTACCCAAAAGAAAGCCCCGATAAGGCTGTAAATAAAAAACTTATAGAAATCCAACTTTACAATGCCGGCAACGATGGGAGCAAAAGTTCTAACTATCGGAAGAAATCTGCTTAAAACTATTGTCTTTTTCCCATGTTTCAGATAAAATTCATGTGCTGTTACAAGTTGCTCCTGGCGAAAGAAAAAACCGGATTTGCGTTTGAATAACAATGGACCTACTTTTTTCCCAAAAGCATAACCAACCAGGTTACCTGCAACAGCGGCAATAATAACTAATATAACCAGCAGTACTGGATGGACTGCGAGAATCCCGGTCGAACATAATAATCCTGCAGTAAACAGAAGCGAGTCGCCCGGTAGAAAAAACCCGACGAAAAGGCCGGTTTCGGCAAACACGACAAAAAGAAGTAAATAAATTCCTCCATAGTGTATGATGCTTTCGGGGTTAACCAGCTGTTTTAAAAAATCAAATATTCCATCCATATTAGTTGATTTTGAGATGAATCAGCTCTTAAATATAGTTGAATTTATTCTCAATGATCATAATTAAGTACATTGTTGATAAAAGTTTCTCTTAATGAGGCACTTGAAGAGTATGATATCCCGGCATGATATTTGAGCCTTAAGATGTATATTTGCCTTTAAATAACTAAAATTTATTGATCCCCATTAAAAAATACCTGCTTTTAAAAATTGCTATTTATTGATTTTGTGTTAATTTTGGCCACAATACAAATCAACGCCATTGTATGCCTAAAATATCTGCTGTAATAATAACATATAACGAGGAGTTATTTATTGATAAATGTCTTGCATCATTAGATGGGATCGCTGATGAGATAGTAGTTGTTGATTCATTTTCCACTGATGCTACGGAAGAGGTCTGCAAGAAATATAGTGTCAGATTTATTAAACACGCATTTGAAGGATACCGCGATCAGAAGAATTTTGCGCTGCAACTTGCCACACACAAGCATATATTATCTCTGGATGCTGATGAAGCTTTAAGTGACAGACTCAGGAAATCGTTAATAGCTATTAAAGATAATTGGGACTATGACGGTTACCTCTTTAACAGACGAAGTAATTATTGTGGAACATGGATCAATCATTCAGAATGGTACCCCGACAGACAGCTGAGACTTTTCTACGCCGATCATGGTAAATGGGGAGAGCTCAATCTTCATGAGAAATTTTTAATGTCAAACGGGGCCACAATCGGGAAGTTGAAGGGTGATTTGCTCCACTGGCCTTTTTCCTCACTTCAGGATCATATCGATAAAATGAACAGGTATTCAATGATAGGTGCTGAGGAGTTTCACAAAGTCGGAAAAAAGGCAAATTTTTTCACTCCTTATATCCATTTTTTGTGGGGCTTTTTCAGATCATATATAATAAACAGAGGTTTCCTTGATGGTCGCAACGGATACCTGATCTGTTCCATGTATGCAAAATCCACTTTCAATAAATACAAGAAGTTAAGACTGCTGAACAAGAGTGTTCCCAGGCGATAACTTCAATTGAATGACCTTCGAAGAAGATATAAAAAAGTCTTTGAATACCCTTCGGCAAGGTGGTATTATACTCTATCCAACAGACACTATTTGGGGGCTTGGCTGTGATCCTACAAACATTATCGCAGTTGAAAAAATCTTTAGAATAAAATCAAGAAGTGAAAATAAAAGCTTCATTATTCTCGCGGATGGATTATCTATGATAGAAAGGTATGTAGAAAACATACCCGAAATAGTATATGAACTGGCTGATGTATCTGATACTCCACTTACTATAATCTATCCTAAAGGTAAAAACCTGGCAACTGGTGTTTGCAGCGAAGATAATTCAATTGCAATTAGGATTTGTCATGATGAATTCTGCAGCGAATTAATTAACCGTTTCCGTAAGCCAATTGTTTCGACTTCAGCTAATTTAAGCGGGAAACCCTCACCACGCAATTTCGATGAAATTGAAAAACCGGTAATTGAGAAAGTTGACTTTGTTGTTAATTACCGTCAGAATGACCGGAGCAAATGTTTGGCTTCCCCGGTCATCAAAGTGAATGAGGACGGTACAATAAAGATTATAAGAAAATAAGTTATCTTGATCTTACTTTCCCTGATCCTGATACATGTGCATCAACCCTGGGGTTACCATCATAGGTTACATTTCCGCTACCGGAAACACTTGCGCGCAGTGATTCTGTAACATTACAGGTACAGTTACCGCTTCCTGAAATGTGTACCTCTGCCGACCCGATCTTAAACGATTCCCCAACATAATTTCCTGATCCGCTGATTGAGATATCTGCTTTGGAACTGCTCCCTTTGCTGCCCAAAGTGATATCCCCTGAACCTGAGATACCGCAATCGAGGCTCGATACAGTAATCTCTGATGCGTATAACTTGCCGCTTCCACTGACACTAAGATTCAGATCACTGGTTTTGACAGCATCTTTTATTTCGGCTTTCCCTGAACCCGAAACACTCAGACCGCTCAATTCCGGCATTGTTATATATACTGTAACTTTTTCATTCATATTCATTCTCCAGTTCCTCATTCTCCAGTCCTCATTTTTAATAACAAGCCTTCCTCCGGAGACTTCAGTTATTACATTCTCGAGAACCCGATTTTCTCCTTCCAGAACTACTTTAAATTCGGGACCAATATTAATATACAGGTTCCCCGATATACCAAAGCTTACTTTTGTAAATCCTGATACATCTCTGGTTTCTTTTGCAACCGACTGGTTACCTGCGAAACAGGCTGATGCAGTTATTGCCAAAATGAATGCTGACAGAAAAACTCCCTTTTTCATAGTTTGTGGTTTAATGAATTTTAATGTATTACCAGGAAAAGACCTTCTTTTTCCGGAATAGCTGCATCAACTGACACTAATCTTTCAATTAATCTCCAGAAGACCTTCAGGAATATCCATTACGACAATCTTCTTTTTCCTGTCGATACTGATGATGAAATCCTCATGAAATGGGATCAGTATGTTTTTCTTATTCAATGATATTACATTCAGGAGCCATTGCCCGTTATTCGATATGATATCAGAAATCGTACCGAGGAGCTGATCTTCCTGTGTATGCACCTGATAACCAATCAGGAGCTGATTGTCTGTTTTTTTATTACTTTCATCCGGAACCCCGTTCGTCAGAAAAATCCTGCACCCTGTGAATTCACTGATTTTTTCGACGGTATCGTATCCTTCAAACCAGAGCTTCAGAATATCTGCTCCCGAATAATCCAGACCGGAAATAAAAAAAGGAACCGGTCTCCCTTCAATTTCCAGAAAGACCGATTCCATTTGGGGAATATTTTCAGTAAAGGTTTTCTCTAACTTAACTGTAACGGCTCCCTCATAGCCGCTGACCTTAATAATTCTTCCCAGTAATATGTTGTTTTTGTAAGCCACTGGATCGTTGATCCTTTTGACCTTTCAACTACTCCTGAGGTTTATCTTCTGCAACCGGCTCTGATGAAGTCTCTTCCGGAGCAGTTGCCTCTGTTATTTCTTCAGCCGGTGCTGCCTCTTCGGCAATGGCTTCAACCAAAGCTTTGTCTCCTGCGGCTGCTTTAGCTGCAAGGTCTGCATTTTTCTTAGCAAGTTTTGCTGCTCTTGCTTCATTAACGCGTTTTTCAATTTCAAGCCTTTTTCCTAACTCGTCATCCTGAGATTTTTCAAGATTTGATTTTTTAGCTTCAATTTTAGCTTCATTCTGTTTAATCCACTCTTCGAATCTTTTTGTAGCCTCAGCTTCATCAAATGCACCTTTTTTGACTCCTTCAAGAAGATGCTTTTTCATAAGGATACCTTTATAAGACAGGATAGCTCTACAGGTATCTGTAGGTAATGCGCCATTTTGCAGCCAACCTAAGGCTTTATCGAAATCGAGTTCGATTGTAGCGGGGTTAGTGAGCGGATTATATGATCCGATCTTTTCAATATATCTGCCATCACGTGGCGATCTGCTATCTGCAACCACAATGTGGTAGAAGGCCAGCTTCTTGCGGCCTTTTCTAGCTAATCTGATTTTAACTGCCATTAATTCTTACGCTTTAGTATTTAACCTGTTTTAAAAATTGTGGCTGCAAAGATATAATATTTATTAATAAAGTCATTATCTGCGACTAAAAAAACGGCAGCGAAAACCGCTGCCGTTAATTCAATAATTGAATTTTACGTTAATATCCCGGATTTTGCTGGGGTTGAATATTAGGATTAGCTTGAAGCTCTCTTGCCGGTATGGGGAAGAGCAGTTTAGGATCGTTATATGTATACGTAGAAAAATTCTGATGCAACCTTCTGATATCATGAATTTTAAATCCTTCAAATGCGAGTTCAAGTCTTCTCTCGAGAAGAATATCATCTAATGTCACTGATCCAACTGCTGTCAAACCAGCCCTGGTATGAATAATATTATAATCATCCAGAGGTGTAGCGCCAATATTTGTACTAAGCCGGATGTTACATTCAGCTCTTATAAGATACATTTCCGCAAGGCGGATCAGGTTAACCACGCCATACTTATTGTTCCATTTACCAGTTTCGATAGAACCATTCCCATTAAAGAAGAGGTCTAATCTCTTATCACCGGCAGAATAGAGGTTAAGATGCCCGTCAAGAATCTCTATATCGCCATCTCTTCCACCAAAATCCTGAGTTGAAAAGAACTCCGTCATTGAACTCATATAGTCCTGTGATGTAATCTGGGTGGCGAAGATATCTTCTGAGGAATTATTGTCGTTATTGAATACAGCTGCATAAGTTGTCTTAAGGGCATAAATGTCAGAACCTATGACTGTATTAGCAGCATCTCTGGCATTTGCATAATCTCCTTTCTGCAGGTAGACTCTTGCAAGTAATGCATTTGCTGCTCCGCTTGAAGCGTATACATCGTTTTCTTCAGGCAATTTTGAAGCAGCAGTCACCAGGTCGGCTATAACCTTAGTATAAACCTCATCAACGGTATTTCGGGTAACGAAGTTGCTTTCACTCAGGACTCCTGTGGGTGTAAGAACCAGGGGAACCCCTAATTGGTCATTAGCAACACCGAACTTGTACTGATCGGCAAAAAAGCGTACAAGGTCGAAATACATAAGACTGCGAAGAAAGAGGGCTTCGCCTTCCACCCTGTCGCGATCAGCTGCATTAACCACGCTAAGAGCAGAAAGTATATTATTAGCTGTATTAATAACTTCATAACTGTCTCTCCATTGTACCTCAACTTCAGAGTTCGTGGTTAAGATCGTCTTAAGGAATATCTGGCGTGGATCAATATAGGTACCAACCCATCTGATTTCGCCATTACCTCCGAGCAGTTCTGCGTTTCTAAGGAGATTGCCTCCGTAAATTCCGGCATAAGCAAACTCGGAATAAGCTCCTTGAAGAACACCCTTAACATTTTCGTCCGTTGTGAGAGCAATTTTCTCATCGACACTCTGTGAAGGCTGTAGATCGAGATATTTGTCGCATCCTGTGAATATTCCAAGAAGTGCGACTATTGATATAATTGAAAATAATTTTTTCATCGTTTCAGATATTTTATTTATTATAACCCAATATTAATACCGAAGACAATAGATCTTGCCTGTGGTGCGGAATAAAAGTCACACCCCGAAGTTATATTATCATTCAGAAAATCAGTTGATACTTCCGGGTCCCATCCCTTGTACTTTGTAAAAGTAATAAGGTTCTGTGCCTGAACAAATATCCTCATCCTGTCAAGTTTGGCTCTGCTGATAATCTTTTTGGGCATTTCATAACTAAGCATAAAGCTGCGTAATTTCACGTATGACCCATCTGACAGGTACCTGCTGTTACGGCTCTGATCACCATTGTCATAATAGAATCTTGCCTGTGGTACATCTGTTACATCACCGGCCTTTTTCCAGCTTGCAAGTTGCGATTCCAACTGATTGTCAAACCAGACTCCGTTTGCCCCCATCCACTGATCACCTATAAGATGAATCTTGTTCCCGCTCACACCCTGGAATGTAAAGGCTAATTCAATTCCCTTATATCCAAAAGTGTTGGTTATAGCTCCTATAAGATTTGGGGTCGGATTTCCGAGTACAACAAAATTTGCATCGTTAAAAGTACTTGTTGTAGTCGTATGATTTGTGACATTACCGTTGGCATCTTTCGTATTCACATACCAGAGAGCGTCCCCATTGGCAGGGTCTACCCCGGCATACTCTGCTCCATAGAAAACTCCGATCGGCTGACCTACCATTACAACATTCATATAACGTGCGCTCCCCTGATCAATAATGGTCTGACCACCAAGATTGGTAACTTTGTTCCTGTTGTACGATAAGTTTATATTTGTATTCCATATAAACGTTCCGGTTATATTGTTGGTATTAATGACAAACTCAAATCCTTTGTTCTCAACTGAACCGATATTCTTCAGTTGGGAAGAATATCCTGATGTTTCAGGTACGGGAACATTAAGTAACAGATCCTTGGTCTTCTTGACATAATAATCTATTTCCCCCGATATACGGTTTTTGAAAAATCCCCAGTCAATTCCAAAATCAACCTGGCCGGTAGATTCCCAACCAAGATCAGGATTCTGAATCTGACTCGGTATAATGCCTCCAAGACCATTATATCGGCTTACTCCGTAGAGACCGAGCTGTCCGAA
>Ga0209744_1000009_pt1 | contig 66054 bp, 50 predicted proteins | sample BarGraNGADG00311_2_FD_184494 | JGI IMG/M metagenome (GOLD analysis project Ga0209744, IMG submission 184494) | Arctic peat soil microbial communities from Barrow, Alaska - Barrow Graham LP Ref core NGADG0004-311 (SPAdes) (version 2) | ecosystem: Environmental > Terrestrial > Soil > Wetlands >... | reverse complement strand
CAGAACATTGCCAGTGCTTCGGTTTATGGGATTGATTTTATATCAAAACAAAAGATATGTACCGGATTATGGCTGACCACCGGATATAGTTATGTTCATTCGCACGATAATCAGACGCAGCTGCAATTGTATGGTACCACAAAACATTCAGGGAATATAACAGCAGATTATACTTTCAGAAAAAAAGATTATTCTTTCACGGCTCAGATCTACTGCAAGTTGATGGGCGAAAAGTTCTATGAGATAACAACTGATGGCACTTCACGCGACAGACCTTACAGTACCTGGCGTACAACTATATCGCAGGAATATAAATGGTTGCGCGTATCAACAGGACTGGATAATATATTCAATGTAATAATCCCCCGGAATTTAGATTTTATTTCTCCCGGAAGACGTTTTTTTATCGGATTGAATATTGATTTCGGGAAAATCAAATAAAATAGGGGTCAATCCATCTTAACAACAGATTTCCACAGAGTCTTCCTGTGCATCTCTGTGCCAGTTCTTGATTTCCTCTTAACCTTCAATGATTATTTTCATAAAGATTATTCGTACGATAACCTGTATTAATTAAGGCTTAAAAAAAACAACATGTCAAAAAACTCTTATTTTTGTAGTAATTCTTTGAAACAGAAAAAACAAAAAAATCAAAGGAAATGTCAGAAAAAGATAAAGGGTTTAAGATCAGACAACTGTTTTTCAGAGATCCTGAAACTGGCGCAAAGGGAAAACAAGTAGAGAAAGCAGAACCTGTCAGCAATAAAACTCAGGATGACTTTTTCACGAACAAAATTTCACAGACACCTGTTGGAGTACCGGATCAGGCTCTGGTAGAAGACTTTGTTCAGCGTCTGCAGAATTTGATTAATCAGAATAACCAGCCGGGTTTTGATTTTCTTGAATTCACCGAATCGCTTTTTGAAGAAAAACAAAATCCAACTCCTGAGATTTATAAAACAGTTTTCAGGATAGCCCAGAAAATAGATAAATCGCTCACTCCTGCAAGGTTACTTGACAGCGCAATGTTTTATAAAGATCTGGTACAAAGGACTGCCGAAACTGAAATAAACAAGGGAGTGTCAAAAAAACAGGGGCTGCAATCAGAAAAAGGTAATGAAAAAACAAACCTCGACAACGGACTAAAAGACACAAGGACGAAAATACAACAACTTACAAGACAAATTCAGGAACTCCAGAATCAGGAACTGGTTCTGAACAATCAACTTTTGGCTATCGACCAGAAATACGAAAACCGGTTCAACGATATCGACAGGAAGGTGAACGCCATTCGCAGTGCAAAAGACCAGGTGATTGTGAGTATTGTTGATATTGAAGCCGGAATAAAATCAAATCTTCCTTAAAAACAAATAAATCAGGTGCTATGCAAACGGAAACAAAAACAATTACCCAGCTGCCTATCATGAAGTATTTCGATGATGCAAAGCTGGTTGAAAAGGGAAAAGAAACTCTCGGAAAATGGCGGAAAGGTGAAAAACCAATCGGCGCTGTTATTGGTTTGATACTTATCGGTACCATAGGTTATGGAATATTCAGATGGATAATTCCTGCAGTTTTTATTGCCCTTAGTCAGGTCTTTGCTGTAATTGCCTCGGTGCTTGCAGTTATACTCGTTATTGTGCTTTTACCTGCTATTTTCAAGCTTTTCCGAAGAATTGTCCGTGGATTTCACAAGGCTATCATACGGTGGAATCCTTTTGATGAGCTTGATGAGCAAAAACAAAAAATGTGGGAAACACACGATTTGTTTTTAAAGTACAAATCGAAAATTAAACAACTTCGAACCGATTTCGAGCAAATGTCAAATGAAACGCGGAATGTTGCTGAAAATTCAAAAGCTGAAGTTCAGAAGCAAACCAAAAAGGCGGGTGAAATTAAAGTTAAGATGGACAAAATGATTGCCGAAAAAGGTGAAGGGATAAAAGAAACTGATGAATATGTAGAACTGCAACAACAGTTTATCAATGCCACCTCAGCAGGTACACGTTCAAATACGACATTGGAAAAAAATATTGAATGGACAACAAAGTATTCTGCACGTTCTAACATCTTTGCGAATCTTGACCGTAAATTAGCTATTGGAGCAACTCTCCTTGAAAACAAGATAAAGGATTTTGAGGAAAGTATTGACATCATGAAAAAAGACTGGGAGATGGCTGCAGCTTCACGCGGTGCCACCGCCATTCTGAAAGAAATTCTGGGTCCGGGCGGTCAGAACTGGAAGCTGGAATATGCCCTTGAATTTGTTGCCGGACGAATTTCTGAGGACCTTGCGCTAACTGCTCAGAACCTTGAAGATCTGGAGAGGAATACTACTTCATTTAATTTCGACAGCGATGAGGCCTATGAAAAGCTGCTTGCCATTGGAAATAAATTGGATGCCGGACAAATAGATATTCCTGATCCAATGAAAATTTCAAATCCTAACCACAAACTGACCCATGAAGAAAAAAATTCAGCCGGTCCTCTTGGGGATATTTTTTAGATATTTTATTCAAAATTATAATAAATAACCTTAAACAAATAAAATGGAAACTGATTATCAAAACAAACCGGGAGCATCGATTCCGGGTTTTCCAAAAAAATGGACTTTCGGATTTCAACTGATAGTCCTGATAATTATCCTTGGTTTAATAGGAGCCGGAGTATATTTTGGCTATCCATATCTGAATAAGGCATCCAAAGGTAATAAAGCTGAACTTCGTGCCGGATTTAACAACTTTGTTGGTTTTGCTCCGGGAATTGATATGAATGGTGGCGCCGCTCCAAATAAAAACTCGAGGATGTACAAGGAATTTGGTGTCCTTTTCGAGGCAGTGAGAATGGATGATATGCAAAAGCTTAATGATGCTTTGAAAAACGGAGATCTTGATTTTATTTTTACCACTACTGATATTTCACCTATCGGAATGGATCGTAGCAGCGACCTGGCAAAAATGTCGGTTATGCAGTTTCTGAAAATAGATGATTCGCGTGGGGCCGATGTCTTTATTGTTGACAGATCTATAAATACAGTGGCGGACCTTAAAGGGAAAAAAATTGCCTGTGCTCTTGGCTGGCCCAGTAACACATTACTTCATGCTACTCTTGAAGCAGGCGGGCTCACGGAACAGGATGTAAAGATTTTGCCCATGGGTGATCCTTTTGCCGCAAAAACTGCTTTTACTACCGGCAATGCCGATGCGACAGTAGTCTGGTCACCCGACGATGAAGAATGTCTGAAATCGAGAGATGCTAAAGTTCTGACAAGTACCGATCTTCTTCCGAATATAATTATGGACGGATTTATAGCCAGGAAAGAGGTACTGGAAAAGAAAAAGGACCTGTTTATTAAACTTTCAAGGGCATGGCTTGTAGCAAATTCAGAAATGAGAGACCCTGCAAAAATGGCCAAAGCAGCGCAGACCTACAAAATTGCATTTCAGGTTCCGGACGATGTAAGCATTATCCTTGGAGGGATGAAAAAAATCCATTATGCCACTTTTGGAGATAATATTAACTTTTTTGGATTAAGTACTGATTATACCGGAATCACCGGACAGCAACTTTACACAAAAATGGCGCGGGTTTATAAAACAGGTTATGGGAATAAATTGACTAATATTGTACCCTGGGCCGAAGCTTCTTATCCGGGCATTGTACAGAATATCAGCGATCTGACAGGTGATGCTCATGCAGCTGAAGGTCAGATACAGTTTGCAGCGCCAACAACTGCTGATGTAAAAGCTCCTGCAGTTGCCATAAAACCAATAATAATCAATTTTGTCACTGCTTCCTGGGCACTTACTCCGGAAATGAGGGAGAAAATCGAAAATCAGCTGGGCCAGTTGTCAGTTGAGTTTGCCGGCATGAAAGTACGTATTGAAGGGAACACCGACAATATTGGAAGTGCAGCGATGAACAGGGAGCTTTCCCAAAAACGTGCCAAATCAGTAGCCGATTATCTGGTAAAAACTTACAATTTCGATCCGAACAGGTTCGTAATTGTAGGAAATGGTCCTGATAAACCGGTTGCAAACAACAATTCGGAAGAGGGCAGGGCAGCAAATCGCCGGACTGAATTCCAGCTACTGGGGAAATAGAAGTTTTAATTTTTTTATTAATAATAAAGGGGGATAAAAATTATCCTCCTTTACTTTAAATAGAGTAGAAAATCGATAATTATGGAAATAATTAGAAGACTTTTCAGATTCGCCGGTGAGGTTGATAAAAAAACTTCATTGACAGTGAATATTATAGGATGGGTACTGCTGGTCTTTTTATGGTGGCTGATTCCCACTCTCGGTTGGATTAAACCCACAATCCTTCCCTCTCCGATAGATGTAATAATTTGCTACAAGACACTTTTTGTGGAGCGGAGCCTGTTATATAATACCGGGTATTCCATTTTTATAAACCTTGGAGGCTATTTGCAGGCAATGGCTCTGGCAATTCCCCTTGGTTTCCTGATCGGGCTTATCCCATTTTTCAGACATCTGGTCAGCAAACAGATTGAGGCTATCCGTTTTACACCACTACCGGCTACAACTGGCATATTTATGGCGCTTTTTGGCCTTGGCCTGGGTGTCAAGGTCGAATTCCTTGCATTCGGTATTTTTGTTTACCTGCTTCCTGCAATTGCCCAAAGGATAAAAGATATTGAAACAGACGATCATCTTAAGGCATTGCAGCAGACTATGTGGACACTGAATGCCACTCCATGGATGACTCTGAAGCATTTTTATATTCCATCAGTACTGAGTCGTTTCTCAATGGATGTGATCAATCTTGTGGCTGTAAGCTGGACTTACATAGTAATTGCTGAAATGGTAAATGCCCAGGGTGGATTGGGTTCGATGATTTACATGGCCACTTCAAGAGGATCGCATGTCGATCAGCTTTATGCAGTATTACTTCTGATTATTTTTATAGGATTTGTACAGGATAAACTATTAAAACTGCTCGATAAGAAACTCTTCAAATTTAAATACGCCTGATAATAATGAAGCGAAATATTTTCCAAAAACAGGACGATAGTGAAATAACCGGACCTGACAAAAACAAACAGGTACAGGAAAACAATATGGAATTAAATAGCAATACAAATTCGCATGTGGATCCTGTCAGCGGTCTCAAAGATGTAATAAACCTTGTTAATATCGACCAGGTTTATTCTGAGCTTTCTCCACCCAATGTTGTATTTAAGGATTTCAATCTTGATATTAAAGATATTAAGGACAAAGGACAATTTATTACTCTCATGGGTAAATCGGGTTGCGGAAAATCCACTCTGCTTCGATATATCTCCGGATTACAGGAACCAACTTCCGGAGAAGTTTATATCTACGGGAAAAGGCGTACCAGTAAAGACAGGATTCCGATGGTTTTTCAGCAATATACATCGTTTGAGTGGAAAACTGTTTTGCAAAACGTTGCCCTTCCTCTGATCCTGAAAGGCGTTCCAAAAGAGGAAGCTAACGATAAGGCTATGAACATGATAAAAGTTGTCGGATTGGCCGGACATGAAAACAAATGGGCTAAATATCCGATACTATCGGGTGGACAACTACAGCGTGTAGCCATCGCGCGCAACCTTGTAGTAAATCCACAAATCCTGTTAATGGACGAGCCATTTGGTGCCCTGGATACAGTTACTCGGAAGCAGATACAATTATTTCTTCGCTCAATATTTGAACATGCAAAACTCGACCCGACAGTCGTTTTTGTTACACACTCCGAAAGTGAAGCTGTTTTCCTTTCTTCAGATATTTATATACTTGATTCAGGACCTGCAACTATAAGGCATCACTATAAAATTGATTTACCTGAAATTCGTGATGAATCGGTGAGATATTCAACTCAGTTTACCGAGTATGTCAATAAACTGGGTTCTCTTCTGGAGGATTTGAAGAAGGAAACAAAGTAGTTCATTATTTCTTTTCAAGGTTGGTTTTTCAATCATATTTTATGACGACATTTATTCTAAATAACCAACTAATAAGCTCCGATAAATCCGCAGGAACTTCTCTATTGGATTTTATCCGGTATGAAATGGATCTGCCGGGTACAAAAATAGGTTGTCGTGAAGGTGATTGTGGTGCCTGTACTGTGATGGCAGGAACTCTCGAAAATGGCAGGGTGAAATATAAAACCATTGTCTCATGTCTCACACCCCTTGAAAATGCCAATGGAAAACATATTGTCACTATTGAGGGGATAAATATGGAACAACTTTCACCTGTTCAGAAGACTTTTGTTGAAAATGCGTCTTCTCAATGCGGCTTTTGCACGCCAGGATTTATTATGTCGCTCACTGCATATAGTCTATCAGACGAAAAGCCCGATAAACAAAAAATTATCGCATCGATGAGTGGTAATATCTGCAGGTGTACAGGTTATAAATCAATTGAAAGAGCAGCTTCAGATATATTGATTCTGTTGAAAAATAAAGACATCAATGTCCCGGTTGACTGGTACGTTAAGAAAAAATTTCTGCCCGAATACTTCCTGACAATTCCTGAAAGGCTTACCAAAATAGAAAAGTCTGATAATTCTTCAAAAGAGAATGAAATTTTTATTGGCGGAGGAACCGACCTCATGGTCGGGAATGCAGATATACTAGCTGAAGGGAATGTCAATCTCCTCAATAATAATACTTTATTTAATTTTATAAAAGCCGAAAGCGGAAAATTTATTATCGGGTCGGCTGTAACTCTGAGCGATATTGAACAATCACCAATAATTAAAGAATTTATTCCTGAGATTATTCCTTATTTAAAACTCTTTGCATCTGAACCAATAAGAAATATGGCAACTGGTGCCGGAAATGTAGTAAATGCATCTCCTATCGGCGACTTAACCATTATGTTCCTTGCATTGAATGCAGATGTGATAATCGAAGGTGAGGGTGGCATTCGTAATACTCCTTTAAGGAATTTCTACTTAGCATATAAAAAACCGGCTATTAATAAGAATGAGTTTGTAAAGAGCATTGAGTTCCCCTTACCTTCAAAACCATTTCTTTTCAACTTTGAGAAAGTCAGCAAAAGAAATTATCTTGACATTGCCAGTGTAAATAGTGCAATAGGGTTGAATGTGAAGGATGAAAAGATAAAGGAATGTTATCTGTCAGCAGGCGGTGTCAGCCCTATCCCACTTTTTTTGACCGAAACCTGCAATTTTCTTACTGGTAAAACAATTTCACCAGATATTATATTACAGGCAAATACTATAATGCAGGGAGAGATATCACCTATAACTGATGTGCGTGGAAGCAGGGAGTACAAGAGGTTGTTGCTTCGTCAACTGTTTTTTGCCCATTTTATTAAATTTTTCCCGGACACTATCAAATTAAATGACTTAGTGACGAAGAGACGAAGAGATGATGAGACGTAGAGATGGAGAACCAACAAGTCAAGAAGACTGCAGACAGCAAGTCTGCAAGACTGCAAGACAACTAAACCTATTTTTGTTTCGAAATGAATAGTATAGATTCAATAGGTCATGTTACCGGAAAATCGGTTTACCTTGATGATATTCCTGTTCGGAAAGGAACCCTTTATGCTGCTATTTATGGATCACCTGCTGCACATGGGAAAATAATTCGAATAGACTATTCCGGCGCACAGGCTTTTCCGGGTATTGAAAGGATTATTACCTGGAAGGATATACCGGGAAAAAACCAGATAGGAGGAATCATCGAGGATGAATCCCTTTTTGCAGAACATGAAGTTCATTATCAGGGACAACCAATTGCTCTGATAATAGCAAAAGACAATCTTACTGCCAGAAAAGCTTTAAAGCTTATTGATATTAAAATTGAAGAGTCAGAAATAATTACCGATCCCCGAATTGCACATCAGAAGGGACTTCTGCTTATTCCTTCCAGAACATTCAGAAAAGGAGATATTGCTAATGCATGGGCTGGTTGCGAATATATATTCGAAGGTAAGGTTGAAAGTGGAGGACAGGAACATCTTTATCTTGAAACCCATGGTGCCTATGCCTTTCCGACAGAGAATGGGAGCATAAAAATTCATTCATCCACACAAGGTCCGACAATCGTACAAAAGACTGCAGCAAGGGTGCTGGGAATTAATATGAACCGTATCGAAGTGGATGTAACCCGGCTGGGAGGTGGTTTCGGAGGAAAAGAAGATCAGGCATCCGGATTTGCATCGATGGTTGCCCTTGCTTCATACCTGACAGGCAAGCCGGTAAAGCTTTCACTTCAAAGGACAGATGATATGATAATGACAGGGAAACGTCATCCATATAGTTCCGATTTCAGGATTGGCCTTACGAAAGATTTTAAAATAGAAGCCTACCAGGTTACCATGTTTCAGAATGGTGGTGCGGCAGCAGATCTGTCTCCTGCTATTATGGAACGTACACTTTTCCATTCTACAAATGGATATTATATACCGAATACCGAGATAACAGTTCACAGTTGTAAGACTAATCTGCCACCTAATACGGCTTTCAGAGGTTTTGGCTCTCCGCAGGGGATGTTTGTTATCGAATCGGCAATTTCAAAAGCGGCAGGCGAACTGAACATTCCTGCAAGGCTGATCCAGGAAAAAAATCTGCTGAACGAAAACGATGAATTCCAGTATGGTCAGATAGCAAAGAATGTAAACATTCGAGAGTGCTATCAAGTTGCCGATAAACTATATAATATGGAGAAAATTGAAAGGGAGATCAATAGTTTCAACAAAAAAAGCACTCAGTTTAAAAAAGGAATGGCAGTAATGCCTGTCTGCTTCGGGGTTTCATTCACAAAAACACCAATGAACCAGGCACGCGCACTTGTTCATATTTACCAGGATGGCAGCGTTGGTATCAGTACAGGGGCAGTAGAGATGGGACAGGGTGTAAATACCAAGATGGCTCAGATTGCATCAAGGATCTTCTCAGTTTATATTGAAAGAATAAAACTTGAATCGACAAATACATCAAAGGTTGCCAATACTTCACCCACAGCTGCAAGTTCAGGTGCTGACCTTAATGGGAATGCGCTGCTGATGGCGTGCAATGGATTACTGAAACGATTAAAGACAACTGCCGGAGATATGCTGGGTTGTACTGCAGACGAAATATCTCTTCAGGATGAAGTTGTATGTAAGAACGGAGAAAAAACACAGATTCTCTGGGAAAAACTGGTTGAGACTGCATTTCTGAACAGAGTTTGCCTGACTGAAAACGGGCATTATGCAACGCCGGTTATTCATTTTGACAAAACCAGGGAAAAAGGACATCCTTTTACTTACCATGTATATGGAGCAGCTATAGTAACTATTACATTAGATTGTATAAGAGGCAGTTATGAAGTTGATAATGTTCTCATTGTGCATGATTTCGGGAATAGCGTCAATCCTGCCATAGACATGGGTCAGGTTGAAGGAGGAGTGGTGCAGGGAATAGGGTGGATGACAATGGAGGAAATTATATTCAATAAAAAAGGGAAACTTCTGACTGATAATTTGTCCACCTATAAAATACCAGACATATACTCAGCTCCAAAAGTTCTGAAATGCCATGCACTTGAGACAGTTGGTCCGGAACTGGCTATTTTTAAATCAAAAGCTATTGGCGAACCACCATTTTTATATGGTATTGGAGCGTTCTTTGCAATCCAGAATGCCATAAAAGCTTTTAACCCGGACTATAAAATCGAATTTGATGCTCCTCTTACCCCTGAAAAGGTTCTGATGAGACTATACAAAGAATAGAACTCTGGAAATTTTTAACAGATCTTTCATCCAAAAAAACAAGGAGACTATGCCTGATAAATTTTATCCTGTATCAATAAAACATCTGCTTCAACTGATACTTAATGAATTTGTCAGCAAAAAGAGCATTTTTGGTATTCCTGAAGAGCTATTTTTTGATCCTGAGAGAAATTATCATCTGAAAACAGAGCTTTTTAACCATGAACTACATACTTCTGTTGGTGTTGCAGCCGGACCACACACACAAATGGCTCAAAATATAATAGGCTCATGGTTGATGGGAGCACGCTATATCGAGTTAAAAACCATACAAACGCTTGATGAACTCGAGGTGCCTAAACCATGCATCAATATGCAGGACGAAGGGTATAACTGCGAGTGGTCCCAGGAACTGAATATCAGGGAAAGCTTTAATGAATATCTGAATGCCTGGATCATAATTCATATCCTCAATCACAGATTTGGCAGGGGAAATGAAACAGGTACAATCTTTAACATGAGTCTTGGTTATAATATGGAGGGGATTCTGAAAGAAAACGTTCAGTGGTTTCTAATGAAAATGACCGGTTGTCACGAAGAAGTGATATCAAAGATAGCAGAGATTCAGGAGATCTACCCGCTTGTTAAAGAGATTGTTATCCCTTCCATAATCTCTGACAATATCACTTTATCGACTATGCATGGTTGTCCTGCAAATGAAATTGAGGAGATTGCCTGTTATTTTCTTGAGGAGAAAAACCTGCATACTTTTGTAAAGCTGAATCCCACCCTTCTTGGCCCCGTTGAATTAAGAGATATCCTTAACGACAAGCTTAACTTTAAGACCAATGTACCTGATAATGCCTTCGTCCACGATCTTAAATATCCCGATGCAATTAAGATCATTAAATCTTTACTGAAAAAAGCAAAAAGGAAGAATCTCCGGTTTGGCCTTAAACTTACTAATACTCTGGAATCTGTTAACAATAAAGGAATTTTTAACCCTGATGTTGAGATGATGTATATGAGCGGACGTTCCCTGCATCCAATATCAGTAAATCTTGCAAAGAAACTCCGGAAGGATTTCAAAGCTGAACTTTTGTTATCCTTCTCTGCAGGTGCAGACGCTTTTAATATCTCCAATTTAATAGCCTGCGGATTCAAAACTGTAACAATATGTTCCGATATCCTGAAACCGGGAGGATATATGAGGCTTAACCAGTATTTTAAAAACCTGAAAATAGCTTTCATGGCAATAGGATCTGCTAATATTAATGAGTTTATTATAAAATCATCTGGTAATAAATCATTAAAGGAGGCAGCATTCTATAACCTTAATTCTTATGCTGGAGAAGTTCTGGTATCAGAATATTATAAAAGGAAGTATATCAGGATCCCCGATATCAAGACAAACCGCGAACTTGATTATTTCGATTGTATTTCTGCTCCCTGCCGTGATACCTGCTCAACTAACCAGGATATCCCTGATTACCTTTATTTTACATCAACAGGACAGTCTCACAGAGCTTTCGAAGTGATTCTTAAAACGAATCCCTTCCCCTCGGTTACAGGGATGATCTGCGACCATCTTTGTCAGGAAAAGTGTTCACGAATCAACTATGATGATCCTTTAAGAATACGTGAAGTTAAACGGTTTATTTCAGAACAGAATGAGCCGGAATTAAAACCTGCGGTTAGAATTGGAATTAAGGCTGCCATTATCGGTGCAGGTCCATCGGGTCTGTCCTGTGCTTACTATCTTTCTTTGGCAGGTTTTGCAGTTGATGTTTTTGAAGTGAGATCAAAAGCCGGCGGAATGGTTCAATATGCCATCCCGGGTTTCAGGCTCACTGACAATGCAATTGATAAAGATTTGAAAAGGATTAAAGACGCGGGAGTCAATATTCATTACAACAGTAAAATTGACAATGAAAAATTCGGGTCATTGAAAAAAGAGTATAACTATATATATATTGCTGCAGGTGCTCAGTTATCTGCCCGGCTGGATGTTTCTGGTTCTGATGCCAAAGGGGTAATCGAACCACTAAATTTCCTCTTTGATGTCAAACAGGGAAATAAAACCGGCATTGGAAATAATGTAGTTATCATTGGCGGAGGTAATACTGCGATGGATGCGGCACGTACTGCATACCGACTTGTTGGAAATGATGGCAGGGTAACTGTTGTTTACCGACGTACAAAGAATGAAATGCCGGCAGATAATGGCGAGATAAAAGCAGTGCTCGATGAGGGCATGGAAATAATTGAACTGGCTGCACCTGAAAGAATCCTTCACGAAAATGGTAGTGTAAAAGCCCTGATATGCAGTAAAATGGAACTGAAGGGTGTTGATAACCGGGGAAGGTCTCTGCCCGTCAAGATTAAAGACTCTGAATTCGAGATACTTTGCGATACTATAATTCCTGCAATCGGGCAAAACCGGGATATCGATTTTGCAAAAGATGAACTGACCGTTGCTGATAAAATAACTTATACGACCGGAAAAGCCAATATATTTATTGGTGGAGATGCATTGCGTGGTGCATCTACAGCAATAAATGCCATAGGTGATGGAAGAAAGGTGGCAGAACAGATGATCAGACAATCGGTGCCTGGATTCATTTTCAATAAAAACATTAACAGCAAAAATCATCCAAAAAAAGAACTGATTATTAAACGTTCACAGCGTCAATATTCGCAAGAGCCAATTGAGTTACCCCTGAATGACAGGAAAAATTTCAAACTGGTCAGCGAACCATCTGACCGTGAAACCATAGTTGAAGAGGCCGGTCGGTGTCTTTACTGCGATGAGATCTGTAATATCTGCACCACGGTATGTCCAAACTTTGCAAATTATTCATACGAGGTTGACCCTGTCCGATATGTTTTGCAAACTGCTCAGATCAGGGACAATGGCACTATTGAGATTCAGGATGATAAAGTATTTGAGGTTAAACAGATTTACCAGATCCTTAACATTGCCAACTTTTGCAACAAGTGCGGAAACTGTAATACCTTCTGTCCCTCCAGCAGCGCACCATACATAGAAAAGCCGCGATTCTATCTGACAATTTCATCCTTCAACACAGCCCGGGAGGGTTACTACATGGCCAGGCTTAAAGGCAGGAAAAACCTTACTTTCAAGAAAGATGGGAGCATAACTACACTGACAGAACTTCCGGATGAATATTTATATGAAACCGACTATGTTTTCGGGAGGTTCAGTAAAAATGAATTTAAGCTGCTGGAAGTAAAATTTAAAACTCCTTGTGTTAAAAAAATTCATTTTAATCATGCTGCAGAGATGAGTATCCTGATAAAAGGAGCAGATAACCTGGTTTTTGAGTGATAGAACAGTCGCCTTCCCCTTTATAATTTCTAACTTGCAAAAAAAATTCTGTTTAATATATTTAGTATTTTATGATCCAGCTGATAGATAAGATTGAAAATGGAAAAACTTTAGAAAATGCCGTCAAACGTTTTAAGGAGAAGGGAATTATTCTACCTACTTTTGAACAGCAACGAAACCCGGAGCTGATCCCGGTAAAAATAAAAGACCAGCTGAGAAAAGTTGGTCTGTGGGATATTAATCCGCTTAACCTATTCCGCATCACATGGAAAAATCAACCGGTTGATAGCGGTGGTTTATACGGAAAGGTTAACCATATAGAACTTCCTAAAGAATTAACCGGAGTTGATGCCCGTATAGTTCTGCTTATCGGAAAGTGGTTTCCTACCGGTGCACATAAGGTTGGCGCTGCTTATGGTTGTCTGGCTCCACGAATAATAACGGGTGGATTCGACCCGACCTATCATAAAGCGGTATGGCCCTCAACCGGGAACTATTGCAGAGGCGGGGCATTCGATTCTAAAGTGATGGGAACCGAATCGGTTGCGATACTTCCTGAAGGAATGAGCAGGGAGCGTTTTACCTGGCTACGCGATGTTATTGGTTCAGAGGTTATTGCTACGGCAGGATGCGAATCGAATGTAAAGGAGATTTACGACAAATGCTGGGAGATTAAAAGGACCCGTCCCGATTGCATCATCTTCAACCAGTTTGATGAATTTGGGAATGCTGCCTGGCACTATAATATTACCGGGAGCGCAATCAATGAAGTTTTCAACCTGATAAAAAATGAAAAAAGCAAGCTGGCAGCATATATATCAGCGACCGGTTCAGCCGGCACTATAGCTGCCGGCGATTACCTTCGCACAGTTGCCCCTCATATTAAAGTAGTTGCTTCGGAGGCTCTGCAATGTCCCACACTTCTGATGAACGGTTTTGGCGGACATAGAATTGAAGGCATTGGAGATAAGCATGTACCCTGGATACACAATGTTAAGAATACTGATGTGGTAACTGCTATAGACGATGAAGATTGCATGAGAATTCTCCGGCTTTTTAACGAAAAAGCAGGTCACCAGTATCTGAAATCGATTGGTATCAACAACAGTTTTGTAAATGAACTGATTCTTATAGGGATATCGGGTATTGGGAATATGATAGCAGCAATTAAAACTGCAAAATACTTTGAGATGACTGGCGATGATATCATTTTTACTATTGCTACTGATTCTGCAGATATGTATAAATCGAGGATTGAGGAATTGACAGTCGAGAAAGGGAAATACAATGATGTTCAGGCTATAAGGGATTTTGAGAAATGCATGCTTGGAGCGAAATCCGATTTTATGAAGGAGCTAACCTATTACGACAGAAAGGCTATCCACAACCTGAAGTATTTTACATGGATTGAGCAGCAGGGGAAAAGTGTTGAAGATCTGAACCAGCTATGGGAAGACAGGGAAATATGGAATAAGCTTTTTTCACAAGTTGGTAAATGGGACGAAATGATCAAATCATTTAATGACCGTACCGGACTTTTAACCGGAATTTCTTAAATAAAAATGATCCGATACTATGAGTTCTTCGAAATTCATATATAAATGCACCGATTGCGGAAAAGAGTATGATAGCAGGGATACAATTTATCTTTGTCCGGTTTGCAGCGTACAAAACACAACAATAACCCCTCCCCGGGGTGTCCTGAAAACACTTTACGACTACTATAAAATAAGAAAAGATATAACAGGTTTTAAGGATTTAAAAAAGAGGAACTTTATTGACCTTCTGCCTGTTGAAATGGCAGAAAGTCTGCCGAAGCTCAGGATTGGAAAAACTCCTCTATATACTATAAATAAACTGAATGATACTATTCTGCCATTTCATGTTCACCTGAAGGACGATTCGCAGAATCCGACATATTCCTTTAAAGACAGGGCATCTGGCATTGTATCAGCATATGCGAAAGAAAGGAAATATGGCGTAATAGTTGCCGCTTCAACAGGTAATGCAGGTTCTTCACTGGCAGGCATATGTGCTTCCCAGGGTCAGAAGGCTATCATTATGGTACCTGAAACTGCCCCGGTAGCAAAACTTACCCAGATAATTATGTACGGAGCTGTTGTTGTTCCAATAAAAGGAACCTATGATGAGGCTTTTGACCTGAGCGTCAGGGCTACTGAACTATTTGGCTGGTATAATCGTAATACCGCCTTTAATCCGCTGACAATAGAAGGTAAAAAGACAGTCTCTTTTGAGCTATTCGAGGATATGGGCTTTAAAATCCCCGACAGGATTTTCGTTCCTGTTGGTGATGGAGTAATAATTTCTGGCGTTTATAAAGGATTTGAAGATCTTTTCCTTTTGGATATGATCGACAAAATACCTGTAATTATTGCAGTCCAATCAAAAGGAAGCGATAATCTTGTAAGGAATCTAAATAATAAAAATTTTACAATCAATAAAAGCAGCACCATTGCTGATTCAATTTCTGTTGATATCCCCAGAAATTTTTATATGGCGCAACAGTATATCCTTAAATATAATGGAGAATCGCTCACCGTTACTGATGAGGAGATACTCGAGGCATCTGTAATATTATCCCTAAATACAGGCCTATTCGCTGAACCTGCGGCTGCAACTGCATTTGCAGGTCTGCTTTCATATCATAGAAACGGTAAAATAGCTCCGGAATCTGATAATGTGGTATTGCTCACCGGAAGCGGGCTGAAAGATCTGAAGTCGGTAAGAAAAATGCTGAAAATACCTGAATCAATTAATCCTTCAGCAGGTAATCTGAAAAAGCTTTTTTCATGATAACATATTCTCTGAATAACATAAAAAGAGCATATTCAGGTGATCCGGAAGAAACACTCCTTGACCATTTAAGACTGGAACAGAAGATCACATCGGCAAAAGATGGCTGTTCGGGTCAGGGTGTATGCGGGGCATGTACCGTTGAGATTAACAGTAAACCAAAGCTTGCCTGCCGGACAAAAATGAAGGATCTGGGTGGAGCCATCATCTGTACTACTGAAGGATTACCTGAGAAATTCAGAGCTGTCATAAGCAAAAAATTTGCTGAAAAAGGGGCTGTTCAATGTGGTTTCTGTTCACCTGGAATGGTGATGAGGGCAAAGGGACTTTACAACATCAATAAGACACCAACACGATCTGAGATCATTAAAGCTATCTCACCTAATTTATGCCGGTGTACGGGTTATGTTAAAATTGTTGATGCTATCGGAGCAGCCTTTAATGAGATGAAGGGAATAGAAGAGGGAAAAAGACCCATCTCGGCACTGGTAGGAGAACCGTTCCCAAAATACAAGGCAATAGATACATCCCTGGGAGTCAGAGATTTTGTTAATGACATGCATTTTGATGGAATGGTACATGGGGCTCTTAAATTCAGCGACCATCCGAGAGCAAGAATAATCCATATTGATATCAAAAAAGCTAAAGAAACAGCAGGCGTGATCCGTGTTTTCACTGCAAAAGATATCCCGGGACAACAGTATACCGGACTAATTTTTCAGGACTGGCCACTGATGGTGAATGAAGGTGAGATAACCAGTTTTATAGGGGATGTGATAGCGGGAGTAGTAGCTGAGAATGAGGCAACAGCCCGCAAAGCTGTCAGCCTGATTCATGTTGATTATGAGATTCTCGAACCTGTAACCGATATGAATAAAGCTAAAATGCCGGATAGTCTCCAGGTTCATAGCGGAAAATCCAATGTACTGGAAACCTGTAGCATAAGCTTTGGAGAAGTTGAAAAAGGCTTTCAAGAGGCGGCTTTCATTTCAGGCGGCGTATACCGGACACAACTGATCGAACATGCATTTCTTGAAACAGAAACGGCTATTGCACTTCCTGAGGTCGACGGAGTTCGATTATATAGTCAGGGTCAGGGAGTATATGTTGACAGACAGCAGGTGGCAAAAATACTAGGACTTCCTGAAGAAAAGGTAAAGGTAGTTCAGGTCCAGAATGGAGGCGGTTTCGGAGGGAAAGAAGATATGACAGTACAGGGACATGCATCTTTATTTGCATACCTGTTAAAGCAACATGTAAAGGTGCATCTTAACCGGGACGAATCTATAATAATGCATCCCAAGCGTCATCCGGTTCAGATGGATATCAGTCTTGCATGTGATAAAAACGGAAAATTTACAGCAATAAAACTCAACGCTGCCGGTGATACAGGTGCGTATGCTTCTGTCGGTACCAAAGTGATGGAACGTGTGGTAGGCCATGCAACAGGAGCATATTCAATACCCTCCGTTGATATCAAAGCAATTACAGTATATACAAATAATCTGCCCGCAGGAGCTATGCGCGGATTTGGTGTTCCACAGATTGTTTTTGCAGTGGAAAGCTGTGTCGATGAGATTTGCAGAATGGGCGGTTTCGACCGCTGGCAGATACGTTTCGATAATGCGCTTGAGAATGGTGCCAGAACTGCCACCGGACAGGTGCTGCAAGGTGTCGGGCTAAAGAAAACTCTTCTTGCGGTCAGGGATGAATTCAGTAAAGCAAAATTTGCAGGAATCGCCTGCGGAATTAAGAATACAGGTGTTGGCAATGGAATGATTGACGACAGTGAAGTTAAAATCCGGATTGTATCTGATAAACAGGTGATAATAGAACATGGCTGGTCAGAGATGGGGCAGGGGATACATACAATGGCTATCCAGATACTGCACCAGGAAACCGGGATACCTCCGGGTATTATTGAAGTCATGGTAGATACTGAAGCAGACCTTCCGACCGGTATGACTACTTCTTCGAGGGCGACGGCACTTGTCGGGAATGCAATTATTGATGCTGCCACAAAAATAAAGGAAGATCTGAAGCATGGATCATTGAGCCAGCTTACCGGCCGTGTTTATAAAGGAAAATATGTTTGTGACTGGACGTGTAAACCCGGTGCAAATACCGACACTCCGGTTATCCATTTTGCATATGGTTATGCCACACAGGTTGTCATACTTAATGAAAAGGGTGAAATCACAAAGATCCTGGCAGCTCATGATGCCGGAAAAATCATGAACCGTATGCTCTTCGAAGGGCAGATAGAAGGAGCGTTGCATATGGGTATGGGTTACGCTCTTACTGAAGAACTGCCATTAAAAGATGGCAGGCCGGTAAGCCTGAAATTCAGTGATCTTGGTATTTTAAGAGCTGACGATATGCCACTGATGGAAATAGTTGGTGTCGAAGAAAAAGATCCTGTTGGTCCTTATGGAGCTAAGGGAATCGGGGAAATTGGAATGGTGCCAACTGCAGCTGCAATTGCAAATGCGTTATATGCCTTCGATGGTATCAAAAGGACAAGGCTCCCTATGAAAAGAAAAAAAGGAGTCGGAAAGAAATAAGTATAACACTTATCATATATGGCAATACTTCTCAAGGATGCAACATTTATCGACTGGAAATCATTGACATTCAGCACTGAAAATATCCTGGTTGATCAAAATTCAGACGCTATTCAATTCATCAGCGACATTGATAAACTTGTCAAAACTCCTGACCTGGAAGTTATAGACTGCAAGGGAAAACTGGTCACAAAATCGTTTGCAGTCGGACATCACCATGTTTACTCTGCCCTGTCGAGAGGAATGGGTGCACTTGCCAGGAGTCCTCAGAATTTCTTAGAAATACTCAAATATATCTGGTGGACATTGGATAAGTGCCTCGATCATGAGATGATCGAATCGAGTGCACTTGTAACAGCAATTGCCTGTGCAAAAGCAGGATCAACCTTTGTAATCGACCATCATGCTTCTCCTTTTGTTGCAAAAGGTTCGCTGGATATTATTGCCAGGGCTTTTGACAAAGTTGGAGTATCGCATTTATTATGCTACGAGATTTCCGATCGTGATGGAAAGGATATTGCAACAGATGGATTAGCAGAGACTGATTCTTACCTGAAAAACCACCAGGGATTAGTAGGGTTGCACGCCTCATTCACGGTCAGTAATTATACCCTGAAACAGGCAATTGAACTGATGAACAGGTTTAATTCAGGTATTCATATACACGTAGCCGAAGATACTTATGATCAGGATTTCTGCTTAAGAAAACACGGGAAAAGGGTTGTTGAACGATTGAATGACTTTGGAGTACTCAAATCCTCGAAAACGATTCTTGCCCATTGCCTTCACCTCGAGGAAAACGAGAGAGCTATTATCCAAAACTCTCCATCCTGGGTAGTACAGAATGCCGAGAGCAATATGAATAACAATGTTGGCCGCTTCAATGGAGAACACCTTGGTCAGAACATTATGACAGGCACAGATGGCATGCACAGCGATATGCTTCGGAGTACCAGGGCTGCTTTCTTTGCCGGACAAGGATTTGAAACAATAGACTATAAATCAGCTTACCTCCGGCTCAGAAATATTCATCGCTACCTCGGTGAAAATAAATTCAGGGGTGATGGTGATAATAATCTTGTTGTATTTGACTACAATTCTCCTACTGAGATTAACAAGGATAATTTCTACAGTCACTTCATTTTTGGCATCGCTGCTGAACATATATGTGATGTTATTTCGAATGGCAGGCTGATTGTGAAGAACCGGCAGATCATGACTGTAAATGAATCTGAGATACTTGAAGTTTCAAGAGAATGTGGCAGACGCCTCTGGAAAAAAATGAAGATGTGAAATGGTGCAAGGTCTTGGACAAAGTGCACAAGGTTAAGAAAAATCAGTTTATGGGGATACTTATTAAAAATGGACTAATAGTCACCTCGACCTCAAAAGATATTTCCGATATCTATATCTCGAAGGGCAGGATAACACGGATTGAACCGGAAATTCCATTTTCCCCTGATGATAAAGTAATTGATGCAACGGGTTATTATGTTTTCCCCGGAGGGATAGATCCTCATGTACATATGCATCTTCCATCTCCCTCAGGTTATTCTTCCGATGATTTCTATACTGGCAGCAGGGCGGCTCTTTACGGTGGAACAACTACTCTGCTTGACTTCGTGACTCCTGAAAGAGGTCAATCACTGACTGAAGCATTACGACTCAGAAAAGAAGAGGCAAGGAACTCATTTACAGATTATTCCTTTCATGTCAGTCCTGTTGAATGGCGTGAAACAACCGAACAGGAGGTTCAGGAATGCATCAGGGAAGGAATCACCTCTTTCAAAGTATATATGGCGTATAAAGATACCATTGGATTGAATGATGATGATCTTTTTAAAGTCATGAAAATGGTTGGGCAGGCCGGAAAGCTTGTTACAATTCATTGTGAATCGGGAGATGAAATTGAAAAATTACGAAACAGATATTTTGAAGAGCGTCATTTCGAACCGGAATATCATCCATTGTCACGACCTTCCTCACTTGAAGCTTCCGCTGTTAAAAAAGCCATCGATATGGCAAACCGGGCAAAATGCTCATTATATATTGTTCATGTATCAGCAAAGGAGTCATTAGGATACATAGTCGAAGCGCAGGAAAGAGGTCAAAGAGTGTTTTCCGAAACATGTCCTCAATATCTGCTTCTCGATGATTCGAAATATAAAGGAGTTTTTTCGAAGACAGCACAGTTTATAATGAGCCCTCCTCTTCGAAAAAAGGAGGATAATGAAGCGCTATGGGATGCCATTTCCAAAGGTAGGATTAACACGTTAGGTACAGACCATTGCCCATTTAATTTACCACAAAAAGCAAGAGGTCGCCACGACTTCAGAAAGATACCCGGTGGTGCCGGGGGTGTTGAGTTTCGTCTTGACCTCCTTTATACATACGGAGTTCTTACAAACTGTATCACAATAAACCGTATGGTGGATCTGTTTTCAACACAGCCGGCTAAAATTTTTGGAATGTACCCGGCCAAGGGAGATATTCTGGTTGGTTCGGATGCTGATCTGGTAATCTGGAATCCCGGACCCGAAAAAATCATTTCAGCAAAGACCCATCATCAAAACTGCGACCTGAATATATTTGAAGGGATTAAAACAAAGGGGAATGCCTCCTGCGTAATTGCGAGAGGAAACATACTCATTGAAAACGGAAAGCTGACCGAACCTGAAACCAGCGGCAAATTCATTAAGCGATAACATCCTTGCATCTTGCACCTTGCATCCCGGACCTCACACCTTGTACGGCAAACCACATTTCTTATACTGCTACCCTTTTCCTGTTTCTCTTAAGAATGTTTTTCAACACTTCTGCCGGATTTCCAAACCTGTTCGTAAACATCATTGCTGCAATTATATACGGTTTGAACCCAGCTTCTTTATAGGTATTAATCCTGTTTAATTCAAATGCATCAGCACTTACCTCGCCTTGTTTGCACGATACTCCGCTGATATCAGCAGGTAGGCAATGCATATATAAAGCGTTCCGGTTTTTGGTCAGGTTCATCCTGGCTTGATTGTACTCCCAGTCAGTGAATTTAGCATTGTTGGCGAGACAAACCTGTTCGAGTTCCTTCAATCCGGTCTTGTCTTCTGCTATTAAGAGCTTTGTACGCTGCTGCATGATATGAAAAGGTGCCCAACTCTTCGGATAAACGATATCTGCATCTCTCATAGCTTCAGTCATGGAGTTGTTTATACTGAACGAACCACCACTATTCTTAGAGTTATTTCTCGCAATATCGATTATCTCTGGTATCAGTCCATATCCTTCAGGGTAAGCAAGTTCAATATGCATTCCGAAACGCGACATGAGTGCAATAATGCCCTGTGGTACCGATAATGGCTTTCCGTAACTTGGAGAGTAAGCCCAGCTCATAACTATCTTTTTTCCCCTGAGGTTTTCAAAAGATCCAAACATACCTTCCAGGTGCATCAGGTCAGCCATCGATTGAGTCGGATGATCCATATCGCATTGCAGATTAATTATACCCGGACGGCAGGGCAAAACTCCCTTCCCGTATCCTTCATCTAGCGCGACGCCAACCTCGCGCATATACTTATTTCCCTCACCAATGAACATATCGTCACGAATACCGATGAAATCGGACATAAAAGAGATCATATTTGCTGTTTCCCGAACAGTCTCTCCATGAGCTATCTGTGTTTTTTCCTCATCAAGATCCTGTACGGCAAGTCCAAGCAGATTAGCTGCCGATGCAAACGAAAAACGTGTACGGGTTGATTTATCCCGGAAGTTTGATATGGCCAGGCCTGAATCAAATACTTCCGGTGAGATATTCCGGGAACGCATCTCTTTAAGTATTGCAGCAACTTCGAGTACTACTTTAAGATCTGTTTCGCTCTTCTCCCATGTCAGAAGGAAATCTTTTCCTGAAAGATCTGATTTTAAATCATTTAGCTTCTCAATTCTATCTGAAAGATTCATAGTAAATTATGATTCAATTTTAAAATTTTAAAATTTAAAAATCAGAGAGTTCAAGATGCACCTACCCCTTACGCTTCACTCCGCATACTACACATCCCTACTTCTCCATCTCATACGCCATAGCCGCGTAAAAAGCTGATGCAGTCACGAGATCGCTTATCGCAACTTTTTCATTTGGAGCATGAGCTAGTATCTCATTACCCGGGCCGAAACCGATAGTTGGTATTCCATAAACCCCACATGTCATAATACCATTGGTTGAGAAGGTCCATTTATCTACGCCTGGAACTTTGCCAAACAGATCTTTATATGTTTTAACTCCTCTCCTGATAAGTTCATGTTCAACAGGGACTGTCCAGGTGGGGTAGTATTTTTCCATACCATATTCATATCCCGTATAAGCTTTAGCGACATAATTCAGCAATTCTACGTTTGCCTTATATCCTTTAATCAGCTCCTCTATTTCATTAAGGGCTGATTCTTTTGTTTCGCCTGTGGTTAATCTGCGATCGATATGTATCCGTGCATAATCAGAAACAGCGCAGAGTGAAGGGCTTTTTGAGATAAACTCCGAAATAGTAATGCTCCCTTTTCCAAGGAAATCATCTGATAGAAGTCTTTCATTCAGTTTCTCGATTTCAAGGGCTACTTTTGAAGCCATATAGATTGCATTCTTCCCCCTTTCGGGCGCAGATCCGTGTGATGAAACTCCATAGAAATGTACTTCCATTTCCATTCTGCCTCTTTGTCCCCGATACACATTCAGGTTTGTGGGTTCGGTACTTATTACAAAATCGGGCTTTATTTTATCCTCTTCAACTATATATTTCCAGCAGAGACCGTCGCAATCCTCCTCAATCACACTGCCGACAAATAAAACAGTAATATCCCGATCAAACTTAAGCTCCTTAAGTATTCTTCCTGCGGTAACAAAAGCAGCAGGTCCTCCCTTCTGATCAACAGAACCTCTGCCATGGACGAATCCATCTTTTATTTCGCCTCCCAGCGGATCAAAACTCCAGTTGTCAATATTCCCCAGATCCACAGTATCCATGTGACCATCGATTGCAAGGATTTTCTTGCCTGATCCTATACGGCCGATGACATTTCCGAGGCCATCGGTCTTTACTTCATCAAATCCAGCCTCCAGCATTTGTCTCTTAAGCTCTGTCTGGACATCCTTTTCGAATGTACTTAACGATTTTATTTTTACTAGTTCAGAGAGGTTTTGAGCTGTATAGTCTCTGTATTTCTCTGAAAGTTCATTTATTTTTTGAAAGTTATTCTCCATGTTACCAGTAATCTTGAAAATGTGAAGCTGTTGGCAAAGTTATAATTTATAGCAATTGTTTATTAAACTCATGAGAGAATTATGGTCAGGACCACATTGTTAAAAAATAAAAATTAGTCTACACAAGTCTCCTTTTGAAGGAGGGGTGTTCCGTGCAGCGGAACGGGATGGTTGATTAAAAGTAAACTCCTGGGATTGCCTTCGGCGATCCCCCGGGGGAGAACCTTGCAAAGCTTAAATGTCCCGATAAATCGGGATTAAGGGATTGCCTTCGGCGATCCCAGGAGGAGAACCTTGCAAAGCTTAAATGAACCCTTCGGGTCTTATTTATTTTCCCTCAACTCCTTCAGAAAGCAAGCTTTCTTCGGAGTTTCGGTAAAATAAATAACCCCGCTGTCGCGGGGTTCATTTAAGCTTTGCGGAGAGAGGGGGATTCGAACCCCCGGTACCCTTTTGAGGTACACACGCTTTCCAGGCGTGCCAGTTAAACCACTCCTGCATCTCTCCTTTTAATGCCTATGGTGTTAAAAAACAGGGGCGCAAATTACTAAAATATTTTTACAAAACGGACTGTCATGATATTTCTCCTGCCAATGAAATATTCAAAGACTGAACAACTTTTTCTTTTGATGAAAATCTTCCAAGAAGATGCATTAGTTTGGTAACAGAAGCTTCAGAAGTGATGTCTTTTCCGCTTACCACACCAGCCGCCAGCATCTGCCTGCTTGTCTCATATAGCCCCATTTCAACACTGCCCCCGTGACACTGCGTAACATTAAGTATTATTCCTCCTTTATCAATATATTGTTTCAGATCGTCTAAAAACCATTGATATGTAGGTGCGTTGCCAGATCCGTACGTTTCAATAATGAGTCCTCTAAGACCCTCCGTTTTAATGATTGCGTTTACCAGTTTCCTGTTTATGCCCGGGAAAAGTTTCAGAATGGCAACATTTGTATCAAAAGCTTTATGAACTAAAAGTTTATGTTCTTTTGCGGGGTAGCTGATAAGGTCATTAAAATATTTTAAATGTAATCCAACTTCAGCTAACGGATGATAATTGGGAGAATAGAAAGCATCGAAATGTTCAGCACTCATCTTCGTTGTGCGGTTACCTCTTGTAAGCTTGTTATCAAAAAATATACATACTTCCGGTACAGCCGGTTGATGGTTTTCCCTTGCTGCAGCTATCTCGATTGCTGTTATAAGATTCTCTCTTCCATCGGTACGCAGCAATCCTATTGGTAATTGTGAGCCGGTTAGAATAACCGGTTTCCCAAGGTTTTCAAGCATAAAACTCAGGGCTGATGCAGTATATGCCATAGTATCAGTACCATGCAGGATCACAAACCCATCAAAATCATCATAGCTTTCTTCAATTATTTCGACCATTTTTACCCAGACCCCGGGGTCGATATTGGAAGAATCCTTAACAGGATCAAATGATATCGAATGAAGGTCATAACCGAATTTACGAAGTTCCGGTACATGATCTGAAATATGCCGGAAGTCAATCGGCACAAGTGATCCGGAGTGAGGATCGTGAACCATCCCGATAGTTCCGCCTGTATAAATGATAAGTATGGAGATTTCCTTTTTATTTTTCATTTCTGCTCTTCAACATTGAAAAGGCCGGTCGAGTTTGTATATGTAATTGAGGCAATCTCTTCTTCGCTCCTTCCGAAAATCTCAGCCAGCTTTTTATTTATAATACAAATATATGAACTCTCGTTCCTTTTTCCTCTATACGGTACCGGAGCAAGATAAGGTGCATCAGTTTCAAGGATAATATTCTCCGGACCAGTTTCTCTGACTATTTCGTCCAAGCCGGAATTTTTAAAAGTAACCACTCCACCTATACCAAGTTTAAATCCCATGCTTATTGCCTTCCTGGCATCTTTGAGGTTACCGGAAAAGGCATGAAAAACACCGTTAACCTCATTCCCTTTGAATTCTTCCAATACTGAAAAAACTTCAGAAATAGCATCCCTTGAGTGGATTACAACAGGTAACTTTCTATCTGTTGCAAATTCAATCTGCCTTTTAAAAGCAATCAGTTGCTCGTTCAGAAAGGTTTTATCCCAATAGAGATCGACACCGATTTCTCCGATTGCAACAAATTTGTGTTTGGTAGTCAAGGTTTCAAGCGCATCAAGCTGAAAAAGGTAATCCTTTCTGACCGAAGTGGGATGAAGGCCTATCATAGGGTAGCAGATACCAGGATATCTTGCTGCAACTGAAAGCATATGGTCAGCAGACTGTATATCAATATTTGGCATCAGCATTTTTAAAATACCATTGCCAACTGCTCTGTTCACCACTTCATCCCTGTCAGTATCGAATTCCGGAAGATATAGATGTGTATGAGTATCAATAAACTGCATTAAACAACCCCCTGGGCGATCATAGCATTTGCCACTTTCACGAATCCTCCGATATTGGCACCATCGACGTAATTTATAAACCCATTCTCTTTAGTACCGTACCTCACACAAGTATTATGAATGTTTTTCATTATTGTATGAAGTTTTTCGTCAACCTCTTCCCGCGACCATGGCAATCTCATAGAGTTCTGAGTCATCTCAAGTCCCGATGTAGCTACACCTCCGGCATTGGCTGCTTTTCCCGGACCATAAAGAATCTGAGCATTCAGAAACACCTCTACTGCTTCAGGTGTTGAAGGCATATTGGAGCCTTCCGAAACACAAATGCAACCGTTCTTAACGAGCAATTTAGCCTCTTCATCATTAATCTCATTCTGGGTTGCGCAAGGCATTGCTATTTCGCATTTTATTATCCAGGGTCTTTTCCCTTCAAAATATTCAACGCTGAATTTATCAGCATATTCTTTTATCCTGCCTCTTTTTGTGTTTTTAAGCTCCATTATGAACTTTAGTTTATCGGCATCAATCCCCTTTGGATCATAAATAAAACCGTTTGAGTCTGAAGAAGTTACAACTTTTCCTCCCAGTTCCGTAACTTTTTCAGTAGCATACTGGGCAACATTTCCTGATCCGGAAATGCACACCACTTTCCCTTTTAGGCTTTCGCCACGTGTGGAAAGCATCTCCTGTGCAAAATATGTGGCTCCGTACCCTGTTGCCTCGGGACGGATAAGTGAACCTCCCCATTCAATGCCTTTTCCGGTAAGTACTCCGGTAAACTCATTCTTCAACCTCTTATACTGTCCAAAAAGAAACCCTATTTCACGTCCGCCAACACCTATATCTCCAGCCGGAACATCAGTATCAGCGCCAATATGACGAAAAAGCTCCGACATAAAACTCTGGCAGAATCTCATCACTTCATTATCTGACTTGCCCTTTGGGTCAAAATCAGAACCACCTTTTCCGCCGCCCATTGGTAATGTAGTAAGGCTGTTTTTGAAGACCTGTTCAAAGGCAAGGAATTTCAGGATACCCAGGTTAACAGTCGGATGAAGTCTAAGTCCCCCTTTATACGGGCCTATAGCGCTGTTCATCTCGATTCTGAATCCCCTGTTGATCTGAACCTCTCCTTTATCATCCAGCCATGGAACCCTGAAGATAATTGTCCGTTCAGGTTCTGCAATTCTTTCCAGAATCTTTGCATGTTTATATTTGGGATTTTCTTCGATAAAAGGAATCAGGGATTCTGCAACCTCCTGAACAGCCTGATGGAACTCGTTCTCACCGGGATTTCTGGCTTTTATCATAGCCATGAATTGTTGTACTTTCGGATCCATAATTAAAAGTTTTAGTTTAAAGGTCAATTGGAGGTATAAAAGTATAAAAACAATGGCAGATATCACTAATTAATCGATCTTTTGACTAGGTGTTATTTTAACTCACCGCTTCTTCCATCTCCAACCTCATCAAATGAATGTCATCCCGAGCGCCAGCGAGGGATCTCCTTATCATTTTTTGTAATTAGCTAAAGGAGAGGGCGGTAAACGATAAATAACAAACATTAAACTGTCCTGTAGATATTTCCAGGTGAGCATTTTAATAATCCTTTAAATTCCATCTGGAGAAGAAGGGAGGACAATTTATAAACTGGAATCTCAAGTGACCGGCAGATTGTATCAATGGTAAGTTCCCCTTGTTTCGTAAGTAGTTCAAAAATCATCCTCTCGGTATCATCAAGGTCGGAAAAGAGAGTTCTCTGGACAACCGGTTTCGATTTTTCAGGTTTCCAGTTAAGAAAGTATTCGACATCATCAGAACATTCTGCAAGTGATGCTTTATTACTTCTGATAAGGCTATTACAGCCGGCAGACCATTGATCATCAGGTCTTCCGGGGACAGCAAAAACATCGCGGTTATACGAATTGGCAATATCTGCTGTGATAAGCGCCCCTCCCTTTATTCCCGATTCAATAACAAGTGTAGCATCAGACAATCCTGCAATTATACGGTTCCTTTTGATGAAATTGTTGCGTTCCGGAAGTGCATCAGAAAGGAAATCAGTCGCAAGCCCCCCTTTGTTAACCATTGATTTTGCAATTGAGGCATGAATGGCAGGGTATGTGGTTTTAAATCCATGAGCCAGAACGCCTACTGTCTGAAGGTTACTTGCAATGGCTGCTTTATGGGAAGCAATATCAATTCCATATGCGAGCCCGCTTACTATTATAAGATCAGTATGACCCACTGCCAGTCCGGCTATGATCTTTTCACACAATTCCCTTCCGCGTGTTGTGGCATTACGTGTACCGACAACACTTAAAATCTTAGCTGCATCAAGATCACAGTTGCCTTTAAAGAAAAATACCACTGGGGAATCATCGCACTGTCTGAGCCTGAAAGGATAATCATTGTCGAGGTAAAAGTAGGTTCTGATATTATTCCTGCTGATATATTCAACCTCTTTTTCTGCAGTTTCGAGATAAGACCTTTCACTTATATATTTGGCAATGCCTGAACCGATCCCGGGTATCTTAATGAGATTTCTATATGGTTCATGAAATATTGCTTCAACACTTCCAAAATGTGATACCAGTTTTCGGGCATTAATATCACCGATACGTGGAATCAGACCCAAAGCAATTTTATGCTTAAGTGACACCTCTGACATAGCACTAGGAATAGAGACATACAAATATAAAAAAAAGTAGGGACGTTGTGCACAACGTCCCTACGATAATATTTTATTAGATTAAAAAATTAAATCACACCCATATCAAGCATCGAATTTGCAACTTTGAGGAATCCTGCAATATTGGCGCCTTTCACATAGTCAACATAGCCATCCTCCCTCTTTCCATGACTTACACACTGACTATGTATATTACACATGATCTCATGAAGACGGTCGTCAACCTCCTTTCGGTTCCAGCGAAGTTTCATTGAGTTCTGAGTCATCTCAAGTCCTGAAGTGCCTACCCCACCTGCATTTGATGCTTTCCCCGGAGCAAAAAGCAACCCATTTTTCTGGATTATCTCAACTGCTTCAGGCGTGCTTGGCATATTTGCTCCTTCACATATACAGATACAACCATTTTCAATCAGTTTCTTAGCATCTTCACCAGTCAGCTCGTTCTGTGTGGCACATGGAAGAGCAATATCGACTTTTACTTCCCAGGGATGTTTTCCTTCATGAAATTCAACTCCTTCAAAAGCATATGAATATGGCTTAACAATGTCTTCATTTGAGGCTCGAAGCTCAAGCATATATTCTATTTTCTTACCGGAAATACCTTCAGGATCGTATACATAACCATCGGGACCAGATATGGTAACAACTTTTCCACTCAGTTCAGTGGCCTTAAGTGCAGCTCCCCATGCAACATTTCCAAATCCGCTTATTGCCACTCTTTTCCCATTAAATGATTCACCTATCGTAGCAAGCATCTCTTTTGCAAAATAGACACAACCAAAACCTGTTGCTTCAGGCCTTACCAACGAACCTCCCCAATTGCTCCCTTTGCCTGTGAGAACACCTGTATGCTCTCCTGCAAGCCTCTTATACATACCATATAAGAAACCAATTTCGCGACCTCCAACACCAATGTCACCAGCAGGGACATCCGTTTCCGGTCCGATATATTTCCATAATTCAAGCATAAAGGATTGGCAGAAACGCATTACCTCAGCATTTGATTTTCCTTTCGGATCAAAATCAGAACCACCTTTCGCGCCACCCATTGGAAGAGTGGTAAGTGCATTCTTGAAAATCTGCTCAAAACCGAGGAATTTCAGAATTGAAAGGTTGACGCTCGGATGGAACCGCAGACCCCCCTTATAAGGACCAATAGCATTATTAAATTGTATACGGTAACCAAGGTTTACCTTTACATTTCCTTCATCATCAACCCATGGAACTTTAAAAGTAATAACCCGGTCAGGTTCGATAATTCGCTCGATAATATTAGCGGATTCAAACTGCGGATTTTCATTATAGACCTCTTCGATTGATTCCAGAACTTCTCTGACTGCCTGTAAATACTCAACCTCCCCGGGATGCTTTTTCTCGAGGTTGTTCATGATTTTATCTACGTTCATTATGTTAATTTTTAAATTATGTTCAAGACTAAAATTTGGTGAGTCAAATTTGAGATTGTTTAAAGTCATTAAAAATGATAAAACTCATGTTATCAGAAGATAACCTTCATGCAGGAGAAGAGTGAAGGTTCAACGATTTAAAGACTTTGGATCTCTCTTCGCGCGACAGGGCGCTTATGTAAATTGGTGGATATTTAGCAACTCCTTCCTGAAACTTCTGCAACAGTGTAATTTTTTGTATAAGACCAATTAAGCTGTTTTCAATCGAATAACCAGAAAATGACTTTTTATCTATTTCTACTGAATTTTTTTTACCACCGACAAATCCTGCAGTATAATACCTGAATATAATCTTTTCACCATCGTCGGAGAAAAAAATATACTGATAACCAAGGAACATGGGCATGAACGTAAGCAAGAACCAGACACCAACAAGTATAAGCGTCCAGACAGTATCACTCATTCCCAAAAACGGAAATTTTATGAGCCTGGCTACATACGCCAGAGCCAGATAGGCCAATAAAATTATTGTTGCAACGAAGAATCCAATTCTCAGATTAATAATTGTCTTGCTGTTATCAAAGGTCATATCAAATAATTTATATAAAATTACTACTTTTTTGCAACAACAACATACTCACCCCTTGCTTTGCTATTTCTTAACCCTTTCCCAACCCTTCCCTTAAACAATAAGGGAAGGGTGAAAGCCACTAATATATAACTAGTTACGCCTCTTCCCTTAGACAGAAGGGAAGAGGCTGGGGAATGGGTTCCCATGGGTTGATAGAATGGAACAAGGGGAGTGTTCATTTCCTCAGAAGAAAGGGATCATCGGTCTGATCATCTTTTTCTCTTAAAGAACTTTTTGAGCAATTCTTTGCATTCTTTCTCCAGAACTCCGGCTTCGACACTAGTCTTAGGGTGAAGCAACGAACCTGATATTGTAGTGTATCCTTTTTTTTCATCCCTGGCACCAAATACAAGAGATGAAGCCTGGCTCCATCCTATTGCACCGGCACACATACCACATGGTTCAAGAGTAACATAGATTGTACAATAAGCCAGGTACTTGCCACCAAGCCAGTTAGTGGCAGCTGTAATGGCCTGCATCTCAGCATGAGCAGTCGGATCCTTCAGTGTTTCAGTAAGATTATGAGCCCTGGCAATAATTATATCGTTGCATACAACTACAGCTCCAACAGGAACCTCCTGTTTTTCATATGCTTTATTTGCTTCAGCAAGAGCTGCCCGCATGTATTGCTCTTTTTTATTCTGAATCACAATTAAATGTTTTGATCTCTAAAAGTAGAAAGAAAATCGGGATTTGATTTTTTTTGTCAATTATAGATATACCTGACTGTTTAAGTATATATTGGCAATGTAAATTTTACCTCGCTACCCTTTCCGTTAGAATTCTCTATCCAGATTTTACCGCCATGTTTTTCTACAAATTCTTTACAAAGCAATAATCCTAAAGTTGTTCCTTTTTCTTCCGCGGTTTCCAGGGTGGTGTGAATTTCTGAAATAGCAAACTGTTTAGAAAAATGTTCAGGGTATGCTACACTTCCGTTGTCTAAAATTGAAATTGTAATATCAGATTGTGTCCTCTGGGCAGATATATTGATTTGTCCGTCACTTTTAGTAAAATTTATCGCATTCGAAACAAGATTTCTCAAAGTCGTTTTTAACATAAAAATGTCAGCGAAAACAGTTATCTCATCTGCTATAGAATGGTTGATTTTAATGTTTTTTGAATCGGCAATTGGCCTGAGTACTGAAACGGCTTCCCGACTGATTTTTACAAAATTCAATTTTTGCGGTTCGAAAGTAATCTTCCCCTGATTCATTTTTGTGTATTGAAGCATGTTATCGAGAAGACTATAAAGGTTGGTAGCTGATTTACTCATCATCACAGCCATTTTTTGAATTTCTTTAATTGGCAAAGTATCAAGTTCCTCAGCCATTAATTTTGCAAAGTTATTGAATAAGCTGAATGGAGTGTACAGGTACTGTGCAATGACAGAATAGAATTTGTCTTTATCAGCACTTATCCTGAGCAATTCTTTTTCATATCGCTTTATTTCTGTCACGTCTCTGATAACAGTGCAGAACAGATGATATCCGTTTAATTGAATCGGAAATACAATACTTTGAATATTCCTTAATTTCTCAGAATTTAAAGCAATCATCTCACTGTCAATAATCTGATTGAAAACTTCAGGGGTCTTAAGTGTTACAATACCATTAATTGCTTTTTCAATTGCTGCTCTGTCATTTAAAGGTGGTGGAGTAAATTGGTATTGAATATCAACGATACTTTTATTTATAATATCATCGGCTTTTAATCCGCAAAGTTGCTCAGCACCCTTGTTCCATATAATCACTTTTCCCTGTTCATTGAAAACAATAATTCCATCGTTAATCTGGTTGATAATTTCTTTGAATTTTGTTTCACTGTCCTTAAGTGCCTGCTCAGCTTCTATTCGTTTGGTGATATTTCTGGCCAGACCCGTACAACCAATTATCTCATCCTTTATATCTGTTACAGGATTAAAAAAAACCTCATAATAAGCTACATTCACATCTCCGAAAGTTTGTACAATTGAAGGAGATTCGCCTTTAAACGCACGGTCAAAATTCTCCTTTAATAATTTTCTGTCAACGTCCGAGGAGACATAATCCAGAATATTCGCCCCGATCTTAACATCTGCATTATATGCAAATTTCATATCAGTCGAGTGGGCCTTATTGAAATAGAGATACAGATAATCCCTGTCAATAGAAAAAATTGTTGTTTCTTTCTGGCTCTCTATGCTCGATCTCAGAAATATCTGAGATTTTATCAGTGCTACCTCCGCCTGCTTTCTTTCAGAAAGATCAATTACGTTTGCCAGCCAGAATGTTTTGTTTTTTTCCTGAATGAAAGACGAAATAATCACATTAACAGGAATCAGCTTTCCGTTTTTATGACAAAAAATAAGGTCAAATCCTTCTTTCGGTGCATTATTGTTAAGAGTTTGCTTTAATGCTTTGTTTAGGTTTTCAATATTCTGCTTAGCCCAATAAACGTAAGGAGGATATTTCCCTAAAAGGTCCTCCTCATCCCATCCGAACATTTTGCAGAATGAATGATTCACATACACCTGTTTTCCACTACTGTCAACCACAGCAATACCGCTTGGAATGGCTTTTTCAATTGCTTGCCTGAACGACATTTCTTTTTGTAAAGCTGCTACAGTATTACGCGATGTCAGATTGCTGACCAGGAGTTCCAATTCTTTTATTCTTTGTTCAGGTGGATCATTCTTCATTCCATTAAATTTAAAAGACGATTCTAATAAGAAATATAATGTAATATTAACCTATGTCTGGTTTCAAAGTTTGTATTTAAAAAACACTTCAAAACTGTTTTTGTTCTTTCAAAATTCGAGACTTACAGAATTGAGTCAGTTTCAGGCTTCTTACCATTAATTCTCAGATACAATATAAATACACGCGGAATCCGACTCCATTGGTTAAATTTAAAATTATTATTTTTGCTTAAATTTAATAATAGAAAGATGTTCAGGACAAATACATGTGGTGAGCTAAACATGAATAATGCAGGGCGGGATGTAATTCTTTGCGGTTGGATTCAGAAATCGAGGGATCTGGGTGGAATGACTTTCATTGATCTTCGCGACAGATATGGAATTACCCAGTTGGTATTTAATATGGATTCTAGCAAGGAACTATGCGAAAAAGCACGTAAGCTCGGACGTGAATTTGTTATACAGGTTAAAGGTAAAGTAAGAGAAAGAAGTAATAAAAACCCGAAGATCGCTACAGGTGAAATCGAAATTGAGGTTGTTGAACTTAATATCCTGAACAGAAGTGAGATACCCCCATTTACAATTGAAGAGGAGACAGATGGAGGGGAGGAATTAAGAATGAAATACCGTTATCTCGACCTCAGAAGAACCTCCGTCAAGAACAATATTATACTTCGTCACCGGGTATCACAGGAAGTTCGTAAATATATGGATTCAATAGGTTTTATTGAGGTTGAAACACCTGTACTTATCAAATCAACTCCCGAAGGCGCCCGCGACTTTGTGGTCCCGTCAAGGATGCAGCCAGGGTCCTTTTATGCTTTACCTCAATCGCCCCAGACTTTAAAACAGCTTCTGATGGTAGCAGGATTTGATAAATATTTCCAGATCGTTAAGTGTTTCAGGGACGAAGACCTGCGGGCAGACAGACAGCCTGAGTTTTCGCAGATAGACTGTGAGATGTCTTTTGTTGAAAGAAATGATATCCTCGATACCTTTGAAGGTCTTGCTAAATACCTATTCACTCAGATAAAAGGTATTGAATTCAATGAACCATTTTTAAGACTTCCTTACCATGAAGCTTTGGAATTATACGGTACAGATAAACCTGACCTTCGTTTTGGCATGAAGTTCACAGATTTGTCCGGAATTGTTAAAGGACATGACTTTGCTGTATTTGACAGTTCAGTATACGTTGGAGGGATATGTGCTGAGAAATGTTCAGATTATACCAGAAAACAGCTTGATGAATTGACTGACTATGTGAAAAGACCGCAGATAGGAGCGAAGGGACTAATATATGTCAGGTATAATATTGATGGTACCTTGAAATCGTCAGTAGACAAGTTTTATTCGCGGGAAGATCTGAAGAAGTGGGCTGATGTTATGACTGCGAAACCCGGAGATCTTATGCTTGTTATGGCCGGGGATAAGAAGAAAACTTTAAGCGCTTTATCTGAATTGAGGCTTGAAATGGGAAACAGATTGGGATTGAGAACAAAAGATATATTTTACCCGCTATGGGTTGTTGATTTTCCTTTGCTTGAATGGGAGGAAGAGTCGAAAAGGTTTTATGCAATGCATCACCCCTTTACTTCTCCTGTGCCTGAAGATCTTCCTCTGATGGAAAGAGACCCTGGAAAGGTAAGGGCAAATGCGTATGATCTCGTAATTAATGGCGTAGAAATTGGAGGAGGGTCGATAAGAATTCACGATGCCGCTATTCAGAAATTAATGTTCAAAGTTCTTGGATTCAGTGAGAAAGAAGCTGATGAACAATTCGGATTTCTCCTGAATGCTTTTAAATTTGGCGCCCCGCCACACGGAGGAATTGCCTTTGGTTTTGACAGATGGGTTGCAATGTTCGGTGGTCAGGATTCAATCCGTGATTTTATAGCTTTCCCTAAAAACAATTCGGGTCGTGATGTTATGCTGGATACTCCGGCGCATATATCAAAAAAGCAGCTCGACGAACTGCAACTGATTATCGACAATAAAAAATAGAAAAAAATATTTCTGCTGTCTTTTAATAACCTTTGATCAGCGAAATGAGTATCACCCCGTTAGCACCTCTTGAACCATATATTGATGCTGATGATCCTTTAAGAACAGAAATACTTTCTACCAAAGTAGGAGAGATTCCATCGATGCTTTGTACTGTAACACCATCAATAATAAAAAGGGGTTCGGTACTTCCCATAAAGGATGATTGTCCACGGATTTGAACACTATTTCCATGTACTTCAACCCCCGCTATTCCTCTCAGTATTTCATAGATGTCCTTGTAAGCAGCATATTTATGGTTCTTCCCATCCACAGTGCTTACAGAAGTAACCAGATTCTTTTGATCTACATTACCATATCCGATATTAACCTGTTTATTATCTGACTGCATATTCTTAGCATTTTGCTGTGATAAAGGTAATCCAGCAAGAATGAAATTAATATTGGTTCTTCCCTTGATAGCAACCGTACTTATCCCATTGGTGAATGTAACAATTGTTATTGAGTCAGCATCGGGTGGCACCTTTAATTTAAAAATGCCATTATTATTGGTGGTTCTGTTTGTGCTTCCTCCATCTATAAGAACCATTGCCCCAACAAGCGGTTTCTGCAGGACATCAGTTACCATACCGGTTACAACAATCTTTTTATTTTTCTTTTGTCCGGTAGCACTAGTTATGCACAAAAGGGATAACAGGAGAAGGAAGAATACTTTTATTTTCATACTTTTTATATAATTTCCGGATAAATATTTTCCGTGACAGGATTAAAAATGATTATTTAAAAAATCTTAATAAAAGCCAATGGTTTCTATTTTTGAACACCTTTTATCAGGTTAATGAGAAGTACCCCATTTGCACCCCTTGATCCGTAAATTGATGCCGGTGCTCCTTTAAGAAGATCAATCGATTTCACCATTTGAGGCTGAATATCATCAATGGTTGTAACAATTGTTCCATCTACTACAATCAGCGGCTGATTATTCGAGTTGGTAGTAGACGTTCCTGAAATCGTTATTGTTTTACCTATCACTATTACTCCGGGGACTTCTCCCTTGATCATATTGTAGATGTTCTGATATGAGGAGTATTTTTTATTCTGACCATCAATATTTGATATGGAACTTGTGGCCTCTTTCCTGCTGACTGTGCCATATCCGACGTTCACTCTCTCCTCTGGTTCTGCCTTTGCCTGGATCTTTTCCTGTGGAGGAGCAACTGTGTCGAAAGTAAAATTAATGATAGTTCTGCCATTGATGGCATCCTCTTTCATCCCATTTCTGAATGTAAAGATGCTTATTATCTTTGCTTTAGGGCTGACTTTGACCTTATAATAACCATTCTCGTTCGTTACGCTGCCGGTCTTTTTATTATCGATAAGTATCATCGCATCGTTAATAGGGTTCTTTTCAGAATCTACTACAACTCCGGCTATTATTATCTTTTTATTGTTTTTTTGTCCGGATGAAACAGATGTCGACAAAAAGGAGATCAGGATAAGCAGGAATGCTGTTGATTTCATTTTATTTGATTGTTTAGTTATAGTTTATTTTGTTTAAAATCAGGTTTGATATGCAAATTACAATTTTGTCAAGAGAAGAACAAACGTTTAATTATTTAAATACATTTGCCAATCAGAGTTGCTGAAGTACACCTTTCAATCAATACCCTGACATATTCTCCCTTTTTAAAATCAACTCCGGGAAATACAACAACCTTGTTCTGCGATGTCCGGCCTGATAAATACTCAGCAGATCTCCTGGATAATCCTTCAATTAGTACATCAAAAACCATACCGATATCATTCTTTTTCGATTTTGCCGAAAGTTTGTTCTGAAGGGCGATCATTTCACTTAATCTTTCCGACTTCACTGATTCAGGTACATCATCTTTATATTTTCTGGCAGCTTTTGTGCCCGGTCTTTCACTATATTTAAACATGTAAGCAAAATCAAAACCAGTCCACTCCATTAGCGAAAGAGATTCCCTATGGTCTTCTTCTGTTTCAGTACAGAATCCGGTTATCATATCAGTCGATAAAGAACACTCAGGTATAATGGAGTGTATAGCCGTGACCCTGTCCATATACCACTCTCTGGTATATTCCCGATTCATAAGTTTAAGAATTCTACTGCTTCCGCTTTGAGCAGGAAGATGAATGTGTTTACATATATTTTCATTCCTGGCTATTGTATGCAGAAGTTCATCTGAAATATCTTTTGGATGAGAAGTTGAAAACCTTACCCTCATAAGCGGATTAATATGGGCGACTTTCTCCAGAAGTTCCGGAAACCCCACTGTTTCAGAGTCGTTATCCCATTTATAAGAATCTACATTTTGTCCGAGCAGTGTTACATCCCGGTAGCCCATCTTAGATAGCTCTTTCACCTCTTTCAGAACAGATATGGCGTTCCTGCTCCTTTCTGCTCCGCGCACATAAGGTACGACACAATAAGCACACATATTATTACATCCGCGCATTATTGAAACAAAGGAGGAAACACCATTTTTATCCATCCTCACGGGCGAGATATCAGCATACGTCTCTTCTCGCGAAAGAATAACATTTACAGCTTTGTGACCTGATTCAGCTTCAGTGATCAGAAGCGGTAGTTCCCTGTAGGCATCCGGCCCGACTACCATATCAACAAGATGATCTGTTTCAATCAGTTTCTCCTTAAGCCTTTCAGCCATACATCCTATTATTCCGATTTTCAGATCATTTTTTTGTTTTTTCAGGTGACTGATTGCTTTGAGCCTGCCCCATATTCTTTGTTCAGCATTATCGCGGATTGAACAGGTATTTATTAGTATTAATCCAGCCTCCTTAATATTACCGGTTGGTTCATAACCGGCTTCATTAAGAATAGCCACAACAACCTCACTGTCAGCAACGTTCATCTGACACCCGTATGTCTCTATATATACTTTTTTTGACATTGGAAATTCATCTAAGTTTGGTAAAAAGGCTACAGGCTACAGGCTTCAGGCATTACTAAAAATAACATCTGAAGCCTGTCGCCCGATGCCTGCGCTTTTCTTTGATCGTACAAATCTATAAAGTATGACCGAGGTTTGAAAGAATTATTTAATTTTGCATTCTGTATAATAAATATTTATAGTATGTCAGGTCATAGCAAATGGTCAACCATAAAGCGGAAAAAAGGGGCAATAGATGCTAAACGGGGAAAGAAATTTACCAAAATTATAAAAGAAATAATTATTGCGGCAAAAGAGGGCGGTGCTGATCGGGAATCTAATGCCAGACTCAGGCTTGCAATTCAGAATGCAAAAGGAGCCAATATGCCTAAAGAAAATATTGACAGGGCAATTAAAAAGGCTACCAGTGCCGATGCTGAAAGTTTTATCGAAACCTCATTTGAGGGGTATGGTCCATGCGGGGTCGCAGTATTTGTAGAGTGTCTTACTGACAACAATAACAGAACAGTGGCTTCAGTAAGATCATCTTTCAATAAGCATGGCGGTAATCTTGGTACTAACGGGTCTTTGACTTTCCTTTTTGAGAGAAAAGGAATTTTTACTATAAAAAATGACGGATTATCTCTTGAAGATGTCGAGCTTGAAATGATCGATGCAGGTGCAGAAGATTTTGAAGTTGATGGTGATATGTTAACTGTAACCTGCGCTAAAGAAGATTTTGGAAACGTAAACAGGAAGCTAAATGAACTTGGGATAGAACCTGAAGAGGCAGGATTGAAAAGGATTCCCAACGATTCTAAAAAGCTCGATATTGAATCTGCTAGAAAAGTCCTAAGGCTTATAGATACACTTGAAGATGACGACGATATCCAGTTTGTATATCATAATCTTGAAATGACTGATGAACTGGCAGCGGAGTTAGGATAGAATTTTCTGGTTCTCTAATGTCTGACAGTATGAAAAGGGTGTTTCCACTGATTGTTGTTATTGTCTTGCTTGCATCATGCAAAAAATCAGAAAGTGATTTTATCTGGGAAAGATCTTATGGGAAAGGAATGGCTTTATTTGTCAGAACCTCATCCGACTCAGGATTAATCGCCTGTGGTGAAGTTACCGGCAAACCATATCTTATCCGTCTTGACAACACCCGAAAGTTGATTCTTGAATATAAGGGCGAATATGCCGGACTCTTCAGTTCAGTATGGTTCGATACTTCAGGTTACATTGTGGGGGGTAATTCCGGGGGGAAAATGTCACTTGTACGTCTTAGCCCGAAAGGAATCAATTTGTGGGATAAATCGTTAGACGCCGGTTTTAATGTTGATTATTCGAAGTTGTTCTATACAGGTAATGGAATACTGCTTGCTATTGGAACGGCGAGCCCCGACTCTTCAGGATCAGGAGCAACAGGATTGCTTTTTGTCAGATTCGATACTACCGGTAATATTATAAACGTTAAGAAAATTACGGAGACAGATTTTGTCTCTGCAAATAACGCTGTTGTTGATAATTCGGGTAATGTTTTCCTTGCCCTTACAAGGAAAGGTGTCAGTTCTAAAACAAAGGCGAGTGTTGCAAAATATAATGATCAGCTGCAGAAATTATGGGAAACAGATCTTTTTAATAATCCCGGTTTCGGAGCAGCCAGTCTGGCAATCAGAACTGATGGATCAGGCAATGTCTTTGTGGCGGGTAAAACAGAACTCTCTTCAACAAGTGGAGTGTTGAATAATTCATTTCTTGCCTCTCTGAATCCGGCAGGATATGTTACCTGGAAAAGATATCTTGAAAATTCCAATGAAGGTTCTTCTATAATTTTTGATGGGATTACGAATCTCATGATGCTTAATAAAAATTGCTTTATAATAAATATTCTGAATCCGGTAGACGGAACAGATGCCGGAAGGATCCGCACGTTGAGTCTTTGCAGTTCAGAAAACACCGATGCTCTGGGATCCGACCTGGATATTAATTACGATAAATACGTCCTGATCGCCGGCTCGCGCGGAGGGAGTTTTTATCTTGCAATGAAATCTTACAAGTGAACCCGAAATGAAAGATTATAATAAAAACCGGGAATCCGTTTTTTATCTGTCAGCGAATTGTTATTTTTGCCGGATGATCAGAAAACTATTTTTGTTGCTGGTTATTCTGGGCTCTTCGGCCGGTATTGGGCAGGCACAGCCTATTGTCAAATCATCAGATCTTTTTAAGAGGACAGATGGCAATCCGCACGCCGGGAAGGTCAATATCATGGAGTATCCGGCATTGGACACTCTGTTAAGCCGATATATACTTGCTAATATAAATCAGATTGAGAAGAATGGCTATGCCGGTATGGAAGGATTCAGAATACAGATATACAGCAGTTCAACCAGAAATGCCAAAGAAGAGTCAAGTAAAGCAAATCAGGAATTTTTTAGTAAGTTTCCGGAAAGCGAGTATCCTAACCTAAAATCATACAGACAATTTGCCCCCCCTGTATATTATAAGATCAGAGTAGGCGATTTCAGAACAAAAACTGAGGCAACAAGGTTGTTTTTATTAATCAGTAAGGAGTTTCCGAATTCATATCTCGTCCCTGACATTATTAATTTCCCGGACCCGAATAACAAATAATTATGAGCGATAATATCAAACACGAATGCGGCATTGCAATGTTAAGATTGCGTAAGCCGATGGAATACTATATTGAAAAATATGGTACCTGGAGTTATGGTCTGCAGAAGATGTACCTGATGATGGAAAAACAGCATAACAGAGGCCAGGATGGAGCAGGAATTGCAGGAATCAAGCTTGAGGTCCCACCGGGAAACAGGTATATTTTCAGGCAAAGATCAAATCAGGCAAATCCTATAAAAGAAATTTTCAGCATCATTTATAAAGATATTGATACCTTAACCCAAAGTCAACCCGATAGTTTAAAAAACCCGGAATTTATTAAAGGAAATGTTCCTTTTGCCTGCGATATATATTTGGGGCACCTGCGATACGGTACTTATGGAAGTTATAATATTGACTATGTACATCCGGTGAGCCGTGAAAATAACTGGAAGTCAAAGAACCTTGTTATGGCAGGCAATTTTAACCTTACAAACGTGGGAGAAGTCTTCAGCAGCCTTGTTGAGTTAGGTCAGAATCCTGTTGATTTTTCCGATACGGTTACAATCCTCGAAAATATCGGTCATCGTCTCGATGAGGAAAACGAAAGATTATTTCGCCAATTCAAAGAGGAGGGCTTTTCGAAAAAAGAGATATCTCCGCTTATAGAAAAAAACCTGGACGTTACCTCTATCCTGAAAAAAGCAAGTCGTAATTGGGATGGAGGGTATGCGATGGCCGGGATGATTGGACATGGCGATGCTTTCGTCATGAGAGATCCTGCAGGCATCAGGCCGGCATATTATTATATTGATGATGAGGTAGTTGTAATCGCTTCTGAAAGACCTGTTATACAGACAATATTTAATGTCAGAACTGATAATGTCATTGAACTTCCTCCGGCAAGCGCTATTATAATTAAGGCATCAGGCGAAACAACCGTCGAAAAGATCAGGGAGGCTACTGAACCAAGAAAATGCTCATTTGAAAGAATTTACTTCTCCAGAGGGACCGATAAAGCGATATACAAGGAAAGAAAAAAACTTGGGGAGCTGCTTGCAAATCAGGTATTAAAAGCTGTTGATTATGATCTCGACCATACAGTTTTTTCATATATCCCTAATACAGCTGAGAGCGCATTTTATGGTCTGATTAAGGGAGTGGAGGATTATCTTAACCATGTAAAAATTGATCACATTCTGAGCAGGGGTAAGTACCTCACAAGAGAGGAACTTGAAAAAATAATAAATCAAAGACCCAGAGTTGATAAAATAGCTGTTAAGGATGCAAAACTCAGGACATTTATAACCGAAGATACAAGTCGTGATGATCTGGTCGGACATATTTATGATGTTACTTATGGAGTTATCAGGCGGGATGTTGATAATCTGGTAGTTATCGACGATTCGATTGTCAGGGGAACAACCCTGAAGAAAAGTATAATCCGGATCCTCGATAAACTTGATCCGAAAAAGATAGTTGTTGTCTCTTCATCTCCACAATTGAGATACCCCGATTGCTACGGAATTGATATGGCTAAGCTGGGTGATTTTATTGCATTCAAAGCGGCTATAGAGCTGTTGAAGGATACCGGAAGAGAATCAATAATCAAGACTATTTATAAAGCTGCAATCATCGAACTCAGTAAACCTGTTGAAGAAATGAAAAACCTCGTGCGGGAAATCTATAAACCTTTCAATACCGAGGAAATATCTGCCAAAATTTCATCGATGCTAAAATCAGACGAAATTAAATCAGAAGTACAAATTGTATTTCAATCCATTGAGGGTCTTCACAAAGCCTGTCCCGGCCATACGGGAGACTGGTATTTTACCGGTAATTATCCGACACCAGGCGGTAATAAAGTAGTGAACCAATCATTTATTAACTACGTGGAAGGCAGGAACGTACGGGCTTACTGATTCTCGTGAGAGAACCAGGTGATTTCGAAATCTTTTTTATATGAAGAGAGATGCCTGTTTATCTTTTCAACATAAATATCTCTCAGAGTAATCATTATTCCGGTCTCCTCTACATCTCCGAATTTATGATTGATGAATGTTCCGAAAGTTCTCATCGTGGGAGATAAATTCATATAAGCATTTATGAGAGGAGGAATGTTCTCGTTTAGATTTCTGACCTCCCTTGACAGTATCTTATAGTTTTCTTTATATCTTCTCCACCCCCAGGCTCTGAATATCTTTTTCATTTCCTCACGGTTCAGATCAATATTTGCAGGGTCAATAGGAATAACCAGCCCATCAGGATCGTTGAAATGCTTCTTCAGAAAATAAAGGATCATGTTTCTCGCTTTCTGATTGAAATGCGGATACATTGTCACTTTCCCAAACAGGTATTTAAGGTGATGATTATCAATTATTATTGCACCAAGTCCATCCCACAGGTTGTCGAGTGCAAAAAGACTTTTTCTTCCCATGGACCGCGACTGATAATCAGGATGAACAAATGACCTGCCAAGCTCCATCAGATGAGGATAATATTTGGTGAGAAATTTTTCTGAGAAATGAAAATAGGCTGATGAAGCCAGCTTTGTAATATCACAGTCTTTACACCCTTTTTCAGGAAAATAGAAACGGTACCCCCCGATAAGCTCTTTATTTTCAGCATCCCACACAATGAGTTGCTTCTGCGGATCAATTTTAGCAGTGTCAAATTCGTCTATATCTATCTCTTTTCCTGTTCCTCCTCCGGCATGTCTGAAGGTAAGTTCTCTGACCCTTCCTACTTCATGCATGAGGGCAGGAGAATTATTATTATCAAATACATAAACTTCATTGTTCCCGTTGTTGGTCTTACGGAGAAGCTTGTCACTTGTCAGTTCAGCAATTATCTGATCCTTTGGTAATTGGTCAACAACTGGTTTCATTGAAAATTTAAAATGGGAATGATATATCCGAATATTATCTTCACAAAATTTGTCGCAATTTAATCTTTTTTTTGTTTCCAGCTTATACGGAAATAAATGATTCGAGTTGATAAGTAATTGTTTTCACCCAATCGGCCCACTCCAACGCAGATTTTGATTTATCAAAAGTTTTCCAGGGTATTGGTTTGCCGAATACCAATCTGATCACTTTATCCTTCTGTTTGAACATCTCATCGGCCAGATATAACATTTCTATGTTAGCTTTAATACCAAGTAACTTTCTGATATTAGCCAGATTATAGAAAAAATCGGAATTTCTACCCGAAAAATATGCGGGTACAATGTCTCTTTTGTGTTGTATTGATTTAGATATGAAGCTTTTATGCCACTGCAGATCCTTTATTACTCCTCTGGTTTTTCTTGAACATAATCCGGCTGGAAAATAGAGGATCTGGCAGCTGGAAGAGTATGCATCTTCAATCATTCTGGCTACATCCCTAGCCTGTGTACCATGTTTATTTACAGGCAGAAAAATTCCCGAGAAGTTTTCGATATTGGTAAGCATGTCGTTTACCGGGAATTTAATATCATTGAAATGTTTTGATAATTCATGAATAAATACTAATCCGTCAAGTCCGCCAAGCGGATGATTTGAAACAAAGATATACCTTCCGGTTTTGGGGATATTCTCACTTCCGTAAACCCTGAATTTAATTTCAAAATGTTCAAGCCCGGCAGTTATTAATTCAGAATCTCTGAGATGCCCCCATTTTTTAAGGAATTCATTTAATTCATCCTGATGTACAATCCTTTTCAGATAATTTATAATAAATCCTGGCAGAGCCCTGGCGAGTGCCGGATTTTTTGTATGGAGGACTTTTTCGACGTCTATCAACTGAGTTTCTTTATTTTCTGACTCACTATCCATATTACTCGCGTTTATTGATAAGGATGAAGGTTCAAATTTACCAAAGATCTCTTTAACCACAAAGTACACAAAGAAGGCACAAAGTACACAGAGGTAAAAACCTATATTTCAGCGCTTTGTGACCTTTATGTAAAAGCCACCCCTGCAGTCTGGCCACAGCACTAAAATAGCCCACCGGGCTATTTCTTAACGCTTGTGCCCCTTTGTGGTTAATGGATTTTAACTTTTTCAACAGCCCCAAGGAGGAAGGGTTAAGAGTCAACAGAAAAGGCAGGGGTTGAGTTAGAGTGTTTTGGACCAGCGATCAGTAGTGAGTTCATGGATTGAAAGTTATCAACAAAAAATAAAAAAAAGTGGGGCAATGTGGAGTAAAGTGGATATTTTTTCCTTACTTTAGCTGTTTAATTCAAAAAAGCGAGGATGGCCACATTCATTGGTGATTACACGTGCAAAGTGGATGTCAAAGGAAGAATAATACTTCCGATGGCGTTTAAGAAGCAGATGCCCGCCAATGCACAGGATCATTTCGTGGTTCGGAAAGATATATTTGAGAATTGCCTTGTTCTCTATGCCATCGAAGACTGGAACGGTCAGCTGGACAAAATCAGAAAAAAAATTAATCCATATAACCGTGAGCACAATATGTTCCTGAGAAATTTTTTTAAAGGGACAGCCGAACTCTCACTTGATAACAATAACAGGATGCTTATACCGAAAAGATTGATGGATCTGATCGGAGCTGACAGGGATGTTGTTCTTGCCGGACAGGATGGAAGGATTGAGATATGGGCAGCAGATATTTATGATAAAATTGATATGGCTGCTGATGATTTTGCCAACCTGTCTGAGAAACTATTTGGTGGAAGTAAAAATGATCCTGAAGAATAATGGTTTATCATATTCCCGCACTGCTCAAAGAGAGTATTGACGGGCTGAAAGTACAGCCTGACGGGATTTATGTAGATGTTACTTTCGGAGGAGGAGGACATTCAATGGAAATTCTTAAAAGACTTAAGACCGGTAAACTTATCGCTTTTGATCAGGATGAGGAAGCCGGATTAAATGCTCCTTCTGACGATAAGTTTATTTTTCTCAACCAGAATTTCAGGTTTCTGAAAAACAATCTCCTCTTCAATAGCATCAAATCAATTGATGGATTGATTGCCGATTTGGGAGTCTCATTTCACCAGTTTGATGAGCCGGAGAGAGGATTTACTTTCAGACAGGAAGCTCCTCTGGATATGAGAATGAACAAAATGGGTATAGTTACTGCCGCCCATCTGCTCAGGACAATGGACGAAGAATCCCTTGCGGATATATTTTATAAATATGGTGAACTGACAAATTCAAGAAGGATCGCCAGGGAGATCGTTGCCGCAAGGGTTTTAAAACCAATGGCAACAGTTAATGATATTATTGATGCAGTAGGTAACCTGGCGCCTTTCCGGCAGGAGCACAAATTCTATGCAAAGTTGTTCCAGGCTTTGCGAATAGCTGTTAATCACGAAATAGATTATCTGCAGGAAATGCTTCAGCAGGCTCTTTCACTTCTCAATACGGGAGGCAGACTCGTTGTCATAAGTTACCATTCGCTTGAAGACAGGGTTGTGAAAAACTTTATGAAGACCGGCAATTTTGAAGGGGAGGAGAAAAAAGATTTTTATGGAAACATTGAAACTCCATTCAGGATTATAAATAAAAAAGGAACTACTCCAGGAGATGAAGAGATCGCAATAAATAATAGGGCAAGGAGTGCAAGACTCAGGATTGCAGAAAAGATCTGACAGATGGAAGAAAACAGGGAAAATAACAAAAAGCAGTTAAAAACAGGGAGTTTCATTAAGGAACTGCTTAGCGGGAGTATGGTTTCTGAAAAGATCATACTCAATAACCTTGGATATATTTCCCTGATAACGCTTCTGGCTGCATTTTACATAGGAAACAGATTTCACGCTGAAAAAATAACGAGAGAAACGACAAGGCTTCAGAGAGAGGTAAAAGATCTGAGAGCAGAATCACTTTCAACTTCTGCAGATCTTATGTATTTAAGTAAGCAGTCAGAAGTGTACACAATGGTGAGGGAGAAGGGACTAAATCTTGAAGAGTTGAAAACTCCACCTTATAAACTGTTGGTTGATAAGAAGTAAAGAAAATGGCAGCCAGGGACGAAATAGTATGGCGTGGTGCTCTTGTATATTTTGCAATTGCACTATTGGCTGTTGCTTTGCTGGTACGCATCCTTATTCTGCAATATATTCAACATGGCAAATGGGCCGATATGAGCGAGAAGTATGTATATAAAACTTCTGAAATGCCTGCTAACAGGGGAGATATACTCACTAACGATGGACGCCTCCTGGCAAGTTCGGTACCATACTATACGATCTATATGGACACCCGCAGCAGCGGAATGTCGTCTTCTACCTGGTCGGGAGGAATTAACGGATTATCGGCAGGCCTGGCTCAATATTTAGGAGACAGATCAGCAACAGGATGGAAATCAGTCATTACAGAAGCCAGGAGAAAAGGTGATCGCTATTTTCTTATTCAAAGAAAAGTCGACTATGAAACTCTTAAAAAATTAAAAGAACTGCCAATATTCAGAGAAGGCCAGTTTAAAGGAGGCATGGTAGCTCAGGCGGATAACCGGAGGATATTGCCAAATAGTGATCTTGCAGCACGTACCATAGGTTACCTGAATCTGGGCAGCGAAGGTAATGAAGTTGGTGTTGAAGGTGCATTTGATAATGATCTGGCAGGTAAAAACGGAGTCGCAGTGAAACAAAGGCTCACAGGAGGTGACTGGATAATAGTTGATGGTCCAAATAGTGTTGAATCGCGTGACGGTAATGATGTCGTCACAGCGCTGGATCTCGATCTTCAGGATGTTGCCACTTCTGCCCTCCGGAATCAACTCAGAAAAAATAATGCTGATCATGGCTGCGCGGTTCTTATGGAAGTATCAACCGGGAATGTTAAAGCTATTGCTAACCTGGGTCTTCAGGATGATGGTGATTATCATGAGACATATAATTATGCAATAGGAGAGAGCACTGAACCCGGTTCTACCTTTAAACTGCCATCCCTTATGGCTGCAATTGAAGATGGTGTTATTGACACCAGCGATATAGTTGATACAGGCACAGGAACTGTAAAATATTACGATCATATAATCAGGGACACAAAAGAACATGGCATATTAACAGTCAAACAGGTATTTGAAGAATCATCAAACGTTGGAACATCCAAGCTTATCTACGAACATTACAAAAATAACCCAAAAGATTTTGTGAACCGTCTCTACGCGATGAGGTTGAATAAACCTCTTGATATTCAATTGAAAGGAGAAGGGGAGCCATTAATCAGATACCCGGGAGATAAACTCTGGTCAGGACTTACACTTCCTATGATGTCACATGGCTATGAAGTGCTACTGACCCCTTTGCAGATACTCACATTCTATAACGCTGTTGCAAATGATGGAAAAATGATGCGTCCTCTTTTTGTGACTGCTGTTATGAGAAATGGCAGTGTAATTAAGAGTTACGAACCTGAGGTCATAATCAATTCAATAGCTTCGCGCTCGACAATACGAAAAGCAAAAAAAATGATGGAGGGTGTGGTTGAACGAGGTACCGCAACTAATCTACGAAACCCAAATTATAAAATTGCAGGTAAAACAGGGACAGCACAGATAGCTCACGATAAATATGGTTACCGGTCAGGACAGCGAATTTCCTATTCAGCATCTTTTGTAGGATACTTTCCGGCAGAGAATCCGCTTTACTCATGTATTGTTGTAGTCAATTCACCTTCGAACGGCGTTTATTTCGGGAATGTGGTAGCTGGAACAGTATTCAAGGAGATTTCAGATAAGGTTTATGCAACACGATTTTTCAGGGATTACAAACCTGAAAATAAAGAAGATATTAAGCCAACGGCACCTGATGAAGGTAACGGATTCAGGGCAGATATAAACGAAGTCCTGAAAAACCTTGATGTTCACTACAGAAGGACTGCCGATGATGACTGGGTTGCTACTCGTGAAAGCGGAGATACCGTCAGTCTTGCAGGCGTGAAGATACTACCTGGTCTGGTGCCTGATGTGAGGGGAATGAGTTTACGCGATGCCATCTACCTGCTTGAGAACACCGGGTTAAGAGTACGATACAGTGGCAAAGGAAGGGTTTTAAGACAATCCCCTGAGCATGGAGCGCGCTACAATGACGGTACTGTGGTTTCACTGGAGATGAATATGTAAAATGAAGAAGATTGAGGAAATATTAAACGGGATTGATATAATTTCCTTCACAGGAATAAGAAATACCATTATTTCGGGTGTTGAATTTGATTCACGAAAGGTGAAAAGAGGTTCTCTTTTTGTTGCTGTCAAAGGATATAAAACCGATGGTCATGATTTTATTGGTTCTGCAATATCATCCGGCTCCTTAGCTGTGATCTGCGAAATACTTCCTGAAAATCCTGATAAAAGTATCGTCTGGATAAAAACCAGCGATTCTGCGAAAGCTCTCGGTTTTGCAGCATCCAACTTCTACGGAAATCCTTCAAATTCACTAAAGCTGGTTGGAGTTACCGGAACAAATGGAAAGACCACAATCGCGACATTGCTGTACAGGATGTTCCTGGGATTGGGGTATAAATGCGGATTATTTTCTACCGTATGCAATTATATTAATGAAAAGGAACTTGAGGCGACACATACAACACCCGATCCTGTCCAGCTCAACCTCCTGTTATCCGAAATCGTAGATGCAGGATGCGATTTTGCATTTATGGAAGTCAGTTCTCATTCGGCTGATCAGCAGCGCATTGCAGGACTAAAATTTGCAGGGGGGATCTTTACTAATCTTACTCACGATCACCTCGATTATCATAAAACATTTGATAATTACCTGGCAGCAAAAAAGAGTTTTTTTGATTCTTTGCCTGCTGGTTCATTCGCACTTATAAATGTTGATGACCGGAATGGCAGAGTTATGCTTCAGAATTGCGCAGCACGTCAGTACACATTTTCCATAAGGGGAATGGCCGATTACCGTTGTAACGTAATTGAGCAGGGTTTTGAAGGTATGGGATTAAAAATTCAGGGTGAGGAAGTATGGACAAGATTTATTGGTGATTTTAACGCTTCAAATCTGCTTGCAGTTTACGCCGCAGCAGAACTTCTTGGTGCTGAAAAAAAAGATATACTAACAATTCTAAGTGATCTGCATCCTGTTCCGGGCAGGCTGGAAGTGGTCAAATCTAACGGGGGTATTTCAGGCATTGTCGATTATGCCCATACACCCGATGCGCTTTTGAATGTAATTGATACAATCAATAAAATCAGAGAGGGTAGTGTTCAGCTTATAACTGTTGTAGGCGCCGGAGGTGACAGAGACCGGACAAAACGCCCAAGAATGGCAGCTATATCTGCTGAAGGAAGCACCAGGGTAATACTTACTTCAGATAATCCAAGGACTGAGGATCCCGAAAAGATTCTTGATGACATGGAAGCCGGAATAACACCTGATCTTAAAAGTAAAACCCTTAGAATAACCAACAGGCATGAAGCAATCAGAACAGCAGTAATGCTTGCCAACAGTGGCGATGTAATACTCCTTGCGGGTAAGGGGCACGAAACTTACCAGGATATAATGGGAGTTAAACATCACTTTGACGACAGGGAAGAATTGAAAAATGCATTACTGTTGAAATAAATAAATACATGTTATACTATTTATTCAATTATCTTGATTCACTTAATTTTCCGGGATCCCGGTTATTTACCTTTATCTCTTTCAGGTCGGCTGCAGCCGTGATCACATCTCTTATAATTTCACTGCTTATTGGAAAAAGAATTATAAAATATCTTCAGACAAAACAGGTTGGAGAGGTTGTGAGGGATCTGGGACTTGATGGTCAGTACAAGAAGCAGGGAACACCTTCAATGGGAGGTATTATAATCCTGGCTTCAATAATTATTCCAACTCTTTTATTCGCAAAAATAGGGAACATTTACATAATTCTCATGCTGATAACAACTATCTGGCTGGGGCTTATCGGCTTTCTTGATGATTACATTAAAATATTTAGAAAGAACAAAGAGGGACTTGCCGGCAGATTTAAAATTGCAGGTCAGATTATCCTGGGAATTATTGTTGGTATAACTCTCTTTTTCAGCAATGAGGTAAGAATAGTGGAGAAGGTAAATGTTGCGAACCTGACATTAAGGGAGAGGCATGAGTTTATTGATCCTTCTGTTCAGATACCAACTCAGGGAGAGATAACCATGGAAAGGAAGTCAACAAAAACTACTATCCCCTTTGTAAAGAATAATGAATTCGATTATTCCTGGCTGGTCTCATTCATCAATGATGAACACAGGCGGCCGTATACCTGGATGGTATTCGTGATAATAGTAATATTCATAGTTACTTCAGTATCAAATGGGGCAAATCTGACTGATGGCCTCGATGGTCTCGCAACCGGGACCTCGGCAATAATAGGAACAGCGCTGGCAATACTGGCATATGTTTCCAGTAATATTATATATGCCAGGTATCTTCAGATAATGTATATACCGGGAACAGAGGAACTTGTCGTATATGCCAGTGCTTTTATCGGAGCTACAATTGGATTTCTGTGGTATAATTCATTTCCCGCTCAGGTTTTCATGGGCGATACAGGTAGCCTGTCACTGGGAGGTATCATAGCCGTATTTGCAATAATAATAAGAAAGGAGCTTTTAATTCCGATCCTTTGCGGGATATTCCTTGTTGAGAATCTGTCTGTGGTATTGCAGGTTGCATGGTTCAAAAGGACAAAGAGAAAATATGGAGCAGGAAGAAGGATTTTTCTCATGGCTCCGCTTCATCACCATTATCAGAAAAAGGGTTTCCCTGAACCGAAGATTGTCACACGGTTCTGGATTGTGGCAATAATATTGGCAGTAATTAGTATTGTGACGCTCAAGATAAGGTAACCAAATGAATAAGAAGATTGTAATACTGGGGGCAGGAGAGAGCGGTGCAGGATCGGCAGTGCTTGCACAGAAACAGGGATTTGATGTTTTCGTCTCTGACAAGGGTCAGATAAGAGAAAACTATCTGGATATTCTTGAGAAGCACAGGATTAAATGGGAGGAAGGAAATCATAATGAATCAATTATCCTATCCGCCGGTGAAATTATTAAAAGTCCGGGAATACCTGAAAACGCTCCGATAATACTAAAAATCAGAGAGAAGGGAATTCCTGTTATATCGGAAATTGAATTCGCCGGTAGATATGCAAAGGGGATAAAGATTTGCGTTACGGGAAGCAATGGTAAAACGACAGTAACTAACCTTATCTATCATATTCTGAAAAAAGCCGGGAAAAATGTTGCTATGACCGGTAATGTAGGCAACAGTTTTGCGATGGCTGTTGCAGAAGGCTCTTATGATTATTACGTAATTGAACTTAGCAGTTTTCAGCTTGACGGAATGTTTGAATTCAAAGCAGATATTGCGGTATTGATGAATATTACACCTGACCATCTTGACAGATATGATCACAAACTTCAGAACTATATTGATTCAAAGTTCAGAATAACACAAAATCAGAATAAAGATGAATTTCTGATTTACTGGGACGGAGATCCGATTATCAGAACTGAATTATCGAGGAAGCAATTTGGAATGACTCTGTTGCCTTTTTCTGATGAAACAAAGGAAGGCATGGCAGCTTATGTAGAAAACAATGAATTGATAATTGATTACCCAACTAAAACCACCATTATGACCATTCATGAATTTGCTTTAAAAGGTCGTCACAACACCTACAACTCAATGGCAGCCGCTATTGCCGGCAAAGCTCTTGGTATCCGCAAGGAGGTAATCAGAGAAAGTCTGGCTGATTTTCAGGGGGTGGAACATCGTCTGGAACCGGTTATTACAGTCTGCGGTGTAAACTTCATAAACGATTCAAAAGCAACAAATGTCAATTCAACATGGTATGCAATTGAGTGTATGGAAAATAATATAATATGGATTGTTGGAGGAGTTGATAAAGGGAATGATTATTCTGAGCTTTTTCCGGTAGTTAAAAAGAAGGTCAAAGCTATAGTTTGCCTTGGGAAGGATAATAAAAAAATTATTGAAGCTTTTAAAGATAAAATTTCGACAATTGTAGAAACAACATCAATGGAAGAAGCTGTCAGGTCTTCTTATTACCTGGCAAAGAAGGGTGAGACAGTGCTTTTGTCACCTGCATGTGCAAGTTTTGATCTGTTCAAGAATTATGAAGACAGGGGTCGTCAGTTTAAACAGGCAGTAAGGAATTTATAACTAATTAATTATGCAACAAGGCTGGCTTACAAAGACATTTAAAGGTGACAAGGCAATATGGGGTCTTGTGGCTCTTTTTATGGTCTATTCACTTTTAGCAGTGTATAGCTCTTCTGTAGGTGTAGCTTTTATGAAATATGGCGGCAATACGACATACTTTCTTAAGAGTCAGTTCTTCATGCTCGTTTTAAGTCTGGTTATAATAGTGGTTGTTCATTACCTTCCGTATAGAATCTACTTTTCTATGGCGGGAGTGATTCTTATATTCGCTGTGGGATTGCTGGTGCTGACTTTTGCTTTTGGGGCAAGAGTCAATGAGGCAATGCGGTCGATTGTAATTCCAGGGACAGGATTCAGACTGCAAACATCAGATGTTGCTAAAGTAGCTCTCATCTTGTATCTTGCCAGATCTCTTGCCAAATATCAGAAAGAACTTAATAATTTCATGCTGGTCTCAAAGTATTTTATTCTTCCGGTTTGCATTGTCTGTGGCCTTATATTACCTGAAAACCTCTCTACTTCACTTATGATATTTGGAATGAGCATGATAATAATGTTCATCGGCAGGGTCCCTCTCAAATTCCTGCTGGCTTATATTGGAATGGGGGTGGTCGGGGTTATCCTCTTTGCCATGGTGCTTACTGTAGTTAAAAAGGATAACAGGGTACAGGTCTGGAAAGACAGGATAGAACATTTTTTCACAGCCAAGGGGGATGATGACGGCGACTATCAGGCAAACCAGGCGAAGATAGCAATCTCAACAGGCGGACTATTTGGGAAAGCTCCGGGGAAAAGCACCCAGAGAAACATGCTGCCACAGTCGAACTCTGACTTCATTTTTGCTATTATTATAGAAGAATATGGATTATTGTTCGGCGCCGTCCCGCTGATTCTGGCATACATGATTCTGCTGTTCAGGGGTATCACCATAGCGAAAAAATGCGAAACTGCATTCCCTGCCTTTCTGGTTCTGGGACTGATTGTAATGATCGTCATACAGGCGATGCTTAATATGATGGTAGCAGTAGGGCTGTTCCCGGTAACAGGGCAGACGCTGCCCATGGTTAGCTGGGGAAGGACCTCTGTCCTTGTAATGAGTTTTTCAATTGGTGCAATATTGAGCGTAAGCAGGGTGGTAAACGCAAGAATAAAGAAGGAAGAACTGCCCGAAGAAGAAATTTCTGATGAAGGAGAAAAAATATATGAGCCTGCAAAAGCATAAAAGGGTGATAATCAGCGGTGGCGGTACCGGGGGGCATATTTTCCCTGCTATATCGATTGCCAATGCTCTCAGGAAAATTGATCCCGAGACTGAGATCCTCTTTGTAGGTGCTGAAGGCAGGATGGAAATGGATAAAATTCCTGCAGCAGGATACAAAATCATTGGCCTGCCGGTAGCAGGTCTGTACAGAAGCCTCACTCTGAAAAATTTTTCAGTACTCATCAAACTTTTAAAAAGCCTTAACAAGGCAAAAAAGGTTATCAGGGAATTTGCACCGGACGTTGTGGTAGGAGTCGGCGGGTATGCAAGCGGCCCGGTTCTCAGACAGGCAGGTAGGATGGGAATTCCCACTCTTATTCAGGAACAGAACAGCTATGCCGGTGTAACAAATAAGCTTCTTGCCAGGAGAGCATCTGTTATTTGTGTTGCATATGACGGTATGGATAAATACTTCCCCTCTGAGAAAATCATCAAGACAGGAAATCCGGTACGTCAGAATTTCGACAACCTTAAGAGTTTGCAGGATGAAGCGCTCTCTTTTTTTAACCTTAAGAAAGAGTTCCCGGTGATACTCGTACTGGGCGGATCACTCGGAGCCGGAAGTATAAATAAAAGTCTGTCAGAAAATATAAATAAGCTCCGTGACTCAGATTGCCAATGGCTGTGGCAGACTGGCAAATATTACTTTGAAAATGTCAGGGCACTGGTTTCTTTATTATTCACCGGAAATATATCAGTGCACGGGTTTATTAACCGGATGGATTATGCTTATGCTGTGGCGGATATAATCGTATCAAGAGCAGGAGCAGGTACCATCTCTGAATTATGTCTTGTTGGCAAACCTGTAATTCTGGTTCCTTCTCCGAATGTTGCAGAAGATCACCAGACCAGGAACGCTGAAGCTTTATCAAGCCGTGATGCGGCTATATTAATACCTGATAATCAGGCAGCCAAAACTCTCGTAGATGAGGCAATTAAATTAATTTCAGATAAATCGAGAAGAGACATGCTTGCTGAAAACATAGTTAAAATGGCCAACAGGGATGCTGATAAAAGAATAGCTGAAGAAATACTCAGGATTACTGTAGAATGATTGAGTTCAAAAATATAGAAGCAATATATTTTGTCGGGATAGGAGGTATCGGCATGAGTGCTCTTGCCCTGTATTTTGCAAAAGGTGGGTACACAGTTGCAGGATATGACAGGTCGGAAAGCCTGATAACTCATTCACTTGTTGAAAATGGTTGTACAGTCACTTATAAGGATGATTCAGGTGCTCTTCCGGAACTTTTCGGTAATAGTAAATATAAAAACAAGGTTCTTGTAGTTTATACACCGGCTATTCCTGCCGAAAACAGAATTCTTTCATTTTTCAGGGATAATGATTACCGGGTTTATAAACGATCAGAGATCCTTGGTGAAATATCATTAAACACCGACACCCTTGCAGTAGCCGGGACTCATGGCAAGACAACTGTTTCATCGATGATTGCACATTTGCTGAAGCAGTCTTCAATTGATTGTTCTGCTTTTCTTGGAGGTATATCAAAGAACTATAACTCAAATCTTATTTTGGGCGACAGCAGATATACGGTTATGGAAGCTGACGAATTCGACCGGTCTTTTCACAGGCTCAAACCACTTATCGCAGTTGTAACTGCACTTGACGCCGACCATCTGGATATCTATGGAGACCGCAATTCAATGGTGAAAGCTTATAATGAGTTTTGTGAAAAAATCAGGACCGGAGGCACTCTTATAGTGAATAACAGGATACGAAAAGAAATTATCGTCCCCGAAAGTGTTACATGCTTTACCTACGGACTTGAGACAGGTGCTGATTTCCAATCATTCGGTATAAACCATAGCAAAGAATATTACCGGTTCAATATTAAAACTCCTTCTACAACAATTGAGGATCTGCATTTTGGATTCCCTGGCATAATTAATATAGAAAATATGACAGCAGCTATTGCTGTCGCTCTGATATGTGGAGTAACGGAACAGGAAATCCGGAAAGCTGTCATTCTCTTCCAGGGAGTAAGGCGAAGGTTTGATATCCGGATAAATTTGCCGGGGCTTGCATTTGTTGATGATTATGCACATCATCCTGAGGAGATAAGGGTCTGCATAATAAATGTTAAAGAATTTTTTAAAGGGCGAAAAATAACCGGGATTTTTCAGCCACATCTTTTTTCCCGTACCCGTGATCATGCGGAAGGTTTTGCTGCAATTCTCGATGAACTGGACGAAGTTATACTTCTCCCCATTTATCCTGCTCGTGAAAAACCTATAGATGGAGTTACATCGGAGATTATTTTCAATAAAATGAAGTCCAAAAGAAAGAGGCTGCTGAAGAAAGAAGATATCCCCGGGAAACTGGATATAAACAAACTTGATGTGTTGCTGACAATAGGTGCCGGAGATATTGATTCACTGGTAATTCCGATTGAGGAAAAGCTTAAAAGCCAAAGAGAGAGATGAGGAAGGTTTTAAAGATATTACTGTTAATTCCTGTATTATACCTTATTGTAATACCGGTTTATCTTGCAAGTTCCACAAATTCAAGAACATGCGGAGGTATAGTTATTGATATAGCGGACTCATCTGATTATCATTTTGTCACTAAAAAACAACTATTGGCTCTTGCTTACGGGAACGCAACAAGGATCGTTGGCAGGCCTGTTAAAGATGTATCGGTTTCGGACATTGAAAGACGAATAAATGTATTGAGAGAATTAAAAAAGGCCGAAGTGTACATGACCGTTGATGGAACTGTACATGTTTTTGTTGAACAGCGTAGTCCGGTTATGAGAGTTATGCCTGATAATGGCGGCGACTATTTCATTGATGAAGACGGAGTTGTTGTGAGGAGACGAAATCTTTATAATCCCAGATTGCATATTATTGAGGGCAACGTGAATATAAGTTCTGCAATGCTTAACGGAGTAAGCGTCCTTGATACAAGTATTAAAAACTCGATTCTAAAAGATATTTATCACCTGGTCAATTATATTAATGACGACAGATTCTGGTCGGCGCAGATTGATCAGATCTATGTAGACGGAAACGATGAAATTGATCTTATTCCACGTACAGGTAACCAGCTGGTACATCTGGGGACAGCTGAAAACTATGAAGGAAAACTAAGAAACCTGGAAGCTTTCTACGATAAGGTACTACCGAAAGTAGGCTGGAATAAATATTCGTTGATAAACCTTGAATTTAAAGATCAGATAGTGTGTAAAAGAAGAGATAATCAGAAATAATCATATCTAAGTTATGAACAAAAAAGAACAGTATGTAGCAGCTATCGACATAGGAACCACAAAAATTGTGGCGATTGTCGGTAAGAAAAACGAGAATGGAAAAATTGAAATTCTCGGACTCAGCAAAGCTCTTTCAAAAGGTGTGAAGAGAGGCGTCGTTCTTAATATTGAGGAGACAGTAAATGCCATTCAGACTACCGTAGATGATGTGCAGAAAAGATCAGGGATTCTTTTTTCAGAGGTCTTTGTCGGTATAGCCGGTCAGCATATCAAAAGTATGAAAAACCGAGGCTATATCATTCGGGATGCATATGATGATGAAATTAAAAAGGAAGAAGTCTTCAGACTGATTGAGGATATGCATAAGATTCATATCGACATCGGAGAGGAGATAATTCATGTTATCCCTCAGAATTTCATTGTTGACAATGAGACAGGTGTTAAAAGTCCTATCGGTATGTGCGGAAGGCGGCTGGAAGCTAATTTCCATATAGTCATCGGACAGGTTGCCGCTGCAAAAAACATTGAAAAATGTATCAGGAAGGTAAATCTGACCGTAAAGGATATGATACTTGAACCTCTGGCTTCTTCCGATGCCGTTCTTACCGATGACGAAAAAGAAGCCGGAGTAGTTCTGGTAGATATCGGAGGAGGAACAACAGACGTAGCTGTATATTATGACAATATTATCCGTCATACTGCTGTGATACCTTTTGGAGGGAATGTTGTAACTAAAGATATCAAGGAAGGGTGCGCAATTCTTCAGCGACATGCAGAACAGCTTAAAATTCAGTATGGTTCCGCTCTTGGAGATATTGCTCCGGAAGACAAAGTCGTTTCTATTCCGGGTATCAGCGGACGGGAACCTAAAGAGATATCTTTTAAAAGCCTTGCTTATATAATCCAGTCAAGGATGGAAGAGATTATCGATGCGGTGAATTTTGAAATACAGAATTCAGGGTATGCAGACAAACTGGCTGCCGGAGTTGTTATTACAGGAGGTGGTGCAATGCTTAAACATCTTCCTCAGCTTATGAAGTTCAAGACTGCTATGGATGTAAGAATCGGTCTGCCGAATGAGCATCTTGCAGGAACTGCTAAAAATGAGATAAACCAGCCGATGTATGCTACGAGTGTCGGTTTGATAATGCGCGGTTTTGAGTATCTGGAAACTTACAAGAAGTCATTCAATGCCGGCATTCCGGAAGAATTTGTCAAACCCAAAGTCGCAGTTGACAACCGATACAATGAGGAAGAGGAAGAAGCATTTGTACCTCCTGTTCAGGAAGAGGAGAAAATTTCACTCACTGATAAAATCAAAACTATGCTTTCAAGAATGTTTGAGGTTGAAGATCAGCCTATTAACAAATAAATATGGCTATATATAAATAAGCTGTTCATAACAAATTAAATAAATACACTATGTCAGACGATATAATGAACTTTGATCTGCCTGTAGAGAGATCGTCGATTATAAAAGTTCTCGGAATAGGTGGTGGAGGCAATAATGCTGTCAATCATATGTTTGCAAAAGGTATCATGGATGTGAATTTTGTAATTTGCAATACTGACCATCAGGCTTTGTTAAAAAGCCAGGTACCCATAAAAGTCCAGATCGGAGAATCACTTACCGAAGGCAGAGGCGCCGGAAGTAAGCCGGAAATTGGCAGACAGGCAGCTATTGAGAATATAAATGATGTAATGGATGCGTTATCAGGTAATACAAAAATGGTTTTTATTACCACAGGTATGGGAGGAGGTACTGGTACGGGCGCTACACCAGTAATTGCAAAAGCCTGTAAGGAGGCAGGACTTCTTACAATAGCTGTTGTTACAATCCCATTTAAATCTGAAGGGAAAGTACGTATCCGTCATGCTATCGATGGCGTAACGGAACTTAAGGATTATGTTGATTCATTGCTGGTTATAAACAATGAGAAGCTTAGGGAAATATATGGAAACCAACCTGTTTCCACAGCTTTTGCCAAGGCTGATGACATTCTGACAACTGCAGTGAAAGGAATTGCAGAGATTATTACAGTCACAGGTTATATCAATGTGGATTTTGCTGATGTGGAAACTGTAATGAAAAACTCCGGAGTATCTATTATGGGTATGGGTAAGGCATCAGGCGAAAACAGGGCGATCAAAGCTATTGAAAATGCACTTTCATCACCTTTGTTGAATTCAAATGATATCACAGGGGCAAAAAGTATTCTGATAAATATTTCCTCGGGAATTGGAGAACATGAGCTCACAATGGATGAACTTGGTGAAATAACAGATTTTATGTACGATGCTGCATCCGATGATGCCTTAATTATCAGAGGATTATCAAAAGATGAAAACCTAAACGAGGAAATCAGTGTGACAATTATTGCAACAGGATTTGAATCTAACAGTATTTTCCAGCCTTATAAACCTAAAAAACCCAGTAAAGTTGAATTGATGACAAATAAAAATACAGTTCCCACCAGGATAATTCCTGAAACAGGAAATGATATATTCTCTGTTCATGAAAAGGGTAAAAAGTCCATTATCACAGATTTTGAAGAAGAATCGCAGGGCGTGATTGATTTCAGTCTTGAACATAATGAGGAGATGAATGAGATCAGAAACAGGAGACCCAGGGAAAATGATGAAAACATCGAAAAGCCTGAAGCAACTATGAGAAAAGTGAAACATATGCAGAATATTATGAAAAGGGAAGGTCTTTCCAACAAAACAATGAAGGAAAACATAGATACTTTTGAAGATGTACCGGCATATGTCAGAAAAAACCTGGCTCTCGGAATACCGGAAAATGTATCTGAGAGCAAATTATCAAAATTTACATTGACATCCGATGATAATGACGAACCTGTCTTAAGAGAGAACAATGCTTATCTGAATGATAATGTAGATTAGAAAGCAGCTCAAAAAGGTCGTTTTATTGTCTAGAGAAGTTTAAGAAGGAGATTCCGAGCGAAGCGCAGCGCAATGAGGAATCTCCCCGGATTTATGTCTTTGCGCAATCCTTTGCGACCTTTGCGGTTAAGTTTTGTTCATATTTTCTATATTTGCATCAGATGATCAGACACATTTCGATTATACTGCTTCTTGCCCTTTCTTCTGGATTAAATGCCCAGAATCCGGCTGCCTTGCGGGCCCGTTCTTCTTCACTTAAGCCCGACTCAATAAAAAAGCCAAGAATATTAAAGGAATATAATCTTTCTGCCGATTATTCTGAAGAGGTTAATACCCCGGTTGATACAATATTTTCTTTATTTAACCGGTTCAGGATTGCAGACAAATACTCACCGGTTAATGCCAGTCTTGGTAATTATGGCCTGCCTTTTTATCAGATCAGCTTTTTTGACAGGATAACGGACCCTGATAAATTCCTTTATACCTACTATTACCCGTTCATGCATCTTCCTTCCAATGCAATATTCATGAACACCCAGATCCCTTTCACTGAATTGAACTGGTCCTTTGCAGGCCCCAGGGAAACATCAGAACAAACATTCAGGGTCAGGCATTCACAAAATGTGAACAGGTTTTTTAACTTCGGATTCATATTCGATATTATATACAGTCTTGGACAATACAATTACCAGAGGTCAGAGGATAAGGACTTTACCTTTTTTTCATCATATACAGGTGCAAAATATAAACTTTACTTCTCGGCAGGTATAAACAACATCAATTCTTACGAAAACGGCGGAATACTCGATGAAACGCAGCTTAACAAGTCGAGTACACTTGAAATTCATACCAAGCTGGGTGGCGCCGATAAAGCACTTAGCGCTCTTAAGAACCGCAACCTGTTACTTATTCAGCGTTTTACTATCAGCAGCAATCCTGTGTTAAAATCAGATACTATACCTCATAAACGATCAGGCTTTTTTGGTCTAAGTGGTACTTTTTCGCATATTTTGGTGATTGAAAGCAATAAACGAAGCTACAAAGACGCTTATCCATTGTCATTATTTTACGATACGGCAAAAATTAACATAAGCAGAAGAGTTACTAATGACTCCCTCTTTTCGAGAAGCATCAAGAATACCATAAGATTTGATTTTGCAACAGATACCTCAAGAAAGTTCAGACTGGGAGGGGGAATTGGCTTGCGAAATGAATTAATCCGTTATAGTCAGATTGTTCCGACACATATTTTACCTTTAAATGATACAACATCTTCTGAAATAGCCATTTGGCACAGGGGAAACAATGCTTTGGTCGGGAGTTTATATAACAATATCGGAGACAAGTTCCGGTGGATAGCTACAGGAGAATTGTTTTTGACCGGATACAGAGCCGGAGATTTCAATCTTGACGGCATAATATCCAAATCATTCGACTGGAAAAAGGGAAGGGCTTTGTGGTTGATAACCGGGTCAATGATGAACAGGCAACCATCATTCTGGTACGAACAATGGGGAAGTAACCATTTTGAATGGCATAATAATTTTAACAAGGAGTTCAGAATTGATCTTGGATCTTCTTTCTCTTATCCTGCACGGAAGTTAGAATTCAAATTCAATTATGCCATAATAAAGAACTATACAGATTTTGATACTACAGCATTGCCATCACAATATTCCAGCGGACTTTCAGTTGCAGCTATTTCAGTCAGAAAGGATTTAAGAGCCTGGAAATTTCATCTTTCAACCGATGTAATTATTCAAAAAAGCAGCAATGTAAATATACTTGACCTTCCCCTGGCAACTGTTCGATCAGCAGGTTATTTTGAACACCTTTTCAGATTTAAGAAAACCGGAGGAAAACTAAACTTTCAACTTGGGGTTGATGTAACCTATAATACTCTTTATCATCCGTACTCCTATATGCCGGCAACTGGCAGGTTTTACCGTCAGGATCTGGTAAGTGCCGGTGATTATCCTTACGTAAATGTCTTTTTAAATTTTAAAGTTAAGAGAACAAGAGCCTTTATTATGTTCGATCATGTTAATTACGGATTAATGGGAGGGTCGGTACCACCTAACTACGACATGGTGCCCAATTATCCAATGAATATCAGGATGTTACGCTATGGTCTTTCCTGGACTTTTTATGATTAAAAAAAATGTTGTACTTTTGTAATTATTCTTAAAAGTAAATGTTTAACTAAAATTGCATTTTGGTAAAAAAGTCAACCTTCCTGTTAACGATCCTTGTAGCAGTTTTCTTTTCCTGTTCGGATCACCATCACTCCTCTAATAAAATAAATAATAGTACGGTTTCCTTCGATCTTGACTCTATCAGGAAAAGAGGAAAGTTGGTAGCAATAACCGACTTAAATTCAACAAACTATTTTGTTTATAAAGGAGAACCTATGGGATTTACATATGATCTCCTCAAGTCATTTTCAGATAATATAGGAATTGATCTGGAAATCATCGCTGAAAATCATCCCGAACAATCTTACAGAATGCTAAAATCAGGTGAAGCGGATCTTCTTGCTATCGGACTTACGGCTAATTCAACGAGAAAGAATGATGTGCTTCTTACGGAACCGTTTGATGAGACAAGGCAGGTGTTGGTGCAACGAAAACCACATAACTGGAGATCATTAACCTCGGAAGGACTCAATAAAAAACTGATCAGAAACCTGTCTGGGTTAGCCAAAAAAATAGTATACGTGCAGGCAGGATCTACTCATACTGAACAACTTTCTTTAACGGCTAAAGAAATTGGAGATTCAATTAATATCACAGAAGTTCCTTATGATCCTGAAAAACTGATCAAACATGTTGCAAGTGGCGAAATTGAATACACAGTATGTGATGAGAATTTAGCCTTAGTGAATGCAACATACTATCCGGATATTGATGTAAGTACACCTGTGAGCATTTCGCAGAGTATTTCCTGGGGAATAAGGAAGAATAATTCTACAGCTCTTTTAACAGAGCTAAATCGATGGATCACAACATATAAGAAAACAGAGTCATATGCTCAGCTATATGCAAAATATTTTAAAAATTCCCGGTCCAGCGCAATTGTAAAAAGTGATTTTTATGCCCTTAATACAGGCAAAGTCTCACAATTTGATGATCTGATCAGAAAATTCAGCATAAGCATTAAATGGGACTGGAGATTACTGGCTTCACTCATTTGTCAGGAGTCGCGTTTCGACCCCGAAGTTGAATCTTATGCAGGAGCCTATGGTTTAATGCAGGTTATGCCGGTTACCGGTATGAACTTTGGAATTGACATAACATCTTCACCGGAAAGTAATCTTAAGGCCGGTATCCGCTATATTAACTGGCTACATACAATATTTGATCCGAAAATTCCCGATGAAAAGGAAAGGATTAATTTTATTCTTGCATCATACAATGCCGGACCAGGACACGTTCTGGATGCCATGAAACTTGCAGAAAAAAACGGGATGAATCCTCATAAATGGAATGGTAATGTTGCCTTATGGTTGTTGAAAATATCTGAACGTCAATATTATAATGATGTTGTAGTCAAAAACGGATATTTCAGGGGTACCGAATCAGTAAATTTTGTTAGTCAGGTACTCGAGAGGTTTGAGCATTATAAGAATACTATTCCTTAAGAAAAACACTACCCCTTCTGAGGATTATCAGTAATTCGTGAAGAATCATCGCAGTTGCTCCCCAGATAGTGTTTCCTTCATAGTCAAAATATTTAATGTCGAGCATTTCTCCTCTGATTTCAAATGGTTTTACCTTGACTATTGCCGGATCAAGGAGTTTCTTAAGATCAGCTTCTATAAGAAATACTACCTCTTCAGGCTGATGAATAAATACAGGTTTCTCCCTTATCCACCCTATAACCGGAGTAACTATCATATTACTTACCGGAATAAATAATGGGGTAAGAGTTTCGATAACTCTTACTTTTGAAGAATCAATACCGGTCTCTTCATGTGCCTCACGGAGAGCTGTCATAATGACATTTTCATCTTCAGGTTCTTTCTTTCCTCCGGGAAAACTGATTTGACCACCGTGAACACCGTCATAATCAGGTCGTTGCATGAATATAGTATGAATTGATTCGTTATCAGGATAAAGAAGAATCAGTACTGCTGCAATACGGGCATTTTTCCCCGGAACCCGGGGAAAATATTTTACCATCCGGTCCGAAGAAGCCATCTGCCATTGTATCTCTGTTCCGGGCAGACCTTTACGGATTTCATTTTTTAATCTGGTTGAGAAATCATCCATGTTTTCACCCTTTGTAACCTTCATAACATCAACCCGGAAATCCATAATTTGTTCTCTGACTTAATTCACCACTAAATCCCCCTTGGGGGTTTCTTGCCTGTTACTGATCCAAGTGTAACTGATTGATCCCCGGTTCTCTCAAAAAAATCAATTCTTATAGGGTAATATCCGGGGTTAATCGGAACCAGTTTTACAACTGGATTGTCAGCTGAATGCAAACCGTCATTATCAAAAAGAAGCTGGTTGTTTAAGTATGTTTTGCTGCCATCATCAGATACTATCCAGAGATAATAAAGGTCTTTCTTTGTAATATGAAGATATCCTTCAAATCGAACACCAAAACTATCCTTCTTCAGGGCAAAACTCAGATCAAGTTTATCGGTAGTACCCATCTTTTTCGGAGTTAGTTTTGAAAAATCCGGAACCGAATCCCAAACTCCTTCATAATAGGAATATTTAAGACCTGGTTTAAGGTTTTCAACAGATTGCTGTCCATTCATATACTCTCCCTGAGAGAAGACGCGGGTTATACTGGGAATATTTTTATAATTTGATGCGACGCTTTTCACCTTTAAAGTACAAGGTTTCTTTATTTCAATTTTCTGTTTACAAAGAGGAGAATTAATTGTTGGTTCACTACCATCGGTTGTATAACGGAGATTAGGATTCAGATTTTGTACGAATGCATAGGCAGTGGTTCCTTTAGGTAAAATGCCTGCCATCGGATAGACCGAGAAATTGCCTCCGGTATCAAAAATATAACGCAAACCATCGTATACACTTTTAAAAGGTACAGAACCATGATCTTCATTAGAATAACCCACTACTTTCCATTTCAATCCTGTTGGTGCAGAGCTTTTAAGAAGTTTTTCCATAGAAGTTATCCCCATATCTTTCATTCCTCCTCCCTCACGTCCTGTGATAAAAATTGTTTTATTCCAGTTTTTAGTTTTAAGAAATTCAATCTGAGCGCTTTTAACCTGCATATTTTTCTTGTACCAGAAACTGGGATCGATAGCAATATAGGCATCAAAAAGATCAGGATCATTCAAAAGTGCGTGCATTACAAATACACCTCCGAATGAATGGCCTACAAGTACATTAAAAGACTCGGTCTTGAAATTTTTATTAATATACGGTATTAGCTCTTTTTTAAAGAACTGTACAAAATTATCTGCACCACCACCGGTGGTAGCACTTTGACTTGAATCTGGAAGAAAATCA
>Ga0209744_1000007_pt1 | contig 70883 bp, 59 predicted proteins | sample BarGraNGADG00311_2_FD_184494 | JGI IMG/M metagenome (GOLD analysis project Ga0209744, IMG submission 184494) | Arctic peat soil microbial communities from Barrow, Alaska - Barrow Graham LP Ref core NGADG0004-311 (SPAdes) (version 2) | ecosystem: Environmental > Terrestrial > Soil > Wetlands >... | reverse complement strand
GTACCCGCTGCTGTGATGCCCGATCGTTCTAACGATTATGGTTTTGTGAACTACCCGCCACTGTGACAAATTAAAGTTATGGGAAGGCTTCATAAAACCGGGATAAGTCAGAAGACCTGCCAGATAAAACCATATTCACAGCTTTCGGGGAAAAAAGCGCCGGATCATTGATTGATTCCTTACTTAACCTCCTGTCAGCCCTGATAATGGTTATCATAGCAAATGATAAGTATTATTATGGAAAAAACTATTGATCAGAAAGAAAAGAAATCCGTTTCAGGAGTGAGTCTCCTGATTATTGCATGCATAACATCACTGCAATTAAACGGTCAAATGTTATTTCAAAATGACACCCTGAAAATTCAGGAAGTAATAATCACACGAAAGCAGATAAGTTCAGAGCAGCCAGGCTTCAAATTCTACAGAATCGATTCTTCACAGCTTAAGGATTACCCGCTTTTCTCCCTTACCGAATTACTGAATGATAACACTCCCTTATTTATTAAATATTACGGGTCAGGAGGAACGGCAACTTCATCATTCAGGGGAACCTCCGCCGGACATACACAGGTTTTATGGAATGGCATCAATATAAACGATCCTATGCTAGGTCAGACCGACTTTTCCCTTTTGCCTTCAGGTATGGTAGACAATATTATGATCAGCTTCGGTGGCGCATCCATGGATCTGGGTAACGGTGCTATCGGTGGAATTATAAACCTCGAGAATGAGCCCTCCTGGAAGAAACAGACGCTTATCGATGCCGTTCCTGGTGCAGGCAGTTATGGAAGATATTCAGGATTGGTGAAAGTGAGCACAGGAAGTGATCATTTCCAGTCGGTTACAAAGAGTTACCTGAACTCATCTCAAAATAATTTCTCTTATTACGATACAGAAGCTATCCCTGACCCAATCTGGAAAAAAAGGGAAAATAATCAAGTCCTCCAGAAGGGTTTCATGCAGGAACTCTATCTAAGGAAGAATGAAAATGTACTATCAGCCCGATTCTGGTACCAGTCGGCTGACCGTGATCTGCCCGGATCAACTCTGTACGGATATGCTGGGGAAAAACAATCCGACAATTCATTCAGGAGCCTCGTAAACTACGATATTGTGGATGGGAAAAAAGAATATTTCGCAACGGCTGCCTGGATGTTATCAAATCTCAACTATACCAGTAAGCTCTACTCTATTGATTCTAAAAATAAGGCTAACACTTTTGTTATTAAGGGAGGCATGACAACGCCGCTCGGAGAGTATTCACTTCTTAAGATTGTCTTAAGTGATGAATTAAATAGTATTGAATCAAATAATTATAAAGAGAGTGTCAGACACAATAATGCCTCGGTCACTCTATCTGCTGAAAGGAAGATAGGTAAAAGGTTCGGCGCGGTGATCCTTCTCAGAGACGTTCTTGATGATAAATCATTCCTGATTCCTGATTATTCTGCAGGTTTTGAATTCAGGATCATCAGGGGAGAAGAACATTTTCTAAAGCTAAATTTATCTAGAAATTCAAAGATACCATCCCTGAATGACCGTTTCTGGAATCCGGGTGGTAATCCTGATCTGAAAAACGAATATGCTTACTCATATGAAATCGGATATAAACTTGACCATCAGCTTACCAATTCTGTTACACTGGGATCTGAGCTGAACTATTTTAACAATCATATAAGGGATATGATACAATGGCGTCCTGGAGAATCTTCTTTTTGGGTCGCAGATAATATTGGGAGCGTCAACTCATCAGGATTTGAGTCGTCATTGTCAGTGAAATATCTGAATAATAACCTGTCTGTTAACTTCAATGCCGGTTATTCTTATACCAGGGCTATAGATAAGAACAACGGATCATTTGAAACCACCGGTAAACAATTGATTTACATTCCCGAAAATCAGGCAAATTGCTCTCTCCATCTTGCTTATAAAAACATTTATACTGTATGGGTGACCAATTTTACAGGACGTACTTATACAACTCCGGATAATTCAGGTTTCCTTAATAGGTATTCAATTAATAGCTTCACCAGTGGTATGAAATTCAGTATTAAAGAGAATGATATTGATCTCAGGTTTAAGATTGATAATATTTTTGATACTACTTACCAGACAATTGCTTATTATCCTCAGCCCGGCCGAACATATTTTTTGATACTTTCCTTCCATTTTAAAAAGTAAGAAATGAAATATCAGGGGATTTTTATACTTGCCATTTGTATAATTTATTTTGAATCGTGCGGAGGAAAAAAGGCAAGTCATTTCATTCCTGGCATTAATGATAAAGAAGATTTGATATCACGGGCAGAGAGATTTACTCTTGAGAGAAAAATTGGTTATACTGATGCTACAATAATTGATGCATGGCAAGGGGCAAATAATGTTGAACAGATCTATCATCTTGTAAAAAAAGGATCAGCTTTGCCGGCAGGTTTTGATTCTTCATCAGTAATTTTTGTTCCTCTGAAAAAAATAATATGTATGTCGAATACGTATATTGGAATGATTTTGGCATTAGGTGAAGCAAATTCTATTGTTGGGGTATCGGGTACCGGATTCATTTTTTCACCTGTTCTGATAAAAAATGTTGAAAAAGGTCTGATACAGGATGTAGGTTATGATGCTAATCTGAACAAGGAGTTAATCCTTAAGATTTCACCTGATGTTATAATGATGTATGGTATTGGAAGTGAGTCTGTAAGCTATACAAGCAAAATCAAAGAGTTAGGTGTTAAAGTTGTTTTTAATGCAGATTATCTCGAAACAGATCCTTTGGGCAAAGCGGAATGGATAAAATTTTTCGGAGCTCTTTATTGTAAGGAAGAATTGGCTGACAGTATATATAAGGCAGAAGTTGATGCATATACAAAATTGAAATCATTTATTGGCAGGAATGCCAAAGGTAAACCCAGGGTTTTGCTTGGTTTTCCTTATAAGGACACATGGTATATTTCCCCTGGCAATTCATTTATCAGTAAGATGATAACCGATGCCGGCGGAAATTATCTCTGGCAGAATACCAAATCCTCCATATCAATGCCATTCGGAATAGAAAATGTCTATTTACGTGGTCTTACTGCTGATTACTGGCTGAACATAGGAAGTATCAGTACGAGAAAAGAGATTGCAAATGTTGATCCACGCCTGAATGATCTTCGATGTTTCAAAAATGACAATCTCTTCAATAATAATAAAAGGATTACTGCAAATGGTGCAAATGATTATTGGGAAAGTGGCGGTCTTTTTCCTCATCTGATTCTGAAAGATATAGCTACAATTCTCCATCCTGAATTATTCAGCGATAATGATTTAGTATTTTACAGGAAGATTTATTAAAAAAGGTTTATTGAAAACTAAAATAAAGATAGCGACATCCGCTGATAATAAATCAGCAAGAAGATTTAGGATTGTTTTCTCCGGATTGTTAATTCTGGTTTTAACTTTTCTGATTCTCGATGTTTTTTTTGGGTCGGTAAGTATAAAAGCCTCAGAAGTAATAAAAGTATTCTTTTCCGGTACACATAGTAATTTTGAAACCATTATTCTGAAATTCAGAATACCAAAGGCTATAACAGCATTGACAGTTGGAGTAGCCTTATCTTTAAGCGGTTTGCAAATGCAGACAATATTCAGGAATCCAATGGCAGGTCCTGATGTTCTTGGTATAAGCTCAGGAGCCAGTCTGGGTGTAGCATTTGTAATTTTAGGTTTTTCCCGAAATATATCACCTGAAAGTTTGAATGGTTTAGGCAACTGGATTCTTGTTGCAGCATCATGGTTAGGAGCTGGTGCTGTAATGCTGTTAATCATGGCTATCTCATCAAAAGTAAAAGATATTATGACCATCCTTATACTTGGGATTATGCTTTCAAGCGGAATTTCAGCTATCGTTACAATAATGCAGTATTTCAGTAATGAGACGATGTTGAAAGCCTATGTTATATGGACCATGGGAAGTTTAGGAAATCTTACGGTAAGTCAGCTTAATGTTCTTTTAGTTTGCGTTTCAGCCGGAGTGATACTAAGTTTGTTTTCATCCAAAATATTGAATGCGTTATTGCTTGGTGAAAACTATGCAAGTAGTATTGGATTGAATGTGAGGTTTTCAAGGGTAGTAATATTTGTTTGTACCAGTATTCTGGCCGGAAGTGTAACGGCATTCTGTGGACCTATAGGATTCATAGGCATTGCAGTGCCACATATAGCGAGAATATTATTTAAAACATCTGATCATAAAGTATTAATACCTGGAACGATTCTCACAGGAGGAGCAGTTATGCTGCTATGTGATATTATTTCGCAACTTCCCGGTTCTGAAAGTGTTCTGCCGGTTAATGCTGTGACATCGCTTATTGGTATTCCCGTGGTTATCTGGGTGATCATGAGAAACCGGAAATATACCGGATCATTCTGATGAAAATGAATTTAACTGAAATATTATCTCTTGACGCACTGAAAATAGGTTATTTTTCAGGGAAAAAGGAAAATATACTTCTTCCTCCTCTTTATGCACGTGCGGGCAGGGGTGAACTTATAGCAGTTATTGGACGAAACGGAATAGGTAAAAGTACGCTATTAAGAACACTGATAGGTTTACAACGGCCACTTGGTGGTGGAATCTTTTATAACGGGAAAAATATCAAAGATTATTCCAGAATGGATCTCGCACTGAAAGTCGGTTACATTTCAACAGAAATTGTAAAGGTTAGTAATATGAGTGTATATGATCTTGTTGCCCTTGGACGATTTCCTCATACCAACTGGATAGGGAAAATTGAAATGAAAGATCATGAGGTAATAATGGATGCAATTGAAAAGACATCAATGGGGCCATTATGCAGGAAATATGTCTCAGAGCTTTCTGACGGAGAACGTCAAAAAGCTATGATAGCAAGAATTTTAGCCCAGGATACCGACATAATGATTATGGATGAGCCAACTGCATTCCTTGACATAGCTGCCAGGTATGAAATTCTTCAGTTAATGCATACACTGTCGGATAAAAGTAGCAAGACTATAATATTTTCAACCCATGATCTCCAGATGGCTATTAACCGCTCGGATAAAATATGGCTGATACTTGATAACGAACTGGTTGAAGGGGCTCCTGAAGATCTTATTATTGCAGGGGCATTTGATCATTTATTTGATAACTCGGCTGTCAGTTTTAATCCTGGAGATGGAACTTTTTCATTCCGTAACGAAGAAAAGGGAACTATGTACGTAGAAGGTGATGGTTATACAAAGCTTTGGACTGAAAAGGCAATCATCAGGGCTGGCTTTACTCTTACGAAAGAAAAAAAGATTCCTTATATAGTTTCACCTTCAACGAAGAACAAGAACTGGCAATTAATCACATTTAACACATTACATGAGTTCCGATCTATTTACGCACTAATAACTTTTTTAGGCAAAGAAGCGAACGGTCTTACTTAAAGTACTTTCTATAGTTATCAATAAAAGGACCTATATCTTCAACTGCCAGTTTCTTAGCAATTATTTTCTTGTTTTTATCCAGTATATATACGGTAGGTGTAGATTGAACATTATAATAATAATCAAAATGTGAACTTCTTTCAGGATCCCATCCATTTATCCATTTAAGTTTATTATCCTCTATATACTTAGTCCATTTTTCCTTATCTTTTGTAGTGCATACAGCAAATACTTCCATACTGTAATCTTTTGGTTTTTCATAATATGCTTTAAGCTTTGGGGTGGACTCTTTGCAGTGTCCGCAATCGGGTTCCCAGAAATACAGGACGGTAAACTCCTTTTCAACATCATATAACGATACAAATATTCCTTTGTACGAGTCCATAACTAAATTTTCAGCCTTTTTACCAATGAGATTTGGTCTTAAAAGATTAACCTGTTTCCGGAGATCGTCTTTAAATTCTTTTGTTACCCAATCGGCCTTCCCGGAAAGATAAATTTCATCAGCAAGTTTAACCAATACTGCATCTTGTCCCATTATTTCACTTTCCCGGAAATGATTAAAAAGAAAGACGGAAACAAATTGAAATATCTTATAATTTCCGCTGCATTTAAGAAGTAGTTTGTCAATTTCCTTGTTGATTGAATCGGGTGATTGTATTAAAACATTTGTGAAAAAAGCTTCTAGCCTTGCATATAGAATAGGTGTACGAATGAGTCTTTCATCGGAAAGATCAGTGTTGTCAAAAAAATGATCCTTGTTAAAGTTATAATTCCAAATCCATCTTACAGAATCAGGATTTGCGATTCCGACCGGCACAGAAAACTGAGGAACATCAACAGGTAGTAATGATTTGACCAGAGTGGCAAGTAAATTCCCGTTATTAGCTTTAATAACACTTTTAAGGTATGATTTCATGTTATCCTCCTGAAGTTTTTGAATTGAACCAAGAATCTTCAGTGAATCATTGTTTTGCTTATTGTTTTGAATTCTTCTCGAGATAGTACCTGATTGTTGCTGCATAGTCAACCATTTTTTCTGGTATTCGATGAATGCAGAATTTTCCTCCGATCCGCTGAATTTCAGCGTATTGAAATAATCTCTGAACAAGCAGCTCACTTTAAAGTGCTGTTCTTTTGATATCAATAATTCAAAATATTTTCTGCCGGGTAATACGATCATATAAATACCTTCAGGCAGAACTTCCTGCCCGTGCACAACTCCATGCCCTGTTCTGTCAAGCTTAATGGTATCTTTAATATACTGCTTATCACCAAGATGATAGGCCAGAAAGACTGTGGAATCCTGCAGATCATGTATCGTAATATCAAATTCGTAACCAGTTTTTACCTGGCCAAGCAAGAATATTGGTACAATTGAAAATAAAATGGAAAAAAATATCCTCCTCATTTATAGATATGATTATTAAAGATATCTGCAAAAATAGCCAATGCAATTTCTCTGCCAAAGTTTGTCGGCCAAAAAATTAAAAATATATTTTGTACATTTGATATAAGAACCATTGATTAAAATGAAGATTTCTTTGCTTATTCCGGTATTTGATTACGACATTGTTGCTCTTGTTCACAGCATGAAAAATGCCCTGGGTATAGTTCCCGAATTTCAAGAAATTCTTATTGGAGATGACGGTTCTTCTGCTGAATTCAGAGAAAAATATAAATCTCTTGAGGGTGACAATGTCAGAGTTATCTATTCTGAGAAAAACATCGGAAGAGCAGCAATAAGAAACAGGCTTGCTCTTGAAGCCAATGGTGATTTTTTGCTTTTTATTGACGCTGATACAATGTTACCGGGAACAGCTGAGGCTTATATGCTGAAGTGGATTCCCTTTATGAAGATATCGCGGGTTCAATGTGGTGGAGTATTATATCACGACAGTGCTCCCGGAGATCCTGACAAACTTCTCAGATGGAAATACGGAAAATGGCAGGAACAACGCAAAGCAGCAGAAAGAAACAAGCACCCCCACGCAGGTTTTTCAACATTTAATGTTCTTTTCGAAAAATCAGTCTTCTCTAAGATCCGCTTTAATGAAGAGTTGAAGCAATATGGTCATGAAGACACACTTATGGGATACCAGCTGAAAAAAGCCGGGATTGATATTCTACATATTGACAATGGCCTTGTACATGAGGGACTTGAATCTAACAGGGATTTTCTTAATAAAACTAAACTCGGTATAGAAAATTTGAGTAAACTTTACGATAGTGTCACTGACAAAAAGTCTTTTTCTAAAACAGTGAGGATGCTCGGGATTTATCAAAAACTCAGGTTCTTTGGGTTAACACGGTTATTTGCTGCCTTTTATATCAGGTACCGCGACAGGATGGAGATCAGACTTGATTCAAGTAATATTTCCCTTCTACTGTTTAGTTGCTATAAAATGAGCATGTTTTGTACCTATCGCGAGATTCACAGAAGGAAAAAAATATTTCCATTTTTTATGAAATTTTAAAACCAGCAGATCATGTCTTTAGCGAAGGCTTGAAAATATGAATTTGCATATATCTATTCGCTTTGGTCATATCCGGTGCGAATTAAGATTCTTTCAAATTTTTATACATCCATTCTCATAAGATCGATGTTGCCATCGTCTCTTCTTGTTGCGTTCAGTATAAAATCGAACCTGTTAATCATTGTACAGAGGAAAAAGTCGGTAGGAGGTGAATAATCGATATTGGCAGGATTAAAGAATCGCCTGCCTGAAGTATTCTGAAGATCTGTAATTTTTTTGCCTGTTATGAAATTTTTATTTTTCAGTTCTGTGGCTATTAATTCTGCACACAGTAGATCCTCTTCAGCTGAAATGGTCGCCCTGTAACCCATCGCAACTAGTGAAACATGATCAGGATTAAGAGTTTTTATATATCTGACAATTGCACCGCTGTTTACTAGACTACCAGTCAGAACAATATCTGCATTTACCGCATTGACAAGACCTTGTGTACCGGCTGTTGTAGTATGGATTACAGTTTTTCCTGTAAGATCAGTTTTAATAATTTCTGTCGGACTGTTTCCCAGATCAAACCCCTCAATTTTTTTTTCGTCTCTCTCACCCACAAGAACAGAATTAATGTACTTCTTTTTTAATTGAAATGCTCCTGAAACTTCCGATGTAGCAATGATCTTCACAGCGCCTGAATCAACGACATAACAAGCTACTGAAAAAGCTCTGAAAACATCTATTATAACTGCAACTCCTTTTGCTTTTCTGGCACCTTCGACAAACTCAAGGATATCAACCTTCATTTTACTTTTTATTTTATCAGGTGAAAATAGCAATATTTTTAGTACATCTCATTTCACACCTTCATGTATTTCGTATATTTGAACCTGAGAGCAGTTTATTGAAATAACTTACTGATATAAATGCAAATATAGCATTATGGAAAATCCTGTTACATGGGTACTGGACAAGTTAAAACGTCTGAATGATCTGATCTGGCATACACCGCTTTCGGAAATATCTAAAGGTAAAACATTCTTATTAAAGCAATTGAGAATTTTTATTCTGGCCGCGCAGGGCTTTAGCAATGATAAAGTTTCACTTCGCGCTTCAGCGCTGACATTCTATTCGCTTCTTTCTGTAATACCTATTGCCGCAATAGTGTTTGCAATCGCAAAAGGATTTGGTCTCGATCAAACACTTCAGGACCAAATAATCAAAAAATCCGAGTCTGAACAGGAGGTTCTGAAATGGTTATTACAGAATGCCAGAATTGCAATCGAAAAAACCAGTGGAGGCTATATCGCTGGTATAGGAATTATAATACTTTTCTGGTCGGTAATGTCATTGCTTAATCATATAGAAAGCTCCTTCAATCATATCTGGCAGATCAGATCATCCCGACCATGGCACAGAAAATTTACCGATTACCTGACCATAATGCTGATTGCGCCTGTTTTTATTATTCTTTCAAGCGGCATAACTGTATTTATTAGTACGAAGCTTCCTGCTTATATGTCAACAGCACCAATACTTGACTTTTTTAAACCTGTAATTAGTCTTCTTGTCAAGTTTTCACCATATTTTCTCAACTGGATATCTCTTACAATACTGTTCATTATAATGCCAAATGCAAAAGTCAAGTTTGTTCCTGCTGTGATTTCAGGTATAATAGCCGGTACAATCCTTCAGGGCATTCAGTGGTTATATATTGATCTTCAATTCGGGATAACAAAGCTGAATGCGATCTATGGATCTTTTGCGGCTGTACCTCTGTTTATTATATGGTTACAGAGCAGTTGGATCGTGGTACTTCTAGGAGCGGAAATATCTTTTGCCAATCAGAATATTTCACGTTATGAATTGGAATCTGAAGCTTTAAATATAAGCAACTATCAAAAACGTGCTCTGGTACTGATGATAATGCATATGATAATCCGGAATTTTTCCATCGGTGAAAAACCCATCAGCGCTTCATATATAGCAGCAAATCTAAAAATACCGGTACGACTCGCACGTGACATAATTCAGGATCTGAGTAGTGTGAATCTTGTTTCTGTAATTCATGAAAATGAAGATATAGAGCGTTTATATCAGCCAGCTGTTGACATCAACCGGTTAACAGTCAGTTATGTTTTTTCACGTCTTGATAAGAAGGGTGTCGAGCAGATAATGGTCATCAGGAATAAAGATTATGAAAAAATTATTTCAATGCTCGAAAAGTTTGACCGGCTGATTGCAAAATCAGATTCAAACATTTTAATCAAAGACCTATAGTTTTCCTGATGGGTTTTGTTTTTTTCCCAGGCTTCTTTTCTTTATAATTTTCAACGAAGCTTATAAATTCAGTAAATGATTTCCAATTATTAAACAGGTAATGCGGAAGTTTTAGAACAATGTGTTTTGTAGTTAATTTTTGTTCCCAGTAACCTTCAAGATTTTTTGAAGGGAAAACCCGGTCAATTTCGCTGGTAACGGCATAATCCCATCTAAAACCAGGTTCTTTTTGCTCCATAATACGGTTATATAACCACCGGAGTTCGTCGTGTAATGATTTAAGAGTTCTGTCCGGAATCCTTTCTATATTTGTCTGGTACGATTTTCTGTCACCGAACATTCTGAGATAGAATTTGTCAATGTTTTCTTCATTGATATTATTCAATGTGCCTTCAAATACATGAAGCGGTATTCCATACTGATCATCAGCAGGTATCGGAGTACCGTTAACGGCAATGGTAATGTCGGGTTTAATACCTGTCTTTGGCGAAAGATACTCAGCTGCCCATACACCAAGTGACCATCCTATCAGGGTAATTTTTTCATAAGTTTTCATTTCCGGAAGCACTAGCGCTTCATCGGCAGAATAATTATAAAAAAGAATAAAATCAAATTCATCATTGCAAAACGGCGTGAAGACATTTTCATCTGTACCCCAGCCACCATATAATACAACAAGTTGATTATTCTTTTCCCGTCTTCTGATATAGGTCTTCATAATACTCTATACAGATTATTGATAATTGAATTCAGCTATCCCCATTCGCTGAAAGTACGCAAAGATAATCTAATTATTTAAGTTGAATATTTTAATATTTTGATTGAAGTGAGAAATAGTATTAAACAGAGGCAAAAAAATAAGAGGAGTAAGGGTGGTTGTGAGAATCAGGAGCGGGCTTTATTAATGAGATAACTCCCGTGTCTACTGTCTGATAAAAGGATGGAACCACGGTTAGCTGGCGCTAGTCCTAAGATTCCTGATGTGAAAGTCAATGTCTGCAATACAATCCTGTTGATTTTCACCCCCAACCCTTGCTCATCTCCTCTTAATACCAATAGCATGAGCTTGGAACAAATTTATATAAATAAATCATTAAATCAAAATAAATTGTAAAAATTATCCGATCCCTATGTTAATAATTGATAAAATATTGCTTATTTTTATAGTAACTGATCAGAATCGAGAACCATTTGCCGTGGTAGCTGAACTTGAAAAAATATTATATGATGATGGTGGTGGATTCAGAGCCGCATATATAAATGATACTGGCGGTTTATGGCACTTTCATCCGGAGTATGAACTTGTTCTGAATATTAAAAGCAACGGAACGAGGATTATCGGGGACAGTGTTGAATTATTTGATCAGTACGATATGGTTTTAATTGCAGGTAACATTCCTCATTGCTGGAATTATTACAGACAAAATAATATTCTTCCCGATAATCATGGTATAATTGTTCATTTTAAGATTGAATCAATCGGCGAAGCATTATTAGCACAACATGAACTTCATTGCCTCAAAGAAATATTACATGATGCTGAAAGAGGAATAGTTTTTTCTGTTGAAGATTCCAGGAAAGCTGAAAAATATTTCTTACAAATGATCAGGAATAAGGGAATAGACAAATTGATTGATTTTTTCAATATCATGATAGTATTATGTGCCTCAGATAATAAAGCTTTACTTTGTTCAGAGAACTATAAACTGGCATTTGACGAGCGAGGAAATAAAAGAATGTCTGATGTTTATACATATATAAGAGAAAATTATTTTAAACCCATTCCTCTTGAGAAGATCGCAAAAATAGCAAAGATGAGTCCTTTTGCCTTCAGCAGATATTTCAAGAAAAACTGTGGAGCTGGATTTATTGAGTACCTGAACCGCGTCAGGACAAATAAAGCATGCTACCTGCTTCGGGAAACGGAATACCAGGTACACGATATAGCTTTGGAATGCGGTTTTGCAAGCATCTCAAATTTCAATAAGCAATTCCGTAAGACCGAAGGAATATCACCACGAGATTACAGGGCACAATTCAATTAATGTCCAATTAATTGTAATTTCGCAATTCAATTACTCTTAATCTTTAACTTTATGGCAATGACATTGCTTGAAAAAATACTTGCAGCACATTCAAAACATGATACTGCTTCTCCCGGTCAAATTATTGATATTGAGATCGACACCAGAGTTGCGCGTGATTTTGGAGGCGCAAACGTAGTCAGGAATCTAATTGATTTTGGTTTAAAGATAAATGACCCCAACAAAACTTTATTCACATTCGATTGTAATCCAACGGGTTCTGATCAGAAGTATGCCGTGAATCAGCACACATGCCGATTGTTTGCGCGTGAACAAGGAATTAAAGTGTACGATATTGATGCCGGAATAGGTACCCATTTACTGTTGGATAAGGGATATGTTTACCCGGGATCCACTGCAGTGTCCACTGATTCACATGCTAATATTCTGGGTGCAATAGGTGCTTTCGGACAGGGAATGGGCGACATGGATATTGCAGCAGCCTGGCATACTGGAAAAGTCTGGTTCAAAATACCACCATCGGTTAAATTTAATTTTGAAGGGAAAATTCCTGAAAATGTCAGTTCAAAAGATATAGTTCTTAATCTGCTTAAGATATTCGGAGCAAACACACTTCTTGGTTATTCAATTGAGGTCTATGGCCCTTCTGTGGACAATCTGGATCTTGACGACAGGATCACTATTTCCTCAATGGCAACTGAAATGGGAGCAATAATTATTCTGTTTCCGCCATCGAAAGAAATTATCGATTATTGTAGAAAGAGGTCCAAAAAGAAATTTGAACCATTTTTTGCTGACAGCAATGCACACTATGAGAAATCTCTCACAATTAATGTGAATGGCTTTCAACCAATGGTTTCACGTCCTGGTAAACCCCATGATACAGTGAATATTTCAGAAGTTCCTGAAATAAAAATCGATTCGGCATTTATTGGAAGCTGTACCAATGGCAGGATGAATGACATGAATAGGGCTGCAGCTATCCTGAAAAACAGGAAGGTAGCGCCAGGGGTTGTTCTTAAAATTGTTCCGGCTACTGATGAAATCTGGAAACAATGTCTGAAAGAGGGTCTGATAGATATTTTTAAGAAGGCCGGTGCTCTGGTTTCCAATGCTGGATGTGCAGGTTGCGCAGCCGGACAGGTGGGCCAGAATGGCCCGGGAGAAGTTACAATAAGTACAGGAAACAGGAATTTTCCAGGGAAACAGGGCAAAGGCAGCGTATATCTTGCTTCCCCGGAAGTAGTGACAGCATCTGCTATTGCAGGATATATTACTACATCTGACAAGATACCCGAAAAGCCGTCTGTATTTGTCAGGCCCGAAAAACATGAAGAAATAAAAGAAAGGGATAATCATCAAATACTCTCATATGAAAAAGGATCTGTTGTTGAAGGAAAAATATGGCTTATACCAAAAGATAATATTGACACAGATATGATTTTCCATAACAGATACCTGGCTATTACTGATATAAAGGAGATGGGCCGGTATACTTTTGATAACCTGAGTGGGTTTGAAGATTTTTCTAAAAAAGCTGAACCAGGAGATATTATTATAACAGGAAAAAACTTTGGATGCGGGAGTTCCAGACAGCAGGCCGTAGATTGTTTTGCAGCCCTTGGAATACAGGCAATAATTGCGGATTCATTTGGCTCTATTTACGAACGAAATGCAATAAATGCCGCATTTCCGATTATAACATGCAAAACAATATCCGGACTGGATTTGAAAAATGGTGATCACATTAAAGTGAATCTAAAAACAGGAGAAATTGAAAATCTTAATAATAATTTAATTATACAGGCAGAACCATTTTCAGATGTCCAGTTTGAGGTTTTCCAGAAAGGTGGTTTGCTGGGTAAATAAAAAGGATTGAGAAAAATTATAATAAGTTAGTTATGAATCCACAGACATTTGCTGAAAAGATATTCAAAGCTCCGGCCGGAGCAATTGTTTTTGCCAGGCCAGATATTATTCTTACTCATGACAATACATCAAGTATATATAAGACATTTCAAAAAATGGGAGGTATGGATGTTGCCAATCCCGACCAGATGCTCGTTGTTCTTGATCATAATGCTCCTCCGGCTGATGCTAAACTTGCAACACAGTACCAGGAAATCAGGGATATAGTCGCACGCCAGGGTATTAAAAAATTCTATGATGCCGGGAAAGGCATTTGTCATCAGATAATGTCGTACCATGCCAGTCCGGGAATGCTTATTGTAGGCAGCGACAGTCATACTTCAACTGCTGGAGCTTTCAACTCCCTGGCTGCCGGAATTGACCGGACCGAATCAGCCGGCATATGGAAAAGAGGAGAGACCTGGTTCCGGGTACCTGAATCAATTAAAATATCTCTTTCGGGCCGGCTAAAGGAAAATGTATCGGCAAAGGATCTTGCTTTATGGATTATAGGAATGATCGGATCTGACGGCGCAAACTATATGTCGATAGAGTATCATGGAGAGGGTGTGAAGACACTTGAAATTTCAGATCGGATGACAATTGCAAACCTTGCATCTGAAATGGGCGCTAAAAATGCCGTTTTTCCTGCTGATGAAGTCCTGAATAAATTTTATGGCGAAAAGACATCAGGAATATGGGCAGATGACGGTGCAAATTATTTTAGTGAGATCGACATTAATCTGAGCGAAATATTCCCGGTTGTTGCAGCACCCCACAATGTAGATAATATAAAATCAGTTGCTGAAGTAGCAGGAACTGTTGTTCATGAGGGACTTATCGGTACCTGTACAAACGGAAGGATAGAAGATATGCGGATTGCTGCATCGATTCTGAAGGGTAAAATTATTAAGGATAGTTTTCAACTCAACATAATTCCCGCATCAAGAAAGATATTCCTTCAGGCTATTGAGGAGGGTCTGATTTCGATATTTATTAAATCAGGAGCAAATGTTCTTACTCCGTCATGCGGCCCTTGTCTGGGTACCGGACAGGGGATCCCTGCAAACGGACATGTCGTTATTTCCACCGCTAACCGGAATTTTTTGGGCAGGATGGGGAATAAGGAGGCTCAGATTTATCTGGCATCACCTGCAACTGTCGCGCATTCATCTCTGACAGGGGTAATTACTGATCCAAGAATGTACACAGGAAGAGAAAAGTTTCCTTATAAAATCTCACAGAGCAGAACTTTCGAGATAAAATCAGGTGAAAACAGGAAAGTTGGTTCAGTCTGGAATTATGCAGACGTCGATAATCTGAATACTGATCAGATGTTTGCCGGTAAACATACTTACAGTATATTAAGCACTGATCCTGCAGCCATAATACCTCTGCTCTTTGAGGATTTTGATCCGGGATTTAGCAAAAATGTAAAAAAAGATGATATTATCATCGCTGGTGATAATTTTGGCTGTGGCAGTTCCAGGGAGCATCCGTCTGTCGGACTTTCATATATTGGCATTAAAGCCATAATAGTAAAATCAGTGAACAGGATCTTTTATCGTTCGTCTATAAACCAGGGTTTGTTACTTGTTGTTCACAGAGAAGCAATAGAAGCTTATAAGTCTGGTGATCAGGTAGATATTAACTTCAAGAGGGGTGAGATATTAATTGGATCATCAGTATTCTCTTTTGAACCGCTTCCTGAAAAACTGAAACAGATTATTGACCAAAAAGGACTGGTTAACTATATGAAAACAATGTAAAGGCTTAAAGGCTTAAACCACCTTCGCTAAAGCTTCGGTGGTCGAAGGGCGCAACGGCAAAAAGGCAGCCAAAACCTTAACGTTTCAGCGACTTTGGTGAAAAAGTACGATCAGTAAGAAATACAGTTGTAAAAACTGAAAAAAAATGTATTTTTGCAGCCTGTAAAAGGTTCCGTAGCTCAGTTGGATAGAGCAACAGCCTTCTAAGCTGTGGGTCGAGCGTTCGAGTCGCTCCGGAATCACAAAAAAAAACCATCCATCCGATTTTTTAAATTTTGGATGGATGGATGATTAAAAAAGTGAAGCTAAAAACCTTTCTATCAGTTCTTATTTCTTTGGAGCTGGAGGCGGAGGTGGAGGAAGCTTCTTAATAAATACTCCATTTTTGTCATAAACAAGAGTCTCAGTTACAGCATCTTTTACTACAACAACTTCAAAGGTAACAATGCTGTTTGCTGTTAAGCTTGATGCTTCTTTAATAGTATAACCGACATAATCTTTAGCAACGTTGTCTGTTATAGTTTTTTGAAGATCACCTACCATGACGATAGCACGGACGGGTTTTTCTTTAACGACAGGAGTTTTGGTGGCCTGTGCATTGACTACCAGAACTGCCATAATTAAAACAAAAGCAATTAATAATTTTTTCATAATAAATAAAAAATTTGGTTTAAAAACTCAAAAGCCTTCAAGATTTTTTTGTCGAAAATAAATTAAAACGATACAAAATTAAATCTATAAACTCCTGAAAGCATTACATAATCTTAGAAATATGTTACACAATTTACATATTCTAAAATGTGGATGATCACATGGTTTTTTGCTCCATGCATCTTTTAGTTTTTGTGCAGTATAGTATTCCATGATCTTTAAATTATAATAAAGTATAAAGTCTATAATCTCTTAAATGGAACAAACCTGACTACTGAGAGCTGTTTCTTTTCAATTTTGCCGTTCTTTTTAACAAGTAAAATCAGGTCCTGCAATTCACCTGGTTTGCCAACAGGGATAACCAGTCGACCGTTTTCAGCAAGCTGGTCAATTAGTGGCTTTGGAATTTCTGCGACAGCTGCGGTTACAATAATAATGTCAAAAGGAGAGTGTTCTGACCAGCCATTATAGCCATCTCCGGATTTACATATAATATTTTTGTATCCCAAGTTTTTTAGTCTTGATGCTGATTCATTTGCCAGTTCCGGGATAATTTCAATTGTATAAACCGTATCCGCTATCTCTGCAAGTACTGCAGCCTGATATCCTGAACCTGTTCCAATCTCCAGAACTTTCTTCTTCTTATCCGGTTTTACCACTGCGGTCATGTATGCTACAATATATGGTTGCGATATAGTCTGTCCATAACCAATTGGCAGCGGATAATCACCATATGCATCATTTTGATATTCCACAGATACGAAAAGATGCCGGGGTATCTTTCTCATTGCCCTCAATACCTCACTGTTGTCAATTCCTCTGTCAGATATCTGGTACCTCACCATATCATTCCTGGCTGAAGTGTATTTGTCTGTCTGCGGAAAAGAATATTTCCACATAATTGAGAATGCTATTATTATTATTAGCCTCACAACACGCTTATTTCCTGCAAGATAATAAATTCCTGCCTTATTTCAAAAAGTTGTGTCTGATATATTAGTTGGATTGAAATAATGATATAATATTAAAAGTATGAAACCCTTAGGGACATGATGGAGCATACCTTTGAGCTGTTGAACCATTATCTATATCCTACAAGGGAGAGAAATCCATTACCCAGGAATTGTATGGCAGGCAAAATTGGGAAGACATTTATTTTTGTGGCAAAACTTACAACTATAAGTCCGAATAATAGAAGTGAACCATATTTATACAACCCATTATATAGAGCCGGAAATTTTTTAAACTGAGATAATAAAAGGTGAGAACCATCAAGAGGAGGTAATGGGATAAGATTAAAAATAAAAAGTGCCCAGTTTAAATAAATTGCTGAACGTAATACTTCAAATACTACCCGCATAACCGGTGTGGGATAAGAAGGGAAAGCTGACGATAACAGGGAGAATACAATAGATATTAGCATTGCAATTGCCGCATTTGATAATGGGCCGGCCAGAGCTATTTTTATGACGTCTGTTTTAGGATTTCTCAGATTCTGCTCATTGAACTGCACTGGTTTAGCCCATCCAAACCCTGCAATTATTAACATTATAAAGCCAAGAGGATCAATGTGTTTTAATGGATTAAGAGAAATTCTTCCCTGTTCTTTTGCTGTGGAATCTCCACACATAAGGGCAACCAGTGCATGACTGTATTCATGCACGGTCAATCCCAGGATTATTCCCGGCAGAAAAATTAATATCTGGGCTAAATCAAAGTTTGCCATTCTGTCTTTTATTTACAGGTTGGAAAAAATCTGACTTGGCCAGATTACACTTCTGAATTATCTCTATAGCATAGGCTGCACCGGTAAAATGAGCATCAACATTATTGGTGCCGACAGTGAATTTAACTCCGGATTTTTTTGCCCTGCCAATAAATATTTCAGAAGGTATTCTGTATCTGTTGTTTATCTCAACAGCAATATTATTATCCTTAGCTGCTTTAATTATCCTATCCATTCTTTCGTCGGTCCAGAAAGAGTCATATCGGTCTGCCATTTGCTTAGGTAAATAAGTTGGATTAACATAGATATTGATCGGCTCTGTATTTAAAATTTTGACAATCGTGCTAACCAGGTAATCCATAAATTCTTCCTCATTATCTATCCATGTCTCATCTTTTATCCATATCCGGTTCCTTCTTCCTTTTGCATCGGTAAAGGTCATCCCATCTGTGAATACGTAGTCAAACTTACTCATTGATTCTTTTGAGAAATTATTCAACCATTCTCTCCCTTCAGCCTGCATACCTAATAAAAACTGAGGATAGTTCTTAAATGAGGCTATCACAGAATCAATCTGACTGTCATTATGAACAGGGAATCCAATTCCACAATTGGTAACAATACCATACCGGATGTTTTCATTTATTGATTTTACAACAGCATCTTCAATCCGGAAACCACCCTTCAAATGAATATGCAGATCTGTTAAAGGGAAACTGTTGTTGTTATGACAACAGTATAATGAAAATGATAATAAGGCCATAGTTAATCCGGCGATTCTTTTCATATTATATTTTATTCAAAATAATTAGTGATTATTTATCAGAGGAAATAAGAACCCCATATAAAGTGGGGGCAAAGCTATCAAAAAGGTTGTCTGGAACAAAAGTCTGACTTAGTTATTTTTACCGGTTATGTCCTTTAAAAGATTGAAAAAACCTATTTTTCTTTTTGAGTTTATTCCCCAATCGACCGGAACACTCTGATAACCATCTGTAAATGACTCATCTTTCATACGATAGTCAAAATATCCCCATGACGCATAGCTTTTAATTGCTGAAGTAAAATTGTTTTGTTCGCTTTCAAAATTAAAATGATCATCTTCATTAAACAGAATTGGTTTTGGAGTATAGCCATCAACTTTTCTTGTTTTTTCAACCATCTCAGCAATTTTTTCCGGATCTTTTACGCCATTCCCATGAATTAAAATAAAATCTGAAGACTTTACTACATTGGGCAATGGGATAAAACCTCCGCCGTAACTTGTTCCTGCATAAAATCTGAATCCATTCTTTTCCTTCTGCTTTACCATTTCTATAAGTTCATGTACCCTCAGGGGTTTGAGTATTTCGTGGTCATATTTATCAATATTGCATTCATTGTTTATTTCAATCAGAATGTTTTTATACTTTTTTTCAAAAAGCCATTCAACCATGTTATTTACAGCATTTACTACAGCCCTTTCATCCCGTAAGTGTTCATCCTGTCCAAAATAGAAAAGTCCAAGAATTGGTACCATTTCTAACTCATCTGCCTTGTTAAGGATTTTCTCAAGCCTCGAAAGATAATCCGGTCGTAATGATCCATCTTCATAATACGCTGAGTTTAACCAAGGCTGAACAGCTGAATAACCCTGGGGGCTTCCACCCTGCATATTTATAGTAAATGAAAGCAGACCATAAGAATACCACTTTTCCATATTCAGGATAAATTCGTCAGTATTGCGGTTGGCATCCCATTTTTTTGTATCAGGATATATCCAGTAACCGGCAGTCTCAGGACTAAGATCATCAAAAATCCCCTGAACCATTCTTGAATTTAAAAGAAGACCTTCAATCTTAAAACCTCTCCAGTACCTCTTTTCATACGTAGGTTTTCCATTAATAAAGAACTGATCATTTTTAATACTAACGATAGTATGAATCTTTTTTTGTGCGTAAATACCAGGATTAAAAAGCAAAAAAAAGGCAATAAAAACTGAGATTTTCCTTTTCATGACATGTAGTTTGTTTTGTAGAATATTTATATGAATACCGCAGTAATTGTATTTAGCATTCCTATGCTTTTTGTATTTTTTCTTTGTGGCAGATTAACACATTTTTCTTGTTATTATTCCAATTGTGCAATCCATTTCCCTGACAAAACGAATAATCTGAACAACTCTCACATTTTCCTGTTTTTGTCCAGGTTCTATCTCTGAAAAGTTGGAATCTGCTTTCCCATAATTCATAAAAATTGTCCTTGTATATGTTTCCCTGTGAAAATGTTCTGTCAATATTAGGGCACGCAGATATTGAACCATCTATGAGTATAGATCCAATATTAATTCCGGCTCTACAAAAAAAGAAACTATCTCTGACTTTTAATTCATAAGGACCCACATATCCTTCACAACTGAATTTTAAATCAATTGAATTCAGTTTTCTTTTAAGACTTATAAAGTCCAATAATTCTTGAAATTGAAAATCTGTCAGTAATAATTCCGGATTATTTTTTGCCCGGCCTATTGGAACTATTGTAAACAATCGCCATGCCTTTACTCCTTTACCAACTAAATAGTTAAATATTGAGGGTAATTCAAGTATGTTTCTACCATTTACACAGGTAACTACATCAAAATTCAATCTGGAAGAACTTGCTGCTAAACCAATTGCAGCATCAACTTTTTGAAAACTATTTTTATTATTACGCAACCAGTTGTGAGTCTCCTCCAGTCCATCAAGACTTATTGTCAGAGCACCTAATCCTGCATTAAGTAATGAAATATGTTTTTGCTTGTCGAACAAATATCCATTTGTAACCAGACTCCATCGTGCCCCGTGTTTTCTGATTTCAATACCGCACAATTCAATATCCTTACGTAATAGTGGCTCCCCTCCAGTTAAAACGACAGTAAAATTGTCTGGTTTCGATTTTATTGTATCGAGTGCAGATATGAAGTCAGCTAAAGGCATATCATTAAAAGAGCTGTTTTGCGAACAGTCGCTGCCACAATGTAAACAACACATATTGCATCGTGTTGTACACTCCCAGAACAAATAATTCAGTTCATGAATTTTTGTTTCTGTATTTTTAAATTTTTGAAATGATTTTTTTCTTAGTTCCCGGAACATCTATTTCTCTTCCAATTCAATATTTAAATAGACTGTTTTATCAATTTTCGTCAGAAGAGTTTCTTTTTCCACGAAAATACCGTTTTGATCTGCGTCAATATCTTCAAATTTTATTTTATAACTGCTCGCAGTTTCGGTATAGAATGAAAACTTACCGCTTTCATCAGTATATTGATATTGCATCTTATCTTCGACTGATACTTTTATGCCCTTTACCGGTTTGCTTGTTTTTTCCGATTTAACCTGACCTTCTATAAAGATATCAAGCCCCATATCCTGAGGAGTGCCATAACAGGCCTGAAAAATAAACAGGGCGCTGGTAAGACTCAATCCACCCAAGATCTTTTTTCTCCAGCTTCGCTTCATCTTAAAATATTATCTGGTTCGTTACTACAAAGAAACCGTTTCTAAAATGCCTTATGCAAGATAAGAAATCTTTCTCTTTTTTCAAAAATAATGAAGGGTCTTTTCAAACGGGGAATCAGGATCATAATTTGGTAATTAGATAATCACTCAACCACCTAAAATCATTCAGTTTCTACCTTTCATAATTGCTAAAAATCTCTTACGTTTACAAAAAGAGAAAATAAATGAAAAGAATATTTTTTGTTAGTTTGATTTTCCTGCTGATTTCACCCACAAGTGTTTATTCTCAGGCATCTAACGATACTTTAGTTTATTTATTATCGTGTGGACCCGGGACCGAGACCTATTCAATTTACGGTCATAGCGCTTTAAGAATAGTAATACCTGCAAAAAATACAGATACTGTCTATAATTGGGGCGTATTCGATTTCAGTACCAAAAACTTTGCCTGGAAATTTGCAAAAGGAAGATTAGATTACATGCTTATTTCTGAATCGTTAAAGAGTTTTCTGGGAGCTTACTTCTTTGAACAGAGATATGTATTTTCTCAAAAAATCAATATCGATGCACAAGAAACACATAAACTGGTTGAGCTAATTAATGAAAATCTAAAACCTTTAAACATCAAATACCGGTATGATTTTTTCTACGATGATTGTTCTACAAGGATAAGGGATCTTCTTGAAAAATCTATTGGTGAAAAGCTGAAGTATCCTCCTCCGGAATCTGGCAAAATTCCGACTTTCAGAGATATGGTTGGCAAATATCAGAATCCTTATCCGTGGCTAAAATTAGGGGTTGATCTTTTAATGGGTTCAACTTCGGATAAAAAAGCCGTTTTCAGAGACAGAATGTTCCTCCCGATTGACATGAAAAATGAACTATCAAAGACTGACATATACAGGTCGGGTAAAATGATTCCCCTGCTTCAGAATCCTGAAGTTATGCTTGATTTCAATGCCCCGGTGATAAAACAAAGGTTTTTTGCTTCTCCGCCATTTATTTTTACGCTGGTAATAACAATAATCCTGATTTTGGCGGCCTTGATAAAAAGCAGGAAGATTATAAGAATTATTGATATTGTCATTTATTCGATTTTTTCAATACTATCTGTATTGATGATCTTCTTTAACTTCTTCACCGATCATGAACAGATGAAATGGAACCTGAATATAATATGGCTGAATCCTTTTATCCTGGCTTGCTTAATAATGCTGATCTTTAATAAAGCCGGAACTCTTTGGTTCAGAATCGTTTTTTTTATATCTGCAGGATTTCTTATACTACACTTCATTTTACCTCAGGACTTCAACATTGCATTTTCTCTGTTAGCAATTATATTATTGATCAGAAGTTCTGCAAGATCTGAATTTGAGTGGAACCCGCTATCATTAAAATAACTCCTTAACTTCATTATTTTTACCCCCCACTCTCCAAATGGGGGGCACAGGGGTAAAAATAGGGACATGTGGCAATATTTGTCTGAATGGTGAGTTTACTAAGCAACCTTTAACGAATTTTTAACACACCTTAACAAGAAGTTTAAAATTCTTGAACTTCTTTTGTGAATTGATTTTCCAACAAAAATCAGGTATGGTTAATGATACTCAAATTATTATATTTGCTACTTAAATTTTTAAACTATGGAGCAAACTGCTGACATCAGGATCTTAAATGAAAAAATAGAAAAAGAGAGTTCTTTCGTCGACATTGTAAGAATGGAGATGAATAAAGTTATTATAGGGCAGAAGCATCTGACGGACAGCCTTATGATAGGTCTTCTTGCAAATGGCCACATCTTGCTCGAAGGGGTTCCGGGTCTTGCAAAGACACTTGCGATAAAATCGCTTGCATCAATAATCGATGCAAAATTCAGCAGGATTCAGTTCACACCTGATCTTCTCCCTGCTGATCTAATAGGTACAATGATTTATAGTCAGAAGAAGGAGGAGTTTATTGTTAAGAAAGGACCTGTCTTCGCAAACTTCATTCTTGCTGACGAGATTAACAGATCTCCTGCAAAAGTTCAGAGCGCTTTACTCGAAGCAATGCAGGAGAGACAAATCACGATCGGAGAGAATACTTTTAAACTTGATGAACCTTTTTTGGTTCTCGCAACTCAGAATCCGATTGAACAGGAAGGAACTTATCCATTACCCGAAGCCCAGATAGATAGATTCATGATGAAGGTGCTGATTGATTATCCTGCTATGGATGAAGAGAAGCTGATCATCAGAGAAAACCTGGCCAAGGATTTTCCAAAAACAAATACAGTATTGAAAACTGCGGATATCATACGTGCACGGAATATTGTCAGGGAAGTTTATATGGATGAAAAAATTGAAAATTATATCCTGAATATAGTTTTTGCAAGCCGTAATCCTGAAAAGTATGGCCTTCCTGCATTTAAAAATATGATCTCCTACGGCGCATCTCCCAGAGCTTCAATAAATCTTTCACTTGCAGCAAAAGCTTTTGCGTTTATTAAAAGGAGGGGATATGTTATTCCTGAAGACATCAGAACTATTTGTCATGATGTGATGCGTCACAGGATCGGACTAACATATGAAGCTGAAGCCGAGAATATTAATCAGGATCATATTATCTCCGAAATTCTTAATGTTGTTGAAGTTCCATAGTTAAGATTATATGAAAACCGTAACATTATCGGCAGTTTTAATATTAACCTGCATTTGTATTCAGAGTCAGAACCTTATCGGGTATAGGGAGAAGGAAATTGTTAAATACATGAAAGAGAACCGCCAGGAAATGAATTATAATAATGTGGTAAACGGTAAGTTTATTTATCTGAAGTACTCTGACAATCAGGAAAAACAGACTGTTTTGTTTTTTCTGAATCCCGATTCTATCTGCAGAAGCGTAAGAATAATTTGTGATGTAACTATGAAAGCTGAAAAGGAGAAAGAGTTCAATTCCCAATATGTAAAAAAAGGTGAAAACAGATGGATCGACAAGCGTGACGGTAAAGATTACCTTATTGAGGTTATGGATGGACAATGGTCCTGTGTTATATCTATTGAATCCGATAAATAATTTGTTGTAAAGTGGAAGCAACCGAATTATTAAAAAAAGTACGGAGAATAGAAATAAAGACCAGGGGGTTGAGCCGGCATATATTTGCAGGAGAATATCATAGTGCGTTTAAAGGACGTGGTATTGCCTTCAGTGAAGTGAGGGAATACCAATATGGTGATGACATCAGAAGCATTGACTGGAACGTAACTGCCCGATTCAACCATCCGTATATAAAGATTTTTGAAGAGGAGAGGGAACTCACCGTGATGTTGCTTATAGATGTGAGTGGTTCAGGCAATTTCGGAACAAAGGTCACATATAAAAAGGATATAATGACTGAAGTGGCCGCTGTTCTTTCATTCTCTGCTATATATAATAATGATAAGATTGGCGTTGTATTTTTCTCCGATAAAGTTGAGAAATTCATACCCCCTCTAAAAGGAAGAAAACATATTCTGAGAATAATCAGGGAACTTCTGGATTTTAAATCGCAAAGCAAAAAAACCAATCTGGATGAGCCATTGCGTTTCCTTACAAATGCAATTAAAAAAAGATGTACCACTTTTATTATTTCCGACTTCCTTGTACCTGATTTTGAAGAAGCTCTAAGAATTGCCTCAAACAAACATGATATTGTGGCATTAAAAGTATATGATAAACTGGAACAGGCCATACCTGACATTGGTTTGGTAAAAGTCGCAGATTCGGAAACAGGAGAAGAGAAGTGGATCGATACGTCATCGGGAATTACCAGAAAAGCATATGAAAATTGGTGGATGGGTCATATTGAAAAGACTAAAAATACTTTCAAAAGATGTGGAGTGGACTATACAGAATTAAGAACAGATCTTGATTATGTCAAACCACTTATTATGTTGTTTGAGAAAAGATAGTGTTTATGAAGAAGTTGATTTTATCGATATTTCTGTTTATTTCAATTATTTCTTCTTCAATCGCGCAGGAGGTAAAAATAACTTCATCATTTGATTCCACGAGAATATTTATTGGTGATCAGATAAAATTTACCGTCACAGTTGATCAGCCATCCAATCTGAGGCTTACACTTCCCGTCTTCAAAGATACTCTGTGTAAAAATATTGAAATTATTTCCGGACCCAGGATCGATAGCATATCAAGTCAGAACGGAAGGGTTAAAATAATTCAAAAATATCTTATAACATCATTTGATTCAGGTCGCTATCAGGTTCAACCGGTTTTTGCCGAGACCAAAAATGAAGGCGGACTGAAAAGATTTTATTCCGATTATTCCATCCTCAAAGTTTTGAGAGTTAAAATTGCCCCGGCAGATACAACTGCAAAAATATTTGATATCATAAAACCCTACAAGGCCCGCGTAACAATCGGAGAAGTGCTTCCATGGCTTCTTATTGCTGCTATTACAGGCGTTTTGATATGGACTGCTTTAAGGTTCTTACGAAAACTTAAGAAATCTAAAACCGGAATCGAAACTTTCATTCCTACAGATCCTGCTCATGTAATTGCCTTCCGGGAACTGGAAAGTCTTAAAAATGAAGAACTCTGGCAAAAGGGTGAAATTAAAAAATACTATACAAAGCTGACTGAAATTTTACGTCAGTATCTGGAAAACAGGTTCAGAGTGTACTCATTGGAATTAACCACTGCCGAGACGCTCGAATCGCTGGTTAAAACTGGCTTCAAAAAAGACGGATCTTATAATAACCTTAAAACAGTTCTGACCGGTGCCGATCTTGTGAAATTTGCAAAGTTTAATCCTGTTGCTTCAGATAATGAATCACATTTTCAAAACTCATGGAATTTTGTTCTCGCAACGAAGGAGAATGAAATAGAAACCGGGTCAGTTGAAGAAAAAGCAAGTGGGAAGGAGGTCATTGTATGAATGGGATAACATTTGCGGAACCTCTGATTCTTTATCTTCTTTTCGCAATACCTGCTATAGTTGCATTTTATATCCTGAAACAGCAGAGGGTCACTGCCTCTTTAAGAATGCCTGGCTTGCAGTCTTTTGACCTGACAGGTACAACTTTCAGGCACTATCTTCGGCATATTCTTTTTGCATTTCGCATAATAGCCATTACTCTTTTAATAATTGTCCTGGCTCGACCCCAGAAAACTGATAAATTTCAGGATACCACCACCGAAGGTATTGATATTGTGCTTACTCAGGATATTTCAGGTAGTATGCTTGCGCGCGATTTCAGACCTGACAGGCTTGAAGCATCCAAAAATATTGCAACTGAATTTATTTCGGGGAGACCATATGACAGGATCGGACTGGTAGTCTTCAGTGGTGAGTCTTTCACGCAATGCCCTCTGACAACAGATCATGCTGTTCTGATTAACCTTCTTCGCGAAATTCAAAGCGGTATGATTGAAGATGGTACTGCAATTGGAATGGGACTTGCAACTGCTGTCAACAGAATCAAGGACTCAAAAGCCAAAAGTAAAGTAATCATTTTACTTACAGATGGCGTAAACAACAGGGGAGAAATTGCTCCGGCCACTGCTGCAGACATTGCAAAAACTTTTGGAATAAGGGTTTATACAATAGGAGTTGGTACTCAGGGAATGGCTCCATACCCTGTTATGACACCTTACGGAATACAATATCAGGATATGCCGGTAGAAATAGATGAAGGAATTCTTCGGGAGATAGCGCAAAATACAGGTGGAAAATATTTCAGAGCAACTGATAATGATAAACTTATACAGGTTTATAAAGAAATTGACAAGCTTGAGAAATCAAAAATTGACGTCCGCCAGTTTAGCAGGAAGGAAGAGAGATATTTAATACCGGCACTTATAGCTTTTATTTTGCTGGTATTTGAGATAGTTGTGAGAAATACAATATTCAAGAATCTTACATAAAAGCAGTAGAGAAAATGCAATTGTTCCGATTTGCAAATCCAGACTTCCTGTACCTGTTGCTTCTGCTTCCGGTAGTAATACTGTTATATTTTTTAAATGAGCTAAGAAAACGGAATGCTCTGAGGCGTTTAGGTGACTCAAACCTCGTCAGCGGACTGGTACCTGAAATGTCGGGCATTCGTCCTTTGATAAAATTCATACTGCAGTTAATTGCTGTAGCAGCAGGTATTATAATGCTTTCCAGACCCCAGTTTGGATCTAAAATTGAGGATGTCAAAAAACAGGGTGTGGAGGTAATAATTGCACTGGATGTCAGCAACTCTATGCTTGCAGAAGATATTCAACCAGACAGATTAACCAGGGCAAAACAAGCAATTTCCCGACTAGTCGACAATCTTGATAACGACAAAATAGGACTCATCGTTTTTGCCGGAGACGCATATATTCAAATTCCGATTACCACTGATTATATCTCTGCAAAAATGTTTCTTTCTGCAATAAATCCGAATATAGTGCCAAAGCAGGGAACTGCTATCGGAGCTGCTATCAATCTGGGAATAAAATCCTTCAGTCCGGGTGAAGGGAAAAGCAAAGCAATGATCATTATTACTGATGGAGAAAATCACGAAGATGACCCTGTTAAAGATGCAGAAGAAGCCTCAAAAGCTGGTATTGTTATACATACTATAGGTATAGGTTCCACCGAAGGAGTTCCTATACCTATGATAATTAATGGTAAAAAAGATTATCTGAAAGATGTTAACGGCAATACGGTAGTAACAAAGCTCGACGAAGAAATCCTAAAGAAAATAGCTTTAAGTACCAATGGTAATTATGTAAGGGCAAGCAATTCTAATATAGGGCTTGATGAAATCTTTAGCGGAATTAAAAAGATGAAGAAACAGGATCTTGAGAGCACTATGTATACAGAATATAACGATCAGTTCCAGATATTTGCCGCAATTGCGCTATTTCTACTTTTAGTCGATTTTTTTATTATGGAAAGAAAAAACAGAAGATTGGCTAATATCAGGGTATTTAAATTCAAAGTTTAATCTATCGGGAAAGTTATTATGTCAGGAGTGATTCAAATACAGGAGAACAAGTCAGTACTTAAATGTTTATTAATTAGTGTATTGCTGATTATTTTTGCCTCTCTGAATGCACAGACCGACAAGAAATTTATCAGGAAGGGTAACAGGGAGTACGATAAAAGTAAATATTCAGATTCGGAGATATCCTATAGAAAAGCCATCGATAAAAACAAACAATCACCCGATGCGGTTTTTAACGTTGGAGATGCACTTTATAAACAGGATAAATTTGAAGAAGCAGGCAAACAATTTGTTGAGAGTACAAATGAGAATGATGACAGGATCAAGAAGTCGGCAGGATTATATAATTTTGGAAACTCTTTACTTAAAGCAAATAAACTGCAGGAAAGTATTGAAGCATATAAAAACTCACTGAAGCTCCGTCCGGATAATCGGGAAGCAAAATATAATCTATCATATGCACAGGACTTGTTGAAGCTACAGCAGGAACAGCAAAAAAAGCAACAACAGGATAAGGATAAACAGGATCAGAACAAGGACAAAAAAAAGAAAGACCAGAAAAAAGATCAGAATGATAAAAACAAAGATCAGCAAAAGGACCAGAAGGATAATCAGGATCAGAAACAACAACAACAGCCCCAGAAGCAGGAAATTTCTAAGGAAGATGCTCAAAGACTGCTAAATTCACTGGCCAATGATGAAAAAAATGTCCAGGAAAAAGTTAAACTTGCAAAAGCAACAAAAACTAAAGTCAGAACAGTGAAAAACTGGTAACCTGTAAAGGATAAAAATGAAAAAGGCATTATTATATCAGTTAATCTTTTTTATATCATACTCAGTTTCAGGACAGGATGTATTTGTAAAAGCCGAATATCCTGCCGTTGTGAATAGTGGTGAACAATTCACTGTAATGTGGACTGTAAATGCAGGAGGAGGAGAGTTTGCAGCTCCATCATTCAATGGGTTCTATAAACTTATGGGTCCGCAAACATCTTACAGCTCAAACACCCAAATTATAAACGGGAAAATGTCAAATGAGACTTCCTATTCATATGTTTATTATCTTCAGGCAGTTAAGGAGGGAAAATTTGTTATTGCACCGGCTGCATTTACTCTGAAGAATAAAACTTACTCCTCCGATTCGCTGCACATTGAAGTTGTTGGAAGTGCTTCTCAAAAGCAAAATGTAACATCAGGTGGTAATAACTCACTTAATGAAGGAGAAGTAGAATCTACCGGGAATGATCTTTTCATTAATCTTTCGGTTAGCCGAAAAGAAATTTATCTGGGTGAGCCTATAGTAGCGAGTATAAAGATATATTCACGGGTAAATATTGCCGGCATAAATGAAATCAATTACCCGTCGTTTAACAGTTTCCTGAAGTCGGATATAGAATCACCTCCGCTCACTTCACTACGGCAGGAAAATGTTAATGGTACAATCTATGGATCAGGAGTGGTTCAGCAGTTTCTCTTATATCCTCAGGTCACAGGTGAAATCAATATCGACCCGGTTAAGATATCTGTACTTATACAGAAAAAAACCGGCGGACAATCTGATCCCTTTTTTGGAGATTTCTTTTCATCATATCAGGCTGTACCAAAGGCTGTTGCAAGCAAATCGGTGAGGATAAAAGTTAAGCCATTACCCGGTGCTCAGCCCAATGATTTTTCAGGTGTAGTTGGAAAACTTGATCTCAAGGCAACACTGAACAAAGAATCTGTCAATGTAAATGATGCCGTAAATTTCAGGATAATTATTTCCGGAAACGGCAACCTGAAAATCGCATCAGCTCCGACACTTAAATTGTCCCCCGATATTGAAGTTTATGATCCGAAAATTTCAGATGATCTTAAGAATGGAGTAAACGGAACCACAGGACAAAAAAGTTTTGAATATATCATGATTCCACGGCATTATGGCGATTTTACAATCCCACCTATTTCCTATTCATATTTCAATATTGCTTCCGGGAGGTATGAAAAACTGACTACAGAGGAATTCCATTTTAATGCGCGTAAAGTGAATGACCAGAACGCGGGAAATGATGTTTACGGAGGAGTATCAAAGGAAGATGTCAAATTTCTGGGGAAGGATATAAGGTTTATTAAATCTGATCCTGGAAACCTCAAAAAATCTGGCAACATAATATTAACAATGCAATCATTTTATGTTATATATGCATTTTCTCTGCTGGCATTTCTTCTTGTACTGTTTCTTAGAAGAGAACATATCAGACGTAATTCAGACCTCTCAATGGTGAAGAACAGGAAAGCCGGAAAGGTTGCAATAAAAAGGCTCCATCTGGCCTCCCTTTGTCTGAAAAACGATGAAATCGATCAGTTTTACGATGAAATTCTTAAAGCGATCTGGGGGTATCTGAGTGATAAATTGAATATTCCTGTCTCGGATCTTACCAGGACCAATGCCATCGCTGCACTTCAGGAACAGGGTATAGACGATGATATTATAAGTAACCTGTCTGAAATTCTTGATTCCTGTGAATTTGAACGATTTGCCCCATCATCTTCAGGTACGGAGGCTGAATCTATTTATGAAGGCACATCACAATTTATTAAGTCAGTTGAAAACTTAATAGGCTAGAAAATGAAACCGAAAAAACGACATATTTTATTCCTCCTTTATATCTCTTTTTTTGTTAATGTAGCTTTTACACAAGTTTCAAATAAGGACAAATTCCATCAGGGAGTTACATACTATACTGCTGGCAATTACAAAGAAGCATTACAGGTATGGACAGAAATATATAATACAGGATACAGGTCAGCAAATCTGGAATATAACCTAGCTAACGCATATTTTAAACTAAATAATATTCCTTCAGCAATTCTGTTCTACGAACGTGCTTACCTGCTTAAACCTGCTGATGAAAATGTCAATTATAATCTCCAAGTTGCACGAACTCTCATAGTTGACCGTTTTCAGGAAATACCCGAACTCTTTTTTGTAAAATGGTATAATTTCATTTCACTTTTTTTATCCACAAACAGCTGGGCTAAAATCAGTATAACTTCTTTTGTTCTTTTTCTATTGTTTTTGTCTTTGTATATATATTCTTCAAGGCATCGCCATAAAGTTTTCGGATTCTGGTTAGGAGTCTTTTTCATTATTCTGTCACTAGCTTCCTATACATTTGCACAAAGAAATAAGTCTTTGGTATATGACAGTCATAAAGCAATAATATCCAGTCCATTAGTAAGTGGGAAGAGTTCCCCGGATAAAAGCGGAAATGATCTTTTTGTATTGCATGAAGGTACAAAAGTAAGTGTTGAAGATGAAGTGGGAGAGTGGTTTGAGATAAGGCTTTCGGATGGGAATAAAGGGTGGGTTCCATTAAATAGTCTCATTATTATATAATCCAATTGCAACTATTTTGCTATATTTCTGGTCAGATTGTAAAGATTAATACTACTTCCTGATCATGAAAAAGCTCCTCACTGTTTTTCTGATATTGTTATCGTTACTTGCCTGCAAAAAGAAAGAATTCTCCCCGGAAGGACCCACTGATGTAAGAATCAGAAATATATCCGATCTCACTTTCGAAGAGGTTATAGTCAAGACTTCAGAAAATCCGAAAGATATTGATACTCTTGGAACTATTGCCAAAGCCTCAGTATCTGACTATTTCCGTTTTACCAAAGCATACCCGAAAGCTGAAATTTCTGCAAAGATAAACACTGGAGGCTCCCTGGTTAAGTTTTCGACCGGTCCTGTAGATTTTACTTATATGCAATATATCGGGCGAGACAGGATTACTTTTGAAGTTTATATTTCCAGTATAAACAAAAGGGAACTTACTATTGGCAATGTCATTCTTGAAGAAGAATTGGTTTTAAAATAGGATAAAAAGTTTCCCGCAGATTACGCTGATCAGCGAGAAAAAGGGAAAATGGAAGAATTCATAACTGCTTGTCCCAGAAACTGCTATAGCACATGCTCATTCAGGGTTCAGGTTGAAGACAACCGGATCAGGAGGATCCTTCCATATTCTGAAAACCTTGCAACTCCCGAAGGACCCTGTATAAAGGGTTTATCTTACCTGGAAAGAACCTACTCACCCGACCGGATCATTCATCCTCTGATCAAATCATCCGGAAAATTTAAAGAAATCAACATAAATGAAGCTCTTGATATAATAAGCTACAAACTCGGGGCAATAAGAGAAAAATACGGTTCACAAAGTATATTCTGGTACAAAGGAAGCGGTATGTCAGGACTTACAAATGAGATAGGTTATTCATTCTGGAAAGCGTTCGGTGGGACTACAACAACCTATGGAAATCTTTGCTGGCCTGCAGGACTTGAAGCTGTGAGACTTACTTTGGGATCTGTAAAACATAACGTTCCATGGGATCTTGAAAATGCAAATACAATCATTATATGGGGTAAAAATCCTGCAGAAACTAATATACAGGAGATTGCTTTTATTGCGTCAGCAAAAGAAAAAGGCTGCAGGATAATCGTCATCGATCCCTTACGTACACCAACAGCTGATAAAGCTGATATTCTATTCTGTCCGAAACCGGGAACCGATGGTGCTCTTGCGCTTGCTATTGCTCATGTACTTATAGCAAAGGGTATGATTGATCATGAATTCATCAACAATCATGTTAAAGGATTTGATGAACTTAAGAAGTCATTACATATTTCACCACATAATGCTGAATTGATTACAGGTATTCCTTCTAAAAACATTATCGAACTTGCTGAAATAATTGGAAGCAAGGGACCGTTAACCATAATCCCCGGCTATGGTTTGCAACGACACCGTAACGGGGGTCAGACAATCAGATCTATTCTTTTGTTATCTGTTCTGACTGGAAATATTGGTAAACCAGGTTCAGGATTTAATTACGCCAACCTGCAGACCTATGTTTTTGACGATATCAAAGAACCCTTATCATATTATCCCGATAATGAGAATGATATGCCCTTTCGTAAGTCAATCTCAATGGCAAAACTTGGGTCAGATATGTTAAGTATGCTTAATCCGGAGCTGAAGGCAGCTTGGATTGAAAGAGGAAACCCAATATTGCAATAATGCGCGAAGGATTTATTTTTAATCATTATAAATGTGTCAGTTGTAAAGCCTGCAGCGCAGCTTGTATTCTTGAAAACGGCTGGGCTATTAGTCCAAGAAACATCTACACGTATAATTCTGAAGCTGAATCCTCATTACATCTGATCAATCTTGCATTAGCCTGCAATCATTGTGAATCAGCGGTTTGTATGGTTGGTTGTCCTTCTTCTGCCTATAAACGTGATCCAGTAACAGGTGCTATAATACTTGATGAAATAAAGTGCATAGGATGTAGATATTGTCAGTGGAACTGTCCCTATGACGCCCCAAAATATGATCATGAAAAAAAAACAATAACAAAATGTAATCTATGTTACAACGGATTAAAGACTGGTCGGCAGCCAGCATGCTCATCTGCCTGTCCCACAGGCGCTCTAAGGTTTGGACAACTTTCCCTTCAGAAGTCATATACCTATTATTCATGGTTTCCCGGTAAAAACCTTGATCCTGCGATCGAATTTTCGGCCAATCAGGGCTTCAATCCTTTAAGAATAATTCCAGAGAATATAAATAAGACTGAAATAACCAAACCTGTTAGAAAGGAAAAACGTATTTCAGAAGAATTGAGCCTGATTCTATTCAGCTTTTTATCCATAGTTTCAGTGGCAACTGTAATCTCGTCTTTTTTCAGGGGTGTATTTCCGGAAAGAACAGTTTTCTTCCCGGTCATTGTTCTTGCGGCGTTAGCATCTTTCTTTCACCTTGGAAAACCGGTAAGATCCTGGCGATCAGTTGCAAATTTTAAACACTCCCCATTGAGTCGTGAGATCGTGTTTCTTATTATCTATATAACTCTGTGTGCTATTATATTATTTTTTCAGCTACCTGGTTTACTTATTGCGGCCTCAGTTGCAGGTTTGTGTTTACTGCTTGCAATTGATAGTGTATACATATTTGCAGACAAAAAGAAATCTGTTACACTGCATAGCGGACAGGCTTTTTTGAGTGCGCTTCTGATTGCTTCGTTTTTTTCAGGAATTATTCTTCCGTTTATCTTTATAGCCCTGGTTAAATTAGCTGCATCAGTTTACAGTCTTATTATTAAAAGAATGAGCCCAAATTTTGAAATCAGGTTCCTCAGAATGGCTTTTTTAATTGTAACAGGAATCAGACTGATTTCACATAACCCATTCCCTGACCTTATTACAATTTCCATATTTTTAACAGGGGAATTTTTTGACCGGATGTTATTCTATATTGATTTTGATCCCGTGAACATAAATACTTTGATCGACAGACAACTAAATATTGAGAGAGATGAAAAGAAAAGAGGTTAACAGCTCCCGCATACCGGTATACAGAGATTCCGGTTTTGAACTTTATGATGCATCAACAACAGCAGATGCTTTCAAAAAAGAATCCGAACATACGAGAGTACCCGAAAACTACATTTATTCACGTTATCGTAACCCAACTGTAGTTTCAGCAGAAGAAGAAATCATAAAACTTGAAGGTTGCGCCTGGGCTTTACTTACTCAATCAGGCATGTCGGCAATTGATACAGCACTTTCAATTTTTCAGCATGGAAAGGAAACTAAACCATGGTTGTTTTTTACAGAAATTTATGGCGGTACGATCTCTTTTATTGAATCTGTTCTGAAATCGCGAAGGGGACTTGACATACATTATTTCACGCCGGAAAATGGAAATTATAATCTGGATGAATTAGAAAAAGTGATTTCAGGTCTGAATCCTGAATTTATTTATATTGAATCGATCTCAAATCCGATGCTGATAGTCGCTGACGTAACAGACATAGTAAGAATTGCAAAAAAACACAGGGTAAAGGTTATTATTGACAATACATTTGCGACACCATGGCTTTATAAACCTTTAAACGAAGGTGCCGATATAGTAATTCACAGTGCCACAAAGTATTTTTCCGGTCATGGAAACATTACAGCCGGCGTGATTTGCGGAAATGATGATAAATTTATGCGATCTGCAATAGAATACAGAAAATTTGTCGGGCACATGCTTTCACCTGATGATGCTTACAGATTGCAGACACAACTGGAGTCATTTGAACTAAGATTTTCACGCCAATGTGATAATGCCTCAAAACTGGCCGGATATCTTGAAAAATCAGCTTTGATTGGAAAAGTCTGGTTTCCGGGATTAAAAAACCATGTAACTCATGATATAGCTGAAAAGATATTCAAAGGCAAAGGATATGGCGCAATGATCACCTTTGATTTTAATGGAAAAGATAAAAGCGAAAAGAAGGTCAGAAGAGATAAATTCATAGAATTGGTTTCGGAAAAAATTAAGCTGATACCTACACTTGGTGATCCAGATACAATTCTGATGCCGGTCGAAGCTGTATGGGGAACTAAATATCCCGAACCAGGAATGATCAGGTTGTCAGTAGGCTTTGAAGATTATGGGGAACTGGAAGGGACCGTAGCAAGAGCGCTGGGAAAGATTAAAGGTTTAGGCTAAGGCTAAGGCTAAGGTTTAGGTTGAGAAGAAGACAAATCTCAATCTAAACCTCAACCTCAACCTCAGACTATGCCCAGTCTATAGGTTCAACACCATGTTCAGTAAGGTATTCATTACATCTGCTGAAATGCTTGTTTCCAAAAAAGCCACGGGCAGCAGAGAGAGGAGAGGGGTGAACAGATTCTAAAACAAGATGTTTTGATCTGTCAATTGACTCACCCTTTTTCTGAGCATACGCTCCCCAGAGGAAGAATACAATATGCAGCTTTTCATTATTAAGTATATTTATAACACTGTCAGTAAACTGTTCCCAGCCCTTTTTCTGATGCGACCCGGCCTGATGTGCCCGTACTGTAAGCGTAGCGTTCAGCAATAATACTCCCTGAGAAGCCCATCTTCCAAGATTCCCGTTAACAGGCTTTTTATAACCCAGATCGGATTCAATTTCTTTAAAGATATTTACTAGACTGGGAGGAAAATCAACTCCCTCTCTTACTGAAAAGCATAATCCGTGTGCTTGTCCCGGACCATGATAAGGATCTTGTCCTATAATAACAGCCTTGACATTTTGGAAAGGACAAAGATTGAATGCATTAAAAATCAGACCACCCGGAGGATAAATGACATTCTTTTTATACTCTTCTTTTACGAATCCTGCAAGTTTGATGAAGTATTCTTTTTCAAATTCATCGTGAAGTTTCGACCTCCAGGATTCACCAATTTTAACATCCATAATTCATCAATATTAATTTTGTAAAACCAGTTTGGATCGTCTAAAATACAAAATTAAGAAATGGATGAAAATAATATGGGCTGTCGGTTCATACCGTCAGCCCATAACCACTTGTTCACCCTCACAACCTAAACTAAAACTACTCCATAATTTTCTAAAGACAAACGCAATAATTTGTTGATATCTTGAAGTATCTCTCAAATTATTATTTCAAAATTATGAAATGATCTAATATCCGCCTAATATATTTCAATAAATCAGGCAAAATTGTTAATAAATATAAATTTGTTAACAGTTTGAGAAATTGAGGTATCATGAATAATCTGTAAAACTATGATTTTAAGTGCAAAATTTAAAATTTATTAAGCTAAGAACTTCCAATCTTTGACAGGCGATCTAAATATAGTAATAAGACAATTTTTTATTATGCTGATGCAGGGGGAGGATAACATTAATACTAACTTTACAATAAAAATGGCAACAGAAACAGAAAGAAAATTTCTGGTAAAAGGAAAGTTCAGGCACCTGGCAGTGAAAGAAATAAATATAATTCAATCTTATCTGTCAATAGATCCCGATAAAACCATCAGACTAAGAATAGCTGAGGAAAAAGCATTCCTGACAATAAAAGGCAGACCTCTGAAGAACACAATAACCCGCAATGAATGGGAAGTGCAGGTTCCGGTTACTGATGCTCTGGAGATGATGCCTCTATGTCTTCCAGGGCGAATAGTAAAAACAAGATATTTAGTCCCATCCGGCAGGCATGTATTTGAGGTTGATATTTTTCATGAAAAGAATGAAGGACTGATAGTTGCAGAGATAGAACTTATTTCAGAAGATGAACAATTTGTAAAACCCGATTGGCTGGGCGAGGAGGTAACCGGGAATCCTAACTATTATAACGCCAACCTGAAAAAGTGATACTTAATTGTTGAGATCATTAAGGATTCGTTGCAGGACCTCAGTGAAAGGATATCCGGTTTCTCTTGTTGCAGCTACAAACCCACCGTCGGGTGAAATACACGGATTGCCATTTATCTCAATAACATATACATTATCGTTGCTGTCAGTTCTGACATCAACCCTTGCATAACCCTTCAGGCCAAATAAATTCCAGCAGGAGAGGGCCGCATTTCTCAGGTTTGATAATAATTGATTGTTAAGTTTGTTTCCGGGAAACTCCCTGACAGTATTTATATATTCAAAACTGTCCATCTCCCATTTTGCCTTAAAATCAATGATCTTTGGCCTGTTGTCATCGTAGTTAACAAAGACTATCTCTGCCGGAGGCAAAACTTCAGGACCATCTTTCCCTGCTAATACGCTTATATTAAATTCCCTGCCGTCAATAAAATCTTCTATAAACCAATGAGCATCATCAAGTCCTTTTAGTTTTTCTTCAAAACCCTTTTTACACTCAAATACTGAATCACTGTTAATTCCCAGAGAACCATCCTCCCATATAGGTTTAACAATATACTTTCTACCTTTTTCAAGAAGCTTAAATTGTGAAGGAAGGTATGATCCGGGGTTTTTGATTCCCGCATTCTTCATCATTTTACTGCATATTGTCTTATTACTTGTCAGGAATATTGATTCAAGTGAATTGCCCGAGTAAGGAATGGAATTTAAATTCAGAATGGCCGGGACAAAATAGATAAGTTCCCCTTTATTATTGATTGACTCAACAAGATTAAAAACAAAATCAGGCTTTTCTTTCGCCATATCTGCTATCTCATTCATGAATTGATTGGTAATACCTTTCCGGTAGACTTTTATTCCCAGATCAATCAGGTGTTTTTCGATATGAGCTACCTGATCAAGTACATCAAGTTCATCAGCTAAAGCGCCCTCTCCCGGTTCATTATAAATAATACAACATCTCCTCATAATTCCTCGACTCTAACTTTTAAATACACTCTATAAGCTTTTTACCCCTTGATCCGCTTGATGGCTGCTTTCATTATCATCTCCATTAATGTCTGGTATTCAATACCATACATACGAGATAAAATCGGAAGGTCTGAATGAACGGGGTTAAGTCCGGCTAACGGATTTGCTTCAATGAAACATATCTTTCCAAAGCGGTCGGCTTTCAGATCAACTCTTCCGGCGTCGACTGCGTCCAATGCTTTCCAGGCGCGGAGTGCGACTGATTTGCATTCGTCAATTATATCTGCATCAAGAGGTTTATATTTACAATAATTCTGATAGTTCTCTTTTACTTCAACCGAGTATGGCAGATTGTTTGCACACATTACCTCCATTCCTCCTATAGCAATTGCTTCATCTCCATAGCCGACTATTCCAACAGTAAACTCCCTGCCAGGTAAATATTCTTCAACAAGAGCCGGCTGTTTAAATTCGGAAAGAATCCACTTAACCATTTTCGTAAGTTCCGATGAAGAATTTACGAGACTTTTCTCGGTAATACCTTTCCCCGTGCCTTCTGAAACAGGTTTAACAAAGAGAGGGTAATTGAGATCACATTTTCCCAGATCTTTGATTTCAGTTATCAGATAACCCGGACTTACAGGAACTCCTGCGGATGCTACCACTAATTTTGCCAGGTGCTTATTTAGTGACAGTCCCATTATTAAAGGACCGCTGAACACATAAGGAATTCTGTACTGGTCAAGAACAGCAGGAACTACAGATTCTCTTCCATCACCATACAATCCTTCTGCAATATTGAAAACGATATCCCATTTGCTCCCGCGGGCAAGAGCTTCGATCAGCTGAAAAACATTTCCGACAGGTTCCGTTTCATAACCCATTTGTTTTAGCGAATTTTCGAGGGCATCGACTGTTTCCTGCTTATCAAATTCGGCTGTTTCATCCATGGAATATCCGCGGTCAATGTACCATGACCGAAGATCATAAGTTATACCAATTTTCATTTATAAGCCCTATTTTTCAGGATATTCGCATAGTACACCTTTGTAGTTGCGCAATACTATCCGTTCATCATTATGTTCTACCACATAGTTTGGGAGTAAAGGAATTTTCCCACCACCACCGGGAGCATCAACAACGAATGTAGGTACGGCATAACCACTGGTATAACCCCGGAGTCCTTGTATTATTTCAAGACCTTTTTTTACGGTCGTTCTGAAATGTCCTGATCCTGGTATTAAATCACATTGATAAAGATAATATGGTCGAACTCTTATCTTCAGCAATTTATGCATAAGCTCTTTCATCGTAGGTACATTATCATTAATACCTTTTAGAAGAACAGTCTGGCTTCCGAGAGGGAATCCTCCATCGGCCAGTTTGTTACACGCTTTTGCACATTCATCCGTTATTTCATCAGGATGTGAAAAATGCAGGCTTATGAAAAGAGGATGATATTTTTTAAGAATACTTATCAGATTGTCAGTGATTCGCTGTGGAAGAACCACAGGAATTCTGGTTCCTATTCTTATAATTTCAACATGCTCAATACTACGGATATTTGAAAGTATGTATTCGAGAGTCTCATCATTTAAAGTGAGTGGATCGCCGCCACTTATAAGTACATCGCGTACTTCCTTATGGCTTGCAATATAATTAAATGCCTTCTCAAAATCCTGCCTGCCTAGTTTGTCAAGTCTTCCAACGGAATGCGACCGTGTACAATACCTGCAATAATTTGAACAGACCTGTGTAACTGTAAACAATACCCTATCGGGGTACCTGTGTACAATTCCCTTTACGGGGGAGAAGGATTTCTCGTGCAGAGGATCCGATTGTTCACTACTTGATTCAAGCAATTCTTCTACAACGGGAACTACATTCCGCCGCAAAGGATGCGACGGTTTACTGTTGTAAATTAGCGAAGCAAAATAAGGAGTGATCCTAAGCGGTAGACGGCCTTTAAGGTTATTAATGGCCATAATCTCCTTGTCGGATAATTTCATGATTTTCTTTAGATCTTCGATGCTTGTGATAGCATTTCGAAGCTGCCATTTCCAATCATTCCAGGAGTCGATAGTCGTTAGGGGGAAGTAGCGGTGCATGAACTCCGAACTTCGGTTGCTAACTAACGGAATTGGGATTTCGTTTTGCGAAAAAATCGTGGTTTTCGCGCCAGGCTCTTCATCAGAAGAGCAACCCACGAGGCGACTCTCTCCGTGGAGCGTCGTAGCCTCATTATTGTTAGCGTTCATAACAGATGATGAAATTTTTCACCTTTTCTTTTTAAGTTTGTTTGTTTTAAATTAATACTGTTTGTTAAAAATAATTAGTCACGAAAATATATAATCTATAAATACAATGTATCATTCGACTATCAGAAATATTAACACTATTAGTATTTTATTAACAATCAATTTTTTCCACATAGGTTAAATCTATATTAAAACACTGTTTAACAACACATTATGCTAATTAAATACCAGAAATGAACTATATACATTTCTGGTACTTTTTTGATCTTTTTCTTTTCGAATCATCTTAAAAGTTGTCAATTGATATATTTGTAAAGCCATTTTTCATATTTAAAAATTATGTAGTGGGTACTTTCAATAATCGTACCAGAATTTCTTAGTGTATTGAAAAGTTTATCCATGAACTAAATTAAAGACAATAAACACTCATCAACTGATATTGTTCGTTTACTCTTAACGGAGATGAGCAATTACTTAAATTATATCGTACTCTAACAACATATAGAGATTTTAATTAATTTGAAATACTTTTGCGTTCTGATTTTTAGTTAAAATATTCACTATAACGATGATTATTAATAAATGTTACATTCTGAACATACAAACATAAAAATCCCCAAAAAATTAAAGTCATTCTTTAACAATGTCGCCGAAGCTATTTCAGGGACAGAACAGGATTATACGGAGGGATCCTTAAGCCGTGCAATTCTTTTACTATCTATCCCTGCTGTTCTGGAAATGGTTATGGAATCAATTTTTGTAATCGCAGATATCTTCTTTGTATCCAAGCTTGGTGCCAATGCAGTAGCCACAGTTGGTCTTACCGAATCGATGATGACAATTATCTATGCTATTTCCATTGGTCTGGGAACTGCTACGACTTCACTGGTTTCCAGAAGAATTGGTGAAAAGAACCCTGATGCAGCATCCGTTGCAGCATTTCAGGCAATTCTCACCGGGATAATAGTTTCATTATTAATAGGAATACCGGGTGCACTCTTCTCTAAAAAACTTCTTAGTATGATGGGTGCATCACAGCCCATTGTAGAAATTATGTCAGGGTATACAACTATAATGCTTGGTGGTAATATAGTTATAATGATGCTCTTTATTATAAATGCAATCTTCAGAAGCGCCGGCGATGCCGCAGTAGCTATGAAGGTGTTATGGATCGGGAACATCATAAATATTATTTTGGATCCATGTCTGATTTTTGGTCTTGGACCTTTTCCTCATATGGGAGTTACCGGAGCTGCCGTTGCGACAAATATTGGCAGGGGGACTGCAGTTCTGGTTCAGTTCTATCTTCTTTTTTTCGGAAAAAAACGTATCAGACTTTCAATAAAACACCTGGAAGTCAACTTTAGAATTATGTTGAAATTGCTTAAGTTATCAATTGGCAGCATAGGACAAAACCTTATCGGAACAACAAGCTGGATTGCGCTTGTAAGGATTATTTCTATGTTTGGAAGTGAAGTGGTGGCCGGTTATACAATTGCAATGAGGATAATCGGATTTACACTCTTACCATCATGGGGAATAAGCAATGCTGCTTCAACTCTTGTCGGACAAAATCTTGGAGCAAAAAAACCTGCCAGGGCTGAAAGAGCTGTATGGGTGACAGGATGGATAAACATGATTTTGCTCGGTATTATAGGTTTAATTCTCGTACTCTTTCCGGAAATTTTTATACGCATATTTATAGGTAATGAAACCGTTGTAAAGTCAGGAGTGCTGGGCCTTCGAATCGTAAGTATCGGTTTTGTAGCTTATGGCCTCGGAATGGTGCTTGTGAACTCTTTTAACGGAGCAGGAGATACATCTACACCTCTGAAAATAAACATTTTTGCCTTCTGGTGCATTGAAATCCCTCTGGCATGGTTGTTGGCGATAAAAGCAGGATTCAATGAAGAAGGAGTCTTTATTGCAATAGTGGTAGCAGAATCTTTAATGACTCTTATTGCCTGGCTCGTATTCAGAAGAGGGAAGTGGAAACTTAAAGAAGTTTAGTGTATTGATCAATTCATTAAATCATGGTTTAATTACTTTTGCCATCCTTAAATTTTTCCCTTTTGATAATACTACAATATATAAACCTGAATGAAGTGATGAAATATCAAATACAAGAACATCACTATTCACAATCTTGCTAATTACTAAACCGCCCTGAATGTTATACAGCCCGGCTCTCCATGAAATATAGTTATTGTTCAGATTTATTTTTATTTCATCCCTTGTGACAGTTAATGAGGTGAGCTCGAAATCTTCAACAAATATTGGAATAACGATTGATCCATAGATTCCTGATCCATCATTAGCAGTCGCTTTTACCGTAACAATACCGTTGTCGAAAGCGGTAACCAGTCCGGCAGTATCTATTGAAGCCAGATCCTTACCCCTTACCAATGTCCATGTCACTGAGTTATTTGTCGCATTTGCCGGTATTACTGTTGCAATTAACTGAAGGGATCCATTAGAGTCAGTGATAGTTGTTATCCCGTCTGATCCGGTGACATTGATAGACGTTACAGGAGTTATCTGGGCGGAAATATAAATATCCATGGCATCATAAACTCCTGATCCGTCATTCGCAGTAGCGATTGCTGTGACGATTCCATCGTCAATTGCAGTGACAAGACCTGTGTTATTTATTGTAGCTTGTCCGGAACCGGAAACCAGGGACCAGGTCACAGATTTATCCAGGGCATTTGCTGGAAATATTGCAGCACTCAGTTGTAGGGTTCCGTTATCAGTTGTGATAAAGTTTGTTCCACCTGTGCCCGTAACAGTTATCCCTGTTACCTGAATTATCTGGTTGGAAATTGTGATAACAATGGTACCATGAACACCGGAGCCATCATTAGCTGTTGCTCTGACTGTAACAGTTCCATTTCCAATTGCTGATACAAGACCAGTTGAGTTTATGATAGCCAGGTCTGTAACGCCGACAAATGACCATGACACCGTTTGAACAGCAGCATTTGCAGGGAATATTAAGGCAGCAAGCTGGAGCGATCCATTATTTGTGGTGATCGATGTTTCGCCACCTGCTCCTGTAACAGTGATTGCTGTTGCAGGTCCTATCTGATTCGAAATAGTGATTACCATGTCCCCAAAAACACCTGATCCATCATTAGCTGTAGCCCTGACTGTAACAGCGCCATTATTGATTGCTGTAACAAAACCGGAAGCATTGATAATAGCCAGTCCTGTACCATTGACCAAAGTCCATGTTACGGTTTTGTTACTAGCATTTGCCGGCAATACTGCTGCACTCATCTGAAGTGTTCCATTATTGATCGTAATGGCAGACGCTCCACCTGATCCGGAAACTGTGATACCAGTTACCGGTATTACCTGGTTGAATATATCAATAACCAGAGAAGCATATATTCCCGATCCATCGTTAGCAGTAGCAATGGCTGTGACGGAACCATTATCAATTGCTGAAACAAGTCCGGTGGAATTGATAACAGCCTGCCCGTTGCCATTGATCAATGACCATGTTACGGTTTTATTTGTCGCATTTGCCGGTAATACAACTGCATTAACCTGAAGCGATCCATTATCTGCAGTGATAATAGTTGCACCCCCTGACCCGGCAACTGTGATACCCGTTACCGGTACTATCTGGTTTGAAATGGTAAGGACCAGATTACCACGAACACCTGAACCATCATTTGCTGTTGCCCTGGCTGTAACCGTGCCATTATCGACAGCTGTAACCAGCCCGTTGGAATTGATTGTAGCTTGTCCTGTTCCATTTACTATTGACCATGTAATAGTTTTATCTGTAGCATTAACAGGCAAAACTGTTGCATTTAGCTGAAGAGATCCATTATCGATTGAGATTGTAGTTTCACTACCGGCTCCGGTAACAGTTACAGCTGTCACTGGTATTATTTGATTGGAAATGGTAATTACAAGGGTTCCATAAACACCTGAACCATCTCTGGCTGTCGCCCTGGCAGTAACGGAACCGTTGTCAACAGCTGTCACACGACCACTGGAATTGATTGAAGCCAGTCCGTTGCCACTGACTATTGACCATGTTACTGCTTTATTACTGGCATTCGAGGGTAGTACTGATGCAAACAGCTGAAGTGTTCCATTATCATTGGTAATGGTAGTTCTGCCACCTGATCCCGTAACAGTTATATCGGTTACAGATATAACCTGATTGGAAATAGTAATAACCAGAGTACCATAAACACCCGATCCGTCATTTGCAGTTGCTCTGACCGTGATTGTGCCGTTATCAACAGCTGTCACCAGACCGGCAGTACTAATATTAGCAAGTGAGGCACCATTGACTAATGACCACGTTACTGTTTTATCTGTAGCATTTACAGGTAATAACTCTGCACTTAGTTGAAGCGATCCATTATCAGTAGTGATAGTAGTTGCTCCAGCTGCTCCTCTGACAGTAATAGCAGTTACCGGCACCAACTGATTGGAAATATTAATATCAAGGGTCCCGAATATTCCTGAGCCATCATTCGCTGTTGCCCGGGCTGTAACCGTACCATTGTCAACTGCTGTAACAAGACCTGTAGCACTGATGATAGCTTGTCCGGTCGTATTAACTATTGACCATATCACAGTATTATCCGTAACATTTGCAGGTAGTACCGATGCACTAAGCTGAAGAGTGCCGTTATCAATGGCTATGGTAGTTGCTCCAGCTGCTCCACTGACAGAAACATTTGTTATATGCACTATCTGGTTGAAAAGATTAACCACCATGTTACCATGAACACCGGAGCCATCATTAGCTGTTGCTGTGGCTGTGACAGTTCCATTACTAACTGCAGTAACAAGACCACCGGAATTAATTGTAGCCTGCCCTGTGCCATTAACTATTGACCATATAACTGTATTATTTGCGGCATCCGAAGGTAATACTGTTGCAATAAGCTGAAGAGATCCGTCATCAGTGGTAATGGAAGATGCTCCACCTGCACCGCTGACAGTTATTCCGGTTACCAGTACAGTCTGATTCGAAACAGTAATAACAAGAATGCCAAAGACACCGGAGCCATCATTAGCCGTTGCCCTGGCAGTTATAGTGCCGTTGCCAACTGCTGTGACTAGACCGGTAGAATTGATTATAGCTTGTCCGGTGCCATTAACCAGGGTCCATGTTACAGTTATATCTGTAGCATTTACAGGTGATACAACAGCACTTAACTGGAGAGATCCATGGTTAGCAGTAATTGTTGAAATACCTCCGGCTCCCGTGACAGTTATAGCAGTGACAGGTATTAAACTGGTGTTAATAGTAACAGCAAGTGTACCAATAACTCCCGAAGCGTCATTAGCCGTAGCTATGGCCGTAACGGTTCCATTGGCAATAGCTGTTAAAAGTCCTGTAGTATTTATGGTACCTTGCCCGGTACCGTTTACCAATGTCCATGTTACACTTTTATCCGTGGCATTTGCCGGTAATACAACAGCAGTCAATTGAAGTGTTCCATTTTTAGTATTGATAATTGTTGTGCCACCTGCACCAGTAAGATTTATACTGGTTACTGGTATTATCTGGTTTGAAATAGTGATATCCAGGCTTCCAAAAATACCGGATCCGTCATATGCTGTTGCCCTGACTGTGACAATACCATTATCCAGAGCTGTCAATAGACCGGAAGAACTGATGATAGCTCGTCCGGTTCCACTGAATATTGACCACGTCACGGTTTTAACTGTGGCATTTCCCGGTAATATTGTTTCACTCAGCTGAAGTAATCCGTTATCTGTGGTGATAGTTGTAGCTCCACCAGCGCCCGTTATTGAAATGCTTGTTACAGGTATTATCTGGTTAGAAATAGTTAAAACCAGTGTGCCAAAAATTTCTGATCCGTCATTAGCTGTTGCCCTGGCTGTAACAGTACCATTGTCAATAGCTGCAACAAGACCCGTGGCATTGATCGTAGCTTGTCCGGTGCCATTTACTAATGACCATGTCACAGATTTATCTGTGGCATTTGAAGGGAGTACAACTGCACTCAGCTGCAGAGATCCGTTGTCAATAGTAATGGTGGTTGAACCACCGGATCCGATAAGATTGATACTGGTAACAGGTACTATCTGGTTGGAAATAGTAATTACGAGGGTTCCATAAACATTTGATCCATCATTAGAAGTTGCCCTTATAGTAACGGTGCCATTATTAGCAGCTGTAACCAAACCGGTAGTACTGATGGTTGCAAATCCTGTACCGTTTACAATTGACCAGGTCACTGTTTTATCTGTGGCATTTACAGGGAGTACTTCGGCACTAATCTGAAGTGTTCCATTGTCGGTAGTTATGGTGGAAGCTCCACCTGCACCGTTGAGAGTGATACCGGTTACCTGCACTATCTGATTGGAAATAGTAATATCAAGGGTCCCATAAACATTTGATCCATCATTAGCTGTTGCTCTGGCTGTTACTACGCCATTTTCTACAGCTGTCACAATGCCTGTCTGGCTTATAGTAGCCTGTCCTGAGCCATTGATTATTGACCATGTCACAGTTTTATCGGTAGCATTACCTGGTAATATTGTCTCATTCAGCTGAAGCGATCCCTTATCAGTTGTGATAGAGGTGGCACCAGCGGCACCCGTGACACTTATACTGGTCACATGTATAATCTGATTCGATATAGTAATAACCAGAGTGCCTGAAACATTTGAGCCATCATTTGCTGTTGCCCTGGCTGTCACAGTACCATTATCAATTGCAGTAACAAGACCGGTGGCATTGATAGTGGCATGTCCGGTACCATTGACAATTGACCATGTTACAGTTTTATTAGTAGCACTTGAAGGAAAAACTGTTGCACTTAACTGAAGTGATCCCTTATCTGCAGCGATGATAGTTGCTCCACCGGCTCCGCTTACAATAATACTGGTGACCGGTACTATCTGGTTGGAAATGGTAATATTATAGGTGCCGGTTATTCCTGACCCATCTCTGGCAGTCGCCATTGCCGTAACCGTGCCATTATCAATGGCTGTCACCAGACCGGTAGCACTAATGAAGGCCTTACCGGCGCCATTCGATATTGACCATGTCACAGTTTTATCCGTTGCATTAGAAGGCAACACTGTTGCATTGAGCTGAAGTGATCCCTTATCGGATGTAATAGTTGATGCACCACCTGCTCCTGTGACATAAATATTGGTTACAGGTATTCTCTGGGAAGAATATATTCGGGCTCCGACCTGCCAGGCGCCATTTTGATTTGTGGTTTCAGGATCCGCAGTACCCCAGACTGCATTTTCAGAAAGCCCTCTTTGCCAGGAACTACCTAAATCAGTTCCATAATCAAGACGTGCACTCGGCACAAAACCTGTAAAATCTTTAAAATGTGGATCTACAACAATTGAATGTGCGTCATAACCCAATGCCTGCCACTGGGCAAAAGTTTTACGACTTCCCAGATAATTAAAAATCGGATCACCTGCCTCACAATAGAAAAGATTATAATCTGATTCAAAACCGTTTAAACAGTCAGCTTCATAAACGTAGATATTGTAAATCTGATATTTTGTGTAGAATATATTATTTTTAATTTTCGTTCCTCTTGATGATCCATTTGGAGTAATGTCAGTATTGATATAGATATCGATTAGTCCCCTCCAGGTTCCGACACCTGATCCGCCGTAAAAAACCTCATCACTGTAAAGTGTATTGTTATAAATATTAACTCCGTTCATCCCTTTTACAACAATACCTGTGGCCTGGGTCTTATTTACGATATTGTAACCAACCCCTCCTGAAGTATTGGTCATTCCATTGGATTTACGTATTAAACCCATTGGAACATTCTCGAGATAATTGTATTTCAGAACCGCATTTATGTTAAATCCTGTAAATACTCCGTGGGTAATGCTTGTAGGGTAAGTTCCGTTCCAGGTAAATCTGTTACCGGTTATGACTTCTCCGTCAAGGTTATTATTAGTACCTAAACGGTCCTCATCACCTGCCTGCAACATATATCCGAATGCATTTACCGATGTTATGGAGTTATTCCGGTAGGTAAATGTTGTGGGTTGGTTCCTGGGTATATTAACTCCCAGCCATGTGTCGGATATAGAATTATCTACAACAGTTCCTTCTATTGTAAGGGGCGTCTGGGCAAATAAAAAAGATGAATTTATTGTTAAAAACAGTATTATCAGGATTTTTTTCAACCTTACGATAGTTTATATTGATGACCAAATTTTATGCAGAAATAGGCATATTATACAAATAAATATAATTTTTATTAAATATCTTCTTAAAATTGAATCTGTTTTTAGAAGATTACCATTCTATTTGACAAAATGCTTGAATTCGTACATAAAAAGAATTGTATAATAAATGAAAAATTACATCAGGATCTTTATTCCATATTGAATGATTCACCTGATTGTTTTCTGAGTTTTTTCATATAACCCCGGTTTCGTTTTGTGTCAAGACGTTTTAACTTCGATGTCAGTGTTGGTTTTGTTGATCTACGCTTCAAAGGTATTGTGAGAGATTTTGAAACAAGCTCGTAGAATTTTCCTGTAACAACAGTTTTATTCATTAACTGGGTCCTTTCAGACTGTGACACCAGTATTATTTCGCCTTCTTTATTGATCTTGTTCTTTAACCTGTCAAAAATTATTTCTTTTTCTTTTTCAGAAAAGACTGATGTCAGAAGCAGGTTGAACCTCAACTCAACTTTGGTACTGACTTTGTTAACATTCTGACCGCCAGGTCCACCGCTTCTGGAACTTGAGAAAAGAAATTCACTTTCAAAATTTCTGCTTTTCAGTTCTTCGGGTTTCATGACAATCCGGGTGATTAAAGAAAAAACAGGGCGACACCACCGACACTCACGATTGCTCCCAATATTTCGGGGAGAGTGACTCTTTGCCTGAATAGTACAACTGCCGGCAGGATTATGAAAACAGGTACCAGGGCCATGATAGTGGAAGCAATTCCAGCTTCAGTATATTTAACGGCTATCAGTGAAAAAGAAACACCTAAAAACGGACCAAAGAATGCACCAAGACTTGTTAACATCATACCTGATTTATTATGAGTTGCAGTTAAAACAGTTCCCCATCTTGCAAGAATTGTAACCAGCATAGTATATCCGAATATACCGGAAATTATTCTGATCTGAGTAGCTGCGAATGGATCATAGTCTTTCATTCCAAACTTACTCAACACAAGGCCAAGAGCTTGTCCGACAGCGCCGCCAAAAGCATATAGAATGCCTTTTGGAGCAAGTTTCAGGGAAAGTTTTTCACCTTTGCTTTTTCTGTTGAAAATTGCCATTGCAATACCTGCGAAAGTTAAAGTCATTCCCAGAAAGTGAAATAAAGTAAGTCGTTCACCAAGAATGATTAAACTGAAAAATGCTGTAATAGGAGGGACCAGAGTCATAATAAGCATTGAGAACCTGGAGCCTATCATTGTATAGGACTTGAAAAGGAACAGGTCTCCAAACACAAATCCGACCAATCCTGACAGCGATAACCAGATCCAATTATCAAAACTGGCATCGACAGGTAACATAAAACCTTTCCTGATAAAATTAAAGACGCTTAGAAAAGCAAATCCGATTATAAGTCTGAGGATATTTACGGCAACCGATCCGATTTTGTGGCTTGCTGACTCAAATGCGAGAGAAGTAATGGTCCAGAAAATCGCTGTTAGCAGAGCTGCAAATTCACCAATATGTTCATTAAAAAAAATCATTATACAGTCAATATAAATATCACATCTTAATTATCTTTAAAGCCCGTAAAATTATAACTACTTGTGGTAAAAAAAATTTAACCAATAAGAAACACAAAGGAAAACACAAGGTAACTCAAAGGAAAAAAGTAATAGTTAACTTGGATACATGTTTTTGATTTATAGATCTTTAAAAGGACACGAAGCAACCAGGGGCATTACTCTGTAATCTCAAAACTATAATCTCCTGAACCTGCTTCCATAATAAGTTTTCTATCTGAGGTCTTAATATCTTTAAGATAAATGTTCTGAGACAATTGTTTTCCGCTTTCAGTAACTTTATCTGCACTGGCAACCGGCAGAATAATCGTTGCTATTGTATTTGCAGGGATGATGACTTTAACTTTCACTTTTCCATCCATTCGTTCCCATCCTGATGCAATTGTGCCATAGGGGCTTTCAAAAGAAGCTTTCGAATAAGTCAGTTTATTTGTTGGATGCGGCTGAATGATAATATGCCTGTATCCGGGTCCCATTGTCTCAATCCCTGCTGATACCCGGTACATCCAATCTCCTATTGCCCCATAAGCATAATGATTGAATGAATTCATACCAGGGTCCTGAAAAGTACTGTCAGTTTTCTCTCCATCCCAGCGTTCCCATATTGTAGTGGCACCCATTTTAACAGGGTATAACCATGATGGATACGATTCCTGCAACAACAGATCATAGGCGACATCAGTATATCCGTTATCAGATAAAACATGACATAGATAAGGAGTTCCAAGGAAACCGGTGGAAAGGTGATTTCTTCTACTCTTTATATCGTCGGCCAAAAACCTTGCGGCATTCTTACGAAGATTATCAGGTAAGAGATTGAATTTCAGAGCTAGAACATATGATGTCTGAGAATTTGTTCCCACTCTTCCTGCTCCTGTAACGTACTCATTAATAAACACCTCTTTGATTTTATTAAAAAGATCGGAGTATATTTTTGCGTCATCGGTTTTGCGAAGCGCTTTTGCGGCTTCAGCAAGGATACTTGCAGAATATGCGTAGAATGCAGTAGCTATAAAATCGTGTTCGGTATAGCCATCGGGCTCAGTATGATTATTAACGGGTGGATGATAAAACAACCAGTCTCCATATTTGCTGCCACCTTTCCAGATACAGCTGTCTCCTGCTCTTGTTCTGATATATTCCACCCATGCTTTCATGCTCGGGTATTGATTCTCAAGGAAATGTTTATCACCATAAACCAGGTACATGGTCCACGGTACAATGACAGCAACATCACCCCAGCCTGCCGACGGTTGGGCTGTGGCAGATCCCTGCCTGTTAAGGATATCAGGAATTACATCCGGAACCTCGCCCCCGGGTTTCTGGTCGGTTGCTACATCTTTTAACCATTTTGCAAAAAAGGATGAGACATCCATATTATATGCTGCTGTTCTTGAGAATGCCTGTGCATCTCCGGTCCATCCAAGCCGTTCGTCCCTTTGAGGGCAGTCGGTGGGAACATCCACAAAGTTGCCCTTTTGGCCCCATTGAATGTTATGCTGCAATTGATTGATAAGAGGATTAGAACATTCATAACTTCCCGTGACTGACATATCTGAATGAACAACCACCCCTATAAGATTATCCGTTGTAAGTTCACCGGGGAAACCTGTGACTTCTACAAATCTGAATCCCATAAAAGTAAATCTTGGTTCATAAAGCTCTTCACCTGTGCCGGCAAGCGTATAGGTTAACTGACACTTTGCAGCACGAAGATTTGTTGTATAAAACTCACCAAACTCATCCATCACTTCAGCATGCCTTAATGTGACCACGGTCCCCTTATTGCCTGAGACCTTTAATTTTAACCATCCAACCATGTTCTGGCCCATATCCACTACCAGATTGCCTTTGGGAGTTCTGAATATTTTTACAGGTTTTATCTCCTGTATCTTTTTTATAGGCTGTCCTTCAGAAGCTATAAGATTGCCATTATTATAATTGCCGGTTTTAACGCTTTGCCAGTTTTTATCGTTGTAACCAGGCAGGTTCCAGCCAGTGAGCTTTTTCGTTGCATCGTATGTTTCACCATTATAAATGTCGTTCATTCTAATTGCGCCGTCGTTTGAAGCTTTCCATGTCTCATCAGTCACAATTACTGATTCGGAACCATCGGTATATGTGATTCTTAATTGTAAAAGTATCCCAAGTCTTTTGCCATAAACTGCCCAGTTATTTCCCCATCCAAGGGTTCCTCTGTACCAGCCGTCGCCAAGGACTGCTGCGATAGCATTATTTCCTTTTGAAAGATTAAGAGTGACATCATATACCTGATATTGGAGTCTTTTACTGTACGATGTCCAGCCAGGAGTGAGGACCTGGTCACCGACTTTCTTTCCGTTCAGTTGTAACTCATAAAAGCCATGAGATGTCACATATATTCTTGCACTGGCAATGGATTTTGTTATTGAGAATTCTTTTCTGAAATGTGGTGAGGGGGAATATCTTAATGTATCACCTTCCATTTCAATCCATTTTGCTTTCCACTCAGATTTTGAAAGCAATCCCATTTCCCAGTATGCGACAGTGCTCCATTTTGATTCTTTTCCTTCATTGTCCCATATTTTTACCTGCCAGAAATATCTCTGACCTGATTTGAGATCGGGACCCTGATATAAATGAAGGATCGATTCATCTGATTCAAACTTGCCAGATTGCCAGATAATTTTTGAAGAGGAAAATTTTTCATCTGTTGATACCCTTAAGAAGTAAGCAGTTTGCATGATACTTTTTCCGATCGCGCTGATCTTCCATGAAAACCGGGGTTGCCTGTTGTCGATACCTACCGGATTAACCTTATGGTCAACAGTCATCTCTTTCAAAGACAGATCCTGTGCAAAAGTGCCAGCGCATAGAAAAAGAAAAATAAGTGTGAGTCTGATTGATTTCATAATTAATGAATATAAGATTATTAATATCAAGGTTAAAAAAAAATGTCGAATAAAAAAATTTTATAAATGTCATTTTCATCCACGAAAGTTTATAAATTGCGGTTCACTTTAAAATAAATTACATGAATCCGTTGGCAGGTATCTTACTGATCTCATTGGGTAGCATAGGGGCAGCAAGCTTTTATGTACCGTTTAAAAAAGTTAAGTCATGGGCATGGGAATCATATTGGATAACACAGGGTGTAGCTGCCTGGTTAATAGCCCCGATATTATTTGCATTTATCTTTGTCCCAAAGGGAGAGCTCTTTCCGATTATCCATGAAGCACCATCCTCAGCAAAATTAATGGCTATGATTTTTGGTGCATTATGGGGATTTGGAGGTTTGACATTTGGCCTGAGTATACGATATCTGGGAGTTGCTCTCGGACAAAGTATTGCATTAGGACTTTGTGCTGCTTTTGGAACACTAATACCTCCCATAATAGCCGGTGATAATCTTTTTTCATCTACTGCAGGAGTATTAACTATTATCGGTGTATCTATTACTATAGTCGGCATTGCAATTATAGGTTATGCAGGTTCTCTTAAAGGCAAAGAGATGACTGAGGAGGAAAAAAGGGCTGCAGTAAAAGAATTTGCTCTGAAAAAAGGAATACTTATTGCAATCTTCGCAGGGGTTATGAGCGCATGTTTTAATTTCGGTTTCGAATCGGCCAAACCAATAGAAAGCTGTGCACTGGCTCATGGAACAAATCCTCTTTTCCAAAAGAATCCCTCCCTCATATTCATTCTTCTTGGAGGTTTTATCACCAACCTTGTTTATTGCGGTTATCTTAATATTAAAAATAAAACTTACAGGGACTACTTTTCTGTTTCAGGAAGTGTACTGTTAAATAACCTGTTTTTTACTTTCCTGGCTGGCTTCCTGTGGTTCCTACAATTTCATTTTTTCGGAATGGGTTCAAGTAAACTTCCTCAGGGAATGGCTGTTTTTGGCTGGAGTATTTTAATGGCTCTTAATATCGCAATCAGCAACATATGGGGAATTTTCCTTAATGAATGGAAAGGGGTAAAAAGAAAAACTATGATTGTACTTTTGATCGGAATTATAATTCTTATACTTTCAACGTTTGTTGTTAAATTAGGTTAAGTAATATGGAAACAAAAAGATTTGGTTTTAAGATGAAAATGCTTCCTGGTTTCAAGGAAGAATACAGAAGACGTCATAGCGAAATATGGCCTGAACTTGTAAAGTTATTGAAAAATGAAGGTATTGGGAATTATTCAATTTTTCTTGATGAAGAGACCAATACTCTTTTTGCATACCAGGAACAATCGGGCGAGAGCTCTTCCCAGGATCTGGGAAATACGGAAGTTGTCAAAAAGTGGTGGAAATATATGGCTGATATTATGGAAACAAATCCCGATAACTCGCCGGTGACGATTCCATTAGATCAGGTGTTTTATCTGGAATAAGATAAAAGACAAAAATATAAAGACAAAAGTTGATTTTATGTGAAAAGTCCTTTGTGAACCTTCGTGGAAACCTTTGAGCGCCCCTGCCTGCCGGCAGGCAGGTTTGTAGTAAATGAATTGAAAATTAAAACAATAGACATTAAAATATATATTAATTATGAAAAAAGATTTAATTGAAAAAGCATACAAGCTGGCAAAGGAACAATATGCCGCATTGGGAGTAGATACCGACAAGGTACTTGCTGAAATAGACAACATTAATATCAGTTTGCATTGCTGGCAGACAGATGATGTAGGCGGTTTTGAAAAAGCCGGATCAGTTCTTGGTGGCGGAGGTATTCAGGCTACAGGTAATTTCCCCGGCAAAGCAAAGACCATCGAACAGATGAGGTCAGATCTGGATAAGGTAATGTCGCTTCTTCCAGGAAAACAAAGGTTAAATCTTCACGCAATCTATGGTGAGTTCGGAGGTAAACTTGTCGACCGTGATAAGATCGAAGCAAAACACTTTCAGGGTTGGATAGACTGGGCAAAGAAAAGAGGAATTGGCCTCGATTTCAATTGCACATGTTTCTCTCATCCTCTGGCTGATGATGGCTTTACCCTTTCAAGTAAGAATGAAAAAATAAGAAAATTCTGGGTCGAACATACAAAACGATGCCGGGCAATTGGCGCTGAAATGGGAAAACAGCTCGGTACTCCGACAGTACATAATATCTGGATACCAGACGGGATGAAAGATACACCAGTTGACAGGAATACACTGCGAAAACAACTAAAGAAATCGCTCGACGAGATCTTTTCAGTTAAATACCCGAAAAAACATCTCAAGGATTCGGTTGAAAGCAAATTGTTTGGAATCGGATCAGAGTCGATGGTAGTCGGATCACATGATTTCTATCTGGGTTATGCAATAAAAAACAATACAATGATAACCCTTGATAATGGCCATTTTCATCCTACTGAACAGGTAGGTGATAAGGTTTCTTCAATCCTGCATTTCGTCGATGAGATACTTTTACACCTAACACGCGGTGTTCGCTGGGACAGTGATCATGTACTTACTTTTAACGATGAACTGTTGCTTATTACACAGGAAATAGTACGGTCCAAAGCCCTGAACCGGGTTAATATCGGCCTGGATTTCTTTGATGCAAGCCTTAACCGGATTGGCGCCTACGTTATCGGAACACGATCTGCCCAATTGGCTTTCATCTATGCATTACTTGAACCCCTGAAGACACTTGTTAAGTTTGAAGAAGAAGGCAAGAATTTTGAAAGACTTGCATTACTTGAGCTTCTTAAAACAAAACCTTTCGGAGCTGTTTATGACTATTATTGTTTGAAAAATAAAGTTCCGACCGGACAGGACTATATCGATGAAATATTGAAGTACGAAAAAGAGGTGCTTCTGAAAAGATAATTATAAAGATGTTTAATGGGGGATGTCTGAAAAGTCCTTTGTGAAACTTGACAATAACCTTAGTGTTCCTTTGTGGTAAAACCTATAATCTTTAACCGCAAAGGATCACAAAGTAATACACAAAGTCACACAAAGGAGAAAAGAGCTAATTAGTCCTTTTCTGACAGCCCAGGTTGGAGGTTAAAAATGAAAGAAACAGTTATAGCAATTTATGACATAGGCAAGACGAATAAAAAGATAATTCTCTTTAATGAAGACTTTAAAATAGTCTCGGAAATTGAGGAGAAATTTGCCGAAATTCTCGATGATGACGGTTTTGAATGTGATGATATTGAACATATTGAACACTGGGTTAAAGAGTCTCTGACAAGACTGGTACACTCTGAAAAATATGATCTTAAGACTGTTAACTTCACTACTTACGGAGCGACCCTTGTTTATCTAGATGAAAATGGGAAAAGACTTACTCCTGTCTATAATTATCTGAAACCTATAGACGAAAAGATCCCTGAAAGGCTGTACAAGAGATTTGGCGGCAGAGATGAGTTTTGCAGAAGGACAGCATCTCCTGCTCTTGGCATGCTCAATTCTGGTTTACAGCCTCTCTGGCTAAAGTCAGCAAAACCGGTGGTGTTTTCTAAAATAAAGCATATCCTTCATTTTCCTCAATATCTCTCATATACAATCACAGGCAAGATTTATGCCGAACACACATCGATAGGATGCCATACGGCTTTCTGGGATTTTGATAATATGGATTATCATCCGTGGATCAAAGTTGTTGGACTAGACCTGCCCGACCCTGTTCCGGTTGAGACAGTAAATGAGGTAGTTATTGAGAGTAAAAAGCTTCAGATAGGTATAGGTATTCACGATAGTTCAGCCTCACTGGCACCGTATTTCTCGAGCAGTGCCGGGAAATTCCTGTTAATTTCTACCGGAACCTGGTGTATTAACATGAATCCTTTTAATACAGAAAAATTAACTGCCGATCAACTGGACAAAGATTGCCTTTGCTATATGAGTATAACCAGACAACCGGTAAAATCTTCCAGGTTATTCCTCGGAAACCTGCACGAAACTGCACTAAAAAGAATATCTGATCATTTCAGAAAGTCTGAAGATTATTATAAAAAAGTCAAAGCCGATAATCAATTATCAGCCAGTTTGAAGTCAAAATTCAGCGGGAGAAAGGTATTCTTTCAAACCGGTTCTTACTCTCGGAATTTGAAAGATTATATAGATATGTATGAATTCACCTCCTTCGAAGAGGCTTATCATCAGTTAATGAATGAATTAGGTGATCTTACGTTAGAGGCAATCAATTTGGTGCTTCCGGAAATTGATGAAACTGAAAATATTTACATAACAGGAGGATTTTCTAAAAATGAACTTTTTCTGAATCTGATTTCAAAAGCATTTCCATTAAAAACTGTTTATACATCTGAAATTGCAAATGGATCGGCATTGGGAGCAGCTCTGGTTGTTTCCGGGTCAAAATCTTCCATGAACCTTGGACTGACCAGATGTAAAGTTTGATATATATATTAACCCAATTATTATGACGAAAAACATGGGTTTACTGGTTATTATATTTATGCTTAGTATTCTTTATTCATGCCGAAAAATTTATGACACAGGAGGAGAGGGTTTAGTAATTAATGAGGTAATGCCTGTGAACTCTACCACAGTTGCTGATAATTATGGCGAGTACGATGACTGGATTGAATTATACAACCTTTCCTCTTCAGGTAAAGATATTTCAGGTTATCACCTGAGTGACAATAATAGCAAACGATCAAAATGGCAGTTCCCCCAGGGGACTTTGATAGCAGCAAAAGGATACCTCATAATCTGGGCAGATAATGATATTAATCAACTGGGATTACATGCAAACTTTAAGCTTTCTTCGGCTGGCGAGGTTGTAGTCCTGTCCGATGCGGATAGTTCAAAAATTGACAAAGTTACTTTTCCTGCCCAGACTTTGGAATTGTCTTATTCCAGAGTACCAAACGGGACCGGGGAATTCAGGTGGCAAACCCCAACGTTTGCCAAAACAAATGATCTTAAATAGTTGATATACAATTATGTATAGAGTTATATCAATAAATTCTCTGGCCGAGGGCTGCTTTAAGTTTATAAACACTTGCCGCATAATCAATTCTGGCTTTAAGCAGCAATAAACTACTTTCTGAAACAGAAGTATTGGCATCGAGTAAATCAAGATTTGTAATAACACCCGACTTGAAACTTGTTTCAGCAAGGGAATAGGCCTTTAAAGCCTGACTGAGTTGAAGCTCGAACTGACTGATTTTTTTCATTGCTGCAAACATTAATGCTTCTGATTCATAGACCTCGTTTGATATATTTCGTTTTGTGAAGTCAGATTCATAAGATAAAGAAGTTATAGCTGATTGAGCCTGTGAAAGATTATATTTGTTTTTCATCCCGTCGAAAAGAGGAATTTTGAGTCCGAGGCCGATGACGTAATTAGGTGTGAATTTACCAAGATCGGGGATATATCCGTTTTTAGCTCCGCCGGATGCCTGAAGACTTAATAATGGTTTATTAAGCAACTTCGTCATTCCATATCTGAGTTCAGCCAGTGATGTTTTCTTCTCATTTATTAGAACTTCATCCCTGTTATGAAAAGCGTAAGACAAGATTGAATCGGAAGGAATGACAGGCGGTTCAACCAAGAGTTCATTTTTTACTACTGGCTTTGTTGCCTGATCATTTCCAAGCAATGAGTTCAGAGAAGCCTGCTGTGCTGCCAGAGAAGCAACTATATCAACTCTCTGGCTTTCAACCGTTGATATTCTGACTTTGGTTGAAAGAACCTGATATTCTGTGGCTGAACCTGTGGCCATCATTTTTTCAACATACTGAAGGTGTTCGTTCAATGCAGTTAACTGTTCATCTTTTATTTTTATTCCCGCCTGCAGAAAAAGAAGTGTATAAAAATTATTCACAGTAAGGAGTGAGAGTCTTTGCTTTACCTGCTCAAGGGTCTGTTCACCAATAGCCTTGTTCTCATTTTCGAGTTCTATATTCTGCCGTGTTCTTCCGAAGTCATATACCAGTTGTTGGAGGTTTATGGATGCAGAATAATTATTAGCAGGGTAAAGCTGAAATGTCCCGAGAGATGGAAAAGTCAGTTTAGTCACAGGTGCCAGATTAGCAAAGCTCGCAGTAATATCCACTACCGGATTATACCCGGTTTTTGCCAGTCCAATCCTTGAATCTGCGTAATTAATTGCTTCTTCTGCGACCTTAACGGCCGGATAATTTGCTATAACCTGCTCAATAACACTTCTGAGAGATAAAGAGTCGCTTGTTGGTTTCATATTTGTATTAATAATACCCTGACCCGGAAGTACACTGCTTAGAAAAGGAAGAATCACTAAAAGAAAAAGTATTGATTTTTTAATAATCTGATTATTCATTTGCAGGAAGTTTTTGAATTTTTAACTTTTTTGTGTGAAGAAATATTATCGGAATACCTCCGATCAGGGTTATAATACCTGCCAGCAGGAAATCGTCATCTATACCCTGTATATAAGCTTGTTTATTCAGATTTGAAAGGAGTAGAGCCTGGCTTTGTCTTGAAGTACTTGCCGGTGAACTACCGGCTTCGTATTGAAGATGGTATTTCATTTTATTCACTGTCTGTTGATAAATCTCTGAACCTGGTTTGATCGCACCTCCGAAAACCTGAGCATGATAGTTGACTCTTGACGTCAGCAGGGTGGCAAGCAATGCCACACCCAGACTTCCTCCCAACTGTCTGATAGAGTTTGTTATTGCTGATGCCTGTGCCATCTTCTCACGCGGTATCTCTGACAGCGACACAGTGGTAAGAGCAGTGAACATAAGTCCCATAGCAAATCCCCTGAGATAAAGAGAGAGCATTATGAATTTCAGCTCCGTAAGCCAGGAAAGATTTGAATTAAGGTAAAAACTAAAGGCAAACAGGACAACACCTATAAATAGTGGAAGTTTTGGACTTATTTTATCCGAAATCCTGCCCGAGATTGGAGCAGTAATTCCCTGTATTATACCCACAGGAAGGAATACTGATCCGGCCTGGAGTGCTGTGTAGCCCAGAGAATTCTGAAGGTATATAGGCAATAAGAATGTACTTCCGAACATACCGAGACTGAAAATTACCAGAATAATATTTGCTATACCAAAGTTGTGATTTTTAAGAAGCCTCAGATCTAAAAGCGGCTCTTTTACTGTTAATTCCGCGGTTATAAAAACCGCAAGTGCAATTAAGGCAATCGCCCCATAAGCCAGTATAAATGGAGCATGCCATCCTTCAGAATTTGTTGCTGCATTGCCTTGAGATAATATATAGAGTGTAAGAGGAAGAAAAATAGTCACAGAAATGAACCCTACAATATCGAATTTTCTGGTTTTCAGGTTTATATATTCGCTCTGTATAATAATAGTGAAGAACATTGCTAACATCCCAACTGGAATATTAACGTCAAAAATCAGAGGCCAGCTGAAACGGTCAATCAGAAAACCTCCGATAAGCGGCCCGAAAGAGACAGACGCTGCAGCGGATATACCCCAGAATCCAAGAGCGATACCCCTCTGGTGAGGTGGAAATTCCCTTGATATTATGGCCATTCCGAGTGGCTGAATAGTGCCGGCACCCAGACCCTGAATAACCCTGGCTGCTATCAGCATATTCTCGTCCGAAGATCTGCCACATAACATAGATCCTAACGTAAAAAGAAATAATCCGATGAAATACAGTCTTTTGTAACCGAATTTATCCGCAAGCCATCCGGAGGTAGGAAGAGCCACAGCCATAGCCAGCATGTAAGCAGTTATAACCCATTCAATTTTATCCAGACCAACTCCAAAAGATGCCATGATTTTAGGCAAACCAACATTAACAATGGTTGCATCGAGGACAGCCATAAAAGTTCCAAGCATAATATTTGCAAGCAAAAACCACTTGTAAGACTCATGCCTGGGGTGAAAGGCTGATTTGCTGTTCCTTATCAAACTCCTGATACGATGAGATGGTGTTCTTCTTCTTTCCATTCTATTTTTTGAAAATCTTGACTACAACTGACATTCCGGAAAAAATATTGAATTGTGAGAGGTCTTTGTAATTGTCTGCACTATCAATGGAAATCCTTATCGGGATACGCTGCGTAACCTTTGTGAAATTACCTGAAGCATTATTAGCCGGGATCAATGAAAATACTGATGCCGTAGTGGAACCAACCAGGAATACTTTCCCATTGAATCTGACTCCAGGAAATGCATCAATATTAAATCTTACACTCTGCCCGGCATGTATTTCCGATATTTTGGTCTCTTCAAGAAATGCCACCACCCAAAGATTCTTGTTCAGAGTCAGAGTAAAGACAGCCTGACTTGGCTGAACCACATCTCCCTGAAGAAGCCATCTTTTTGCCAGTGTTCCGTCAGCCGGAGCATAAAGTCTTGTATTCTTAAGCTGAGTATTAAGAACTTTTACCTGTGCATTGGCAGATTCAACGGCTGCCGAAGCCGTTGAAATCATTGATTTTGAAACAAGAAGTTGAGCTCTTGCTGCATCAAGCTGTGCTGAAGCCGTTTCATATGCTTTCTTAATATGGTCAAATTGTTCCGGGGTTATTACACCACCAGCTGACTGATTTTTTGCCCTTGCCATATCCTCACCGGCTCGTTCAAGGTTTATCTCCAGTACTCTGAGACCCTTCTGATCGGAATTATATTTGACCTCGGATTGGGACAAATTAGCTAATGCCTGAGTTCTTAATGCAATTGATTGATTTCTTTGTGCTATAAAATCCGAACTGTCAATGTCGGCAAGAAGAGTTCCTTGTTTCACGAGATCTCCTTCATTGGCATAAATTGCAGATATTCTGCCGATTATCTTTGATCCGACGCTCACATTGTCAGCATCCACATGAGCATCATCAGAAGTAATGTACTTTGAATAATCCCTGTACCAGTACCATGCCCCTGTCAGAACAATTATTACTACAATTGCCAGTGGAATATAGACTCTGAGCCGGTTGTTCTTTGATCCTTCTTTCATATACTGTTTTGAATTTAATTATGTTGCTAATTCTATATATTTAATCATTTGTATTTCAATCCTTTGATGAAGACATTTGTAAAAGCAAGTGTCTTCTCAAGAAGAAGATCATACTCCTCCTGTTCTATAAATAATGTCTCCTTTTCATTAACCAGTGTGATCCTTATTCCTTTGAGCAGGTCAAGAAACAGGGCAGCTGTCTGATCAGTATCTTCAATAAAAAATGTTCCGGTCCTTATTCCTTTTTCAAATATCCTCTTTATGATTTCTTTTTCTTTTTCTTTAAACATTTGAATGGTATCCCTGAATCCGGGTTTGAGCCCTGTAAAAGCTTCAAGCCTCAGTCTGCTTAAATTCAATAATGTCCGAAAATATGAAAGACGTTTTATAGAATATTCCAGCAACAACTGTTCCGGCTCCTTAATACTTAAAATTCTTTCTGATATTTTCTCAATGAACTCGTCCTGCTCCTTTTCTACAACAGCCTTGTAGAGACTTTCTTTATCGGGAAAATAGTAGTACAAAGATGCCTTGGATAACTTGAGATCATCGGCAATTTCCCGCATAGATGTTTTCTCAATCCCATATCTACCAAAACGTCTTTGCGAGGCTTCGATTATCATCTGGATCCTGACGCTTTTCTCCTTACCTGACTTTATGGTGTCCATTTCATAAAAAAGATGCAAATATAACAAACTGTCTGACTAATATGTTCAGATGGTCAGATAAAGAAAACAATTTTATCAACAATAAGATGTATATACTACTGCTTTTAAACCTCTATATATATGAAACAACGTCGTTTAAAATATCTGAAAAAAATTATTTTTCATTGGATATTAGCAAAATTAAAGTAGTAAATTGCCTAACTTAAAAAGTTACCATTATTTTATATATATAATTTATTATCAGTACTTAAAAAACCTGTTCAATACAAAATACAAGTTTATCCGGATTATTAAAAATCGAAAATTCAGTTTATTAAAAATAGTGATATGAAAACAGTCAGGACTACCTTATTAACTATTCTGATTTTAGGATTTGCTGTGTCAGCAGAGTGTCAGAAAACAGGATCAGATGTGAAAATCAAAAGTCTGATAGTTTCAGAGGAAAAATCTGATATGATAGTTAAAAAGCAATATAAGGAATCTGAAACTTATTACGATTCTCGTGGTAATGTGCTCGAATCGATAACTTATAAACTGGGTAAAGTAGATAAACATTTTAAGTACCAGTATGATTCTGATAATAATAAAATTAAAGAAGAGGAGTATGATACTTCGGGTAGATTAAAGGAATCATCCGAATACAAGTATGCGAATGGTTTGCGTACAGAAAAAACTGTTTACGACTCCAATAAGAAGCAAAAATCGAAGAAGACTTATGTCTACACTACCTTTTAAATCAACTGATAAATCTGATATTCATACTTTTCTAGGTGCATTTATTCCAATCGGGCTGAATGAGATGGATGAAGTAATATTAATGAACCGTGTTGAAATAAAGTATGTCTTCTCGGTTAAGAAACTACCTGAATTGTTGAATTATTTATCAGAATTTTATAAAGTTTTGGAGATAGATATGATAAGGTCATTCCCTTATCACAATACGTACCTCGATACCTGCGATGATTTATTTTACACTGAGCAGGTAAGAGGGAAACTCAATCGGCACAAAGTCAGGTACAGAAGATATGAATCGACCGGACAATCATTTCTTGAGATAAAAAAGAGGACTAACAAAAACAGAACCGTTAAATGGAGAATTGAAAATAAGTTAATAACAGATTGTCCTGATGAAAATGCATTAGCATTCATTCAAAAACATTCGCCTTATAGTACTCTTGATCTGAGGTCAGTGCTTATTAATGGATTTACCAGAATAACATTGGTGGAAACGGAATTAAAAGAACGAATTACATTAGATTATAATCTCTCTTTTTCAAGTCCCGGTGGGAAAAATGCCGGACTACCTTTTTTAGCAATAGCCGAACTCAAAAGAGAAAGACATTCAGGTCAGTCACCTTTTGGAATCATCATGAAGCAGATTGGAGTACATCCGAACGGATTTAGTAAATATTGCATGGGGAGCGTACTGACCAGGGAAGTGCCACGAAAGAATACGTTAAAACCAAATATACTGTTAATCAATAAAATTGAAAATGAGTACAATAAATCTACTGCAACCTGATATAATTGGTCTGGCAGGTATTGAAATAATCGATCTCCCAAGCTTTCTTGAACTTATTGGACGATTTGCATTGAACATGGTTGTAATATTGATTCTTGTCAGATGGTTATATTATTCAACCACAAAACGAAAAGATTATCTTTTTACCTATATTCTGATATCCAGTTTGATCTTTCTTCTGTGCTATCTTCTTGCCAGTGTAAAACTTCAGATCGGATTCGCCCTGGGCTTGTTTGCAATTTTTGGCATAATCAGGTACAGAACCAGTTCCATTCCCATTAAGGAGATGACTTATCTCTTTCTTATAATAGGCGTCTCAATTATAAATGCGCTTGCTGACACTAAAACAAGCGTTGCAGAGGTACTTTTTACAAACGCTGTGATTATTATAATCACCTTTTGTATGGAAAAAATATGGCTCCTTAAGCATGAACTATCCAAGACTATTATTTATGAAAAGATCCATCTCATAAAACCTGAAAATAATCAGGAACTTCTGAATGACCTTCAGGAAAGGACCGGAATATCAAAAATCAACAGGGTCGAGATTGGGAAAATCGATTTTCTTAAAGATACCTGTACGCTTCAGATCTTTTATAATGTTAAAGGAAATCAGCTCAATAATTATGAACAGATTGATAATAAGAAAGATGACGTGGATGATGATGATGACTAGAAAGTGGTATTTTGTTATATTCACATTGTTTTTTCCGATATCTGTTTTTGCGCAGAAAAAGGATTTTGGGATATGGTATGGGATTTCAGCAGAAAAAAAACTGACTGCTAAAATTGAAATTGATTTATCAACCTCAGTAAGGACATTCGAAAATGCATCAAAAATTAATGAAGCTTTTCTTGAAGGTGGATTAACTTACAATTTCAGTAAACATCTCGCTATTGCAGGTTATTACAGGCTAACTGAAAATATTGAAGATAATAATTCTTACTATTTCCGGCATAAATATTTCCTGGATTTTAAAGGAAATCTGTCGGTTTCACATTTTAGCTTCTCCGGTCGTGTAAGATTTCAAACCGGGATTAAGACCTATATACAACATGAAAGTGACATATATCCCGATTATACAGGGAGGATTAAATTAAAAGCCCTGTACAGAACACCGGCATTTCCTGTTAATCCATACATATATACAGAATCTTTTTTTCCGATGTTTTCAGGTGAAACCAGAACAATTGAAAAAAACCGATTTGCAGCAGGAATAGAATTTGCTATCGCTAAACGTCATTCAATCGAAGCGGAATACATTTTTCAACGTGATTATCTGCCTCATCTTTCAGATATTAATATTATATCCATTAACTATAATATCAAGTTATAAATTTAAATCTGAATGATATGTTTAACTCAGCGGACATATTAAGATTCTGGCAATCATATAACCCTATTTAAAACATGAAATTCAAACTTTTCTCTTTTGCGATCCTTTTCGCTTCCATTACTTTTTCATTGACTGTGATTGGACAGATCGATCCAAAGCGTCAATGGCCCGGGTATAGAGGGTATATGGCTTCGGGAGTTCTTGATAATGCAAATCTTCCTGAAACATTTGATTTCCAGAAAATGGTTAATGTCAGGTGGAAAATCGAGCTTCCCGGACTGGGCCTTTCAAGCCCTGTTGTCTGGGGCGACAGGTTATTCATCACTTCTGCAGTAAGCAAATCAGATAATCAAGGAATTAAAACAGGTATTTATGGAGATGGTATGCCTGTACCGGATAGCTCCCTTCATGACTGGAAAGTTTTCTGTATTGATAAATATTCAGGAAAAACAATTTGGGAAACAACAGCATATACCGGCATACCTAAAATCAGACGTCATCCTAAATCAACACACGCAAATGCTTCAGTAGCTACTGACGGCAAATATGCTGTTGCCTTTTTTGGATCTGAAGGCTTATACTGTTATAACTTTGAAGGTAAGCTTGTCTGGAAAAAGAATTTCGGGGTACTTAAATCTGTAGCTTTCGATTACCCTGCAGCAGAATGGGAGTTCGCCAGTTCCCCCATAATATATAAAGGTGTATTGATCATTCAATGTGATGTCCTTGAAAACTCTTTTTTGGCTGCCTTTGATCTGAAAACAGGAAAGGAATTATGGAAAACAAAGCGAGACGAATATCCCGGTTGGTGTACACCAAATATATATAAAGACGGAGATAAAACCCGGATCGCAGTAAACGGGTACAAACATCGGGGTGGATACGATTTTGAAACAGGACAGGAAATATGGCGGATGTCGGGTGGGGGTGATGTTCCGATTCCTACCCCGGTTATCGGCAATGACCTGATATACTTCAACAGTGCACATGGTCGAAGTTCTCCGATTCTTGCAATCAGAACTGATGCGGCAGGGGATATAACTCTCAAACCGGGAGAAAACATGAATACATTTGTTAAATGGAGTATTCCAAGGGGTGGCTCGTATATTCATACTTTAATCGTTTACCGGGATCATCTTTATAATGTCAACTGGAATGGAACAATTGTATGCTATGATGCAGTCACCGGTACTGAATTATATAATGCTAAACTCGGGAACACAAAAAGTTTTATTGCTTCCCCGGTTGCATCAGACGGGAAGTTGTACATCGTTGACGAACAGGGAACCGTCTATATAATCAAAGATGAAATTCCGTTTAAAAAGATTGCAGAGATACCATTGAATGAGATATGTTTAACTGCTCCTACAATTACTGATGGTATGATTTTCTTCAGAACCCAGAAATATCTTATTGCCGTAGGAAATAATTAATTGATATTCTATATATTTATATCTATGAAAAAGAATCGCATACTCTTATTGATAATATTTTTTTATATTCTTTCGGTTGAAAAAGTTTCATGTCAGATTAACCCGGACAGGCAATGGTCAGCATATAGAGGAAGATTGTCCTCAGGTGTATTGGATAACGCTAACCTTCCGGAATCATTTGACCTTGGGAAAATGATCAACATAAGGTGGAAAACAGAGATACCAGGTCTCGGACTCTCAAGTCCTGTAATATGGGGTAACAAAATATTTATTACAAGCGCTATCAGTCAGGCTGACAGGGCTGGATTCAAGCCTGGATTATATGGTGATATTACACCTGTCAAAGATTCATCCATTCATGAATGGAAAGTCTTTTGCATCGATAAATATTCGGGTAAAATGATTTGGGAGAAAACATCTTATAAAGGGATACCTAAGATGAAACGTCATCCGAAATCCACTCATGCAAACACATCTGTTGCCACCGACGGCAAGTACGTTGTTGCTTTTTTCGGTTCGGAGGGACTCTTTTGTTATGACATGAGCGGGAAGCTTGTGTGGCAGAAAAACTTCGGATTGCTGAAGTCAGTCTTCTTCATGGTAAAATCGGCAGAATGGGAATTTGCAAGTTCTCCGATAATATATAATGGTGTTCTGATAATTCAGTGTGATGTACTCGAGAACTCATTTGTAGCAGCATATGATGTAAAAACGGGAAAAGAACTCTGGAAAACACAGAGGGATGAATATCCTGGTTGGTGTACTCCAAATATATATACAGACGCCGGTAAAACCTATGTGGCTCTGAACGGTTATAAGAACCGGGGTGGATATGATTTCGAAACAGGAAAACAGGTCTGGAAGATGTCGGGTGGTGGAGACATTCAGATTCCTACACCGATTGTCGGTAATGATATGATATATTTCAACAGTGCACACGGACGAAGTTCACCAATAATTGCAGTTAAAACCAATGCTGTCGGCGACATAACCCTGCAAGAGTCTGAAACAACAAATGAATATATAAAATGGAGTCTGCCGCGGGGAGGTTCATATATGCATACTTTACTTCTATATAAAAACCATCTTTATAATGCCAACTGGAACGGTGCTTTATTCTGTTTAGATCCCCTTACCGGTAAGGAGATTTATAACGCAAAGCTTGGAAAAACTAAAAGTTTTATTGCATCTCCGGTTGCTTCGGATGGTAAGATATATATTGTTGATGAGGAGGGAACAGTTTATATTGTTCAGGATAGTGATAGCTTTAATCTTCTTGCTGAAATACCTTTGAATGATATTTGCATGACAGCTCCTGCAATTACTGATGGAATGATTATTTTCAGAACGCAAAAATATCTCATAGCTGTAGGGAAAAAATAAATTTATATCATTCTTTTTTCAGACTTTCAATCAAAGAATTCTTTGTTACTGACCTTACTGAAACAGCCAGGGTAATTAAACCTGTTATCAATATCGCAGCAACCATTCCTATCAAAAAGAGCCAGGGGATATCAGGACTGTTTTTTAATGATGGCAATGTTGCTACCATGGCAGATATGACACCGGATGAGACTCCGGCAAACAGAATGAGCACTTGTTCTGAAAGAATCATTTTCCGGATTTTTTTTACCTGGTAACCAATTGCCATCAATAACGCAAATTCACGCTTTCGCTGGTTATAATTCCTTAATAAGACAAATCCTAGCCCTGCAATTCCTATTATCATTCCCAGAGCACCAAACACTTCAAATACTGAAAGATATGTATTAGTGACTTCATAAAATGATGCAAGACGGTCCGTTGTCTTTTCAATATTTACACCCCAATTCTGCAGCCTGTCATTCAAGGTGTTTTTGTATAAATCAGTCAACGCACGATCGCCCTCAACCAGCAATACGGAACTCCCTGAATAAGAGGGATAATATCTACTGAAATTTTCCTTTCCGATCAGGACATTTCCCTGAAATACAGATGATTGTAAACCTGCTGCAATAATAATATTCAGAGGCTGGCCATTCTCTGACCTAAGGACTAATGTATCTCCGGTTTTTAATTTTAAGCCCCAATCCAGGACAGTTTGATCCGCAATACCATAAATTGTATTATTATGCGGAGAAAGATTTAAAAACTGCCATGGATCTTGAACAATTTTGTTTGCCAAAACCTTAGAAAAAGAGAATGATTGCTTCGATATGAAATCTACAGGATCGATACCCAGAAGAGGAGGAGCAGTGACATGATTCAGATTAAGACAACTGGCATCATTACCTGTGGTCTTTTTGATCTGCACAAAGTTCATCGATGAAAGTTGGTCGGTATCAAGTCCCAGTGTTTTTCTACCGGATGCAGTATTCAAATCCTCCTTTACGGGAATTGTACTTTCGCACCAAAGTAAATAACCTCCGGTTCCTCCGGAACTTTTAAGTTGTTTTTCATTTAAATTCATCCTGTTTGCACCCGTGATAAAAACAGTAAAAACTCCAGCTGCAATAAACAGGATTGGAGTTACAGCATGAGATGGGTTAGCAGAGTAATAAAGATGAGATAAACTTTTACTGTTCTTTAATTTGAGCGAGCCATTAAAAAACCTGCCTGTAATATATTGTCGGCAGAAAAGAATTGCGGTAAGTAGAAGTGCCGCCCCTGTGGCAAAAAAGAAAGCTGATTCCTTCTCCCTGAATATAAAAGAAAGTACAAATAATGATATTGTTACACCACCGGCAGTCATCAATAGCAAAGTATTCCGGATTGGCATGTGAGTTGTAAAGATCTCATTTTTCTTTCTATTTAATATTTTAAAGAAACGTTTAATCTTTATCAGCATAAATACTATTATTGTCAGGAATGTTAATATGAAACCGGTAAATAATGGTTCAAAATTAAAATACGCATATAGGGTATCTGTCTGTACTGCTCCGTTCCATACTGAATTCAATGCAAATGTTATAAAAACATTGACCAGATAACCGGCAAATGCTCCTATTGAGCATCCGATCAACCCGACTACACCTGATTCAAGAAATAATATTTGTGCGATCCACCTGTTTTTAAATCCAAGAGAAAATAAGGTACGCAGGTGCTCTCGTTTTGAATCAAAATATGAGGAGACCGCAAACGACAACAAAATAATAGAAGCAAGAATGAGGAAAAATC
>Ga0209744_1000006_pt1 | contig 73024 bp, 72 predicted proteins | sample BarGraNGADG00311_2_FD_184494 | JGI IMG/M metagenome (GOLD analysis project Ga0209744, IMG submission 184494) | Arctic peat soil microbial communities from Barrow, Alaska - Barrow Graham LP Ref core NGADG0004-311 (SPAdes) (version 2) | ecosystem: Environmental > Terrestrial > Soil > Wetlands >... | reverse complement strand
GCGGTCCTGCGCACAGATCGAGAATGGACGGGGGACGACAGGCCAATCGCCCGCCTTAAGCATCGCAAACTGGCCTGGGCGCACGTCCACGCGCCAGTCCACTGCGAGAAACAACAGAGAGCGGTCGGCGGAAAACGACATCTGCCGGACAACGACATCTGTCACGCAAGCCTCAGATATTCATGATGAGTCTACTCTTGGTCTCCATCTCGTCCGTGTGGGGGCCGTAGGAGATGTACGTGATAGGCACGCTGACCTGTTCTTCGATGAAGGTCATGTACTTGAGGAAGTTGACGTCATCTGTCGTCCGCCAGCCAAGCAGCTCCTCGTAGACGGGTTCGGCAACGAAGAAGTCGTGCGAGGTCGACGGGACGTCGCGCACAACCCCATCGATGCGGTAGCCAGTGCACACCCGGACGGTCTTCAGCCCATTGAGCACGTCGGCCTTGGTGATGACAAGACTGGTGAGTCCCGACCGGATGGCAGCATACCGCAACGCCGGCAGATCCAGCCACCCGACACGGCGTGGGCGGCCGGTCGTAGCGCCGTACTCTTTTCCCCGCTCGCGAATGCCCCGTGCCACGTCAGTATCATCTTCACTGGGGAACGGCCCCTCTCCCACACGCGTCGTGTAGGCCTTGAGGACGCCGGCCACGTCGTCCAGCTCGAAAGTCGAGAACCCGACAGACGAGACGCCGTGGGCCATACAGGACCCCGAGGTAACAAACGGGTACGTCCCAAAGTCCAGGTCGAGCAGCACTCCCTGCGCCCCTTCGAACAACACCGACGTGCTGCGGAAGATGTGCGCCATGTCAACCGCTCCGGTAACCTGGACTCCCAACTCGAGCAACCGGTCCCGTTGCCGCATAAGGAGGCCCGCAAGCTCTGCGGGCGGCATGGAAAACTGGCCTCGATACAAGTTCTGCTTGATAACCCAGGAGTTCTCCAGCCGTTCCATCAGCATCTTCTCATCAAACAGATGACACAGCTTGATCCCTTCGCGGGACGCCTTGTCGGTATAAGCCGGGCCGATGCCGCGGCCGGTCGTGCCGATGGGTTCAGCGCGCATCGCTTCCAACAGCTGGTCCTGCTGCTTGTGCCAAGGCAGCACCAAGAAGACTTCGGGGTCGACGGCGAACTTGGTCCCGACGCCGGGGAAATCCTTTGCCAGCACTTCCAGCTCTGCGACAAGTTGCTCCAGATCGACGACCATACCGGCCCCAAGGAAACCACGGCCTGTTCCGTCGGGCAGGATACACGGCAGGAGGTGGTTCACGTACTTCTTGTCATGGACATAGATGGTATGGCCTGCATTGGCGCCTCCTGCGAAGCGGACAATCCACTCGAAGTCCTTGGCAAAGTAGTTGACGACCTTGCCCTTGCCTTCGTCGCCCCACTGGGCGCCGACCACTGCGACACGTTTCATGATTGTTCCTCCTTTGCATTGTCCAGACCGAACCGCGCATAGACGGGACCGATGTTCCTCAGGTAGTACTGTGGGTCAAAGAGAGCATCCAGTTCTGCTGGTGTCATCAGCGTAGTAATGTGTGGCTCCGCCAGGCAGAGCTGGTGAAAGTCCGCGTTGCCCTCCCATGCTGCCAGGGCAAGGCGCTGGACGAGTGTGTATGCATCCTCGCGACTCATCCCGCCACGCACCAGGGCCAGCATGACACGCTGCGAATACACAAGACCATGCGACGCTGCGAACGTCGCCTGCATCGCCTCGGCATCCACGACGAGCCCGCGCATCAGCCAGATGACACGATCGAGCATGTAATAGGTAGTCATGACTCCGTCGGGCAGGATGACCCGCTCCACCGACGAGTGTGAGATATCACGCTCCTGCCAGAGCGCCACGTCCTCAAAGGCTGCCGTCATGTAGCCTCTCAGCAGACGCGCCATGCCACAGAGGCGCTCACAGACAATGGGGTTCTTCTTATGGGGCATGGCGGACGACCCCCGCTGGCCGACCTTGAACGGTTCCTGCGCCTCGTGCACTTCGGTGCGCTGCAACAGCCGGACCTCGGTCGCCATGCGTTCGACCTGGGCGCCTACCAGGGCGAGAGCGGCCATGAATGCCGCGTGCTGGTCGCGTGGGACGATCTGGGTAGAGCATTTCGCTCGCCGCAGCCCCAGGTTCCTGAGAGCAATGTCCTCAACACGCGGGTCAATGTTGGCGTAGTTGCCGACTGCGCCTGAGATCTTGCCGCAGGCCACTCCATCTGTCGCTGCCGCCAGCCGCTCCTCGTTGCGTTCCGTCTCGGCGAGCCAGGACAGGAACTTGAGTCCAAAGGAGGTGGGTTCGGCGTGAACGCCGTGCGTACGGCCGACGGTCACCGTCGTCCGGAAGCGCGATGCCTGCCCGGCCAGGACACTCCTCAGTTCGCCCAGCTGGGCGAGGACGAGCTGGCCCGACAGCTTGAGCGCAATGCCCAGCGCCGTGTCCACGACGTCCGATGAAGTCATCCCCAGGTGGAAGAAGCGGGCGTCGTCCCCCATGTCACGGGTGGCCGACTTGATAAACGCGATGACGTCGTGGTCGACGGTCGCCTCGATGGCATGGATGTCCTCCACGTCGAGCACTGCCGTACGGCGGACGCGGTCTGCCGTCCCAGCAGGCGCCACACCCAGTTCCTCATACGCCGCAGTGACCGCGCATTCGACCTCAAGCCAGCGCTCGTATTGCGCCTGCTCGGTCCAGAGGTCCCGGACCGGCGGAAGTGCATACCGTTCGATCATGTCTGTTCACCTTCCCTCGTTGCGTCCATCCCGGACGCGATATCTGTGCGCCACTGCGCACCCTCGAAATGGATGGCGCTGACGCCCGCATATGCCCGCGTGCGCGCTTCGGCCATGGTCGCGCCGACGGCCGTGACTCCCACTACCCGGCCCCCCGCCGTCACCGTGTGGCCGTCCTCCTGCCGTGTCCCGCCGTGAAACACCAGGACGTCCTGAGGAACTGCGTCCAGGCCACGAATGGTCATGCCCGTGACTGGAGCCGACGGGTATCCCCGCGAGACCATCTGGACGCAGACCGCCGTTTCCTCCCGCCATTCCAGCCACGCATCCGCCAACCGCCCCTCGGCGCATGCCACCAGCGCCGGCACCAGGTCCCCCTGGATCCTCGGCATGAGGACCTGGGTCTCCGGGTCGCCGAACCGGCAGTTGAACTCCAGGACCTTGAGGCCGTCCTGCGTCACTATGCAACCCGCATACAGCACTCCGCGGTAGTCGATCTGCTCGTCGGCGAGCCCTGCGAGCACGCCCAGCGCAATATGCTCATACGCCTCACGCTGGACAGCGGACGTCACGTCCGGCACCGGAGAGAAGCTGCCCATGCCACCTGTGTTCGGTCCCACGTCGCCGTCTTCTGCGCGCTTGTAGTCGCGCGCGGGTGCAAACGGCAGGACGGTCTTCCCATCACAGAGGAACAGCAGGGAACACTCGCGACCCCTGAGAAACTCCTCGAGCAGCAACGGACCTCGGCCAGCCAGACTCTCAATGGCCGTCACAGCCTCACCCTGGGTTGTCGCGATGACGACTCCCTTGCCTGCGGCCAGGCCATCTGCCTTCACGACGAGCGGAAACCCCAGATCTCCCACGTATTCCAACGCAGCCCCCGCATCTTCGCAACGAATTCCATGAGCCGTCGGGATTCCATGCCGTTCGCAGAACCCTTTGGCGAAGGATTTGCTCCCCTCGAGACGTGCCCCCGCCGCTCCTGGACCAACGACCAGCAAACCCCGGGCACGAAGGACGTCGGCAATGCCCTTCGTAAGTGGTTCCTCTGGCCCGACGACGACCAGGCCGACCCTGTACTGCACGGCGAACTCGGCCAGTCCAGACGTGTCGTCTGAGCGTATCGGGACACAGGTCGCACATTCGGCGATACCCGCATTGCCGGGTGCCACCCAGACACGTTCTACCAGCGCACTCTGCCGGATCTTCCAAGCCAGCGCATGTTCCCGTCCACCACCACCAACGATAAGCACATCCATGGGCCCAGTCTAGTGCAGGAAGTGCCGTATGCCAGTAAACAGCATCGCGATGCCGGCTTCGTCTGCAGCGGCGATCGATTCGGCGTCCTTGACAGATCCGCCAGGCTGGATGATGGCACGAATTCCTGCAGCGGCCGCTGCCTGGACAGAATCCGCGAAGGGGAAGAACCCGTCTGAAGCCAGCACCGCCCCTGAAGGAGAAGTCGTCGCCTGCCGGATGGCGTTCTGCAGTGCCCAGATGCGGTTGGTTTGTCCAGGGCCGACGCCGATCGTCCCCCCACCTTTGGCCAGGACGATTGCATTGGACCTGGCGTGCTTGACGACTCGCCAGGCAAGCAACAGGTCTTCCTGTTCCTCAGCGGTCGGTCGACTGAGCGTAACAACCCTTGGTTCGTCCTTCAGCAGCAGCACGTCCCGGTTCTGCACCAAGAGCCCCCCACGCACGTCACGCAGCGCAACCTCATCTTGTCCTGGCGCAACCGCAGTCACCTGCAGAACCCGCAGGTTCTTCTTTCGCCTCAGAATCTCAAGCGCATCGCCTGTGAACCCCGGGGCAAGAATGATCTCGAGGAAGAGCTCCGCTATTTCCGCCGCCAGCGGAGCATCGACGGTCCCGTTCGCGGCGACGACACCTCCGAAGATGGAGATTGGGTCCCCGTCGCGAGCTTTCCTCCACGCTGTCATCAGGTCAGGACCCGTGCCGACGCCGCACGGGATACCATGCTTCACGGCAACGACAGTCGGCATGCCGCTGGGAAATTCGGTGAGACAGGCAAGCGCGGCGTCCGCGTCGCCGATGTTGTTGAAGGAGAGCTCCTTGCCGTTCAGCTGCTGTGCCGCTGTCACCGATCCGGCAGCGGGGACAGGGTCCACGTAGAGGGCGGCGGCCTGATGTGGATTCTCCCCGTACCTGAGCTGCTGCTGCCGATCCCATGTGAGCGTGAGCTGCTCGGGGAAGCGGACGCCCAGCCGACCTCCGAACCACCCCGCAATGAACGCGTCGTATGCGGCTGTGTGCCGGAATGCGCGGGCAGCCAGCTCACGCCGTGTCTCCACGCTCGTATCCCCATCCCGTTCGAATTCGGCCAGGACACGGCCATAGTCGGCTGGGTCCACGACGACCGTGACGGCCGCGTGGTTCTTGGCGGCTGCGCGGATGAGCGACGGTCCTCCGATGTCCACCTGTTCCACGGCTTCCTCCCAGGTGACACCGGGGCGCGTAACCGTCTGACGGAACGGGTACAGGTTCACCACGACGAGGTCCACCGGGACCACACCGAGTTCCGCAATCTGCTCCATGTGCGCGGGCACGTCCCTGCGTGCAAGGATGCCGGCATGCACCGCCGGGTGCAGTGTCTTGACGCGCCCGTCCAGGCACTCGGGAAAACCGGTCACGTCACTGACCGCCGTCACCGGGACCCCTTCGGCCGCAAGAATGGACGCAGTTCCGCCAGTGCTTACAATCTCCCACCCCATGCTCACGAGACGTCGGGCCAGGTCAACCACGCCAGTCTTGTCCGAGACACTTATGATTGCGCGTCGTTTCATTTTCTCTCCTCTCCCAAGATATGAACCTGTCTCCCCTGAACGGACAGTCGCCCACTGCAGTACAGCGCCACGGCCTGTGGCAGCAGCCGGTGCTCGACGACGAGCACGCGCGCAGCCAGTGTCGCCGCGTCGTCCGTATCGAGTACGTTCACCGCCTCCTGCAGAATGACAGCCCCGGAGTCGGTCCCTTCGTCGACGAAGTGCACGGTCACACCGGTCAGTTTCACCCCGGCGTCCAGAACGGCCTGATGCACGTGCTCTCCATAGAAACCACGTCCACAGAAGGCCGGGATCAGCGACGGATGGATGTTGATGATGCGGTTCGGATACGCCGTCACCGTCGCACCACCCACGATACTCAGATACCCCGCGAGCACGACGAGGTCGACCTGGTGCTCCGCCAGAGCGGTTGCGAGGGCAGTGTCGTACGAAGCCCGTCCACATCCTCGCCTGTCGATCAGCAGCGCCGCGACACCATGGCGGCGTGCCCGTTCCAGCACAGGCGCGGGCCTGTCCGCGATGACGATGGTCACGGCGGCATCCGGTATCTGTCCCTGTTCCACTGCCGTCATGACCGCCTCACAGTCAGTACCATTGCCCGACGCCAGAATGGCAATGCGTGTCATCGGCAAACCTCCACACCACGCTCCCCGGCGACGATGCGGCCTACAGCGCGCGCCCCGTCGCCGGCAAGAGCCTCGCAGACATTGCCCACGGAAGCCTCGGGCACGATGAACACAAACCCGAGACCCATGTTGAACGTCTGATAACGCTCCTGTTCCTCGAGCATGCCCAGTCGCGTCAGCCAGTCAAACACGGGGGGTGCCTGCCAGGAACGGATATCCAGTTCGACCCGCAGCCCTTCCGGGACGACGCGCGGGATGTTGCCCATGAGTCCGCCCCCGGTGATGTGCGCCATTCCTCCGATGGAAGCTACTGCGCGAGCCCGCGCCGCTGCGTCCACATAGATGGTCGTCGGCTCGAGGAGTTCCTCTCCAACCGTACGACCGAGCTCGGACACATACGTCCCGACGTCCAGATGGTGCTGGTCGAACGCGATGTGTCGCACGAGCGAAAAGCCATTGCTGTGCAGCCCCGACGATGGGAGACCGACAAGGACGTCGCCTGCATGCACGGTGCGTCCGTCGACGATATGACTGCGGTCGACGAGTCCCACGCAGAACCCGGCGAGGTCATACTCATCGACAGGATAGAAACCCGGCATCTCGGCCGTCTCGCCACCCACAAGCGCACAGTGTGCCTGGCGACAGCCTGCCGCCACTCCCCCCACGACCTCGGCGACGCGCTCGGGGACCAGCCGGCCGAGAGCGATGTAGTCGAGAAAGAACAGGGGGTCGGCGCCCATGGCTGCCACGTCATTGGCACACATCGCGACGCAGTCGATCCCTACCGTGTCGTGGCGGCCGGTCATGAACGCTATCTTGAGTTTGGTCCCCACGCCGTCGGTCCCTGCAACGAGGACCGGTTCGGCCACCCCTGCCAGATTAGGTTGGAAACAACCCCCGAACCCGCCAATGTCCCCGAGAACACCAGGCGTCACCGTCGAAGCGACGGCTTTTCGCATCAGGTCGACTGCGCGGTCGCCGGCAGCAATATCCACGCCCGCCTGCTGATAGCTATCTCGTTGCATGCTCCACCTCTGCCTGTTCAAGACTCAACTTGTTCCCCTCGTCGGGGACCTCCATGGGATACTCGCCGCTGAAACATGCGTCGCAGCTTCCATTCCCCGCGACCGCTTCCCGCAAACCTCTGATGCTCAGGTACGCGAGCGAGTCCGCGTCCACTCTTCGGCAGATTGCGGGGGCATCCAGGCTGGTAGCGATCAGCTCGCCGCGTGACGGCGTGTCGATGCCGAAGTGGCAGGGACACACGACCGGCGGAGACGCTACGCGCAGGTGAATTGCCGCAGCTCCCGCCGCACGCAGTTTCCGGATGAGTCGCAGGATGGTCGTCCCTCGCACGATGGAGTCGTCGACCAGCACGACACGCTTGCCACGGACGACATCCACAAGGACACTGAGTTTGAGGTCAACGCCCGTCGCCCGAAGCGACTGTTCGGGCTGGATGAATGTCCGCCCGACGTAGCTGTTCTTCACGAACCCTTCGGCAAAGGGGATCCCTGACGTCTCGGCATACCCGACTGCTGCCGATGTGCCTGAATCGGGCACCGGGACGACAATGTCGGCGCACGCCGGCGCTTCGCGGGCGAGCAGACCGCCCGCACGCTTGCGCACGACGTACATCGTACTGGATCCCATCACACTGTCTGGACGCCCGAAGTAGATGAACTCAAAAATGCACAGCCGCTCCGGTCGCGCTAGTCCCGACGGGTGACTCGTCACTCCGCTGCGATTCAGTGTCACGACCTCGCCCGGCTCCACGTCCCGGACGAGTGTCCCGCCGACAGCGTCGAAGGCACAGCTCTCGGAGGCCAGCATCCAGCTATCTTCGCTACGCCCGATGCTCAGAGGACGGATACCGTCCGGATCGCGCACGCCGATGAGCGTGTCAGGGGTCATGATGACGAGGGCGTAGGCGCCACGTATGACGCGCATGGCGCTGAGTACAGCCTCCACGATGTTCCCCGTGTCAGCCCGCGCCACCAGGTTCGCGATGAGTTCGCTGTCGATGGACGTCTGGAAGATGACGCCCTCCTGTTCCAGTGTTGCACGCAGGGATGGGGAGTTCACGAGGTTTCCGTTGTGGGCAAGGGCCAGCACACCGGCACGGTAGCGCACGACCAGTGGCTGTGCATTGACGACCAGGCTCCGTCCGCTGGTCGAGTACCGGACGTGTCCACATGCCATCGTCCCGGGCAGTGCAGCAAGGCGCTTCTCGTCGAAGACCTCCGACACCAGCCCCATGGCCTTGTGGTGCAGGATGTCGTCCCCCGTGCTGACAGCGATCCCCGCGCTCTCCTGGCCCCGGTGCTGCAAGGCATAGAGACCATAGTAGGTGGCACGGGCGGCTCGGGTCTGCGGACCGCCCACAATGCCAAAAACCCCACATTCCTCGCGCAGACCGCTCATGCCTCTCATACGCTCATCACCTGCGGCAGTGAGCCGCTCCAGGCGGCGGCAAGATCGACAACCGGCGCGTGGACGAGTGATTTGCCTGAGACGTTGATGTTCAGCAGCGTCCCACCTGTCGTCCCCAGCACGGCGACCGGCACGCCCATCTCGCCGGCCACATCCGTGAACGCCTGCAGATCATCAGCGTCGACCGTGACGACAATCCGGGACGGCGCCTCGCCAAAGAGGAGCACATCCGGACGTATCCCAGCCGGCAGGGAGAGATCGGCTCCCGTCTGCCCACTGATGCAGGACTCGGCAAGCGTCACGGAGAGACCCCCGTCGCTCACGTCATGCGCCGATCGGATCAACCCACGGCGTATCCCGGTCAGACACAGCTCCTGAACTTCTTTCTCGCGCTCCAGATCGAGAAGTGGAACACGCCCGGCCGTCCTGCCCGTCGCCAGCCGGACATACTCACTGCCGCCGAGCTCATCCGTATTCGCACCCAGCAGAACCACGACGCTGCCCGGTTCGCCAAACCCCTGCCGACAGATGCGGCCAAGGTCTTCGACCACACCGACCATGCCGACGACAGGCGTGGGCACGATCGCTGACGCTCCGGTTTCGTTGTAGAAGCTGACGTTGCCGCCGATCACGGGGATCCCAAGCTTCCGGCAGGCCTCGCTCATGCCCACGACGGCCTGGCTGAACTGCCAGAACACCTCCGGCTTCTCGGGATTGCCGAAGTTGAGACAATCCGTGAGGGCCAGCGGCTTTGCACCGCTGCAGACCAGGTTCCGTGCCGCCTCGGCCACTGCCATGGCTGCGCCCGTCGCCGGGTCCAGCAGGCACATCCGTCCCGGCCCATCGATCGTCAGGGCTATGCCGCGGTCCGTTCCGTCCACACGCAGGACAGCCGCGTCGGACCCAGGACCCACGACGGTGCTCGTGCGCACGACACTGTCGTATTGGCGGTACACCCATTCCTTGCTGGCGATCGTCGGCGTCCCGAGCAGCGCCGTCAACGTTCCAGTCCAGTCTTCCTGCTGCGGCAGGTGCGTCACGTCCAAGTCGATCAAGTCATCCTGCCATGCCGGCCGCACCGCTTCGGGATATCGGAGGGGTGCCTGTTCCGCCAGTGCCTTGGCAGGGACCTGTCCCACGACAACGTCCCCGTTGCGGATGATCAGCATGCCATCGTCCGTGACCCGTCCGATGACCGCGGCGTTCAGGCTCCACTTGTCGAAGATGCGCTGTACCTCTTCCTCGCGCCCCTGGCGCGCGATGACCAGCATGCGTTCCTGTGACTCCGAAATCATGACCTCGGCAGGGACCATCCCGTCCTCGCGACGCGGTACCAGGGCAACGTCCAGATCAATCCCCATGCCGCCCCGGGCCGCTGTCTCGCAACTTGCCGACGTCAGCCCTGCTGCGCCGAGGTCCTGGATGCCAACCACCGCGTCCGTCCGGAACAGCTCCAGGCATGCCTCGAGCAACAGCTTCTCGAGGAACGGATCACCCACCTGAACGGCGGACTTGCGTGCCTGCGAAGCGGCCGTCAGGTCCACCGAGGCGAAGCTGGCACCACCCATGCCATCGCGGCCGGTCGTAGCGCCGACAAGGATGACGGGGTTGCCGACCCCTGTGGCTGCGCCGCGCTTGATATCACTATGCCGGATGATCCCGACGCACATCGCGTTTACCAGGCAATTGCCTGCGTAGGAGTCGTCGAACCCGACCTCTCCCGCCACCGTCGGGATGCCCATGCAGTTGTCATAGTCGCCGACCCCCTTCACAACGCCCCTGAACAGTGAGCGCTGCCGGGCCTCCCCGAGGTCGCCGAACCGCAGCGAGTCCAGCATGGCTATGGGTCGCGCTCCCATCGTGAAGATGTCCCTGATGATGCCGCCCGAACCTGTGGCCGCCCCCTGGTACGGTTCGACCGCAGAGGGGTGGTTGTGGCTCTCAACCTTCATGACGACTGCCAACCCGTCTCCAATATCGACGATACCGGCGTTCTCGCCCGGCCCCTGCAGCACCGCTGCTCCCGTCGTGGGGAACAGGCACAGCAGTGGGCGCGACGTCTTATAGCTGCAGTGCTCGCTCCACATGACACCGAAGAGGTCCAGCTCCAGGTCTCCGGGTTCGCGCCCAACAAGTTCGACGATACGCGCGTACTCCGCATCCGTGAGGCCGACGCGTGCAGCCCGTTCAACACCGGGCAGCTTCATGTTGCCTCCTTTCGAGTTCCTGGACCATGGACTGCAGAATGAACAGGCCGTCGGTCCCGCCCAGCAACTCCTCCGCCGCCCGCTCGGGATGTGGCATCATGCCGGCCACATTACCCTGCCCGTTGATGATGCCCGCAATGTTCGCGATCGAACCGTTTGGATTGTGCTGCTCGTCCACCGTGCCGTCCGGGGCGCAGTAGCGAAGGATCACCTGTCCCTGCTGCTCCATAACAGCCAGCGTCGCTGCGTCCACGGCATAGTTACCATCGCCATGAGCAATGGGCAGCCGGAGCACCTGCCCGGCCCGGCAGCGGCGTGTGAACACAGTGTCCGCATTCTCGACGCGCACCGGTACGGTGTCGCAGAGAAAGGTCAGGTCACGGTTGCGCAGCAAGGCGCCCGGCAACAGACCTGCTTCTGTGAGCAGCTGGAAGCCGTTGCAGATGCCCAGGACCATGCCTCCCCGGCCGGCAAACCGGACCACCACCTCCATGAGCGGTGCGAACCGCGCGATGGCTCCCGGCCGCAGGTAATCGCCGTACGAGAAACCGCCCGGCAGGATCACGCCGTCGAAGCCAGACAGGTCCGTCTCGCGATGCCAGAGATACTCGACATCCCTGCCAAGAACATCGTGAAGAGCACGGTACGCATCTATGTCGCAGTTGGAACCAGGGAAGACGGCAACCGCAAACCTCATGCTCCCTCGTCCAAAATGGTGCAGGAATATGCCTCGACAACGGTATTGGCGAGAAGCTGTTCACTCATGCGTGTGAGCGCTGCGAGTGCCGCCGTGCGGTCGCCCTCCGGCAGCTCCAAGTCGATGACCTTGCCTACCCGGACCGCGCGAACGCCGGTGAACCCGAGCGTGTGGAGTGCCTGCTCGACGGCCGTCCCCTGGGGGTCGGCGATCCCCTTCTTGGGGCCGATCAGGACTCGGGCCTTCATTACGCCCTCCCAGTCAGCAGGCGCCGAAGGACTTCCTGATAGCCCTCCTCGACCCCACCCAGATCGCGACGGAAGCGGTCCTTGTCCAGCTTCTTTCCTGTTACGCTGTCCCAGAAACGGCAGGTATCCGGCGAGATCTCGTCGGCAAGGAGGATTGCTCCGTCTGCGCGTCCAAACTCCACCTTGAAGTCGACCAGGGTGATGCCGGCTGCCGCAAAGCGTTCCCTAAGCAGGGCGTTCACCTCCAGCGCGATGCCCCGGAGCGTCGCGACCTCCTCGCCGGTCGCTGCGCCGAGGGCACGGATATGGTCCTCGTTCACCAGGGGATCGCCCAGCTCATCGTTCTTGTAGCTGAACTCGATAACCGGCGTTGCAAGCGGTGTCCCTTCTGCGATACCCAGGCGCTTGCTCATCGACCCTGCGGCGATGTTGCGCACGATCACCTCGAGCGGGATGATCTGCACTCGCCGCACAATCATCTCCCGGCCACTCAGACGCCGGATGAAATGATTGGCGACCCCGGCCTCCGCGAGCATGGCAAACAGGTACGAGGACATCTCATTGTTCATGATGCCCTTGCCCGCAATCGTCCCCTTCTTGACGCCGTTGAATGCCGTCGCATCGTCCTTGAACTCGATGATACAGCGTGTCGGATCGTCCGTGCCATACACCCGCTTGGCCTTGCCCTCGTATAGCAGTTCGTTGCGTGTCATGCTGGACCTCCCTGTTCACTCTCGACTGTACTGCAGTAGTGCTCACGGATCGCCTTGTCCTTGCTGCCCACCTCTTCCGCCAGGCGCTGCTTCTCCTCAACAAGGCGTGCCGCGACCCGCTCGTCGCCCAGTCCCACAATCTGCAGCGCCAGTAGAGCTGCGTTCTTCGCGCCGTCGATGGCGACCGTCGCCACTGGCACGCCGCCCGGCATCTGCACGGTAGCAAGCAGAGCGTCGAGGCCCCCCAGACCAGGCGTACTGATTGGAACGCCGATGACCGGCAGGGTCGTGGATGCGGCCAGAGCGCCGGCCAGATGGGCGGCCTTGCCCGCTGCCGCTATGATGACTTGCACGCCACTGGCACGAGCGCCCCGGGCAAACTCCAGAGCCGCCTCGGGCGTGCGGTGCGCCGAAATGACGCGCGCCTCCCAGGTAACGGGAAAGGAACGGAGCACGGCAAACGCCGGCTCCAGAACGGGCAGATCTGCGTCACTGCCCATGATGATGACAATCTGTGGCATCGTGGCCTCCTCGCTGATATGCGGTCATGAAATAGAAAAACCCCGGTCGCCTGGATTCAAGGCAGCCGGGGTGCTCTCGTCTGGTTGGTATGAGGTCGGAGTCTTTCCCCTGATACAGGGACAGACCCCACTGTCTCATGGCAGTGGTGCCTGGAGGACGCGCTGATCCTCCAGCAGGGGACGGGGTAAGGGCGGAATTCGGGTAACAGCGGTGGTCGCTGATTGTCGAAGTCGAGTCAAGACCATCAAGCGTTCTCCCTTGAACAGGTGGTTCAGTTCTCCACCCGGAATGGTGATACGCATATCCTACCCGACGCCTTCCGTGTTGTCAACTCAGGCCGTGAATGCCCCGCGGATAGAGGTTTGAACGTCCATTCATGTCGCAGAACCACCTTTCTCGGGATGAAGACACTGTGAATACATGGCCGCCCTTCTCCGTCATTCCCCAAGGAGGCGGGAGCACGACAGGCGTCCACTGCTGCAAGAAAAGCGCCGGACGATGAACGCCTGGCGCGAAACCACCCCTCAGAAGCGCCCCTCGCATGGGAAGAAAGTGCTCGGGGGCATTGAACCAACATGCAGAACACCCTCGGATACGACAGCACCCCTCACAAGCGCCCCTCGCATTGGACCAACATACTCGGGGGCATTGAGAAAAAGTGCTCGGGAGAAAACATCCTTGGGCTCAGGGGAATACGCCCTTCGTATTGGACTAACATGCTCAGGGGTGGTTGTTCAGCTAAAACGTGGCAGCTATGCGACCATTTCTGATGAGTTCACGACCTGATGCTTCACGTACATTCTTACGTGAGTTGACACGGTGGTTAAAAAATTCTGCGATGAGGCGATTGCCCGTTACATTCCTTTCAGTCTTCCGCAGGCTTCCAGAATATCTTCCCTGTGGCCGAAGGCGCTGAAGCGAAGGAAGCCTTCTCCCGCGGAACCGAAACCCGAGCCCGGTGTCGTGACGATGTTGGCGCGGTCGAGTATGTCTTCAAAGGACTGCCAGGATGTTTTTCCGTTGACACGAGCCCAGACGTAGGGCGCGTTGTCACCGCCCCATGTTTCAAACCCGGCAGAACGGAGGGCATCCCGTATCAGCGACGCGTTTTCAAGGTAGAAGCCGATGAGGCCGCGCATCTCTTCCTTTCCCGTCATGGTGAACATGGCAAGTCCTCCCGCCTGGGCGATGTTCGAGGCCCCGTTGAAAATGGTGGTATTCACCCGGTTCCAGTCCTGGCGGACACTCGTTCCGTCGTCGAAGGCAAGTTCTGCCGGAACGACCGACCAGCCGAGCCTGACGCCGGTAAAGCCTATGTACTTGGAAAAGGAATTGATTTCTATGGCGACTTCGCGAGCGCCGTCTATTTCGAATATGGATCGGGGAAGGTCCTGGTCGCGTATGTAGCCTGCGTAGGCGGCGTCGAACAGGATAATCGAACGGTTTTTCCGTGCAAAATCGACAAGGGACTGAAGTTGCGCCCTGGTCGCGACGGCCCCGGTGGGGTTGTTGGGCGAACAGAAGTAGATGAGGTCCGTTTTCGAAAGCTTCCCAAGGTCGGGGAAGAAGCCGTTTTCGGGCCGGCAGGCCATGTAGGTCAGTCCCCTGTATGCACCCGAGCTTTCTTCCTTGCCTCCCGCCTGTCCCAGCATGACGCTTGAATCGACGTAGACGGGGTAGGCCGGGTCCTGCACCGCGACGGAAACTCCTGGCCCGAAAAGAAGTGCGAGTCGCCCGAGGTCGCACTTTGCACCATCAGATACGAACACCTCATCGTCCCTCACAAGACCGCCATACCAACCGATCGATATAGCCTTGCGGAGTTCCAGCTTTCCCTGCTCGTCCCCGTACCCGGAGTAGCCCTTTTTCGTGCCGAGCTCGACGGCGGATGCCGAGAGGGCTTCACATATGGATGGTGGAATTGGCTCCGTGGTATTCCCTATGCCGAGGCTGATGATCTTCGCTTCCGGATGTTTTGCTGCAAACTCGCGGCGGCGTTTCGCCACCTCTGGGAAAAGGTATCCGGCGGCAAGATTGCTGAAACAGGGGTTCCTCGGTGCCATGATGTGCCTCCAGTTGAAGAATGGATCAATAAAGGCGCGGCGGCTTGCCGCCACCCAGCACCCGCAGTTACTCGAAACCGTTCAGTCCCTCGAGATCGAGGGTGGCAAAATAATCGTCTACAGTTTCCGCTCGCCGTATTTCCTTGACGCTGCCATCGACTCGGAGAAGGAGTTCCGCACTCCTGAGCTTTCCGTTGTAATTGAATCCCATTGAGTGCCCGTGGGCCCCGGTATCGTGGATGACGAGGATGTCCCCGCGCTCGATCTCGGGTAAGGCGCGCTGGATCGCGAACTTGTCGTTGTTTTCGCAGAGAGAGCCGGTCACGTCGTAGACGTGCGTCGCGTCCTCGTGTTCCTTGCCGACCACGGTGATGTGGTGGTAGGCGCCGTAGATGCCGGGGCGCATAAGGTTCGCCATGCAGGCATCGAGCCCCACGTAGTCGCGGTAGGTGTTCTTAATGTGCCGAACCCTGCTGACGAGCCAGCCGTAGGGACCGGTAATCGTCCGGCCGCACTCGAGGTATACCTTGAGCGGGGAAAGCCCCTGCTTTTCGATGAGTTCACCATAGGCCTTGTGGATGCCGTCCGCGACCGCCTCGTAATCGACCGCTGACTGGTCCGGCCGATAGGGGATGCCGATGCCGCCCCCAAGATTCACAAACTCGAACCGGATGCCGAGGGCGTGGCTCAACTCTGCGACCATCTGGAAAAGCATGCGGCCTGTTTCGACGAAGTAGCGGTAATCCAGCTCGTTCGAGGCAATCATGGTGTGGAGGCCGAAGCGCTTCACGCCCTTCGCCTTCAGTGCGGCGAAGCCTGTCATAAGCTGCTCGCGTGTCAGGCCATACTTTGCCTCTTCCGGCTTCCCGATGATGGCGTTCCCCTCCCGGAGGCTCCCGGGGTTGTAGCGCAGGCAAACCAGGTCAGGGAGCCCGGCGGAGCTTTCAAGGAAGCCAATGTGGCTTTCATCGTCCAAGTTGATGATAGCACCGAGTTCCTTCGCCGTAACGAACTCCTCGGCGGGTGTATCGTTCGAGGTGAATATGATGTTCTCGCCCGTTATCCCAGCGGCCTTCGCAAGAAGGAGTTCGCTCAGGCTCGAACAGTCGGCGCCGAAACCCTCCGATGCAAGGATTTTGAGGATGTAGGGGTTGGGCAGCGCCTTGACTGCGAAATATTCGGTAAATCCGGGGAAAGCGGAGAAAGCCTTTGTCAGGGCGCGTGCATTCTCCCGAATGGCCTTTTCATCGTAGATGTGGAAGGGCGTGGGAAAGGTTTCAATGACCTTCTCGAGCTCGATGCGATTCAGCGGAAAGGTTTTCTGCGGCAATGGTGCCTCCGTTCGATTATTTTGTTCCGCGGGGAACGAGCTTTCCCGCATGTATCAGAGCTTCCGCGATGAGCACGGCGTTGAGAGCCGCACCGCGAAGGAGCTGGTCGCCCGAAACGAAAAAGTCGATGCCGCGCTCCTTGAACACTAGGCTCTGCCGTATCCGCCCTACCTCGACCGGGTATTTCCGGTCTGCAAGAACCTTGATCAGTTCCTTGCCAGCAGCACCTGTTGCGCCGAAGATGCCTGCATTGAATCGTGCCATGAATTCTACTTTGAATCGGTCGGTCGTGCGGTTATGGTATCAGTTTAAGGGCACGAAGGCCTTCGTCGATTGCCACCTGCTTTTTCCCGTCCATCGCGCAGAGGGGAAGGCGGACGCCTCCTCCCGCGAGACCCAGCTTCCCGCAGATATATTTTATGGGTACGGGACTGCTGTCCGAAAACGCAAGGCGCGTCATCGGCATGATGATGTCATGGTGGAGTTCCCGTGCGCTTGCGTAGTCTCCAGCAAGGCAAAGGTTGACGAAGCGGACGATCGTTTCCGGTATGGCGTTCGAAATGACCGAGATGAGTCCTTTCGCCCCGAGCGAGAGGAAGGGCAGGGTGAGGCCGTCGTCGCCCGAGAGCACGCAGAACTTTTCCGTTCTTCCCATCCTTTCTATTATCTCGCCACACTGCGCGACGCTTCCTGAGGCTTCCTTGTCCCCGACGATGTTCGGGATCGACGCTATGCGTTCCATCAGGTTAGGATCGATGTTCTTGCCAGTCCTCGACTGGATGTTGTACACGATGACCGGGATCGATACCGATTCCGCAACCGCCTTGAAGTGGAGGAAGACACCATCGTCGCTCGGGCGGTTGTAGTAGGGCGTGACAACGAGAACGGCGTCCGCGCCAAGGCGTTCGGCCCGTTGTGCGAGGGCGATGCTCTCCCGGGTGGAGTTCGATCCTGCCCCGGCTATCACCTTCGCCTTGCCCCTGAGCTCGGCGACGGTAAGCTCCGTGAGCTTTGTCTGCTCGTCATCGGTCAGGGTAGCCGGTTCGCCCGTCGTACCCAGGACAACAACCCCGGTAACGCCACCTGATTTCTGGTGGCACAAATTGGACCGGAAGCCTTCGTAATCGACTTCCCCGCTGCTTGCGAATGGCGTGATGAGGGCGGTATAGGTACCTTTGAACATTATTCCTCCCGTGTGCCCCGGTCCTTGCGGACAAGGGATGAGACGAGGTCATCCATGGTGAACACCCCGCTCTTTCCGTTGATGAATTCGGCTGCCATGACGGCTCCCGCCGCAAAGCCCGAGCGGTTGCGCGCGACATGGCGAAGCTCGATCGTGTCGGCCTCACTGTCCAGGATAACCTCGTGGGTGCCGGGAACGAACCCACCGCGTGTTGATGTCACGTGAAGTTCTCCCGGTTCAATTTTCCGGTCCAAAGTTTCGGTCGTTATTGAAGTTTTTCGCCCGACATTGGCGAGCACAGTTTCCGCAAGCGTGAGGGCGGTGCCGCTCGGGCTGTCAGCTTTCCTTGCGTGGTGTATTTCGCGGAGAAAGATATCATAGTCGGCCACCCCGTTGACAAGGCGCGAAGCCTCGGCGACGATACGGAGAAACATCTGCACGCCTATCGAGAAATTTGTCGCGTACAGGAACCCGATACCACTTTTTCCAACAAGGGCTTTAACCTGGTCGAGGCTGTCATACCAGCCCGTTGTCCCCATGACGAGGTTTTTTCCGAGTGCGCAGCAGCGCTCGATATTGGAGAGGGCCGCGTCGGGACGGGTGAAGTCGATGACGACATCGATCCCGGCAAGCGAAACAGAAGAGAGTTCGGTGAAATCGGCGTCGCTTGCGACCGGGTCGATGGTTGCAAAAGGGATGCCCTTTTTCCTGAGTACGTTTGCCGTTTCGCGGCCCATCGCCCCGAAACCTGAGAGTGCGACCTTCATTTGAGTTTCCCCGCTGTGGTCCCGTTCTCGAAGAGGGCCGCGTGCAGGGCGACGACGCATCGCTCGGCGTCCGACTGCCTGACGATGAAGCTTATGTTCACCTGGCTCGCTCCCTGGGATATCATCTGGATGTGGATGTCCTCGCGGGCGCAGACGGAGAATATGATACCCGGGCTGTCGCTCGCGTTCAATATTCCCGGGCCAACGACGCAGATAAGGGCACAGCCGTTTATCACCTCGACGTTTCCATATTCCGAAAGCTCCTGGATAGCCGAGTTGAGGTCTTCGACGTTGTCCAGCGTGAGTGAGACGGAGACCTCCGAGGTCGCAACCATGTCAACCGAAATTTCGTAGCGCTTGAATACATCAAAAATACGGGCGAGGAAGCCGTATGCGAGGAGCATGCGAGTCGAGACGATCCGGACGACGGTGACGTTTTTCTTGCAGGAAATTGCGGTAAACTGCCTTTCCTCGGATGCCTTCTCGACAATCACCGTGCCCGGGTGACCGGGGTTGTGGGTGTTGAGCACCCGTACCGGTATATGCCGGGCAACGGCAGGCCAGATGGTCTTGGGATGCAGGACCTTGGCACCGAAAAAGCTGAGCTCGGCAGCCTCGGTAAAGGTTATCTCGGCGATGTTCTTCGCGGCCTTCACGGTGCGCGGGTCGGTGGTGAGGACGCCGTCCACATCCGTCCATATCTGGATCTCGGTGGCCCCAAGGGCCGCGCCGACAATGGCAGCCGTATAGTCGCTTCCCCCGCGGCCCATGGTCGTGATCGCCCCGGCGACGTTCTTGGCAATGAAGCCAGTGATAATCGGGATACCCTGGTGTTTACCGAGGCGTTTTGGGATTTCATCGTAGGTCTGGCTCAGGACCTCGGCGGCGCCGAAATTGTCATCGGTCACGATTCCTGCCTCCCAGGCGGGGCAGGGAAAGGTGTCGGTGCCGCGGCTTTTGAAGTAGTCTGAAAGGATGACGCACGAGAGTCTCTCGCCGAAGGAACAGACCATGTCGAGGGTGCGGGGACTCAGTTCCTGGATAAGCCGTATACCGTCGAGGTAATTCGAGAGTTCCGTCAGCGGCTCGTTGAAGGATTCGGAAGGAAGGCCGAGATCGGACAGGATATCCAGGTGTCTCTTCATGATCGGTTTAAGGATATTCGAGGAGGATTCGCGGGCAAGGGCCTGTTTTGCCCCCGCAATCAGCATGTCGGTTACTCCGCCGACGGCGCTTGTGACGACGACAGGATCCTGATCGATGCGGTCGGTGACAAGGCGGTAGACTTCTGCAATGCATTCTGCGCTTCCGACGGAGGTTCCGCCGAATTTCATGATGATCAAGTGTTCTCCCTTGAACAGGTGGTTCACTTCTCCACCCGGAATGGTGATACGCATATCCTACCCGACGTCTTCCGCGCTGTCAACTCAGGCCGCCAATGTCCGGTAAATACAGGTTCGAACGTCCATTCATGTCGCAGAACCACCTTTCCCGGGATGAAGACACTATGAATACATGGCCGCCCGTTCCGTCGTTCCCCAGAGGGGCGGGAGCACACGGCATCCACTACTGCGAAAAAAGCGCCGGACGATGAACGCCCGGCGCGAAAGCATCCCTCAGAAGCGCCCTTCGCATTGGACTAACATGCTCAGGGGGTGATGTTGTTCAGCTAAAACGTGGAGGACCTTGCCTTACGGCTTCTTCTCCTCCATTACCAGGGTTTCGATGATGTCGTCGACCTTGAAGTCATTGAAGTTCTGCAGGCCCATACCGCATTCATAGCCCTTGAGGACTTCCTTTGCGTCTTCCTTGAAGCGTTTCAGCGAGGAGATACTGGAGTTGGCATACACGACGACGGCGTTGCGGACAACGCGGGCCTTGGCGCCGCGGATGATCTTGCCATCCTCGACCAGACAGCCGGCGATGGCGCCGACACCTGTGATCTTGAACACGTCCTTGATGCGGGCGCGACCTTGCACGATCTCTTCGAAGACCGGCTTGGTCAGCCCGGCGATCATCTTGTCGATGGAGTCGCCGAGTTCGAAGATGAGATCATAGGTACGAATCTGAACCTTCTCGGTCGCTGCGACCTTGAGCGCTTCGGCCAGAGGGACGACGTTGAAACCAACAATGACGGCGTTGCTGGCGGAAGCCAGCAGGACGTCGGACTTCGTGATACCGCCTGTGCCCTCGTGCAGGATCTCGAGAGGAATAGTCTTGGTCTTGACCTTCTTCAGCTCGAACTTGACGGCGTCCAGTGTGGAGAGCGCGTCGGCTTTCAGGATAAGGGTGAGCTTCTTCTTCTCCAGTGCCTCTTCTTCGTTAAACAGGTCGTCCAGCGTCAGCGGCTTCTTTTGTTCCTGCGCCAGGAACGCAAGGCGCTCCTTCTGCCGCTTCTCGTCGATGATCATGCGGCACGAGTCCACGTCTTCCACCATATGGAAGACCTCACCAGCCTCGGGCAGCTCCGACAGGCCCATGACCTCGATGGGCATGAGCGCCTTCGCTTCGCGCAGGTTCGCGCCTGCCTCGTTGGTCATGCGCTTGATCTTGCCGACACAGTCGCCAACGCGGATGTCGTCACCGACATGGAGTGTTCCAGTTTGCACCAGAAGGCGAGTCAGGACGCCAATGTTCTTGTCGATGCGTGCCTCGATGACGGAGCCGGACGCTTCGACGGAGGACCGGGTCTTGAGTCCTGCCATCTCCGCCTGCAGGAGGATCATATCCAACAGTTCGTCCACACCCTTGCCGGTCTTGGCCGACACGGGAAGGAAGACAGTGTTTCCGCCCCAGTCGTCCGGCTGCAGACCACGGTCCGCCAGCTGCTGCTTGACGCGTTCAGGGTTCGCCTCGGGCTTGTCGATCTTGTTCATGGCAACGATGATCGGGACCTTTGCCGCCTTGGCATGGTCCAGCGCCTCGAGGGTCTGTTCCTTGACACCCTCTTCTGCGGCGACGACAAGGATGACCACGTCGGTGACCTGCGAGCCCTTGAGACGCATCGAGGTGAATGCCTCGTGGCCGGGAGTATCGATGAAGATGATGGTCTTGCCCTTGATCTGGACCTCGTAGGCGCCGATCTTCTGGGTGATGCCACCCTTCTCGCGGCTGGCGACGCTGCTCTTGCGGATGAAATCCAGCAAGGTCGTTTTGCCATGGTCGACGTGGCCCATGACCGTCACGACAGGCGGGCGCGTCTCGAAGGACTTCATGAACTTGTCCGATGGCGGGGCATAGTTCTCGCCGAGGATACGGGCGAGGTAGTCGGCGTCGTCGGGGTCCAGCAGACCGCACTCGCGCACCGGGATACCGTTCTTGAGCATCATCGTGTTCAGCTCATGCTGCTTGAGGTCAAACTGCTTGGCAAACACAGTATAGGTGACAGACTCGACAAATGCTTTGGGCTTCTCTACAGTGACGACAGGTTCGACCGGTGCGGGAGCAGGTTTCTCCTTCTCCTTTTCAGGTGCGGCCTTTGGGGCCGCCTTGGCAGCCTTTGGAGTCTCTTTCTTGACCTCCGACGAGGCGGCCTTCTCCTTGTTGACAATCTCCTTGACAAGGTTTGCCGTTTCTTCTTCGATCGTGCCGACCACGCCCTTCCCCGGAACTCCCAGCTCAGCCAGGATCTCCAGCATGCGTACCGACTTCAGATTCAGTTCTTTAGCGAGCTCATAGATTCGTACTTTCTTCATGCATCTCACCTGCCTCACGGGTTGGGGCCGCTTGCGGCTGCCCTTCCTCTACTTGAACGAGTTCCACCTTCGCGTCCAATAGCCGCTCTACGAGCCGGACGTTGACCCCGCCCTTACCCAGGGCGACGGGAAACGCCTCGGCGGTGGCGTGCACCACGAAGGTGCCGTCCTCCGGCCTGCGTTCTGCATCCAGCACCTTGGCGGGGCTGAAAGCGTTGATTGCATATTTTACGGGGTTTGGATCGTATCGGATGACATCGATGTGCTCAAACGCGACCTCGCGCGATACTGCGCGGATGCGTCCACCCATCGGCCCAATGACTGCGCCCACGGGATCGATCTTTGGATCGCGGCTGAAGACGGCAACCTTTGCGCGCTGGCCAGGCTCGCGGACGATGCGCTTGACCTCGACGAGGCCTGAACCGACCTCGGGGACCTCCAGCTCCACGAGACGCTGGATGAAGTCCGGATGCGACCGCGTCAGGACCACACGCGGTCCCTGCGCCGACTTGTCGACCGACAGGATGAGCGCCTTGGCGACACCCTGAAAGCGCAGCCGTTCCCCGGGAATCTGCTGATCCTTCGGCATGATTCCTTCACACCGGGCAAGGTTGATAAGCAATCCCTCCTTGTTCTGGCGCAGGACCTCGCCGTTGACCAGCGTGCCCACCTGCGAGTGAAAGCGCTCATAAACCAGATCGTTCTCCCGTTCCTTGATCTTGTCGTCGATGAACTTGCGTGCCTTCACGATCACCGACAGGGGGAGCTGCTCAATCTTGACCTGGACGAGCACGTCGTTCCCGGTCTTCGCCTCTGGCTCCACCTTGCGGGCGTCCTTCAGCGTGATCTCAGTGTCGCCGTCCGTGACCTTGGCCACAACCGTCTTGCGCGAATAGAGCCGGACAAGGCCGGTCCCCGTGTCAGCTTTCACCAGGAAGTTGTCTTTCTGGTACTGCTGCTGGTATGCCGCCTCGAAGGCTTCCTTGATCGCCGTCACGATGTATTCTCTGGAGATTCCCCGTTCCTTCTCCAGCTCGTAGATGGCGCTCTGGATCTCATCCCTCACACGCACCTCCCAATATCTCGTCCCACAACGAGATCTTCGTCACCTGCCGCATATCGAACACGCGGTCTACGCCGAGCACCGTCACGTGCAGGCTGTCCCCGTCCGATGCTCCCAGAGTTCCGATGATCGGCTCCCTGGGCTCCCTGGTCGCCACGCGCACGAACCTGCCGGCGAAGAGCTCCAGCTCCCGCGCCGTCTTGAGAACGCGGTCCAGTCCGGGGCTTGTCACCTCGAATGCAGGCAGATAGTCGTCGCCATACAGCTCAATGAACGCATGACTGATCGCCCGGCTGACGCTCTCGAGCTCATCGACCGAGATGTCTCTCCCCAGCGTCATGAGCACGACGCTCGCCATGCCTGGAGCGTTCTCGATGGCGACGAGCGTGGTATCGCTCTTCGCCACTTCCAGCTGCACAATATCCGCAAACCTCGTATCCATACATCTCTCCATGTGAAACAGAAAAGTGGCTCGCTCGCGCGCCCACTTTTCGTTTTCCACTAATATGAAACGTCCGAAAGCAGGGCTTCCGGACGTCATGTCGCTCGGTTGCTTGTCACGTTCATGACATTACAGGAAATAGTATACCTATGAATGTCCAAATGACAATCTCAATTTCCTTTACAATCTGGCGAGCCCCTCGGACCCGTCGTTACGAGTAGTCTACCCCAGTGGGGCCAAGAATCTCGGCAAGTCCCTTCAGGAGCTCGGGCGTAATAGCGACCCAGTGCTCGTTGCCGACCTCCAGACAATGCTCGGCCCCGTTGCAGTACAGGATGCGCCAATGCTCTTTGCCCGGATAGTGGTGCGTGAGGAGGAGGACATTCTTGAGTATCTCGCCATTCACCTGCTGTTCCGTCATTCTGAGCCTGAGCACTGGGTGGGTCACAGAAACCGGTTTCAAGCTTTTCGCCTGTTCGGGCGTCACGAAGTCGATGAACTTCTTGGCCGTCAGAGACAATTCGTCGCCGTCCATACGCACGTTCGCCTCCAGGACGATGGCGCCCTCGCGGTCGAAGCACGGCTGGAACTGCCCGAGGACGTACTCGAACACCATCAGCTCCACCTTGCGGCTGTCGTCCTCGAGCGTGCACTTGCCATAGGCCCGACCCGCCTTGGACTTGGCGGTCTTTGCAGACGTGAGGAGGCCCATGACCGTTACAGCGGTCCCGTCGTCAAAATCCGCGCATTCCGAGACGCGCTTTGCCTTGTACTTGGCGAGGAGAGGTTCGTACTGCTGGAAGGGACTGCAGAAGCAGAAGAACCCAAACGCTTCCTTCTCCATCGCGGCCGCGCCAGTCGTATCGCAGGAGGAAGCAGGGGTTGCTGGTTCGTTGACCGAGCCGCCGAACAGGCCTGTCCCGGGGTCGTCTGCGACAGGCGCCTTGCCGTTCTGGTTGTTGAACTCCCTGAGGACGGCAACGCGGTCCTCGCCCAAGCTCTCGAACGCCCCGGCCTTGATGAGGCATTCGACGGACTTGCGGCTGACCTTGCCGCCGCCGGAACGCCGCTGGAAGTCCTTGAACGTCGAATAGGCGCGGTTGGACCGCTCCTCCATGATCTCGTCGATAGCCTTTGAGCCCAGGTTCTTGATGGCAAGCAGGCCGAACCGGATGCCCTGAGAACCGTCGGCCTGTGTCTCCACCGCGAACAGCTTGTAGGATTTGTTGATATCCGGTGGAAGGACGTGGATATTCTTGCTTCGGCATTCCGCGACCAGTTCCTTGAGACGGTCTTCGGTATCGATACCCGAGTTCATGAGGGCCGTCAAGTACTGAATGAGATAGTGGACCTTGAGCCACGCCGTGCGGTAGACCATGATGGCGTAGGCGACCCCGTGGGACTTGTTGAACCCGTAGCCGGCGAAAAAATCGATGAGGGCGAACACGTCCTCGGCGGTCTTCTTCGGGACACCTTTCTCGATCGACTTCTTGACAAAGATGGCCCGCTGCTTGGCCAGAATGTCCGCCTTTTTCTTGGAGATGCCCTTGCGCAGGATGTCTGCTTCCTGCATCGTGAACCCGGCCATGCGGTTGGCGATCTGCATGATCTGTTCCTGGTACACAATGATGCCGTAGGTCGGCTTGAGGACACCCTCAATGCTGGGATGGTAGTAGTTGACCTTCTCCTTGCCATTCTTGCGGTCGATGTACTTCTGGATACCGCCGGCCTTGATAGTGCCGGGGCGGTAGAGCGAGATGATGGCCGTCAGGTCTTCGATGGAGGATGGCTGGACGCCGGACGCGACGCCCTTCATGCCGCCGGATTCCATCTGGAACACCCCGACGGTGTCGCCGCTGCTGATGAGGTTGTAGACAGCCGGTTCCTCCGTGTCGACATGACTGATGTCCACTGTCACGCCAAGCTGATCCTTGACCATCTTGACGGTGTTCTGGATAACTCCCAGGTAGGAAAGGCCCAGGAAGTCCATTTTGAGGAGGCCAAAGGCCTCGACGAAGTTCTTGTCCCACTGCGTGATGACGTTGCCATCCTTGTCGCGCTGCAGGGGCAGGTAGTTGGTGAGTTCGGTGTCGGCGATGACGACGCCCGCGGCATGGGTACTAAAATTGCGGTTGACGCTTTCCAGCTTCATAGCCGTATCGAACAGCTCCTTGACCGTGGTGCCGCTCAGTTTTGTGCCGTCGCCGTACATGGTCTTGAGCTGGGCGACATTGTCCAGAGAGTCCTGCAGACCCGTGCCGAACGGGATCATCTTAGAAATCACGTCTGTGTCTTTGGGAAGCATGCCCAGGGCTCGCCCCACGTCGCGGACTGCCTGCTTGGCCTCCATCCTGCCGAAGGTCGCCACCTGGGCGACCGAGGATTCGCCGTACCGCTCACGCACATACTGGATGACCTCTCCGCGGCGCGTATCCTCGAAATCCATGTCGATATCTGGCATCGAGATGCGAGCAGCGTTGAGGAAGCGCTCGAACAGCAGGTTATACCGCAGCGGCTCGACTTCCGTGATGCCGGTCGCGTAGGCGACGATGGCACCAGCAGCAGATCCACGGCCGGGGCCAACAGCAATTCCTTTGCGGCGAGCGAACCGGGTGAAGTCCTGGACAATGAGGAAGTAGTCGACGAACCCGCACTTCTCAATCGTCTCCAGCTCCATACGCGCCCGGGCCGTCGCCTCTTCCAGCTGTTCGGGAGAGTAGAGGCGCTGGATGCCATCCATGGTCATCTTCTCCAGCAATTGGCGGTTGACCTCGGCATCCCATGGCGTCGTCTGCCCTTCTTCGATGTACCGGGGAAGGTGATAGATGCCAAGAGGCATTTCGACGTTGCACATGTCGGCAACGAGCTGGGTGTTCTGGATGGCCTCCTCGTCTTCAGGCAGGCGCTCGCGCATCTCATCCTCGGTCATGACATGGTAGTATGGACCGTTGAAGCTCATGCGGTCCTTGTCGGTCATCTTCTGCAACGTCTGGACACAGAGCAAGACCTCGTGCGCGGCGTAGTCGTCCTTGCGGAGGTAGTGGCTGTCGCAGGTAGCCACGGTCTTCGCGCCGATGCGCTTCGCGATGCTGCGAAGGATGGGAATGGCGCGCAGTTCCTTGTCGATGCCGTGGTTCTGGAGCTCGATGAAGTAGTTCTCCTTGCCGAAGATGTCCTGGTACCTCCTGGCAATGGTCAGCGCCTTCTCTTCGTCACCCTTTGCGGCCGTCTCGGCGACCTCGCCCTTGAGGCAGGCGGACAAGGCGATGACCCCCTCGTGGTACTTCTCCAGTGTTTCATAATCGACACGCGGCTTGTAGTAAAAGCCCTCGAGGTAGCCGACGGAGACGATGTGGCTCAGGTTCTGATAGCCCTTGAAGTCTTTTGCCAGGAGGATCAGGTGATTGGGAAACCCTGCCTCCTTCTCCTTGTTGAAGCGGCCGTTCGGGGCCATGTAGACCTCGCTGCCGATGACCGGCTTGAGCCCGGCGTCCTTCATCTTCATGTAGAAGTCCAGCACGCCGTACATGTTGCCGTGGTCCGTAATGGCGCACGCGGTCTGCCCCATCTCCTTGAGACGGCCGACGAGCGGACCGATCTTGTTCATGCCGTCCAACAGTGAGTATTCGGTGTGGAGATGCAGGTGGACGAAGCTCATCCCGGGTTCCTCACTGCGCCGGGAAGCGGGCAGCAGCCTGTGCCTGGTCGACAGAGACCACTTCGACCACGGCATCGTAGACAAAATCGAAGAACGACTGCGAGCGCGCATTGAGGACAATCTTCACCGGGACGCTGAGCAGCGCGCCTGTCGTGCCGACGGTGACCGTCGCCGTGGCCGTGACGGCTTCTCCCTCGAAGGTGAACCGGCCGCTCATGCTCCAGACGTTACATGCTTGCCCCAACAACTGCACCGGCGCCTGCTTCTCGATGGTAAAGAGACGTGACGAGAACGTCGCCGGCAGTCCGAGAAGGCCCTCGCAGCTTTCCTGCAGGACGTGCGCAGCTGCAGCCGCAGTCTCGCCCTTGGCGGCGTACGCCCCGTTCTCGAACACGTAACCTGTTCCACCACGGACCATGAGTGATGCCGTCGGGTTCGCCGGGTCACCGCTCATCACAAGGATGTCACTCCCATTCTTGACGACACGGCCATCGAACGACTTGTCTTCGCCGCCGAGTGTTCGGTGGTACGAGGCTGTGAGCTCGTACGCCGGAAGCGTGGCAAGAGAGGAGAGCGACAGGAGCTGTCCCTCCTGCAGCGTCACCTTGACCGCCTTGGCGTTCTTCCCAACAATTAGGTCGAATGTGGCGTCGGCAAACCCCTGCTTTGTGACTCTTCCCGCATAGGTCCCTTCTGCGAGCCCCTCGAACGTGAACGTTCCGTCCGACCCTGTCGTCGTGGTCGTGTTCCACACGGTCACGGAGGCTCCGGCTATGGGCTGGCCGCCGGATGTCACCGTCCCGGCACCAAGAAAGAGTGGAACCAGCTGGACGGTAGTCGGCAATTGCTTGAGGTCCGCCACCTGGATGAAGGCCTTCTGGTACCCTGTGGCTTCGACACTCATTTGTGTCCGATCAGCCTGAACCTGTCCCGAAACCGTTCCGGTCGCATCGGAGCCGAGAAAGTCGGAGCCGCTGGAGCCGGTGAACGTCAGCGTCGCATTGGCTACGCCCTTGCCTGAGTACGCAGAGACGATCCGGAGCGAAACCAGGTTGCGGCGGGCGCAGCCGGCGAGAAAGAAAATGACAAGCAGCAGAGCGAGGCCAAGCGCCAGCACCCGGTGGAAGGTAGTCCTTTTCATCATGGTTTAACCTCTCGGAATTCGAGTCACATGCCCACCCATCGTTGTTCGCGTATCGAGCACGGACACGAAAGCGTCCGGGGCCAGCTCGGTGATCGAGGAGTTGAGGAGTGCGATGTTCTTGCGCATAGTGGTTGTCAGGATAATCATGCGGTTACTGTCCATGCCAGACCCGGAGATCGTCGTGATGCCAAAACCCCGGTCGCGCAGATGATACGCCAGTCGGTACGGGTTCTCGTTGGGAATGATCAGCCAAGTCTGGTGGCCGATAGCCAGCTTCTGTTCCAGCCAGATGCCAAGCAGTGCTCCGGTTGCATAGCCGAGGGCATAGCCGAGCATCTTGTAGATGGTCATATTGTTCAGGACCTGAGAGAGGCCGACCAGATAGACCATCACCTCGAGAAACGCAAAGATGAACGTGTACAGGCGGCGTCCCTTGACCAGGAAGTTCATCGACAAAGTCTGAAGAGCCGTGTTGACGAACTTTATGACGAACACGATCAGGATTGACTCGGCTACCACCCAGAACTGCGCCACTCGAAACCTCCCGTTCCTGTACTGACGGGTTCAAGTATAGTGCCCGCTGACTGCCGCACAAGCTGGGGTACGCGAAGGCCGGCACGTGGGAGTCGGATATTGAAATGTTGCGCTGCTGTGGATAACATGTGAACAGTGTGGATAGAATTGTCATCCACGCCTCTCGGCAAAGGAGGGTTCGTGGCTCGACCGTTGCGCATCGAGTTCCCAGGTGCCGTCTATCTGATTTCCGACACTGGTCCTGCAGGTCGCTCCATCATGCAGAGCGATGACGCTCGCTTGCAGTTCCTCGTAGACCTCACGGCGGTGGCGGTGAATCTGGACTGGCGCATCTACTCGTGGTGCATGTTGCCGGACCGCTACAGCTTCGTCGTGGAGACGCCCCATGGAGATCTCGGCACAGGCATGTGTCGGTTCATCAGCAGCTACACGCGGCATGTGAACCGCCAGAACAAATGCTCGGGGCGAGTCTTCCGCGGAGCCTATCGGGCCGTTCTCCTGGAACCCGACGCATGGCTGCTGCCGGTCTGCCGCCACGTTGTCCTCCAGCCCGTGGCATCCGCTATAGTCGCCACCCCCGAGGAATGGCCCTGGAGCAGTTACCAGGCGACGGTCATGAGCACCCACGTACGGAGTGCCCCGCTTGCTGCCGAGTCTCTGCTGTCTCGTTTCGGCCAAACACAGGAAGAAGCTGTCGCCACTTATGCCGACTACATTCGGGCGGGCATCGGCCAGCCGACCCCACTCGCTCACGTGATGCCGCCGGGCATCCTGGGAACGCAGACGTTCGTCCAGGTGGTCACTGAGCATCTAGTGAGCAGGGCGTCCGAGCCCTCGGTCGCCGCAACGCTTCTGATGCTTGCGCGACCCTCCCTGACACAGATCTTCGGACCCGATGTCAGGCGTGAGCGCTCACAGCTCCCGTTGCGCGTTGCAGCAGCCGTCCATCTTGGTTACTCACTCGTGCAGATCGGTGGCTACCTGGGCGTCCATTATACGACGGTCAGTCGGTACCTCCGCGCGGCACAGGGTGAGCGGAGGAATGGACTTCCTCCCGTCCACTGAACGATTCCCCCAGACAGCATGAAAACAAGTCCCTGACAGCTTGTGCAAGCTGTCAGGGACTTGTCATCCGAGCAAGATCACCGGGATTATTTCCACATTATCCACAGATATGTTATGTTTTCATACCTGATCTACTGGGCAGGGTTGAGAGGGATAACAAGCCAGCAGATGAGATAAACCAGGACACCCGTCCCCCACGCCATCCCGAGCAACGCCCAGGCGATGCGCACAATAGTCGGATCGATGTCGAAGTACTCCGCCACGCCAGCCGCGACGCCGCCGATCACCTGGTTCCTGCGTGATCGGTACAACCTCTTGGTGGAATCATAGCTGACTCCCGAAGACACCGGGCGCCCAGCCTGCGGGCGATCCCGATTGTCCTGGATGGGTCCCTGCCCGCCGGATGCAACGCTCGGCTGACTTGGTGCACAGGTGCCACACATGACCTTGCCATCTACCATCACTACTTCCTCGCGGGCAAGCGCCTTTCCGCACTTTGTGCAGACGCCGACCGCTTCTTCATCCGGTCTGTCAAAACTCTTCATTTCCTGGTACCTCCCTTGATAAGAACAACTAGTCCGAGCACAAGGAACAGCCCTCCGACTGCCGATTTCCGAATAATGTCGACCACCTGAGCTGAGAAGATGTCCAGCCCCGAAAGAAACGCAAGCGAGCCTGCGGCGACAGCCACGACTCCCCACATCAGCCCGATTCTTGACCTCTTGCCTTCAACGGAATCGAACAACGTCGCCAACAAGATGGAGAGCCCCGTGGAGATCACTGCTGCTCCCACGAAGGTCGTGAAGCTGAACCGGACGACCTCCAGAACCTGCATGAGGACGATGATGCCGACAAAACCAAGCATGGCACTCCAGAACACCGTTTCACGCGCATTCCGCTGGAAGCCCGTCGCGACGCCGTAGATGCCCAGCAGGATCACAAACACCGCCAAGGGAACGAGGATGCCGAAATGGTATCCCGTCTGGGGAAACGCCTGGAGCAGGAAGTGGACGCCAAAAACGATGAGCAGACCGCTCAGGGCCACCCGCCGATCAATGTTGTCGCTGTTCATTGTTGTACCTCCACAAGTTGAATCTGTCCAATTGCACTGTCGATACGCACGACGAGCTGCCAGTCAGCTCCACCGGCTGCCGAGGCATTGAGAAACGACTTACTGCCCTCGGCCGCAAATCCCGAAGACAGGATGTTGCCCAGGACACTCCCAACGGAAAGCCGTACTCCCGGTTTGCTGGGGATACGCACCGTTCCGTTCCCCACTGCCGTGTTCAGTGAGACGTCACAGTGCCTGCGCAGTGACCCCGAGAAGTCGAGGTCGTAACTACCGGTGATGTTGCCAATGACAAGGTCCGCCATGTCCAGATTGCCGAGGTGCTTCGTCGAGAAACCACCGATGACATTCTCGATCTGGACAAGGTCGATAATCGATCCAGATTCGGAGGCGTCCAGTTGCAGTGCGGAGGACGCCCCAGCCAGACGGAGCTCCTTAAGCCGAGCCTGGTCCAGGACCAGACGGGCTTCACCAACGAGTGTAAACGTCAGTGTACCGTTCTCGGGGACCACGACCGTCAGACGCTTGACCCCTGCGTGGACGCCAGAAACACTGTCGAGGCGCAAGCCATACGTACCGGTCTTCGCACGAAAATCTCGATGGAATCCTTCGCTACCGAGAACGATGCTCGCTGAGGTCGCGACAGGGGATGTGCCCACGACGACCTCGAGGTTGTCGCCTACAACTGATATCCTGCTCGCAGAGCCACCCGGGACTTCCAGGATTGCGCCCTCTGCAAACGCCGGAACAGCCCTGAGTCCACCGTTCCGCGTCACCAACGTCACGACAGCGGAGCCGACGACGATCAGGCTCACCACGAGGACGGCGACCAGAACGCGCCTGCGGCCGGTCATGGAAATGGAAGCAGACTGCATCATGCAGCCAACCCTCCGCCCACCGAGCCCAAGGATGTTTTCTCCCGAGCACTTTTTCTCAATGCCCCCGAGTATGTTGGCCCAATGCGAGGGGCGCTTGTGAGGGGTGCTGTCGTATCCGAGGGTGTTCTGCATGTTGGTTCAATGCCCCCGAGCATTTTTCCCTCATGCGAGGGGCGCTTCTGAGGGGTGCTTTTCTGGCCGAACAGACGCTCACTGAGGGCAAGACTGCCGAGCAGCAGCCCCCCCACGGCCGTAAGCGTGCACAGGATCAGCAAGGACCTGAGTTCGTCGAGGTTTGGCCCGACAACAACCTGCACCACCCGCAGGACTGCTGATGAATGCGCAGCGAGCATATAGGTCCCGGCCAGGAACAGCCCAACGAACAGAGCCCCAAACAGCAGTGCTGCGGCAAGGACGATCACCGGTTCTCCATTCCTCATGCGCGTTTCCATGAGACGCGCCAGGATGCTGCGTGATGCCCTCTTCCGCTCCTGCTCCGCCTCCCACGCGTCGATACGGTCCCACACGCCACAGGCAAACCCGGGCGGCGGAACAAGGTCGGGCGGACACGAAAGTGTACTGGCAATCATACGTTCCAGTTCTTCGTCTGTCGGATATCGTGTGTTCATGCAGCACCTCGCTCATGCAGGGCTTCCACCTGCTTCTTCAATGCGACTCGCGCCCGGAACAGCCGAACTTTCGCCGTTCCCTCGGTTACACCGAGTCGTCCGCCGATCGTCGCAAGAGAACACTCTTCAACATAAAACATCGTCAACAGCGCACTGTCTTCCGGAGAAATCCGTGTCATTGCCTTTACGATTTCCTTCTGTTTCCACTCATCGTCCCGGTCCTGCTCAGGAGCCGCCAGGAACTGCTCGTCCGGCAGATCCCCGCCTTCGCGCGCTGACTTGCGCCAGTAGTCGACCAGGCAGTTGTATGCAATCGTCATGACCCACGGGAGAAAAGGGCGGCTTCTGTCATACGAGTCAAATCTCCTGTATGCCAGAAAAAACGCCTCCTGTGCAATATCTGACATCGTTGTCCGGTCCCGGACCTTGCTCGCCAGAAAGGCGTACACAGGACGCTCACTCTCTGCCATCAACTGGGCGAAGAGCTCGCGGTCAGCCACTGCTTCCATCCACTTGCTCCTCTTCGCGGTTGATTGCTTTACGTGTTCACCAAGCGTACGGTGACAGGAGAGAAAAGGTTACAGGGGAGACTCAGTGCTCGCCGGGACCAACCACCTCGAGATATCCGCGCTCAAGCAGCCACTCGAAGATCTTGCCGGCTTTGGCATAGGAATAGCGCTCGTCGATATCCTTGTAGCCCAGTTCCACCATCTGGTTATCTTCGATCAGGAAGAGGAACTGGACAATGATGTTGCCTCCCTCGGGGGCGTCGCGGTTCTTGTCGATGAACAGGTTGAGGATGTCAAAGTGGGGAATGTGGTGAGGGTTCACTCCCCCTTCACGCACGGCGTTGGCAATCTTCTCTTCCAGTTGCGCGGTGTCGTGGTAGTCCTTGACGATGATCAGTGCCACGTCCGCGTCATACTCGATGTCACCGCCGCCCGTGCAATTGAACATCGTGGGACGGTCCTTGGACATCCCATTGTCGAGCCGGCATCCGTCCTTGTCGAACGACGACACAGCCACGATGGGAGACTGCAGCTCGGTGGAGAGTTGTGCGATGAGGCCCGACACCTCGTCGACCTGCTTCTGGAGGCTGGCATAGGAATTGATGGTCGGTACCTTCTGCAGGTAGTCGAGGAAGATGGCGCAACGATCGGCGTGGTGGGAGTCCATGATGCCATACGCGACACTGCGGATGTGCTCGACCGTATCCTGACGGTTGCCCTCGAAGAGATAGAGGTTATCCATGTAGGCCGAGGTCTCCTTGATCCCCTTGTTGAACCGGGTGACGAGGTCAGCCTTGTTCCTGATGTCTCCCTTCTGAAGGACCAGCGGATTGATAAGTGATTCCTGTGACAGGACACGAGTCAGGAGGACGCGCTTCGTCTGCTCATAGGAGTAGTACAGGACTGGGACCTTCTCGTTGCGGGCAACGAGCGTGGCCAATCGCAGCATCAGGTTGGTTTTCCCACGCCTCGGAGCCCCGCCGAGAGCGTAGTAGAAGCCGGGGCGAAGCCCTGAGACCGCTGTATTGAGGTTGTCATACGGGGCAATGCTCATGCCGAGGATCGAAGGAAGCCCGGTGCCCCGGGTACGGACCTCTTCGACGTACCGCAGCAGCTCGTCACGGATTGGCTCCTGTCTGTTCTGGGACGAGAGGCGCGCCACTTGGCGCAGTTGCTCGGAGACCTCGGCGGCGAAGTCTTCCACATGCCGACCCTGTTTCTCGGCATCGGTGAAGCTGTTGATACTGTCGGCGATCGTACGCAGCTTCCGACGTGCTGAGCGCGTTTTCAGCCGGTCAAGCAGCTCGACCAGGGTCGTCATGTCCTCTCCCCCAGCGTCGGTCAGCTTGCCCACCAGCGTCGCAATAGCCGGAGTAACATGACGTTCTTCGATCAGGTAGGCCGTGAACAGCGGAAGGTCTATCTTACCACTCTCCACTTTGTGGTTGGAGCAGTACCACTGAAATGCGTCGAAGACAGCCTTGAGGTCACCGTCTTCGAACAGCGAAGAGCTCATACCCAGCTTTTGGAGCTTCTCAAGGTGATGAGGAGCAGCCAACGCCCCGGCCACCAGCCGAAATTCGGTCCTGTCTGTCGTCACGGTATTCCTCCTATCGCAAGAATGGCTTGCCTATATAGTAGCCTCCCGGCAAAAAAGTAGCAGACCCGTTGACCCCTACCTGCAGCGATGTGACGGACGGCACTTCGGTGAGGCTTAACCGCAGCTGCTCGACCATGAGCGCCTCGGCCGCCTGGTCCTTGGGGAGAGGAGTCATGGCAAGAGACAGGCGCAGCATTCCTGTGTTGGCTTCCAAAACCCTGGCCGTAACACGGGCGCCGTGCGGGACAAGTGACGCGTCGCCTCCGGGCGGATTCCCCAGCTGGGCGATCGACTTCGAGATCATGACGTTGCGTCCCATGAGCGCCTGCTTCTGTGAATAAACAGTCAGTACCGGGAGTTTGTCGCCGTCGACTTCGGTCAGACTGTAGACAGCGAGGGCCGTACCTGCCTCCAGGCGCCCATCCAGCCTGAACAGCGGATCTGCCGCGTCCACATGTCCAAACAGTCCCTGTACACTGTGTCCGCCTACCAGGAGCCGGACGCGGCTGACTCCTGCTAGTCTTGTGAGCGTGAGGACCAGGGTGTTCTTGGTCTGCTCTTCTTCCAGTGCTCCCATGTTCAGCTTGAGGACGCTCTCCTCCAAGTCGACAGAAACTGTTCGACCGGAGACGGTAACGCCCCGAAGCACTTCCGTGCCGGGCAGAGGACTCACGAGGCTGGGATGTGCCGGGCCCTCCATGAGAGCGCGTGTAGCCTGGAATGCCAGCTGAGAGCGTGTCAGTCCAGTCGGGAGTGTACGGCGTTCAACAACATAGCGGCCGTCACCAGCCACAAAATACAGATCGACCGGTTGTCCCTTGTCCAGCATGGCTTCGTTTGCTCCCAACTCTCGCTGGGTCTTGACAAAGGAGAGGAAGGTCCCTGCGGGACGACCGTCGACCGAAAGTTCGATCGCCCGGACGTCCGGCAGACTCAGCAGGGAGTTGACAAGTTGCCAGTAGAGCGCATTCTCTTCGGCAAACCCCATGGGAGACTGATCGCGTGCCGCCCCCAGGACCACATGGAGGATCCCGCCGGGCAGGAGTGCCGCTCTGCGCGCAGTGAATCCGGTGGGGACAGCCGTCGCAAGCCCCTGGTCCGCAGGCGGCATACGCAGGAGATCGATGATGCCCGCCACTTGTTCCACGCGCCGTGTCGGCAGTTTTTCCTCGGCAGGATTGCTGACCAGTTCCCGGGTCGAGGCGTCGACATAGCACAGGACCACGGGCGTACTCCGTCCACCGGCCTTGCGGAAGCTGGAGCCGACAACAACAGCCAGAACCAGTGCAAGGATAAGGACAAACAGTCCCCCATCCTGGGAACGCCGCCTGCCGCTGATCCTGCCTTGTCTGCCGCGAATTGTCATCTATGAGCCTTTTCCTGATTGCCGCTGATCTTCATTTCGTCTATACTATATCACACAAAACGGATGCACATTGCCTGGCAGCGCTCCAGTGTTCCATCACAAAGGCGGGGGTACGTGCCGGGGAATGTGTATGTACGACCCACGTTGTGGCCTGTTTCTTCTCTGGCCAGGGCATGGCCACTTAGCGCGAGAGCAAAGGGAGCAGAACATGGAAGAACAACGGTTGGATTCCTGGCAGCACCTGCTCGACATCTTCAGCAAGCAACTCGCGCGCCCGACGTTCGAGATGTGGTTCAAGAACGCGACGACGCTCCACGAAGACGACGTTTCTCTCACTATCGGCGTCCCCAGTGAGTTTGCGAGGGACTGGATTGTCAGCCGGTACTACGACGTTATCAAGGAGACGATCGACGCGATCAAGGGCCAACCGACCACCATCGCGGTGGAAGTTGTGCAACAGCCGCCGGAAGAAATCCCGACCGAGCCCCCCGGTATGCTCCAGCACAACAATACACTGATCCTCAACAGGCGCTATAACTTCGACAACTTCGTCGTCGGCGCAGGGAACCGCCTTGCCTTCGCGGCATCCAACGCCGTTGCGGGCAACCCGGGCAACGTCTACAACCCTCTCTACATCTATGGCGGAGTCGGGCTGGGCAAGACCCACCTTCTGCAGGGTATTGCACACCATCTCCTGACACAGACTCCGGACAAGAAGATCGTCTACACGACCGGCGAAAAGTTCACGAACGAGGTGGTCAGTTCCATCCAGAACGCGCGGAACAACAACTCCGTCATCGAGAACTTCCACAAGGAGACGCGCGGGGCAGACGTCCTGCTCATCGACGACATCCAGTTTCTGGCAGGCAAGGAACGCACGCAGGAGGAATTCTTCCACATCTTCAACGCGTTGTACGATGCCCACAAGCAGATCGTCATCACCTCCGACGTCCTGCCCAAGGAGATCGCCACCCTCGAGGAACGCCTTACCTCGCGCTTCGAGTGGGGCCTCATCGCGGACATCAGCCGCCCGGACTACGAGACCAAGGTTGCCATCCTGAAGAAGAAGGCCGAGCTGGACAAGATTGACGTCCCCCCGGAAGTGCTGGAGTACATTGCCGCGAACATCGGGAGCAACATCCGCGAGCTCGAAGGAGCACTCATGCGCGTCCTTGCGACAGCTTCGCTCACCAACGAGGAGGTCACACTCTCCTTCACCGAGGAAACGCTCAAGGATATCATCCCAGTTATCAACAAGCCAATCACTATCGACGCCATCATGCAGTCGGTCTCATCCTACTTTCACATCTCGGTTGCCGACCTCCAGGCCAAGAGGCGCAGTCAGGATATCTCGATGCCAAGACAGATTGCCATGTACCTGAGCCGGGACCTGACCGAAGCCTCTCTGCCGTATATTGGCGAGAAGTTCGGCGGGCGCGATCACACGACGGTCATCTACGCCTGTCAGAAAATCCAGCAGGAGTTGAAAAACGACGATGCCCTGAGAGCACTGCTCGACAGCTTGGTAAAGCAGTTGAAGAGAGGTGTATAACCTGTGAAGAATTATCCAGGCCGTTCCGGAGGTACACAGTGTGAATAACACGCGCAAGTTATTCACAACTGAATCCACAGGTACCACAAGCCATACAACTATCTTCACAGGACATATCAACATTACCAACCGCCTTATCTTGATGATTATGATTGAGAGAGTTTTTTCATATTAAAAGGAGGAAGCATGAAACTCACGACAAAAGCTGAGGGCTTAAGCAAGAAACTGGCACAGCACGCCAAGGTCATCCAGCAGAAAAGCTCGACCTTTACATCGGACGCCGTTCTCCTTTCTGCAGATGGTACGGCGCTTCAATTGACAAGTACTGACCTGACGACGTACCTGGTAAACGCCGAACCAGCTGAAGTCACAGAAAAGGGACGTGCACTGGTCCCTTTCAAGTTTCTGAAAGATATTGTGTCAGCCTTGTCTGGCGAACTCATGATTGAAGGAGATGACAAGAAACTCCAGATATCATCGGGCAAGACGCACTATGATCTGGCATGCTACCAGATGGATACGTTTCCAAGCATCCCGGAGATCAAGGAAGGCCGGGAGTATCAGTTCAGCCTGAATGAATATTCCAATGCCGTCGACCGTGTTCTTCCCTGTGTGGAACACAATGAGAAGCGTCGCCTCGAGTTCCAGGGAATTCTACTGGAGCAGACGAAAGACTATTTCCGGTTCGTCGCGACGGATTCACGGCGCCTTGGATATGTGCAGTTTGACTTCAAGCGTGAACCGCTGCGGGCGATCGTTCCGGCCAAGGTTTTTGAATCGTTCAAGCCGGCGGGTGATGTTCATATTGTTATTACCGAGGACGAGTGTCTGTTTTCGTCCGGTGATACGCAGATCATCTCTCTCCTCATTGGCGCCGAGTTTCCCAACTACAACGACATCGTGCCTCGTGAGTGGGAATACACCGTGACTGTCAAGAAGTCAGAGCTGCTGGACGCATTGCGCCGGGTCGGTGCCGTCGTTTTTGGTGGAACGGATGTCATCACACTCTCATTCAAGGAAGGGCGGCTGACTATTCAGGGCACGGCCCAGGATCAGGGTAATGCCCGTGACGAGCTGGGTTATGAGGGAGAGGCCGGCGGTCTTTCTGTCTCGTTCTTCGGAACAAAACTTCTGGATGGCATTTCCTCCGTCGGTACCGAGAACGCTGAACTGCATATGAACAGTGCTGTTCATCCGGTGGTTATTAAAGACCAGGGTAAGGAAAATTTCTTATACCTTGTCATGCCGCACAAGCAGATGGAGTAGTCGACCCCTCGGAGGGCAATGTATCTGGAATCGCTTTGGGTACAGGGATTCAGGGCGCTGGCTGAACAGCGTATCGACATCACTGCACCCATCACTGCTGTCGAAGGCGGCAACGGCGCCGGCAAGACGACGCTCCTCGACGCCGTGCATTTTCTGGCCTCTGGAAAATCGTGTCTGGGGCTGACAAATGCGGAGCTTATCAGGGACGGGGAGTCCTATTTTGTCGTCGGCGGCAGTTACAGAACGCGTGACCCGGTTGCCGGAGGGTTGGTCAGGCATACGGCGCAGGCCATGTTCACAACGGAAGGGCGTAAGGAACTTCGTATCGACGGCACTGTTTACCATGGATTCATCCGTCTTATCGGTGGGCTTCGCGTGGCCCAATTCAACTTCAGTTCGCTGTTTCTGATCAAGGGCATGCCCTCGGTGAGACGCCAATATATCAATCTCCTGATCGCGTCGTGTGATCGCGCCTACCTGGAAGCACTCTCTGCATACTCGGCCGTCATGACGCGCAAGAACGCCCTGTTACGGCAGTCGGGCTCTGGCGTCGTCGACGCGCCCCTGCTGGATCTGTTCGACGAGCAGATCGTTGCCCTGACAAATACAATTTGTGCAAAAAGGCGATCGGCTCTCGCCGCCGTGGGTCTGGCAATGACGCACCTGATCGCCGATGGGTTGTTCGAACCGCTGTCGGATGTGTCTATTCTCTATGATCCGCGGCCCATTTCTGCTGGGTCCATCCGTGCTATGCGGGACCGGGAACTGGCGCGGCATGCGTGCCTGGCCGGGTGCCACCTCGACGATTTTGTCCTGCTCCGAGGGAAAAGGCAGTTGCGGGACACGGCGTCACTGGGTGAGGCGAAGTTGATGGCATTGCTGCTCACCTTTGCAGGTGCCGAATATACACGGATGGTTACGGGGGAATACCCGGTGCTCCTGCTGGATGACCTGGAAGGCGATATCGATATGCTGAACCTTGATCGACTGATGCATCTATTGGCGAGGTTCGAGCAGGTCTTCATCACATCCTTCGACTTTGTGCGTCTTGGAGGCGGACTGAACACCACGTCCGTGCGGCTGTGAGAAGACACGACAACAGCATGGAGCGCATCGGAGAGGTCATCGACGAGATGCGGCGCACCGGTCGCCTCGACAAGGGCATCAAGGTTCAGTCACTGGGCGACGTCTGGCCCGCGGTCCAGTCTCTGTGGAGTGAGCGCACCATCGGCGCGTACGTCGCCCGCAATTCTCATCCGGTCCAGTTCAAGAATGGAAGGCTGACGATTCTCTGTGCCAACCCTTCCATCATGCAGGTCCTGTCTGAGCAGAGAGTCCTTATTGTAGAACGCTTGAATGCTCACATGGGTGGCAAGCTCGTGACGGACCTGTCCTTTGGACTCGACAATGTTCACGAGGTCCGCATCCATCGGTCACAGGTCACGTCTTCCGTTTGCCGGCCGGGTCCGGACTCTCTGGCTGCCACGATTCAGCTGTCCCCGGAGCAGAAGGCGAGAGCCGAGAAGGCAGTGCAGGTCATTCAGAACCCTACTCTGCGACTCTCGTTTCTACATGCCTACGAGGCATGGCTGCGCTGGGACATCTGGCGACACCAGGAACAGCAGAAACGCCGGACGAACCGGGCGACGTCAAAGAAGTACTGACACTATCCACAGGCACTGTGGATAACTTTTCAGGATACAGAAGTGTTACTCACAGCGGGCTTGAGGCCGTCGCAGGTTCCACGGGAGCCTGTGGACTGCTGTGCAACAAGAACCTCTCATCAACAGTATCGTTGAGACTTACCCGGATTTGTGTTCCACAGATATTCACAACATCCTGTGGATAACCCGAACTGCGAAGAACGCCTGACAACAGCCTTGTTGATTCACACTCATGTATGGTAGAATGGACACATGAGAACAAGAGTTGCACTGATCGCGCATGATCGCAAAAAGCCCGAGATGATCGCATTGTGCAGGGATTACCAGGAGATGCTGGCTCAGGAGGAGCTGGTTGCCACGAAGAGCACAGGTGGTCTCATCGAGGAATTGACCGGCCTTCACGTCACCAGGGTGAATTCCGGAGAAAAAGGTGGGGACCTTCAGATTGGCTCGATGATCGCCTCCGACGAGATCAAGGCAGTTGTCTTCCTCAGGGACCCCCTGACCGCGCATCCTCATGAGCCGGATATCAACGCGGTGCTCAAGATCTGTGATGTCAATAACGTCCCCCTCGCCACCAACATCTTGACGGCCAGGCTGGTCCTCGGTCATCTGAAGGACTTACAGGGCATCGAAGAGTCACCTGCAACGTAGGTTCTTCTACAACAATAGCAGACTAGCCAGTATTGTTTCCAGCGTTCGACTCTCCTGCCACCACTCCTTGCGTTGAAGCGTCTCGAGACGGACGGTCCATCGATGTCCTGTGTCCTCCGCGATCAGGACCCGATAGACGAACGAGCCGTCGCGTGCGGAGAATGCCAGCGCTTTCACAGGCGGACCGTCCGGACTTGCTCGACGGTCCGCATCCACCCTTCCCTTTCTCAGTGTTCCCGGCTCACACAGGGTGTCTTCCGGCAAGCCGTTGCGGCGACGTTCAGACACTTCGTCCAGAGCCGAACCGGACTCGTCATACGTGACCTGCAAGGCGATGCGTGGGTCGGTGGGGTCGGATGCCCGTAGTCCTGTCTGCTCGTCCAGTTCCATGACGGTCCAGTCTACAGGACAGTCGAGCGCGACATGAAGATCGGGCCGCACCAGATGTGTCATGTCACTCATGAGTCCATGCCCTGAGGTTCTGTGTTGTTGTCATCCAATACCTCCGTTCCGGCAGATTCGGACGCACTCACCTGCATCCGTGTACAGGATTGTCCTGTTTTCATTGTTGGCAAGGTGGGCACGACATGAGAGACCCCGGCACGGTGTGCCGGGGTCTGTACATCAAGACTGGACAGATGCTAGTGTGGTCTACTGGCCGAGAGCTTTCAGCGTCACAGAGAACGTCTTCGTCGTGCCGTTGCGGTCGATGACGACCTGGACTGTGTCACCCACGTTTTTGGACCGGATGTAGCTCAGGACTCCGTCCATTGTGGTCACCGGTTTGTCGTCGATCGCGGTGATGACATCCCCGGTCTTGAGCCCGGCAGCCTGTGCGCCGGATCCGGATGTGATCTGGACGACGTAGACGCCATGGGAGACCTTGAGGTTGTACTGCTGGGCGATAGAGGTCGTGAGTGTGGCTCCCTGGATGCCCAGAGCCGGCCACGTGACCTTGCCGTTCTTGATGATTGCATCATACACCTTGCGCGCCGTGTTGACCGAGACGGAGAATCCAAGACCCTGCGCGTTCTGGTAGATCATGGTATTGATGCCGACGACGCGGCCGGACAGGTCGACCAGGGGTCCCCCTGAGTTACCGGGGTTGATCGCGGCATCGGTCTGAACGGCGCCCACGAGTGTCTCAGTCGGTGACGCCTGAATGTTCCGTTCGAGGGCCGAGATCACACCTGTTGTGACCGTTTGGCTCAGGCCGTAGGGGTTGCCAATGGCAATGACCTTCTGGCCGACGGTCAGCGTCGATGAGTCGCCAAGCTGCACCGTCGGAAGGTTGGTGCCACTGATCTTCACCACGGCGACGTCGCTGGTGGAGTCCGTGCCCACGACCTGGCCGCGGAACTCGCGCCCGTCTTTGAGCATAACGGTAATCTTGGTGGCATTCGTCACGACATGGTTGTTGGTTAGCACGTAGCCGTCAGATGTGATGATGAAACCCGAGCCGAGACCTTCCTGCTGTCCGGACGAGAAGCCAAACGGGTTCAGGCTGACCGAGGTGATGTTGATCTGGACCACGGCAGGGGAAGCGATCTTGACGGCGTTCTCGACGGCCTGTTCTTCGGTCGTGACGATGATCGTGCCGGAGCTGGGCGTCCCTGGATACGTCGTCGATACCGTGCGTGCCCAAGGGAACGTCCCCGGGTTGGACATGACGACATAGTTGCCCAGAATTCCGCCCACGACACTGCCGAGCAGCAATCCGATGATGAGTCCCCATACCAGGAGCACGCGGCCGGGGTTCGAAGTCCGGGCGGGCTGAGGCGGGGGCAAAGGTGCGCTATACTCCTGAACAGTTGGCGGAGTCTGAGGGGCAACATCTCCCTCCACTGTGTGTGATGTGTCCGGATGCTCAGTCTCCTCAGCATCTGGCTTGATGAAGCCATTCTCGTCGATCATATCGTACCTCCTCACCTTCAAAAGGTGCCCACTTGTCACATACACCTATGTATACGCAACTATGCTCGATTTTGTTACAGAGAGTGTGAAGAAATCGCCACAAGAAGCAAGCACTGCTTCAACTGTGGAGGTGCTGTTATGGAAGCACTTCCGCAAAGCTATAAATATACTGTTTTGATAACTTTTGGATCTGCGCCTGCTCATGCTCCGAATACCTGTCATATATGCCGTATGCGCGCATGCCCGCTGATACGACCCCCTGAATACCGGCCAGGACATCTTCAAAGGCAATGCAGTCACAAGGGGGAACATTTAATTCTTTGGCTGCCAGCAGATAAATATCAGGGCCCCCTTTCCCGTGGGCGACTTCATCAGTGGAAGAAAACGCATCGAACAAGATATAAATGCTATTGTTTTTCAATACAGGCTCATAAAGTACCTTTGGCAACGCGGTAGCTACGCCAAGTTTGATCCCCTGTCCCTTTAAAAAAAGGAGATATTCTTTTGCATAAGGTTTTAACGGGACATGATGACTGTATTCGTCAATGGCCATCTGGTTCCATTCTTCAATGATATCTTCTGTCCTCTCTTTTAAGCCAAAAAGGGCGATCGTATATTCTGCAGCTTCTTTAAAACTCTTTGCGGAAATTTCACTGATATATCCCTCCGGTACGGGTAAATGGCGTTTTGCCAGAAAATCAATGTCGATATCCTCCCATACCCCCATGGAATCGATCAGTGTCCCGTCCAAGTCAAAGATCGCCGCTTTAAAATCAAGCACCCCTCCCTCCTTTTGTCCGCGAAAACGATGCTTTTAACTGTTTTGCCGCCTCGGTAATGTCCTTCGCGGCAATCAGTGCGGAAACGACAGCGATTCCATCGATCCCCGCGTTCGCGAAGGACGGTAGGGTCGTGAGGTTGATCCCGCCGATGGAAACGATCGGCAAAGATACGGCGGACCTTATGTCCCTTAATTCGTTCATTGTCACCAGTTCAGCATCGATTTTTGTCCCTGTGGAGAACATAGCACCGACACCAAGATAATCCGCGCCGTCCTTTTTCGCCTTCACGGCCTCGGCTACAGAAGAGACGGAAACGCCAAGGATCTTGTCGTTGCCGATGATCTGGCGGACAATGCCGGCCGGCAGATCGCTTTGCCCGATATGAACGCCGGCGGCGTTGACCGCCAGAGCTATGTCGACCCGGTCGTTGATGATCAGCAGAATATGATGGCTGTCGGTCAGTTGTTTGATGGTTACCGCCACTTGATAAAACTCCAGAGAGGAGGCTGTTTTCTCCCGCAGCTGGATGAGCGTGCACCCGCCTTCTATTGCTTGTTCGACTGCCTGTTCCAGCGTCGGCGTGCTCATCAGATCGCGGTCTGTTATAAGGTAGAGGCTGTAATCGATCTCAGGCTTCATGGATTTGCGCTCTCTTCACAAGGGTTTCGGTGTTCAGTTTGCTGATTTCATCAACGATGGCCACGTGAAAGCTGCCATTCCCTTTGTCGCCGGCGCTTTCTGCTGCAAGCTCGCCCGCAATGCCCATGGAGAGGATGCCTCCCGTCGCTGCGATGAGGAAGTCGGTAGCAGCTCCACAAAAAGCGCCCACCAGGGAGGTACACATGCATCCCGTTCCTGTCACATTGGAAAGCAGGTTTGTCCCGTTTTCGATGTAAACCGTACGTCTTCCGTCCGACACGATATCCGTTGCGCCCGTGATCGCGGCTACGCAACCGAACTGCTTTGCCACTTTCTCCGCAATGTTCTGGCCGATTTCTTTCCCGCTTTTCTGATCGGCTCCAGAGGCGTCAACGCCCTTTGTGGTGGATTGGAGCCCCGCAACAAAACGGATTTCGGACATGTTCCCGCGCAAAACGGCTATGTTTACTTCTTTCAACAGTCTTTCGGTCGTCCGGTTCCGTAGCTCTGATGCACCTGCGCCCACGGGGTCGAGAATGACAGGGATGTTGAGCTCGTTGGCTTTTTTCCCAGCAACAAGCATTGATGCTATTGTCCTGCTGTTCAATGTCCCGATATTCAGCACCAGCGCCGAAGAAATAGCAGTGATGGCTTCCACCTCGTCAATGTCGTCTGCCATGATCGGGGAAGCGCCGATGGCGAGCACGATGTTTGCACAGTCGTTGACCGTCACATAGTTGGTGATATGGTGGACCAGCGGTTTTTTTGCGCGGACTGCTCGGAGATTTTCTACGATGTCCTGAATCATGTTCACGCTCCTGATCTCAATTGTTAACATTTTTGTGCGTTTCGATCCTTCAACACGCTCCGAAAAACGACGTAGACCGCTGCCGTCAATAGCATCGACGGCACTGTCGATCCAGCAGGAAGATCCAGCTTCATAAAGAAATAATAGGTTACTGTACCTATAACGGCTGAAAGAATGCCAGGGACGTTGAAGGTGGTTGTCGAACGGTCAGCGCGAAAAACAAAATAGTCGAGAAGCACCACTGCAAAGGTCGGTGCAAAAATCGAGCCGATCGCGTACAGGAAATTTTCATACTGCTCCATGGGGAAAAACAGTGCTATCAACGTTCCCAACGCCGATATCAGAAGAATCAGCAGCCTCTTTGATATCTTCGGAGCGATGTTCAGGATAGACATGACTGCCGAATAAACGTCCAGATAGGTCGTCGTTACCGTCGAGAGCACCACCACAAGCAGTCCAGCGACGCCGATGCCCAGATGCAGGATGATAGTGGCAATATCGGACGATCCGGTAAACAGGACAGCAGTAAGCCCGGTAATGTACATAAAGGAACTGGCTATGAAATAACCAGAAAAACTCCCCCAGAAACTTGCTTTTGCACTGCTTGCCCACATGGTGTAGTCCGAAATTATCGGCAGCCAGGTCAGCGGCATAACGATACTCATTTCCAGTGCTGCGCCGACCGAAAGCGTTGTGGCGGCGCTCCTCGTGCCCGGCGACGAAACCATGCCCCGACCGCCGATCACTAGTCCCAGGATCAGCAGGCAAAGCACAAAAAGTAGAATGACTGCAGCGTTATTGAGGGCATTGCCACCCTTATCGACAACAAAAACCCAAACCGCGACAATGGCACCAACGATCACCACAAACAACGCGAAGCCCGTGAAGCCGGCAAGTTTTGATGTGATGGCACTGATCGAATTGGCGCACTGGATGAGCATAATTGCTGTCCATCCTATCAGCTGAATAATATTAGCCGCAGAAATCAGGTAGGAGCCGTATCGGCCAAATGCCATGCGGCTGGCGATCAGTGCGGGCTTCTTCTCCCGAAATCCGATCAGGCCAGTCAGCGACAGGAGCAGGCAGCCGATGAGATGCCCCGCCAGGATCAGGAGTATCCCCCTGAGCAGCCCTAATGGCGCGAACAAGCCGCCAGTCATGATTTCTGCAAGCGAAATGGCTGCTCCTGCCCAGAGGTTGAAAAGACTGAACGTGCCGAGTTTTTTGTCGTTATGCATCGGGAATGCCCGCTGCTTTGTAAAGGTCGTAAAAATGATGGGTCGGCCCACAGCCTTTTCCTATGGCAAGCGAATGCCGGATCGCTGTTGTAACATACTCTTTTGCCCGTTTCACTGCCTCTTCCAACGGAAGACCCAGCGCAAGGTTAGAAGCAATTGCAGAGGAATACGTGCATCCGGTGCCATGTGTGTTTTTGGTGTTGATGCGTTCTGCACTGAAGCGATAGAACCTTTCACCGTCGTACAGGATGTCCAGTGCATCGCCGGTGGCATGGCCGCCCTTGATCAGAACATTTTTTGCTCCCAACTCATAAATACACTTTGCTGCCTGCTCCATATCTCCGGTGGAGATTATCTGGAATCCCGCGATTTTTTCGGCCTCCGGGATATTGGGAGTAAGGACATCTGCAAGCGGCAGTATCTTGTGGATAAGCGTTTCGACGGCATTCGGGTCCATGAGGAGACAGCCATTTTTGGCGACCATCACGGGGTCGATCACGACATGCTGCGGCCGGTATTCCCTGAGCTTGCGCTCTACCGCTTCCATGCAACAGGAGTGTGACAGCATGCCCACCTTCACAGCATCCACTCCGATATCTTCAAAAACCGCGTCGATCTGTTTTTCAATCAGGTCAGGGGTGATATCCTGCATGTCTATGACACGAAACGTATTCTCCGCAACCACCGAGACAATCACGCTCATGCCGTAAACGCCATGGGCTGCGAAGGTTTTGAGATCGGCCTGGATACCAGCACCGCCACTGCAATCCGAACCAGCGATAGTCAGAACTTTTTTCATGGTTCTCTCCTTACATAACAAAAAAGGTACCTGCCAAGTTCAGCGGGTACCTTTTATCACGTTGATTCGCTTCCCTACGACAGTGTGAACTGACAGGTTCAAAGGGTCAGGTTTTAACCTTCTCAACTCCGAAGAGTTCCCCCGCTATTGCTTTACTATGTCATAATATCACGTTACACGATAATATCAACCGCTCCCGTGATAAGCCTCTAGCCAAAGCTCAACAGTGAAGCTGGGCCATCTGACCGTTAGCAAGAAGTGTCACCAGGCTCCCGAATTGCTCAACATACCGTTCCGGATGTTCCGTATGAATGGGGTAGACATGCATGGGAGCAAGCTCCTCGACGATGCGGAAGAGGTCTTCCTGCGGAGCGTGCCCCGAGGCGTGGATATGCACGGAGTCCATGCCGGTGAGGTCCAGCCAGCGGGCGAGACGCTCCTGGCTCCATGACATCTCTTCGTTGAATGCTTCTGCCGAGGAGTGGACGTACAGGGAACCCCGGGAGGGGCGCAGGTCGCATAGCTCCTGAACGTCCCAGTAGCCCAGCGAAAGCAGGTAGTCCGACTGATGCGCCGCAACCTCCGCGGCCCTGACGATGCGTGGGCATGCCCCGTTGAGGACGTCCTCTACGGCGTCACGCCATTCCTTTGGGTCCATGGAGTCTGGGTCGCTGCCGGCGAACCGCAGAAGGGTCGACCGAGCCCAGTCCTGTTTGATATCGCCTTTATCATAGGTGCCGCTGCCTGCGCGCTTCAGGAACAGGACAAGCTCCGGATCCGCCAGGTCGATGGTAGGATAGCCGGCTTCCTGCGCCAGCCGGACGATGTAGGCGTCACGCGGAAGGATGGCCAGCCTGCGTCCTGTGGCATGGGCGACGCGCTGAAAGGTCATGAGGCGGTCCAGGTCTTTCATACCGAAGTCTGCCATGACCAGACCCGAAGCCCTCTTAATCTCTTCGAGCGCCTTCGCCTCGACTCCTTGCTCGGACCAGAACGTGAAGCGGCGGTGGAATGTCGTGTCGTGACCAGACGAACTCTCATTTGAGCGAAGGTTGGTTCCTTCGATCAGGAGGGCATCAGGGTGGGCTGCGGCGATTTTCTCGATACTACTCTCTGTCAGGTGTCCCATGCGGCCGTGGAACCGGAGGTCTCCCGTGTACGCCAGCGTCCCTCCGTCATACTCGATAAGGTAGGCGCACGCGCCGGGGATACTGTGGTCGACCGGGAAGGGTGTCACCCGGCAGTCGGGAAACTGGATGGGTCCACTCAGGTCGACAAGTGTCCGCTGGCCATGTTTATTGGCGCCCAGGTTGGGGCGCAGGATGAAATCCGTGACGCTGTTTTCTGGTCCAGCACTGAACTGGCTTTCTTGGACAGCGCTCAGTATGGCTGCTGTCACCGGGGTGGCATACAGCGGGATGGTCTCGTCCAGAAATGAGATTGAACCACTGTGATCGACATGCGCGTGCGTGATGAAGCACGCGTCGATGTGACCGGGATCCACCAGTTGTGCGGCCAATTCAGGCTGCATCTCGTGAAGGAATGCTGTGAGGTCGGAACGGTAGAATCGCAGCTTTGGCAGCAGCCCTGTCGTCAGATAGTCGGTGAGACCCGCCGAGGTGCGCGGAGTAAGGAATTCCTCGAAGTATGCGCCCATGGTGGCATAGCTGAGTCCGAAATCGAACAGCAGACGCGTCGCATCAGGAGACGCGCCCGCCTCGAACAGAAGCTTGGTGCCGCCAATAGTAGTGGCGCCGTCCAGCATTGTAAACTGTGCCATGAAGAGGCCCTCCTTCGTGGTGCCAATTATCGATGTGTCTACTGCGAGGCCGGCGTGAGGCCGGCGAACGTGCCGAGTTGCTGCAGCCGCTCCAGAAGGACATAATCCGTCAGGTCGATGCCCAGGGGAGCGACACTGATGTATCCGTCAGCCACGGCGGTCACATCGGTTCCTTCCTGTGGTATCGGCAGAACCTCTCCCCCTATCCAGTAGATGGGGGCTCCAAACTGGTCTACGCTGGCGGTGACACGATGCGCGTAGCGGCGGCGTCCCTGAGGGACAACCCGGATTCCCTTGACCTCGGAAACCGGACAGTTGGGTGCATTGATATTGAGAAACAGGCTCCCGTTGAGAGCGTTGCTAAAGCTCTTCGTGAGGGGCTGGTTGATCCCGATGAGTTCCGGGATGAGAGGGAGCATCTTCTGCAGGAACCAGGTGATGGGGCTGAAATCGAACCCAGAGCTTCCTGCCCGTGAGAATGCTGTGGAGAATGCGACACTGGGGTACCCGGACAGAAACGCCTCGTAGGCGCCCGATACCGTACCGGAGTATGGCAGGTCGTCGCCTAAATTGTCACCGTGGTTGATGCCGGAGAAGACAATGTCGACCTTCTGCTTCACTAGTGCGTCAAGGCCCAGCATCATGCAATCGACGGGAGTTCCCGAGACAGCCCACGCATCGACACCGGGGTGGACATAGCCTTCCACCCTGGTGGCCCGCAGAGGCTTGTGCATGGTGAGGGAGTGCCCTTTGGCGCTCTGGGGAGACGCGGGGGCAACGACCGAAATCGTGTGTTCCACAGGGATTGCCGCGACGAGAGCCTGGATCCCCTGCGCCCACAGCCCGTCGTCATTGGTGACAAGGATGTGCATCTGTCCCTCCTCAAACCTCGTACTCTGTGCGGGTCCGTCCTCGCCTGCTGGTGATCCACGCAATCAGAACGCCAAACAGGAATCCTCCCACGTGTGCCCATACTGCTACTCCCTGAGCTCCGCCGAATGTACCCTCGAACAGCTGCATTAGGAACCAGATGCCGAGAAAGATCCAGGCAGGTAGACGCACGGATGTGATGAAGATGAAGAAGACCAGGGTCTGAACCTTGGCTCTGGGATACAGGAAGAAGTACGCTCCCAGGACGGCGGCGATAGCTCCGCTCGCCCCGATGGTGGGGACCGGGGAGGACGGTCCGGAAAGCAGGTGGACCATGGTGGCCACCACGCCGCCCACCAAGTAGAACAGCAGGTACTTGCCGTGGCCGAGATGATCCTCGATGTTGTTGCCAAAGATCCACAGGAACAGCATGTTGCCCAGGATGTGGCTCCAGCTGCCGTGCATGAATATGGACGTCAGGACCGTGAGGATGTACGGCTGGAGCGCCCCTGGCGGGGCCGCATTGGAGCCCGTCAGGACGCCGGGGATGAAACCGAAGCGGAGGTACGCGGAGGTCAGGGCCGTGCCGCTGCCCAGCGACACCTCCCACAGCCACACGAGACCGTTGGCCAAGATCAGCAGGAACGTGACCAGCGGAAACGTCCGGGATGGGGTGTCGTCGCGGATGGGAAGCATGAATTAGCCTATGCTGGCGCCGTCCAGGGCGTGGAAGCAGGTGCAGTCTTCGTCCGGGCCGGGGATCTGCGGCACCATTTTCTCGATGATTGTCACAAGGTTCTTGAGGTTGGCCGTGAATGCTTTGATGACCGCTTCGTTGCTGACGGGGTCGACTGAGCCTTCGGCGACGAGGCCGGCGTCGTAGTCCGTGATGACCGAGATGTTGCAGTAGCACATGGCCTGCTCGCGGGCCAGGGCGGCTTCGGGATACTGTGTCATGTTGACGGTATGCCAACCCATGCGGGTGAACCAGTTGCTCTCGGCTTTGGTGGAAAACCGTGGTCCCTCGATGACGACGCAGGTGCCGCTGTCGTGCACCGGCAGGCCGAGACTCTTGATGGTCGCGACTGCGATCCTGCTCAAGACGGGGCAGTACGGATCGGCCGTGGAGACGTGGGTGACGACAGGACCGTTGTAGAACGTCGTTTCGGTGCGGCGCGTTCGGTCGATGAACTGGTCGGTGACCACGAGATCTCCCACCTTGATGTCTGGCTGCAGTGAACCGACGGCGGTAGGAGCGATGATGCGACGGACGCCAAGAGACTTGAGAGCCCAGATGTTGGCACGGTAATTGATCATGTGAGGTGGCAGCTGGTGGTGCTTGCCGTGGCGGGGCAGGAACGCGACCTTGCGGCCCGCAATCTCGCCAAGCGAGATGAGGTCCGAGGGCGCACCATAGGGTGTTTCGACTTTGACGTCCTGCGCGTTGTTTAGCAAAGAATAGAATCCGGAACCACCGATGATCCCGATTTCAGCACGTTGTTCCATGGTTGTCTCCTTTGTGATACACAGCAGGGCCGTGTGTGGTTGCTTACTTAGGGAGTATACCAGCAAAGAGGGATGGTTAAAGCTGGCGGGTGCGCCTCCGGCGTGACAGAATCGTGAGGAAAATGGCGGCGATGAGGCTCGCGCCAAGTGCGACGAAGAAGTAGCTCATGAAGTAATTCTCGGGGAACAGGCGGATGAGTCCGGAGTCTTCAGGGAGGAGCCAGAAGTTGTTGGCAAAGGCGAGCTCGTGGAAGGTGATGAACAATGCATCAAAGCCGATGGTGACCGAGGCGGCTCCCAGAGCGGCAACGAGAGCGAGCACGGTGATGCCGGCCGCCCGGGCAACGCGGCGAACGTCGTGCCCATTTCTGCGAAGGACAGCAACGAGGACAGTGGTCAGCAGACATGAGAAAAGGGCTGTCAGATAGACAGCCTGGAAGATCGCCTGGACGTCGCCCATATGGGCAAGCTCAATGGGCGAGTAGAAGGCATCGTTCGGCAGAGGTCTGCGGAGCGCAAGGTACTTGAGCAGGTCTGCCACGCGGCGGACGGCTTCAGCCACCCCAAAGCGAGGCGCAGTACCCCCCGTTGTGCCGACCATGGAAAGCAGGAGTCTCTGAAGCGGCACGAAGTTGACGAGGAGCGAGAACGGCGTCAGCAGGACCGCCACGACTGCGGTGGCGGTGGCGAGAACGATCAGCGCTGGCACCGATTAGTCGAACAGGCCGAGTGAGCAGGAGCGGACCCGTATGTGCAGCAGGTTGCAGGCCTTGCCCACGATTTTGGGATCGATGTTCAGCTTGCGGGCGATAGCTATAGCTTTGCCACAATCGATAAATCCGTCGGTTGCTGCCTTGAGCAGTTCATCGCGGACTTCCTGTGTAACTTCTTCCATGGGAACCTCCTGGGTCCTGATTTTGCCGGCTGCAGACACCGGCAGTACAGTGTGTCATGGGGGGGTGCATTTTCAAGCGGAGCGCAGTAACGGGAGAAGATCGAGGACGGCCGCTTCGACCGTCTCGATGAATGTCGCGTCCTGTACGGATCCTGAGATCTGGTTCGCGTGGGGGTTCCAGTCTCTAAGGAGTGCAAGGAGGTCGGCTTCTTCGGTCGGCGTACAGCCAGGGAACCTATTCACGACGAGCAGATCTGCTCGGGCAGCCATGATGCCCGCATTGGGTTTGGTGCTCTGCAGCACGGGGCAGCGCAGGACGTACATGGTGCGCGATCTCTCCGGGACGGATGAGCAGTTGCCTTCGATGAGGACGGATGTCTCCAGGGGCCACTGCTGGAGAGTCATGGCTACCGCCTCCTCTGTCTCCTGATGAGGTCCGTCGAGGAGAATGATGTCACGCAATGGCCGTAACCATGGAGAGCGCTCCGACTGACTCAGGCGTCCAGTATCACCTCCTTCAAGGGGCAGTGTCCCAGCTGCCAGCGAGCGTGTCGCGAGGTGCAGGCTGTGGCGTGACAGCTTGATATACACGTCAAAAGGAAGGTCCCTTACGAGCGAGCGGCAGATCGTGGTTTTGCCCGAGTGACCGGAGGCCGAGTGAACGATCAGGGTCGAATGGGCATCAGAGGTCGTGGCTGTCTGCTCCTTGGACTCTTCATGCTGTCGAGTCATGCCCCGCAAGTCCGTTTTGATGAAGGTGCGCATTAATGCCTCCGAGGTCCGGCTGCCTGTGGTTACGAAGCTCGCAGCCCTTGTTCCGGGAATTGCTTTTTGTCCGGATGCATAGATAATACACCATTAGGGTGTTGTTGGGAGTGCAGTGACTGGTTTGTTGCTGTGCGTTTGTTGGAAGTGGGCGATGAGCGAGGACACAACTGGGAGTGTGCTGGTGAAACGAAAGGTCCTGGTAGTCGACGACGACGTCGAAAGCCTGCGGCTGTATGGGGACATGCTGCGACGAGCAGGCTATGCAGCTGTCATCGCAAGCACGGGTTGGGAGGGCATTGACCTGGCTGTCAAGGAACAGCCTGGACTTATTCTCCTGGATCTCCGCCTCCCAGACATCACCGGCCTGACAGTCCTCGAGACTCTTCGTACAGCTCTGTCGACCAAAAACATCCCCATCGTCGTTGTGTCTGCCATCAGCAAGGACGACGACGTCATGAAGGCGATGCAGATGGGAGCGTTCGATTATGTCGTTAAACCCATCACTTACGACGACATGATTCGCAGGGTCGAACTGGTTTTCTTCTCCCGCGAACGTCAGGGAGAGGGCGACCAGACGCCCGTCCTGATCGTCGAGGACGACGCAATTGATGGGACGGCACTGTCGGAGCAGCTGACCAGCTGGGGATACCAGGTCACCTGGGTGCAGACGGGTCACGAAGGCATCGAGCAGGCTGCTACTGACAACTTCGACGTCATTCTGCTGGACGGGCTTCTGCCTGATATCAACGGATTCGAGGTCGTGAAGGAGATCCGCAAGACGGAGCGGCTGGGTACGACTCCCGTCATCATGTTGACGGTGCTGTCGGGGCTCGTGGACAAGCTCAAGGGGTTCGAGAGTGGTGTCGACGAGTTTCTCAACAAGCCCGTATCGTGGGAAGAACTGCGGGTTCGCCTGCATTCCCTGACGCGACTGAGGGGAATGACCAAACAGCGCTTCGCGTTGTCCGAGGTCGTCGGCGTCATCACGAATGCCATCGAACTGGCCGAGGCCACCGAGCCGCATCACAACCAGAAGGTCGCAGGCATCAGCGTCATCCTTGGAAAGAGGATGGGGGTCCAGGGACACGGACTGTGGGTCCTGGAGATGTCCGGTTCGCTGCACGATGTTGGCAAGCTGGTCATACGGAGAGAGGTCCTCTCCAAGCCGGGAAAGCTCGATCCCTCAGAGTGGGCCGAGATGCAGCGACACAGTGAGTATGGGGAAAAGATCATCAACCCCGTTCATGGATTCGGCGAGGTGGCCGATATCGTCCGGCATCATCATGAAAAGATGGACGGTTCGGGGTATCCTGACGGTCTGAAGGGTGACCAGGTGTCTCTGTTCGTTCGGATCGTAGGCGTGGCCGACAGCTTCGAAGCTTTGACGAGCGACCGGCCGTATCGTCCGGCGTTCACGCGCGACCAGGCTCTGGAGATCCTTCGCAAGGAGACTGACGAGGGACGCTGGGATCCACAGGTCATTGCTACGCTGTCCTCTTCTCTCGACGATCTCGACAATCTGTAGTTCGCCCCTGCCGGGGCTGGAAAGGAAGGTCGTTTCGTGAACGTTGAGGTCCAGGCAATTTTGTTTCCGTACGATGGTTCGAGAACGGCGGCGGTGATCAAGGAGTTTGAGAGTGCGCTCGAGGCAGCCGGCGTCCGGTGTGTCGTCGGGAATATGGCGGTGAGCTGCTACGGCGAGGTGGACACGGTCCTCTCAACCATCAACAGGGCATATCAGGCCATCGCAGCTGTTGACAAGCTCAGCGTCTCGCTTGTTATTGCCAACGACATGGCCCAGATAGGGCGGAAGACCTGAGAAGCATGGTCTTCAACTGCCTCCCCAGGCGGACACTCTCCGTGTCCGTGACGGGCGAGGAATGCGCATTGCACTGCAATCACTGCAACGGGCACTACCTGCGGCACATGGTTCCTGTCACTGCGGCCCGTTGCATGCTCGAATCGGGAGAGTACCGGAGCATCCTTCTGTCCGGCGGAAGTGACCCCGACGGGCGCCTGCCCCTGATGGAGCATCTGGCATTCATCGCATGGGTCCATGAGCAGGGAATACGTATCAATGCTCACGTTGGCCTGCAGTCGGATGAGGACATCCATGTGCTGTATCCCTACTTCGACAAGGTGTCTCTCGACTATGTGTGGGACGACGGGACCATCCATGATGTCTATCATCTGCAGCGGTCCGGCGCCGACTACCTGCACGCAGCCTGGGACTGGACGGGCGCGTTCTCGGCAGCGGGCGGTTCGGAGGCACTGACGTCCGCAAAGCAGCGGGTCAACCTTCACCTCACGATCGGTCTCAAGGGCGGCGTTGTTGCCGGAGAATATGCGGCAATCGATTCACTGATCGCGTTCCAGCCAGCGTCGCTGGTCTTTCTGGTCCTCATCCCCACGGAGGGGACGGTTTACGGCAGTGTGCCTGTTGTTCCGATCCATGACGTGGAGTCGGTGTTCGCCTATGCGAGGCTGAAGCTTCCGTCGACAGACCTCGTGCTGGGTTGCATGCATCCCAAGGTGGCGGGCTATGGTGAGCAGCTGGAACATCTGGCGGGACAGTACCAGTTTCGGGGCGTCGTCGGCGTGAAGCCGAGCGCAGAGGATGCGGAACAGGTGGAGGAATGCTGTGTCTTCTACAAGTGACGTGCGAGCGCGCAGACAGGTGAGCCGGTGAGCCTGCGAGCAAGCATTGGCACGCTGGTTGTTCTGGACCTGCGGGATATCCGGATGGCTGCAGCGCCGACGACAGCATACCTCATGGTCGGCGGACAGTGTTCCGGGGACTGTGCCTACTGCGGACAGGGACGCAGTGCCATCGGTGATCACAGCCGGCTTTCACGCATCAACTGGCCTGAGGTCAGCGAGGACCAGTTGTTTGCTGCACTTGTCGCTCACCCCGGAGCGTTCCAGAGGGTCTGTTTCCAGACGACGGCTTCACGCGGAGTGCTGAGGCAGCTGCTCGTGCTCGTGCCACGAATCCGCCAGGCAAGCGACGTTCCGATCTCCGTGTCGTACAGGGTGACCACGTTCGAAGAGGCGGACCAGCTGTTTGCTGCTGGCGTGCAGCGTATCGGCGTCGCGATCGACTGCTGCGCCGAGCGCCTCTATCCTCAGCTTCGGGGTGGGTCTCTGGCCGATTCGATATCGCTGGTCAAGGGGCTGGCCAGGCAGTATCCCGGCCGTATCTCGACACATCTGATTATTGGGCTGGGAGAGGACGAGATGGAGGCTGCCGAGCTGATGCTCGAGCTGCACCGGGCAGGTGTCCTGGTGTCGCTGTTCGCCTTTACCCCGGTTCGTGGCACCCGTATGGAGCACGGCGTCCCGCCGGCGCTGGTGTCATACCGGAAGCTTCAGTTGCTGCTCGGGTTGCTGGATTGGCAGGAAGAAGAGCATTTCTATGTCGCCTATGGCGCCCGGAAGAGCATCCATAGCCTCGGCCTCAATGAAGATCAGGTGCGGTCATTCCTGCACAGGCATTTTGTGTTTGTGACACATGGATGCCCGGGATGCAACCGCCCGTTCTACAACGAGACGCCCGGAGGCACTATGTTCAACTATCCGAACGTGCCAACGCCAACGGTGCAACGAGAAATTGACCAGTTCATGGAGGACCTGAAGGCGGACGGGTTTGATTTCACGGATGTGCAGCGTAGTGGGGAGAAGGCAGTCCCAGGGGAGTCAGGCGGTACTGCCTCGGAGGGGAAGAGAGCACGGACACCAGGAGCTGACATTGGCTGATTGCTGACGAAATGATAAAGCCCCGACGCGACGTCGGGGCTTTATCACAGACAGTGGTCGCAACGCTCAGGCCACGGGGCCGCCATCGTTTCTGGTCTCTTCCTGGGGGTTCAGGATCCCGAGGATGCGCAAGAGGTCTTCCTGATTGAAGTAGCTGATCTCGATGACGCCCTTGTTGACCCGTCCCCGTATGTTGACGCGCGTAGCTAGCAGTTTCTGCATGGTCTCCTGAATGTTGCGCAGCGCCTCGTCATGCGCAGCGCCCGCACGGGGCTTCTTCGTGAGCAGGCGGCGGACCAGTGCTTCGGTCTGGCGAACTGAGAGCTGTTTGTGGATCACCTCTGCCAACACTGTACCAAGCTGCTTCTGGTCCTTGAGTGGCAGGAGTGCTCGGGCATGCCCGGCGGTGATGGTCCTGTTGTCCAGGGCAGTACGCGCGATCTCTGGAAGGTCCAGCAGGCGGATGAGGTTGGCGACGGTGCTTCGGTCCTTGCCGAGACGCTGTGCGAGCTCGTCCTGGGTCGTCCCGAACTTGGTGAGGTAGTCGCTGAAGGAGACGGCGACCTCGATAGGTGACAGGTCCTCGCGTTCCAGGTTCTCTGAGAGAGCGATCTCCATTGCTGTGCGATCGTCGAGGTCGCGGATTGTTACCGGAACTTCTTCCAGACCAACCTGAACGGCAGCCTGGAAGCGGCGTTCCCCAGCGACGATCTCGAATCGGTCGTCTCGTGGACGCACGATGATGGGTTCGAGGATGCCATGTTTGCGGATACTCTCGCCTAACGTTGCGAGCGCTGTCTCATCGAAGCGGCGGCGTGGCTGAAGCGGCGAAGGGACAATCTGGTCAGGGCGAAGCGTGCGGACTCCCCTGTCACCCGACAAGGTGGGCTGGGTCAGTTCGTTGGCGAAGAGTGCGTCAAGCCCTCGTCCAAGACGCTTACTGTTGTTCACGGGATTCTACCTCCTTGGCGAGATGCCGGTACGCCTCGGCACCGGTGGAAAGCGTGTCGTATTCCAGGATGGTCTTGCCATAGCTGGGCGCTTCGCTCATGCGTATGCTCCTGGGGATGACGGCCGTGAAGACGGTCTCTCCGAAGTGCTTGACGAGTTCATCCTTGACCTGTGCGGACAGGATGGTCCGTTTGTCGAACATGGTCACCAGGATACCCAGCAGGGCAAGGTTTGGGTTCAGACGCTGCTTGACCAGGCTGATCGTCCGCAGCAGGTGTGTCAGCCCTTCCAGTGCGTAGTACTCACTCTGGATGGGGATGATGACTTCGTGGGCTGCTGTCAGCGTGTTGAGGGTCAGAAGACCCAGCGACGGAGGGCTGTCGATGATGATGTAATCCCAGGACCCATCCAGAGAAGCCAGGCGGCTCTGAAGAACGTACTCGCGGCGGTCCATGCCAGCCAGTTCCAGCTCGGCGCCCGCCAAGTTGATCGACGAGGGGACCAGCGAGAGGTTGTGTTCGTGGCTGGGCTGGATTGCCTTCTCGATCGGATCCCCGGACAACAGGCACGTGTAGATGTTGGATGTGAGTTGCGCTGCGTTTATGCCGAGGCCTGTGGTTGCATTAGCCTGTGGGTCGAAGTCGACGAGCAGGACGTGATGGTTGAGCTCGGCGAGCGATGCGGCGAGCGACAGTGCGGTGGTCGTCTTGCCCACACCGCCCTTCTGGTTGGCAATGGCGATGATTCTCACGAGCCGTTCCTCCTGGACGACCGGCCGCTGAGGGTCGGGGTCACCTGCAGTATGATGAGCTTGGAATTACGTTCAACACCCGGCAGGGCATAATCGAGAACCGTGGCCGTGCAGTGGACGCGATGCAACGTAGCTACGAATGGTGGGTCCTGGAGTTCAGTGAGGTCTCGCTCTCCTTTCCACAGCACCAGTCTGCCGTTGCTCGCAAGGAGAGGGAGAGCGTACTGCAGGACTGTCGCGATATGGGCGACGCTCCTGGCGGTGATCATGTCGAACGCTCGTTCGGGCAGGGCGCTCGCGTGGTCTTCGACACGTCCATGGACGACACGTCCCCCGGGAAGTGGCACGCCGCCGACCAGGCTCTCCAGGAAATGTGCCTTCTTGCCGATCGATTCCGACATCGTTACCGCCGTTGTCGGCCAGGCGAGTGCAAGGGGAACGGCTGGGAAGCCTCCCCCCGTTCCGATGTCGAGGAGCGAGTGTGGAGCCTCGAAACCCACAAGCAAGGGCGCAAGCGAGTCGCGGATGTGTGTCGCCAGCAGGTGCCTGGGATCGGCGTCAGACGTCAGGTTCATGACCTCATTGGTCTCGGCAAGCAGGGTCAGAAACGATGCCAGCCCCGCACAGAACGCGTCGGTGCGTATCGCCGGTCTCACCCTGAGGGGCAGTGCAGCAGCAAAGGCCTCCATTGACTGCTGCACGACAAGAAGAAGCTGTGTCGAATCGAGGTTTCCAGTACTATCCATGCAGTCCTCCGGTCACTGTTCCACGTGGAACAATTTGATGTTCAGAGCCACTTCGCTAAGACGCCCTTGATAACGCCGACCGACGCGAGAAAGACAATCGCGCACGCCCCCAGGACGCCCAGCGAGATGCATGCAATGGCAAGAGGCTTCTTCATGCGCACAATCTCGGCGATGAGGCATCCAGTGTAGGCGCCGGTCCCCGGCAAGGGAATGGCAACAAACACCGCGAGCCCGACGAACAGTCCGTACTTTGCCAAGGAGGACTTGCTACGCACGACGAGATGGGCGCGGTATCGCTGGAACCATGTCCAACGCGAGGCAACTGCGAGAATGGGTTTCTCCAGGAGATAGAACAACGGCGCGATACAAAGGTTGGCGAGCGTTGCGACCAGCAGCGCCTCCCACACGGGCATCTTGAGCACGCCGATAGCATATGGCAGCGCGCCACGGACCTCGACGCCCGGGATCATGGTGATGAGGAAGATATGCAGGATATTTCGCACGAGTGTGGGCACCCTCCCAGTATACCGGAGGCCTCTGAGGATGCAACGCGAATGTTGTAAAATGCCGCGCCGCCGAGGTGAAGGTTGCAGCCATTGTTCTCAATACCCTGACGCCGCACACCGCTTCCCAGGTCATGGCGCACGTTGCGATGCAGGTACGCGAGAGTCTCAGCTATGTCGGGGCGCGCTCGATTGCGGAGTTGCGCGAGAAGGCTGAGTTCATCGAGATCCGTTCGCCGTACCCTGTCTGACTTTACCTCTCCTCAGAAATGTCAAATGTCCTGACTCATGAGTCAGGACATTTTCATGAGAGGCAACGGACGGGTCCAGCGACTGATCAGCGTTCCTTGACGACCTGCACGTACCTGGCCGTCTTGTCGATGATTCCCTGCAGGTCGGCGCCGTGGTCGCGCATGAACACCATGTAGTCCACACACTCGTGCGTCATGACTTCCCCAGGGACCGTGATCGGGATGCCGGGCGGATAGGGAGTCACGAGCTCCGCGATGATGCGCCCGACGGAGTCTTCCATACGGATGTGCTCCCTCTTGGCATAATATGCCTCGAACGGGAAGAGGACCATCTCGGGAATATTGGGGATGGGCGGCGGAGGAGTAATGGTCGAGGTCTTACCGTGGCGTTTTCGGGAGATATCCTCGAGCGCCTTGATGAGGATTTCCACTGCTTCCTTGGGTGTCCCGATTGTGATGAATGCCAGGATGTTCTCAAGATCGGACAACTCGATTTCGACGTTGTAGTCTCTGTTGAGGATCTCTTCGATCTGGAATCCAGTCAGTCCCAGCCTTGACACATGGACAGTCAGCTTGGTGAGGTCGACATCATAGACAGCATCGGTGTGAGCGCGTTCTCTGCCCGGGGCAAAGAGCCCCTCGATGTTGTTGATGCGCCGGCGAGCATCCTCTGCGAGGTCGATGGCCCGTTGAAGCAGGTCGTGACCGTTCGTCGCCATCTGCATACGGGCGACGTCGAGAGCCGTCATGAGGATGTACGAGGGCGATGAGCTCTCCAGCATAGTGAGAGTGGTTCGTACCAGTTCCTTGTCCACGCGCCGTGAGCCCAAATGCAGCATGGAGGTCTGAGTAAGGCCAGCAAGTGTCTTGTGCGTGCTCTGGACGACCATGTCGGCACCCGCATCGACGGCGCTTTTGGGAAGGTCCGGGTGGAAATGGAAGTGTGACCCGTGGGCCTCATCGACCAGAATACGTCGTCCTGTGGTATGCGCTTTCTGAACATAGTAATCGATGTCCGAGCAGATGCCAAAATAGTTGGGATTGGTCACGAAGACGGTCTTGGCTTCAGGATGATCCCGTAGCACGCGCGCGAACGTTTTCTTGGAAGGGAACGTCTGGAACTGCAGCAGGCGGTCCTCTTCTGCCTCGAGGTAGATGGGACGCAGTTCGTTGAGGATGAGCGCTCCGTACATCGAGCGGTGCGAGTTGCGCTGCACGATGACGCGATCGTTGGGATCGCAAGTCGAGAGGATCATTGCCTGGTTTCCGACCGTCGAACCGTTGACGAGGAAGAATGATTCGATAGCTCCGTAGGCTTCAGCGGCTAGTTCCTGCGCTTCCTTGAGGACGCCGATAGGGCGATGGAGGTAGTCGAGCCCTTCGACCTCCGTCAGGTCGGAAAGGAACACATTCTCGCCCCAGAACTCCTTGAGACGGGGGTGAATGCCCTGACCTGCCATGTGCCCCGGCATGTGGAGACCGGCGCGGTGCTTGCCGATATACGACTGAACAGCATCGAAAAATGGGGTACGACTCTGGTCTCTCATGGAAAAGAGTGTACCGGCCGGGCCCCTGCTGTCAACGCGCGAGGATGAATCCCGGTGCCTGGTGCCACCTGGTTCAGAACGTCTGTCCGGGTTCCAGGACTACGCAACGGGCGCTCGTCGTGTGCCTCCCCACTTCAGTCTACTCTCTGGAGCATGCCGGCCAAGCTTGGCCCGATCATTCACGGTGAACCTTGCAATTGCTTGGGACGTGGTAAGATATGTCAAGTAATTCGTTTTGCGATAGTTCACGCGCTGCCAACACCTGTATCGAGGAATTGCAGTTGCGCCGGAGGAAGAAAACGTGATCAATAAAGCAATAGTCAGCGTTCCTGCAAGTACCGCCAACCTGGGACCAGGGTTCGACGTTTTTGGGCTAGCCCTCGAAATGCGCAGTACATACACCGTCGAGGTGCTCTCTCTGGAAGAGAAGTGTAGCATCCACTTCGAAGGCATGGGCGCCGATGTCCTCAACGAAAAGGGTTTCAAGTTCGTCGGCGAGGTCATGGACTACTTCGAGCGTGCCGAATCGGTACACTTGCCACCGCTGAGCGTCAACGTTCACACCGGCATTCCTCTGACGCGCGGTCTGGGATCCAGTGCCAGCGCCATCGTGGGGCTCTTGTCGTGCTTCGAGGCCATAATGAACACGCAGTTCGATACCGGCAAAGTCCTCAAGTATGCTATCGCCATCGAGGGACACCCCGACAATGTCACCGCAGCGCTGGTTGGCGGGTTTACGATCGCTGCGAGCGACAAGAGCGAGGTGGCCTACATGAAGGTCGTTCCCCAGAACCTCAAGGTCGTCGTCACGGTCCCATCCAGCTTCCTGTCGACAAAGAAGGCCCGAGCGTGTCTTCCTGTCATGTATTCACGCAGAGACGCCGTCTTCAACATCGGTCGTGCCTCGATGTTGTCTGCCTGCATCTTCAGTGGCAACTATGACCTCCTGTCGTTCGCGCTTCATGACCGTCTCCACGAGCACTACCGCGAGAAGTTTGTCACCGGATTCCGCGAAGTGTCGCGTGCCGCAGTCCGGGCCGGAGCCTATGGCAGTTTCCTGTCGGGAGCCGGACCCAGCATCGCCGCCCTCGCTGATCCCACCAAGGCGGAGAAGGTAGCCAAGACGATGCAGAAGGCGATGATCGGGCTGGATGCAGAGGCTGAGACGTTCGTCCTCGACATTTCGGCCCAGGGAATCATCCTGCAAACCGTCGAAGACGAGAAACCATAGCCCCGGTTTTCCTTGGAATTGCCGCCCGCCCGCTTTTTGTGGTGGGCGGTTCTCTTTTTCCCGTCTGTCCTGTGCCGGAAGCTCGCAAAGTGGCTTCAGAAGCGAATGTTGAGAATCACATTGCGAAAAGTGGCTCTGTCAGACGATTTCGGACAATATGCCGTATCCAGATACGTTTTCGATCCGTTCAGCCCCACCATGAACAGATTTCGCTGGAACGAGCCTGGGATGCGGAGTTCAGAATAGTGGCCTGAGAATAGACCTTGTGGGGATTTTTTCACAGTTCCTGACAGGTTGTCCACCATGCGACCGTACGTGACTCCACCAGTTTTCCACATAATTAACAGCGGCTGTGGGGAAAGACCGATTTCAGGAAGAATATGTGCAAACGCCCCGGCGGTTCATATCGGGGCGTTTGCTGGAAGTTCGGTACGGGTGTAGAGGTTGGAACGGGTGACTCTACAGCTTCGCCAGCAGTCCCGTCCTCTCGTTGAACTGGTCGATGAGTCTGTCGAATGCCGGGGCAGCAGTCCAGATCTGATTCCAGAACTCCGGGTCCCACAGTTCGCGCAGCTCCTCCGCAGTCTTGCCCTGCTGCTCGACCCAGGTGAAGTACTTGAGGTTGTGCAGCTGCTTGCGGTCGCGATAGTTGAGCTCGCGGTACCAGTCCGTCAGAATGCCCTCCAGGTACTTCGCATAGTCGAGCGCCGCGTCCATCTCGGTGTAGGGGCCATACTCCGCACGCAGTTCTTCGATACGTGACAGATACAGGTCGGCGGAATCCGTGAACACGGTGAAGACGACGTCGTTCTCGTCCATCTCCTCGTACTTGGCCATCTTGATCGCCGCGACCATATTCGCCAGAGAGGAGATGCCCATCAGGTTGAGCTGCTCGATGAGCTCGCGCGGGACACCCTTCTTCTCCAGGTAGGCCTTGCCTGTTTCCTCATTGAAGAGGCGAAGCAGATGCATCGGATACTCGTCGTCGATGGCGGCCACGGCGTCGGTGTTGCGGACGTTGTGGATCCAGGGGACATGCTTGTCGCCGATACCCTCGATACGGTGCGAGCCAAACCCGTTTGAGTAGAGGGTCGGACACTGCAGGGCCTCGACGGCCGTGATGTGGCTGTATGGATATACCTTCTTCAGGTACTCGCCGGCACTGATGGTCCCGGCAGAGCCAGTGGCTGAGACATAGCCCGCCATGCGCGATCTCGGACCCTTGATGGAGTTGAAGACCTGTTCGAATGCCGAACCGGTCATGTCGTAGTGCCACAGCGCGTTGCCGAATTCCTCGAACTGGTTGAACACGACGATGTTGTCGCCACGGGTGGCCTTCAACTCGTGCACTTTGTCGTAGATCTCCTTGACGTTGGATTCGGTCCCAGGAGTCCCGATGACCTCCTTGGTTCCAATCTCACGCAGCCAGTCGAAGCGTTCCTTGCTCATTCCCTCTGGGAGGATGGCGACGGCATCCGTAGCCAGCAGGGCGCAATCGAAGGCGCCACCACGGCAGTAGTTGCCGGTGGACGGCCACACGGCCGCCTGCCTGGTGGGGTCGAACTGTCCGGTCACGAGTCGTGGAACGAGGCAGCCGAATGCAGCGCCGACCTTGTGTGCGCCGGTGGGAAAATACTTGCCGACGATGCCCACGACGCGAGCCTTGATGCCAGTGATGGAACTTGGGAGTTCGATATAGTTGACGTCGCCATACAGGCCCGTTTTCATGTCGTTGTGCCACGTGATGCGGAACAGGTTAATGGGATTGACGTCCCACAGGCCGACGCCCTTGAGCCTGGCCTTGATCTTGTCCGGGACAAGCGATGGGTCCTTCTGCTGTGCGAAGGCGGGGATGATGATGTTGCGATCCTGAGCCAGTTTGACGGTTTTTGCCAGAACGTCTTCGTGGACGGTCATATCAAATACGGCCATGTTGCACTCCTCTTGTCAAAGAATCTGCATATTGAGCGTGGAAACACTTATAGAAACCGACTTCTGAGTCTAGCACCCTCGGAGGCTTGTTCAACCCTTGTGTGTGAAGAGCTTGACAAGCCGGCCGGTCGCATCGCGCAAGGCAGTGCCCAGAAGCTCGGGGTCGAGAGTCTTCTCTGGTTCGTTGTGAAACACGGCGAAGGGGACCTGGTGTCCCTTGATTGAGATGAACCCCTCGTCACGTCCTTCAGACAGACATGCCCAGTCGTTGACCTTGTAGTATCGCTCCATCTTGGCGTCCTCGAGCGAATGATACAGGATGGAATCGGCCTGTTCGGGGCGATAGCGCCTGCGGTTCTTGCGCAGGGACTCCTCGAATGAGACGTCGATGTACAGGATGGCGGCGCGGCTGAGCACATCGTCTGACAGATGCTGGAAGGCATTCGCGAAGCCGTGTTCCCCGCCGCGAGCGAACTCCATCATGACCGTGTGGTGTTCGAGAAACAGTGGGTCCCGTGCCAGCTTCTTGCCGAAATCCAGGTCGATGCGTTCGATGAAGAAGTCCCAGATGCGGTCGTCCAGGAAGTACAGGGCAGCGTCGGTGTCCCGCCTGCCAAGGCCCATGGATTGTCTGATTGCGTCGTTCTCAAAGGTCTGCCAGACGTAGAGAAAGTCATCGAGCTCCTCGAACGGGGCGATGTGATACTCCTGTAGTCGCTTTTCGTCGGACAGCTGTTTCAGAAAGTCTATCGTCTCACTCTTGCCTGCTGCCGGTCGACCGATGAGCAGGATAATATCGAGTTTTTCCATGATACCTCCACCCAGGGCAGCGCCTCGACCTCATCATCTGCAGGTTTGTCCCGAAAGCACGGATCAAGAACAGCGCGTCATTATACCAAGCCGCGGGCGAAAAGCAATTGACAAACGTAGTTTCGTGCCGTCAGTGCTTCTGCTGCAGTTCGTTGATGAGGATCATCAGGCGTGGCCGCTCTTCGGGGATGTCATCTGCGAGGCGTGCGACGGCGACTGGCAGCAGCCAGCTCCACATGGCGTCGGATGCGTCGGGCTGCAACTCGCGGTAGCGTTTGAGCCATGCCCTGTAGAACCGGTCCTTTGCCTCGCGCTCAACCCATGCTACGCGAAAGGACCCGGGCGGGGCATCCGCGACCCGAAGCAGCAGCGCGGTGCGTGCGGCGTCGGATGCGGGCGTTCCACGTGCGGCAAACGACCAGTCGATGACAGACGGACCCTGCGGCGTCATGAGCACGTTGTCCGGGTGAAAGTCATAGTGGCACAGGCTATCTCCGTCGGGAAGCCGCTCAAGGGTGGCCAGGGCGTCGCCTTTGACGCGTGCAACCACGCCGGCCCGGGCGATGCGCCGCGCCAAGTCCTCGCGGCGAGATGTCAGTCCTGGTGCATGACAGTCATGCATGCGGGCCTGCAGTTCGGCGAAGATGCCGGCATAGTGCGTTACCCGCGCAGGCTCACGGCCGAGAAGAGTGAGGATGCTCTGTCCTGCCAGCCGTTCCAGCACCAGCCCTCGGCGACCGTCCACCACGATGACATTCCTGAGTTGAGGCGAGGGGATGCCGGCGGCGTTGGCGGCCTTTGTTCCCTCCACTTCCTGGTCGATGAGCGATGGAGGAAACCCGGGGACAAAAAGCTTGAGGGCACTGTTTTCCTTCCAGGCATACACCTCTGCGGTTCGTCCATGACCGAGCAATGTTGCCGAGCCGATGTGTTCTTCCATGACATCCTCCTGGTGATGACCCTGAGCAGGCACGTCATTCATGGCATGATCCTGATACGTGGAACAAGTATCCAGATGAGAACTGCGCCTGCCAATGCGGCACAAGCGTTGATGACGATGGCCACGGGTTCACCTGCCCATTGTGCGAGCCAGCCTATCAGAAGCGAGCCGATGGGCATCACGCCGAAGAATATCAGGCTGTAGACAGCGCTGACGCGCCCCCGCAGAGAGTCCTCCACCTGCGACTGGACCAGCACGTTGCAAAGATTGATGACCAGGATGCTGGCAAATCCGACCAAGGCCATGAGAAGTAGCTCAAAGGCCATCGAACGAGCAAAGGCAAAGGCCAGAAGAGCGATGGGATAGGCAAATGTTCCGAACGCGGCAATGCGCCCCTTCACCTTCAGATGGCTGATGGTCGCGATGGTCAGCGCTGCCAGCAGGGCGCCGATGCCTCGTGCAGACTGGAGCAGGCCGTTGATGGTCGCGCCGGTCGTTGCGCTGCCGTGAAGGACCTTGATTGCCCAAGCGGGAATAAGCGTAGCAAATGAGAGGCCGAGCAGTGACGTGATGCCAATGAGGAGCATGAGTGCGCGGATGTTCTGGTGTCTCCAGACGTACTTGAGCCCCTCCACGATTCCTGCCATGGGGCTCTGATTCTTGGGAGACAATGGCACCGGTCGAAGGTGCATGAACAAGAGGGCTGCGATGACCGCGACAAAGGACAGGCCATTGATCGTGAAACACCAGGCCGGTCCGAGGAGGGCGTACACGGCGCCCGCCGCCGCCGGTCCAAGCGCCGTGGCCACATTGAACATCGAACCGTTGAGTGCGACAGCATTGGGCAGGTGTCGTCTGTCGTCAACCAGCTGATCCACCAAGGCCAGGCGCGCCGGTGAGTCGAAGGTATTGGCGATTCCGAGCAGAAACGCCAGGACCAGGATGTGCCACGGTCGTATGGCGCCGGTAAACGTCAGCAATGCCAGGACAAAGGCCAGTACCAGCATGGCAGACTGCGTATAGAGCATCAGCGTCTTGCGGGGTACGCGGTCTGCGACCGAACCTGCATACAACATGAACAGCCAGACCGGGATGCCATTGGCGAACGCGACGTAGCCGAGGAAGGCTACTGACTTGGTCAGCTGGTAGGCGAGGTATCCCTGCGCTGTCACCTGCATCCAGGTTCCAAAGAGGGAAACGAGCTGACCGGCGAACCAGATGCGGTAGTTCCGGTACCGCATGGCTGCGAATGTATCGCGTGGGCTGATGCGCCGTTTAGGAACCATGGCCTGCGTATCGATGCATTCCACGGTAGAATCCTCGTTCATCGTCTCGTCAACCATCCATTTAACCTCTTTTACCAGGGATCGTGCGTAACAAATAGAACAGTATGAGTTTAGCACAAACCGGTGAGAGAAGGCAGCAGCAGCTAATGATTGCGCAATCCCTGTCAGGGGCCGGCGCCTTGACAGATAGGCGCCGTCACCAGCATTACCACATGGATCATCGACAGTGGAGAGTTCAAAGGTGGCATCACCCGTTGGGAGTCCACTGCGACCAAGAACGGCAAAACAACCTCGTTCACCTGGAACGTGTTCGACCCGGACAAACCGATTGGCATCAAACTGCCCTGGTGGAGCGACCACATGAGACAGCGCCAGCACAGTCGCAGCGTGTCTGAGCTGGTGCTGTCAGTGCCGAGGGGAAATAAAAAAAGCGGGAGCTTACGCCTCCCGCCGTTGTAGTACAGTGGTTGGAGAAAGAAAGTCGGAACCTTCTCATCTAACACGTCGCCTATCTTAGTCTGCTCATCAAACGACACAAGGGTCTGTCCGGGGGCGAATCCTTGACAATCCAGATGAGTAAGCCGCAGAGGCTGTGTTGCTCAGGCCTCGACGTGTATCCCTTTCCAGAATGCCACGTACCCGGTGATGTTCCGTGCCTTCGGCTTGGGCTCGAAATACGACCATGCCGCATCCGGGTTGGTCTGTCCGTCCACAATGACGTCGTAGTAGCTGGCCGTCCCTTTCCATGGACACTCCGTATGATACCCGGCGTGCTCGCGCAGGAACTCGAAGTGCACCGCCTCCGGAGGGAAGTAGAAGTTGTTCTCTACCATGATGAACTTGTCGCTGTCTGCCAGTGTTACGTTGTTCCAGGTTGCTCGCGCCATGCGCCACCCCCCTTTAAGGATTACCTGCAGTATAGCATTGACCTGTTGCGCCGCAACGCCCGGCTCGTGTCAACTCATGTAAGAATGTACGTGACCCGTCAGGTCGTGAGCTCACCAGTTCACCGCCATGCTGGATGAGTCGATGCGCGCGCATGCAGGTGTCTGCTATACTGATTTCTACAGCACCAGTCTTCGGGAGAAAAGGGAGTCTCATGGAGCGTAAAGGGTTTGTTCTGAAAGGCACCAGTCAGTCAGTGGAGATGATTATCGGCCTCCTGGAGAACAAAGGAGCGTGCAACTGCGGCCGCCGCCGCCCGTAACATCTGGACCTGTCCCCGAGGTTACGGCGCCCTCTCGTCGATCGCTACGGTTGCATGGTAGTCACAGGGAGCGAATTGCATAGAATGGAATCCCAAGTCTGCACACTCAACGTGGGCAGGCGGGGGCTTGGCGATGGAACCGATTCACTGCAGGGAACGCAAGGGCAGCGTCAAAAAACGAACAAGGAGTTCGGACATGGTAACACAGCGTACTGGTCCAGATCGGCTGTCTGTCATCATCACTGTCGCCGACCGCATGTGGAGAGGCTTCTTCATCAACTGGTTGGCAGCCAGTCCACTTCTCGTGAACCCGGTCAGGGCATCACTGATGCGCCTCTATGGGATACGGACAAGCACGCACGGGATTCGGTCCGGCTGCTATTTTGCCGGCCGCGATATCGTCATCGGCGCAGACACGTTCGTCAACTACCGCTGCTTCTTCGATGGCTCAGCGCCCATCCGTATCGGCAGGAAATGCGGTATTGGCATGGAAGTGCTGTTCTGCACGTCGACGCACATCATGGGGCCGGCGACCGAGAGGGCGGGGCACGTCCATCCCCAACCCATCACGGTCGGGGATGGCTGCTGGATCGGGGCACGGTCAGTCATTCTACCGGGGGTGACAATTGGGGACGGCTGCGTCATAGGCGCAGGAGCCGTCGTCAACAAGGACTGCGCCCCCAACGGCATGTACACCGGCGTTCCTGCCCGGCGCATCAAAGAACTGCCGGTAGAGGATTGACGCTGTGTCACGGGTAGCGACGCATCCGATCGGTCGTTCCGGGGGCCGTATGGTGGAGCAGCTGGACAAGGGATACCTCTTCACGGACATCGGCGCACTGGAGGTCGCAGGGACTAAACATGGCATCGTGTCGGTGACGTTCGTCGAGAACGTCGACACGCAAGCGGCCTGCGTGACATCGGTTGTACAGCAGTGCATCACAGAGCTGAACCAATACTTCGGCGGCAAGCGGACGACGTTTTCCGTCCTCCTGAACCCGGGAGGCACGGAGTTCCGGAGGCTGGTCTGGCATGCGTTGCGGGAAATCCCGTTTGGCCAGACGAAAAGCTACCGGAACGTTGCCATGGCTATCGACTGTCCCAGGTCGGCACACGCGGTGGGCGGAGCAGTGGGACACAACCCCATCGCTATCATGGTTCCCTGTCATCGCGTTATCGGCAGCGACGGCTCGCTCACCGGCTACGCCGGTGGTCTCGACCGCAAGCGGTGGCTGCTGGAGCACGAGCGGAGGGTTCTGGCCGCTAGAGGCTGAGCACTTCCCGCAGCGGGCCGACGTGCACGCCAGCCCCGTCCAGCGCACGACGGACCGTCTCCAGGATCTGGCGCGCAGCCGGATTATCCCCATGAACGCAGATGGAGTCGGCACGTATTGTAATGACTTCTCCTTGCGCTGTCTCGACGGTTCCCTCAGTCACCATCCTGATGACGCGCGTGGCGATAGCCTCCGGGTCGTGCAGGACTGAGCCCTCACGGGCGCGAACGACCAGCGAACCATCCGCCTGGTAGGCGCGGTCGGCAAAAGCCTCGGCGGCAAAAGGGACACCTGTTTCACGGGCAGCAGCCTCGTGCTGTGACCGGGGCAATCCAAGCAGGATCAGAGCAGGGGCTGCATCCCGGGTCGCTTGCGTAAGGGCGCGGGCGAGATCTGAGTCCCTGGCCGACTGGTTGTACAACGCTCCGTGCGCCTTGACATGGCATAAGGGGACTCCTTCGGCATGACAGAGGGCCGCCAAAGCTCCAATCTGGTACAGACAGAAGGCATAGACTTCATCGGGGGTACACGTCATGGCTCGGCGTCCGAATCCGACCAGATCCGGATACCCCGGGTGTGCTCCGATGGCCACGCCGCGCTCACGTGCCGCCCTCACCGTCGCCAGCATGACCTGTGGGTCGCCTGCATGAAAGCCGCAGGCGACATTGGCGCTGGTGACATAGTTCAGGACATGTCCGTCATCGCCCAGTGTCCACGCCCCGAAACTCTCGCCTACGTCACTATTGAGGTCAACTGCCATGCTCATGGTTCCACCTCCAGAGGAGTCACGTCCTGCCACTCAACCATATGCTGGACGCTGTTCACGGTCACCTGCAGTGTACCACCTGCGCGGCTCTGATGCCAGATTACCTGCAGGCCGGCCAATTCCTTCCTTGCAGAGGATTGCTTCTCAAGCATCTCCTGTGCGTCATCGAGGGAGCACATGCGAAAGCGGACGCTGTCACCCGGTCGACGCTGCGCCAGCCACCCGAGTGCCGCCGAGGCGACGACGAACGGCTTGACATATCCTCCCGTGGTCTGGCGGTCCGCCAGCATGACGATGGGCAAACCCGCGCCCGTCACTTCGACCGCTCCCTCAGGGATGACCTCCGAGATGACGTCCGCACTGCCCTCCAGGTCCAGCCGTGGTCCATCGAGTTGGAATCCCATGCGGTCGCTGGCATCACTCACAGTCCACGTCGCGTCCAGGAATGCTTGTCGTGCGCCGGGCGTCAACGACTCTGTCTGTGGACCCGGCAGGACCGGAACCGGTGCGTCCACGTCATACAGAGGTCGCAACCCGACCGGGCAGGAGAACCCATCGAGATGCCCTGTCTGCCGTGTCAGAGGACGCAGATGCAGACGGTCTCCCGCACGCAGTGCTCGTCCCTCGAATCCTCCCAGTACAGCCCGCAGCAGTGTCGAACGGCTGCCTAGCACATATGGAACGTCGATACTGCCCGCGACACACAGCCAGGCGCGGCACCCGGCTCCGGTGGAACCAGCCATGGAGAGGACGCTGCCGGCTCGTACCAGGATCGCGGTCCATGCCGGGATATCGCGTCCATCCACCTGCAAGCCCATGTCCGCGCCCGTCACAGCCACCAGCGCATCTGTTGTGAACGCCATACGCGGAGCGGATAGTGTGATTTCCAGTGCCGCGGCCCCTTCCTCGTTTCCAACCAGAAGGTTCCCAAGCGCCAGCGCCTGCCGATCCATGGCTCCTGAAACGGGGATCCCCACATTCTGCAGTCCCCTGCGGCCATCGTCTTGTACTGTCGTCAACATACCGGGCTCGAGCACGTCACATCCGCCAACATCCTGCTCTGAAACATCGCATATCTGTGGATAACATGTGAATTCATGTGACTGCTTCTCTTTAAATTCCTGAAGGCTGATGGGAGAGAAGCGGACGATGTCTCCTGCCTGCACCAGCGCGGTCTGCTCACGCGATGGGTCGAACAAGGTGAGAGGCGTGCGGCCGATGATGTTCCAGCCTCCCGGGCTGGACACCGGGTAGACGCCCGTCTGCGCACCCGCGATGCCAACGCTCCCTGCCGGAACGGTGGCCCGAGGCGTTGCTAGGCGCGGCGTCGCCAGCATGGGGTCGAGGCCCGTCAGGTACGGGAACCCGGGCAGGAACCCCAGCATGGAGCACTGGTAGCTAGCTGCGGCGTGTCGCTGCACGACCTCCTGTTCGCTCAGTCCAGAACGCCGGCAGACGACCTGCATATCCGGACCGTATGCGCCGCCATAGCAGACCGGGATCGTAACGGTCCTGGGCTGGATCGGCGGGGCGGCCGTGACGTTTCTTACGGCTCTGGACACAAATTCTTCGACCTCTCCCCGTGAGACGTGCAGCGGCTGGACGATCAATCCCAGCGTGCAGTACCCTGGCACTGTCTCGACCAGCCAGGCAGGACGCAGCGCCTCCGCAGCGCGCCGCAGCGCGTGGACGCATGCAGTGGTCGAGGGTGAGACGTCGCTTCCGACCACAACCAGCCAGCAGCTGTCGCCGTCCTGCACTATAGATGTGGTCCATTCCCGTGATTCCATTCTATTATGATAGCCCTGTTCGCTCAGAGTGCGCTTCCCGTTTCGATGAAGCCAAGGAGCAGGGTTCCAGCGGCTTCGCCGTGAGCAGTTCTTTGAACTGTGCATTCAGGAACGGGAGGCGACAGGGCAGCAGCCTCTCCCCTGAGACGGCATGACTGCT